>Ga0247834_1000198_pt1 | contig 114666 bp, 89 predicted proteins | sample LaCruzMarch2015__8_FD_187118 | JGI IMG/M metagenome (GOLD analysis project Ga0247834, IMG submission 187118) | Freshwater microbial communities from meromictic Lake La Cruz, Castile-La Mancha, Spain - LaCruzMarch2015_12m | ecosystem: Environmental > Aquatic > Freshwater > Lake | place: Spain...
GATATTAGTGGGGTCTGAAAACAGGCGGTGGTTATTTTCAAAAGTAAGAGGTAAAACAGGAATGTTTAGTGCTTTGGCTAACTTGAAAGCGCCATTCTTAAATGGAAGCATTTTTGGAATGTCATTTTCGGGAATTGTTCCTTCTGGAAAAATAACCAATGACCAGCCATTATTCACCGCTTTAATCGACTCCGAATAAGCTTTTCCAGATTTTGTTTTGTCGTTTCTGTAAACGGGGATGTTTAAGTTTTTAAAGTATGTCCGAATGATTGGATAGGATAGGATTTCACTTTTTCCAAGGAAAACAAATGGCGATTTAGGTAGTATGGAATACATCAAAAAGATATCTAGGTAAGAAACATGATTAGAAACAATCACATAAGGTCCTGTTGGGACAATTGTGGAATGGTTAATTTTTTTTACGTGATAAAAACAAAAAATGCGCATGCACCAGCTCCAAACGATAAAGAACTTAAAACTTGTTTTTTTCCACTTGGGATTAAAAATCAAAATGTACAAGAAAGGGTAAAATAGCATTGCAAAAATGCTGAAAACAATAGCAATATACATTTTCCAGATGTTCGCAAAAAGCCCGTGAATGTATTTCATTTTCAAATTTAGTGAATTAACAAGAGAATTAAGGCCTACGCTTTAAATGCTTTTAATTATTTTTGTTGGAAATAGTCATAATGGCAAGAATATTAACAGGAATACAAAGCACAGGAACACCGCATTTAGGTAATATCCTTGGTGCAATTTTACCTGCAATTGATTTATCTAACCAAGTTGAAAACGACGCTTATTTTTTTATTGCCAACCTTCATTCATTAACGCAAATTAAAGATGCCAAGGTATTACTAGATAATACTAAATCAACAGCAGCGACCTGGTTGGCTTGTGGTTTAGACGCATCTAAAGCTACTTTTTATAGGCAGAGTGACGTTCCTGAGGTGACCGAACTCATGTGGTATTTACTATCCTTTTTCCCTTTTCAACGCTTAACTTTAGCCCACAGTTTCAAGGATAAGTCGGATCGTTTAGATGACGTAAACGCGGGTCTTTTCACTTATCCTATGCTTATGGCTGCTGATATTTTATTATATGATGCGCTCATTGTTCCTGTTGGAAAAGATCAGTTACAGCATCTTGAGATGACTCGGGATGTGGCCGCTCGGTTTAATTTAAAAATGGGAGATACTTTCGTAGTTCCTTCAGAAAGAGTTTCGGAATCAACTATGTTAATTCCAGGAACTGACGGTCAGAAAATGAGTAAGTCTAGAAATAATTATATTGATATTTTTTTGGACGAAAAAGAATTGCGGAGACAAATCATGTCGATTTCGTCTGATAGCACTCCGTTGGCATTACCAAAAGAACCTTCTACTTGTACAATATTTAGTTTGTACGCTTTGTTAGCAACATCCGAAGAGAAGGAAGTTATGCGCCAAAATTATGTCAATGGGGGGTACGGTTACGGTCATGCAAAGCAGGCCTTATTTGAAAAAATCTTGACTAAGTTTAGTCGTGAGCGAGAAAAATATGCGTACTACATGTCTCATGAAGACGAATTGAATTTAATCTTATCTGAAGGGGCTTTAAAAGCTCGAAAAACAGCTCAAGAAGTCTTGCTTAGGGTGCGTAAAAAATTAGGATATTGATTGATTGTTCAGTCAATGACCAATTATTGTATTTGATTCCCCGTTAATCTTCATATTAGTGTAATCTTTTTAGGGTTTTTTCATTATTAACCTAACCTTATCAAATTTCTTTCGTTAAGGCAATCACTTAAATAAATAAATAAACAATTATGAGGCAATTAAAAATCGCTAAACAGGTCACGAATAGGGAGACCGCTTCTCTTGACAAATATTTACAAGAAATAGGTCGTGTTGATCTAATTACTGCGGATGAGGAGGTCGAATTAGCAAGAAAAATTAGAGCAGGTGATCGTTTGGCTTTAGAACGCTTAACCAAAGCTAATTTGCGCTTTGTAGTTTCGGTTTCTAAGCAATATCAAAATCAAGGATTGGCTTTACCCGATTTGATTAATGAGGGCAATTTAGGATTGATCAAAGCAGCCGAACGTTTTGATGAAACGCGGGGATTTAAATTCATTTCTTATGCAGTTTGGTGGATAAGACAATCTATCCTACAAGCCCTTGCTGAACAGGCGCGAATTGTGCGTTTACCCTTAAATAAAATTGGTAATATTAACAAAATAAACCGCGCTTTTTCTGAGCTAGAACAAAAGTTTGAACGTCAACCTTCTGCTGAGGAGTTGGCGGAATTTTTGAGTTGTAGTACTGAAGAAATTAAGCAATCTTTGGCTCAAAACGGTCGACATGTGTCAATGGATGCTCCCTTAGTTGAGAGTGACGAATCTTCTTCCAATATGTACGATGTATTAATGGGCGATTCTTTACCTAGTCCAGAGAATAATTTGGTCTTAGAATCTTTGCGGTGTGATATTCGTCGTTCCTTAACTACCTTAACACCCCGCGAGAGTGAGGTTATTTCAATGTTTTTTGGACTTGAAGGCAAAGCACCGTTGTCATTAGAAGAAATCGGCGATCGTTTTGAGTTAACGAGAGAACGTGTTCGTCAAATTAAAGAAAAGGCTATTCGTCGACTAAAGCATATTTCCAAAAACAAGTCACTACAGGAATACTTGGGTTAAATTGGATCAACATCGATAACAACCCTTACACTTTTATTTTGTGGTTTAGTATAAAAATCAGTTAAGAGCGCTTGAATGCGCTCTTTTAATTTAGAGTCGGATAAGCTTTTTTCGTATTTTATTTTAATTTCCTTTAAAAATAAATTTTGTATTTTTTTTATAATCGGAAATTCTGGCCCAAGTACTCTTTCTTTAAACGTATCTTTTAATGCGTTCGCTAAATCGTTAGCTGCTGCATTTAGCAAGGACTCTTCGCTATGTTTAAGCGTTAACACTATTAACTTGAAGAAGGGAGGGTAATAAAAATTTTCCCGTTCTAGGATTTCATTGTTGTAAAATGATATAAAATCGTGCTCAATTACTTTTTTAATCACCCAGTGGTCAATTTGGCCTGTTTGAATGATTACCTTTCCTTTTTTTTCTTTTCGTCCTGCTCTTCCGGCTACTTGTGTCATCAGTTGGAAGGACCGTTCGAAAGCCCTGAAATCTGGTCGATTAAGAAGCATATCAGCATCCATGATACCAACTAAAGTGACATTGTCAAAATCCAAGCCTTTTGATAGCATTTGAGTTCCAATCAACACATCAATTTTTCTGTTTTCAAAATCATTAATTATTTCTGCATAAGCATTTTTTGATCTAGTGGTATCTAAATCCATTCTTTTAATTTGCGCTTCGGGAAAATGAATTGCTAAATCGTCCTCTATTTTTTCTGTTCCAAATCCAATCATTTTAAGTCGATTGCTTCCGCAGGCGTGGCAAGAACCCATTGGTGAGGTGATGTAGCTACAATAGTGACACTTCAAATTATTTCCAAATTTGTGATAGGTTAGTGTAACATCGCAGTTGGTACATTTTGGCGTCCATGTGCATACTTCACAGGACCACCGAGGTGTATAACCTCTTCGGTTTTGAAAAAGGATAACTTGTTCTTTCTTTTTAAGTGTTGTTTCTATTTCTTGCAGCAACAAAGAAGAAAAGTTCGTGTACATTGTTTTTAATTTCCGTTCACTTTTTAAATCCGCACAACTAATATCTGGTAGTTGAACCCCTTTGTAGCGTTCCGTGAGCTCCACAAGACCATATTTCCCAAGTTTGGCATTAAAATAGGATTCAAAACTTGGTGTTGCAGACCCCAATAAGGTTTTAGCTTGGTGGCTATGCGCCAAAATCATTGCAGTATCGCGTGCGTTATATCGTGGCGAAGGATCATATTGTTTAAAAGAAGTTTCGTGTTCTTCATCAACAATTATGAGTCCGAGATTTTGATAAGGTAGAAATACAGCTGATCTAGCACCAATTATCAATCTAAATTCAGAGTTGTTATTTACTAAAACTTTATTCCAGATTTCAACACGCTCGTTTTGATTAAATTTGGAATGGTATACGCCAATTTGTTTTCCAAAATAAACAGATAATCGTTGAATTAACTGAGTAGTTAGGGCTATTTCAGGCAATAGGTAAAGTACCTGTTTACCCATATCCAAATAAGATTGAATAAGTTGAACGTAAATTTCAGTTTTCCCAGATCCTGTAATTCCATGTAATAGGGTGATTGATTTTTGTTCAAAGGAAGTTTCAATTTCAAGGAGCGCTTTCTGTTGATTCTCTGACAGGGATTTGAAGGTATTGGTGTTGTTTTCTCTAGCAACAAGTCTATCAATTTGAATTTTACTACTCTGAAGAACACCTTTTTTTTCTAATGTGGCTATCGCTGAAGCACTAACGTCTAGTTTAATCAATCTATTTTTAGGCACCGCATCTGTTGTGGAGCCTGACTCTAGGGCGCATTTAATAAGTATTAAAATAGCATTCAGTTGATTAAGTGCACTCGGTTTTTGTTCTAGCGCTTGAATTAATTCATTCAGCGCTTCATCCGATGCGTAAGCATCATTAAGTTGAATGCAAACGATAGTTTTTGGCGTGTAGCGTTGATTAATTTCCTCCTGAGTAGCAACTATTCGCTTATCAATCAACTGTTTGATAATCGGATGAATATATTTTATTTGCATTATATCGGCGAGTTCCTTAAGGTCTACGAACCCTCTAATTTCAATTATTTCAACGATGCTTTGTTCTTTTTCTGATAATCCGTCAAGTTGAGCGTCATAATCCGGGTGTAATACCACTTTTGTTTCACTTGCTAATTTAAAATTTGCAGGAAGGGCGGCATTCATAACATCGCCAATAGGCGCAAGGTAATATGAGGAGATCCAATTCCATAGATACAATTGTTTTTCTGTTATGATCGGCGATTCATCTAAGATTAATTCTACGTATTTTGCTTGGTAGTTTAATGGTGCTATTTCGTGAATTTTCACAATTATTCCAGTCAGCCGTTTGTTTCTTCCGAAGGGAACAATCACTCGAATTCCGAAGCTGATTTCTTTGTTAAGTTCAACCGGCACGCGATAAGTAAATGCTCGCGCAATGGGCACAGGCAGCACAACGTCAACAAATAAGGTAGTGCGTTCGGACATTATGATAAATATAGCTATTATTCCAATTACAACAGATTGGAATTATGGACAAGCGTAAGGTTCTTCTAAGTTTAAGACATTGTCACCGGGGTGATCTGAGCAAAATAGTAGCAATCCTGTGATTGGTCCAGTGCAGAGTTCTTTCGTACTTTTTTTATCTATAGCTCGAATAAAAGCTTGTCCTGCCCCAACAAAAAATGGTTTAAAGGTAGATACTGTTTGTCTTGAAGAAAATATGCCAATAACCCTTTTTCCGTTGGTGGCTGAAAGATTAGTGTATGAGGGTTTTGTTTGGGCTAGGGTGCTACTAGGTTTGTTTACCACCATGTAATTATATAGCTCCTCTGCACCTCCTGTAAGCGTTACGCGAATACCGTTGAATGTTCTTCTTGTTATTAGCGGATTGGTTGCTACTTTCGATTTCACTAAATTGTAGAAGGTTTCACCGAGTGCAACGAAAGTCTTACTTGAATTTGGCAACACATCAATTTCGCCTAAAGTCCAGTTAAAAGATTTAAGTGTTTTATTGTTTCCAATGTATTCGTTATATTCAATATCTAATTGGGTATTGACAACATAGCAATTACCCGTGTTGGATGCGGCAACAGAGGTTGATACGTATTCTCCTGGATTGTCTGAAAATTTAAAGGTGAAATTTTGAGAAGAGGCTGTAGTGGTTAAGCCACTTGCCAAGGGCGTTAGGCCTGTCACTTCAAATTCACCGTTATTCAAAATTACTTTTAATTCATAAGTAGCATTTTTGTTAAGTGATGTTTCGCTCGGATTAGGAGAGATTACTTGTGATTCGTTCGGTCCTGTTGCCAACGTTTTGAAATAATACACTTTTTGAATTGGACCGTAGAAAACACCGTTGGTATTCTTATCTTGTATTAAGGTATCTTTTAATTGCCATGTTCTGGTAATAACACCATTTAATTTTTCTGTGACTGTAGCATCAACTTGGTCAAAATAGCTTGAGTCTGCCACCTGTGCAATTTGCATGGCATCACCTGGACCAATAAAAGCACGGGTGATTTTGATGAAATGTAGTGTATCGGCTTGATCTAACAAACCATATATTACAGCAGTTTCTTGAAAGTCGCCAATCAAATCAATTTTTTCGCTACAACTACTCAATGAAATAAACAGGAGTATCCAAAAAGAGATTAAACTGTTTTTCATGTAATTAATTTTTTTTTTTGTTAATCATTTTTCGATTTAGTAAAACTTCCTGCAGGGCCTCTAGCGATCAATTCAACTATAAAACAAAGAGACTCTCTTCCTTGTTGCTCGCCGTATGCCAATTCCCAAGGTAAGTATAATCGATAAGTGCCCCCAACTTTCATTTTTGGTATAGCATATGACCAACCGGGTATAACGCCACCAACCAAACTTAAAGGCACAGATTCAATTTCGTTTTTTTCATTTGGCATTTTATACGAATTTTGTAGGGTATCGCCAATTGATGAGGTAAGAATATAGTGAACTTTCACATCATCCGACAACCCAGGGAAAGGCCCTTGCCCATCTTTTAAGGTTTGAATTACAACTCCATTTTCAAAAACTTGAGCTCCTTTAATTAGTTTTGCTTTAGCCATCATTTTAGCGCCGTTTTTTTCATTTAGTCCCACCATAAAACTTTGCATTGTTTTTTTCATTGCCTCATCTCGTAAAAACGTATCTTTTTTATACAAACCGTCGGCGAAACCTTTTTTTACCATATCAAAATTCAGCAAGTCTTTCCCTCCCAATTTCTTAATGTCATAATAGAACGCATACCCTGTCATTTTTCCCATGCAAAGCGATCCTTCTTGAACATATTTTTTATTAAAATCCTGGAAATTTTCCCCAAATAACATTTTTAATGTTGCGAGGCATGCATCAGCAGAAACTTCATTCAAGTTGGAATTAAATCCAATGATAATCTGCTTTTTATCCAAGTTTTCAAACGATTTTGCACCGCTTCCGATGATTGTTTTCGCATTAATTGCACCCAAAATGTAGGATAAACTATCTTTTTTATTTAAAAGCGTTGTATTTGCATTATTGGCAGCCCCATTTTTACAGCTAAATAAACCGATGATGAGCGATGTGGCGATAGCAAAGAGCTTAATATTCTTCATTGTTTGATTTTATTTTTTCGATTTTATGTACCGATACAAAGATACATTTTTTGAAACACAAAGGGTGCTACCTGCTATAAAATTGGTTTGTGGGATTGCATTATTGGTTTAAAAAATAAATTGCGTTTAAAATAGGTAATTTTCCATTTTGCCAAAACCCACGAAACAGAGGATTATCGACAAAATATACGACACATCCCTTGCCTACAGTTTCGACTCCAGCTGTGAGTGCTTTGTGTTGATTCTGTTTCACGTTGACTCCTGAAAATCCTGCTATTAGTGCATTTTCTTTCGCAATTTTAATTACATTTCCATCGGTTAATTTATAATTCGTCGGATTTGTTCGCAGGGTAAAATACGGTTCGGAAACACCAAAACAAAGTGGGTTGGAGGAATCTAATTCACAACGGTAAATTGCCCCGTTAACTGTGTTACTTAGTTCACTTCTTTGCGTGTTTTCGTAGCTTACCTCTTCTTGTAGCGAATCAATTTTATTTATGACTTCTTCAAGATGATAGAATTCACTATTTGTAAAATTTGAAACAGAACTGCCCAAAACAATTAATTTTCCACCGTTCTCAATCCATGAATGTATTTCGTCATTTGGCAAATAGTCGCCTTCTGGTATCAGTAGTACGCCGATTTCACTTAATGAACTAGATAAATCATCATTTTTCAGCAGATAAATGGTTTGATTCATTTCTTTTTCGAAAAAATGCCAAATTTCACCGACTGACAAAGAAGAATTTCCTTCTCCAATTAACACTGCAATTTTTTTCTTTGGTATATTTTTAACCATTGGTGACCCCATATCAAAACCCTTTTCAACCATTCCTGAGAAAATAGAAGTAATTGACATATTTTCTTCCAAGGCATATTTTTTAACTAGTTCATCAAATTGCATCAGTTTATTTTGACTTCTCAGCATAATTAATGTTCCATTTTCATATGATTGACCTTCTATTGTAAAACTCGATTCGCTAAATGAAACGTTTACCTTATTGTCTATTAATTTACTTAAAAATTTTGCGGATGAGATTGAATTCCAGCGACATAAATAAGCATAGTTTGTGGTGTCTACGTTAACAGTCTTTGCATTTTTGACGTACGTTTTACCTTCAATTAGCTGTGAAGTGGCGATGGTAGCTATTCCGTATGCATAAGGGAGCGACCATGCGGTAATGTCGTAAGTGAGTGAGTCTGACAAGGTTGTTTTGGGTTCAAATAGGACATTAACTAGCGTGCCTTTGGTTTGGTTTGTTGAAATCACCACATCGCCGTCCGTCATTTTATAATTAACATCCTTTGAATTGAAGAAGTCAAATCCTTTACACATTTTGTTAGGTAGGGCATGATAATAGACGATTTCGTGTTGATCCATTAAATTAAGTAAGGCACTTAAATTGGGGCTATTCCCACTTAAAATATAGTTTTGGTATTTAAAGTTTTTCTTTTTTACAAATTGTTGGTATTCTTTAGTTAGTTTACTTGCTTCATCAGCACTTACCTCAATGGTAGATATTCCGGTGGTGACGTGGTGTTTTACTCGCTCCGCAAGGGTTAAGGTATCGCCACTATTAGTTAACACTGAAAGCCCTGCTCTTCCGCTTCCACCTTGTTCATAGGTCATTCCAATAGCGCCGTTAAATGTTGGGTATGTATCTCCGTAGCTTGGGTATAGCAAGTCAAAAGTTTCTTTTGAAAAGTACAACCACCCGGCTGCGTCAAAATATTTTGCATGATTTTTACCAATTTTTACCTGAAATTCTTTTTGCCATTTGGTAATAACCTCATGGTAAGGTTCAGCAGCAGGGGGGAAATAATACGGCTCATTAATGGCTTGTTCGTGAAAATCAACATGAACATGAGGTAGCCAGCGGTTATATACTTTGATGCGTTGTTTAGACTCAACTTGTGTTAGCCATGCCCAATCTCTGTTTAAATCGAATAAATAATGATTTAACCTTCCACCTGGCCAAGATTCGTTGTGGTCTGCACTGATGCTATTCGAATTGACAGGGGTCGTTCCGTATTGGTAAAAATAATTTACATAACGTTCCCTGCCGTCGGGATTTAGGCAAGGGTCAATGATGACAATGGTATTTTTCAAAAGAGCATTATTTACGGAAAGAAGTTCGAATGCAGTTTGCATAGCTGCCTCTGTTCCCGAACTCTCATTTCCATGAACGTTGTAACTTAGCCAAACTATTGCTACGTCATCAGTTGGTTTATTGTCTAGATGGTTTGACCTTATTTCCTCGATTCGATTAAAATTCTCCTCTGAAGTTATAATCGTTAAATAAAGTTCCCGTTGCTCGTTAGTTTGACCGTATGGAATTATTTTGACTTGTTTGGGATAAGCGCTTTGCAGTTTGGTAAAATAACCAACTACTTTTTCGTGCCGTGTAAATTGAGTGCCAATTTTGTATCCTAATATGTTTTCTGGCGTGAATGAAGTTTGTGACCTTCCATTAAAAAAGAACAATAGAAAGAGTGAAAAATAAAAGATTTTCATCGGATTGTATTTTCCACAAAGCTAATTAAATTAGTTATGGGATTAAAACTTTGAGAAAAGCATAGTATTAGAGAAGCCCTTTACTGCGCAATAATTCATCCAGCGATTCAATGTCACTGTATAAAACTTCACGTGCTTTACTTCCTTGAAAAGGACCTATAATGCTCATTCCTTCTAATTGATCAACAATTCTCCCGGCGCGGTTGTAGCCTAATTTTAGCTTTCGTTGTAGTAAACTTGCCGATCCCTGTTGATTTATGACAACAATGCGTGCTGATTCCACAAACATCGCATCAATTTCATTCATATCAAGGTCAGCTGAACCTTCGGCACCATCGGGAATGTATTCGGGTAAAATTAACGCTTCGGGATAAGCGCGTTGACTACCTATAAAATTACAAACACCTTCTACTTCTGGTGTATCAACAAATCCGCATTGGAGTCTTATCATGTCGGACCCTGTGGTAATAAGCATATCTCCACGTCCTATCAATTGATCTGCTCCTGAGGTATCGAGAATTGTTCGCGAGTCGATTTTTGAAAGTACTCTAAATGCCATTCGTGCGGGGAAGTTTGCTTTTATCATACCCGTTATGACGTTTACGGATGGTCTTTGTGTGGCTACAATTAAGTGTATACCAATTGCGCGTGCTAACTGTGCTATTCGTGCAATTGGATGTTCTACTTCTTTTCCTGCCGTCATTATTAGGTCGGCAAATTCGTCAATTAACACTACGATATAAGGAAGGTAACGGTGTCCTTTTTCTGGATTTAAACGCCTGCCAATAAATTTAACGTTGTATTCTTTGATGGTGCGTACTTCCGCGATTTTGAGTAATTCGTAACGATCATCCATTTCAATGCATAGCGAGTTGAGCGTATGCACTACTTTTGAGGTGTCTGTAATAATGGCATCTTCGTTACCCGGTAGTTTTGCCAAAAAGTGACGTTCGATTTTGTTGTAAAGCGTAAGTTCTACTTTTTTGGGGTCAACTAGAACAAATTTTACTTGGGCGGGGTGCTTTCTATATAATAAGGAGATTAAAATGGCATTCAAGCCAACTGACTTACCTTGACCTGTTGAACCTGCAACGAGAAGATGTGGCAACCTCGTTAAGTCGAACACATAAGTTTCATTGGTAATCGTTTTACCCAAAACAATTGGTAATTCTGCATCAAAATTTTGGAATTTTTCAGAGGCGATTAGAGACCTCATGCTAACTAGTTCTGGATTTAGGTTGGGAACCTCAATACCTATTGTACCTTTTCCGGGAATTGGTGCAATAATTCGAATCCCAAGTGCACTTAAGCTCAAGGCAATATCATCTTCAAGATTTTTTATTTTAGATATCCGAACACCGGGAGCGGGAATAATTTCGTAGAGGGTAACGGTTGGACCAACAGTTGCTTTGATTTTAGCGATGTCAATTTTGTAATTCTGGAGGGTCTCAACTATCTTGTTTTTATTGCCCTCTAATTCTTCTTTGCTAACCGAGTTGATATTTACGCCATATTCCTTCAATAAATCAATTGGGGGCAGCAAGTACCCATCAAGATCTTTAGTTGGATCATAAACACCAAATTCAGCCACTAATTGATCAGCAATTGAACCGGCTTCATCCTCTTTCTCGGGACTTTTAATTGGCGCAGATATAATTTGTTCCTCTCCTACCGGTCGCTCAATTTCAAAGTCATCATCTTCATTAGCTGCTTCTGACTTAAAATCAACTAATTCCGATTCGTTGTCGTGCTCGTCAAAATGGATGGCTTTAGAAACTTTTTCTTTTTCTATTTCATTGTCTTTAATTGAATTAACGACATGTAAATCACCCGGGTTGTAATGATTATCCTGTTCGTCAACAATTGCTTGTGATTCATCACTGTTAGGCACATTGGTTTTTTTAAGAATAGCAAACGAGAATAATTTGGCATAGTCAGGATTAAAAAGCAATGTTGTAATAATATATAATAGCGCTAGAATTAAAGCGATGTCGCCTATGTTTCCAATTGTTGAAATCAGCCATTGGTTGGAATAGAAACCAAATGTGCCGCCGAGAAAATTGACATAATAAGAAAAATAACCCAGCAGTAATGAACCCCAAACCATGAATGAAAGCGTAATTGAAAGCGTTTTTTTGATTGGTAATAAATAAACATTAAAGAGTATTTTGAAACCGAGTAAAAACAACAATAAACAAATGCCGATAGAGGTGATTCCAAAAGTCCCAAAAATGAGGTAATGCGCCATCCAAGCACCTAATTTTCCTAGCCAGTTTTTTGGTGCTGGTATATTGCTATTGAAGATATAGTCAAAAAAATTCGAACTTAGGATTGAATCTTGATCTACTTGCCACGTAAAGAAGTAGGAAACGTAGGCAACGCACAAAAACAATGAAAATAGTATTAATCCTACTCCAAATACAGTCCGAATGCTTTTGGCGTTAATAACAGCTTCTTTTTTTTCATTTCCTACAACTTTTTTTTTCGCTGTATCCCTTGACTTTCCTTTAGGGGTTTCACCTTCAGGATTTTCCTTTTCTTTCGGAATATATTGGTTATCTCCCATATTTTTAACTATTTCACGAAGATAGTAAATGAAGCTACTCGGATATTAGTGGGAAAAGTTATCTATAAACAATCTTTTGTTAGTTAATGTCGATGTCAAATCACCTAAAGTTAGGGATTGGAAACCGCTTCCACGAATTCTTCCAAGCTTACTTTTTTAAAGTCATCAGGAATCATAAAGAGCGAAAGAGGGGGTTCGTTGAAACTAATATCTTCAATTATGTATTTAAATAGTCCTTTATCTGTGGCAACGAAGTATTCTAGCACTAAACCGGGTAAATTTTGGTAAGCAGCTCCATATTTCGCATTTATTTTGGGCGTGTAGTAAAATATAAATTTTTTATCCACGCCTTTCATACTTACTTCAAGCCGCTTTGCCCGAATTCCAGCGATTCTTTTTGATCCAAACTTCTTTTTATACGAGTAGCTTAGGGTATCGGCTGTACTATTCGCCTTATTTTTAATGGCAAATTTCCCTTTTGTTGTTGTAACTAATACATAAGAGCGCTCCAATCTAAGGTGTTTAATCATCTCTTGTCTGCCCAAAATAGACGAAAAATTAATAACCTTTAATAAACTATCTTTTGCATAAATCAGCATCTTTGAAGGTGTTGAATCTGCAGGGCTTAATTTTTCAATGTTGTAGAGTAATTCTCCGCTAAACGCTGCTTTATTTTTCTGAGAAAAACAGCTCAATGAAAGTATTGAGAATAGAATGATTGCTAGTTTTTGCATCCTCAAAGTTAATTATTCTGAGAATAATACGATTTTAAATCTTTTCGTATTTATATTGCTTGATATAGAATGCCCCACTTTCGTGAGGCAAATGTGGAGAAGATGGGATTCGAACCCACGACCTCTTGACTGCCAGTCAAGCACTCTAGCCAACTGAGCTACATCCCCATGTCAATTATCACACACTAGCCTCCGCCTAGGCGGATGAGCTACAACCCCAACTTTATTTTTGAAATGAAATACAAATGTAGTTAAAAGTAGTTGATACTAGGGACCAATTTCTGTTTTTTTTCCTGTAAAATCCGTAACTTTACAGCGCTATGAAAAGCAATACTTTATGTCTTTAGAAATTCAATTTATATTTAATCCATCAGAAATAGGTGCAGGTACAAGAGGCGCTTCGCTCGGTCCTGCAGCGATTGTTTCTGTTGCAAGGGACCAAAACAGTTCTTTTTTTCATAAATACGTTCCGCTTATTCTAAACGATTTTAATTTTTACTTAGATAGTCCGTCTCCTTTTCGAAAGGCAAAGCGAATCGATGGGATGTTAAAGGTTTTTAAGGCCGTTGAGGAAGAAATTTTTCGACAGCACAGTTACAATCAGTTTCCATTTATTATTTCGGGTGATCATGGATCCGCGGGTGGAACAATATCCGGTCTCAAAAAGGCGTACCCTGGTAAAAAAATAGGCGTTTTGTGGATTGATGCACATGCCGATATGCACACTCCTTATACCACTCCCTCAGGAAATTTACATGGAATGCCTTTGGCTACGGCTCTAGGGATAGACAATATCGAATTTAAAAAAAATGAGGTTGATTCGGAAACGGAAGCCTATTGGAATAAATTAAAGAGTAATGTTATCCTTGCTGAAGACTTGGTTTTTATTGGTGTCCGCGATACCGAACCCGAGGAGGACGCCTTGATTCAAAAATTGGGAATAAAAAATTATACTGTTCAAGAAATGCGATCCATGGGAATAGACAATTTGGTACTTGCGCTAAAGTTAAAATTTTCAACATATGATGCCTTCTACATTTCTTTTGATGTTGACGCAATGGATCCATCTGAAACGTCTCTTGGCACGGGAACACCCGTGCCAAATGGCTTGTCTATTTTAGAATCGAATCATATTTTGACTGAAATGATAAAACTGCCGAATGTTGTTGCGTTTGAAATGGTGGAGGTAAATCCCTGTTTAGATGATAAAAAAAATAAAATGGCTGAAGTAGCTTTTGATCTTATCAAAAATGTGGTATCTGTAATGGAAAATAAAATTTAATGGAAAGTAAAATCAAAGAAATTATTCTTGATAATTCCTTGCATTTATTTAATGTAGTCATTTCCGAAAACGAACTACAGTTTCAAACCACGAGAAAAGAGGTGCAAGGCGATACAACTTTGCTCGTTTTTCCTTTTGCTAAATTAATGCAAACATCTCCTCAACTTGCAGGGGAAAAGATCGGGGAATTCATTGCTTCAAGGTGCAGTGAAGTAGCTTGTTTTGAGGTTATTAATGGTTTTTTAAACATTACTTTTTCAAATTCATATTGGTTTACTAAACTCCAAGAAATAAATAAAGATAAGGCATTTGGGAGGGTAAAGCCCAACAGTAAATCCACGGTTATGGTGGAATATTCTTCGCCAAACACTAATAAACCACTTCATTTAGGCCATTTGCGAAATATCTTTTTAGGGTATTCTTTAGCTGAAATCTTAAAAGCCGCTGGGCATGAAGTGATTAAAACACAAGTGATTAATGATCGTGGTATACATATTTGTAAAAGTATGTTGGCTTGGGAGAAATTCTCACCTTTAAATTCAAAAGGCGAGCGTGAAACCCCTGCTAATACCGGATTAAAAGGCGATAAGTTAGTTGGGAAATATTACGTTGAGTTTGATAAACGATTTAATGCAGAAGCCAATGAAATTATTTACCAATGGGAAAATGGCGTATTTGATGGTTTTTCAAATGTGGTAGTGGATGCTTATAAGAAATTTCAAGAAGCCCTAATCGGAAAAGAGGAGAAGGCGCAGCAAGCCATTCAGGATAAAATTAAGGATTTAGCGAAAAACGAAACGACCTTATTGCGTGAAGCAAAAGATATGTTGGTTAAATGGGAGGCCCGTGATCCTCAAACCTATTTGCTTTGGACCACTATGAATAATTGGGTTTATGCCGGTTTTGAGCTTACTTACCAAAAAATGGGGGTTGATTTTGATAAATTGTACTACGAATCAGAAACGTATTTATTAGGAAAAGATGTTATCGTGAAGGGTTTGCGCTCAGGCGTGTTTTTTAAAAAAGACGATGGTTCCGTTTGGATTGATCTTACCGCGGAAGGCTTAGATGAAAAGATCGTGTTGCGGTCTGATGGAACAGCGGTTTATATTACCCAAGATATTGGCACCGCTATTGATCGTTTTTCTGATTACCCTTCACTCGAAGGCATGGTGTATACGGTTGGTAACGAACAAGATTATCACTTCAAAGTGTTATTTCTAATTCTACAAAAACTCGGTTACTCATGGGCGAAAAATTGCTTTCACCTTTCTTATGGTATGGTAGATTTACCGAGTGGTAAAATGAAGTCTCGCGAAGGAACTGTGGTAGATGCGGATGATTTGATTGATGAGGTTATTGAAAAAGCGACTGAATTAACCAAAGAAAGAGGGCACCTTGAAGGGATGACAAGTGAATTACGCGATAACTTATTTAATCAAATTGGTTTGGGTGGTTTAAAATACTATTTACTAAAGGTTGATCCTAAAAAACGTATGTTATTTAATCCTGAAGAATCGGTTGATCTAAATGGTAATACAGGTCCTTTTATTCAATATGCACATGCAAGGATATGTTCATTGTTGAAAAAGGGGCAGACAGAAAATGAATGGCTACTAATTCCTTTTGAATTTCAAAAAGAAGATACGGAGTTGGTTAAATGGCTGTCTGTGTACCCTTCGATTATCCAGGAGGCAGCCACAAGTTATTCACCTGCAATTTTGGCAAACTATCTTTTTGAACTAGCAAAAAAGTTTGGTCATTTTTATCAAACTTCGCCTATTTTAATTGAAACAAACAAAGAGATTAAAGCTGGACGACTAATTTTGTGTGCGAATATTGCAAAAGTAATTAGTAGTGGGCTTTTTTTATTGGGAATTGAAGCCCCTGAAAAAATGTAATCTTTTCTTAATAGAATTTTGTGCTATTTGTTGTATTTTTGGAATCTAGAATTTTACTATGAAACTTACAATTATTCTCTCTTTATTATTCGTTGCATTACAAGTTACTTCCCCCTGTTCTGCCCAACAAGTTTTTTATGGCAATGAAGCCTCTCAAAAGTATCCATATGCAACTGTATTAAGGTTGAAAGGAGAAAATAGGGTGCCAGATTATATTCAATTTAGTGCTGAATTATCAATAAATGAGGGGCAAATAGTTAGTTTTTTAAGCAAACTATTTAATTTATCTGCAGATTATAGCTTCGAATTAGTAAAAGCTGAATTCGATAATCAAGAACAAAAACACCTCACCTTTCAGCAATATTATAAAGGAAGTCCAGTAGAGTTTGGGATCTATAAAGCACATTTTATTGCCGGTAAATTATCCTCAATTAACGGGGCGTTTTACACGAATATTGATCAGAGTGCTAGTCCTTCAATTGAAGCATCTGTTGCGGTTCAATCAGCTCTTAATGCTGTTAATGCCTCAACTTATAAATGGGACGTCCCAATGGAGGAAGCTTTGTTGAAATATGAAACTCAGAATGCTGACGCAAGTTATTTCCCGAAACCGGCCTTAGTTTGGGTGGCAACTCAGGGAGATTATACGCGGGCAGAATTTCAATTGGCCTACAAAATGGACGTATATGCAAGTCAACCTTTAAGCCGTCAAAATATTTATGTTGATGCGCATACCGGGCTGGTGGTTTATTCAACCGATCAAATTCATACAGCAGATAGCTTGGGGAATGCAGTAACGGTGTATTCTGGAAATCGTGCCATGATGGCGGATTATTTCAACAATCAGTTTAGACTTAGAGAAACTGGAAGGGGAAATGGCATTCAAACCTATGATCTTAACAACACATCAAATTATGGTGCTGCGGTTGATTTTATCGATGCAGATAATAATTGGAACAATGTAAACGCATCGTTGGATCAATATGCTACAGATGCTCATTGGGGTGCAGAAATGACCTATGATTATTTTGATCAAGTGCATAATCGCAATAGTATCGATGGAAATGGATTTATGTTAAAAAGTTATGTGCATTACAATACGGGATACAATAATGCATTTTGGGATGGTCAACGAATGACCTATGGCGATGGAAACGGTACTACCTTCACGCCGCTAACTGATTTAGATATCACAGGGCATGAAATTACCCACGGACTTACCTCCAATTCGGCAGGTTTGGTGTATGCGAACGAATCGGGTGCATTGAATGAGTCTTTTTCAGATATTTTTGGTATTTCGGTTTCGTCATTTGCGAATAACAATACTCTTAATTGGAGTATGGGCGAAGATGCTACGCCCAACGGATTAGGAATCCGAAGCATGAGTAATCCGAATGCATTTCAAGATCCTGACACCTACACAGGAACGCATTATTACACTGGTACACAGGACAATGGAGGAGTGCATACCAATTCTGGCGTACAAAATCATTGGTATTATCGTTTGACAGTTGGGGGAAATGGCACCAATGATTTGGGGAATGTGTTTAACGTATCGGGTTTAGGTATAACCAATGCATCTAGAATAGCATTTAGAAATTTGACTATTTATTTAACGCCTAATGTTGACCACCAAGATGCCCGGTTTTATGCCATTCAGTCTGCTATTGATTTATTTGGTGCTTGCAGCCCTGAAGTTATTTCTACTACCAATGCCTGGCATGCAGTGGGGGTTGGCGCTGTCTTTTCCTATACTGTTACCGCTGGATTTTCAACTTCTTTCCAAACATTTTGTCAATCTCCCGCACTAGTTGATTTTACTAATTTAAGTAGTAATGGAGGAACATTTCTGTGGAATTTCGGTGATGGTAGTACTTCTAACGCACTCAATCCCTCTCACACGTATACAAATCCAGGTTCATACACAGTGAGTCTTACGGCATCTGGCGGTGCATGTGGAACAGATACTGAAACACTTATTAATTATATTGTAGTCGATCCAAATTTGCCATGTGCCATTACCATGAATCCAAATGGGGTAAATCAAACCCAAACCACTTGTAGCGGTTCATTGTTTGATCCAGGAGGGTTGGCTAATAATTACCAAGATAATATTACAAGTACGATTACCATTGCGCCTGCTGGTGCCTCAACGATTACGCTAAATTTCAGCAGTTTCAACTTGGAATTAGATTACGACTATTTGTATATTTATAATGGAAACTCAGTGAATAGTCCCTTAATTGGTCAATACACTGGAACTACTTTACCAAATGGCGGTAGCATCACAAGCTTGTATGGTGCAGTGACTTTAAAGTTTTTTAGTGATACCTATCTTAATAATCCAGGTTTTGTGATGACTTGGTCTTGTAATTTACCAAGTACACCTCCTCTTGTTGATTTTTATTCAACCACGCAAAGCACTTGTGACGGCGTTATCAATTTTATTGATGTTTCTACCAATGGCCCTATTGCTTGGCAATGGGAATTTGGTGATGGATCTACATCCAATCTTCAATCTCCAACACATGTTTACACGCAAAATGGAATTTATACTGTTCAATTAATTGCTAGTAATGCACAAGGACAAGACACCTTAATTAAACCTGCTTATATCAATGTCTCTAGGCCACTTAGCCCCATCGTAAGCGATTTGGCAATATGTGAATCAGATTCAATAACTATTACGGCAAGTGCATTCGGAAATGTAATTGGGTATTCGAATGAATTTTCTGCTACACCGCTATGGTTTGGCAACACGTATTCAACCTATTTGGCCGTAACAGATACTTTTTGGGTGGAAAACAATGAGCCTCAACCATTGTCATATGTTGGACCTCTAACAAATGCTATCGGAACAAGTGCCAATCATAATAATGCTTCTGTTCAGTACTTAACATTTAATGTACAACAACCATTAACGATTATCTCAGCTTGGGTAAGTGCAACAGGTGCAGGTGATCGAACTATTACATTATGGGATGTGTCAGGGAATCAATTAGACACTCGATTTGTGAATATTCCAGCGGGTGCTTCAAGGGTGGCCTTAAATTTTCATGTTAACCCAGGAAACGGTTACCGAATGGGAGGTTCTCAAATGAATTTAGTTAGAAATAATGGCGGAGTCGTTTACCCATATAGTATACCTGGATTGCTTCAAATTACAGGGTCTTCGGCTGGAGCAACTTATTACTATTATTTTTATGATTGGGAAATTCAAAAAGATGCCTGTATAAGTCCACGTGTTCCGGTAATTGCTGCGATGGATTCTGTTGATGCTGTTTTTACGGGCAACACAGTTGGTATGACGTATTCAACCATTAGCAATACTTCTTTTAATGCTTCTAATTATGCTTGGGATTTTGGTAACGTTACTTTTTCAAATCTAGCTACACCTTCCAATCTATATACAAGTCCTGGAACCTATAATGTAATGATGGTGGCATCGAATGCCAATTGTTCAGACACTGCTTATTTCACCTCTTTTGCTGATGATGCAGGATTGGATGATGTGACAGGAGGTCTTTTTCAACTAAACGTTTCCCCCAATCCGTTTAACAATTATTGCCTTTTGGAATTGGAAACTAAAGTAAGTACTGAGAATGTTGAAATGGAAATTATGGATTTATTTGGAAGAGTTGTCTACCGAAAAACCATTGCGTATTTAAGTGCGGGAAAACAAACTTTGGAGTTACCATTGTCTCATTTATCGATGGGTCAATACTTACTGAAGGTGAAAATGCAAGGTTTAAATAGTAATCAATTAATTAAAATTCAAAAGTTATAGTAAAAAAATAAGTGTTAAATTTTTCAATTTGTTAATTGTTATTTCCTAACGCTTTATTTTTTTTGTTTTTTGAATAAAATTCATTCCTGCTTCAATACCATTGCGATAGTCCCTTACTATATTTTCAATTGAATTGGTATAAAGTTGGGTTTTAAGCGCTTTATCAGGTATGATTTGTTCAATTCTCCCTTCCTTTTGTAATGAATTGGCATAGTCAACAGATTCTTTTATGTTTTCCTGATAATTATTCACGCTCTTTTTTATGTTGTTATTTGCTTTTATCATTTTGGACACAAAAAATTCAGGTTTAACAGCACTAATTTTAAATTTTGCATCTGTCGTTCTAATTAATAGTACTTCGCTAGGGTTTTGTTGCATTACCCATTTTATAGGAATTGGGTCGCTAATTCCGCCGTCTGAATATAGTTCTTGCCCCACTAAATGAGAACCTTTCGTTAGCAGTGGGACTGTACATGTTGCAATGCTCATATCTATCCAATTTTCGGAATTGGGTTGCAAATAATGCGCTTTTCCCGTATTCGCATGGGTTAGGACAATAAAAAAGGATTTAACGGACAAGGAATTAACTGCTAATTCTTTATTTAGCGGAAAATTTTGTTCTGTAATTTCGTGGAAAAAATTTAGGTTAAGTAGGCCTTCAGAAAATACTTTTGAAAAACTAACGAATCTTGGGTCTTTGCAATAGTCTTTAATAGTATTATAATAGTCACCAAATTGTCGACTTAAAAAATATGAACCTGCCAATGCGCCGCCAGATACACCAACAATAACGTCAAAATCAAAGTGGTCGTATACCATAAAAGCATCAAGGACACCCGCAGTAAAACTTGTTTTAAACCCTCCGCCTTCTAGAATGATTACTTTTTTTCCGAAAAACATAGGCTTATCGTTATTAATTATAAAATTTAATAATACCTAAGTTAGGCAATAATTTTAAATTCGTACTTCCTCTAATCGTTACGTTTCTTGCACGTTTGCTTTGTCAACTTCAGCTGGTTTTTAGTTATTACCGGCAGTTAATGAATAAATCACAAAAAGTGAAAGTGATAATTTAAAGAGTTGAATTTTATAAAATAGTTATTTTTGGCTAAAATGGTATTTTTTATTAATTGAAAATCACCTCATCACTTAATTTACGTACCATTTTAAAGAGTTCCTCTTTGAATTTTTGTGGATCATACGACCCTTTTTCAATTAATCGAAGTTTATGTTCCCATTGTCCCGTCAGTTCTGGACTTTTTAATAAATCACTTTTAATAACATCAATTAAAGACATCCCTGTATCTGTTGCGACAAGATTTTTTTTCTTCTTTTCAATGTATTTTCGTTTGAAAAGAGTTTCGATAATATTAGCACGGGTAGAAGGTCTGCCAATACCGTTTTCTTTCATTAATTCTCTCATTTCCTCGTTTTCTACCAATTTACCTGCGGTCTCCATGGCACGAAGTAAGGTTGCTTCAGTGTAGTATTTGGGAGGGCTAGTTTTTCCTTTATGAATAACTGGTTCATGCGGTCCACTTTCGCCTTTTTCAAAAACAGGAAGGATCTTTTCTTCGGCTTCTTTGGGATCTTTTTTCAACTCTTTGTCCTCCGCTTCGTCCACTTTTTCTTCTTTCAAATCATCGTATACTTCTCGCCAACCCTTTGAAATAATTTGCTTTCCAGTGGCTTTAAAGACCAAAGCATCTACTTTTCCCAATACCGTTGTATTCGATACTTTACACTCAGGATAAAAAACAGCAATAAATCGCCGACAGATTAAGTCATAAATTTTTTGCTCGTCTTGAGAAATTCCTGATGGAACAATTCCCGTAGGAATAATGGCATGGTGGTCAGTAATTTTTTTATCGTCGAAAATCGTTTTAGATTTTGGAATGGATTTCTGAAGTAAAACATCCGTAAATCGCTTGTATTCTTTCAAATTCCCTAGAATACCCTTAATTTTTGGATGTAAATCTTCCGAGAGGTAAGTAGTATCAACCCTTGGGTAAGTCACTAATTTTTTCTCGTATAAACTTTGAATAAGGTTAAGCGTTTGTTCAGCACCAAAACCAAATCGTTTGTTCCCATCCACTTGGAGAGAGGTCAAATCATACAAGCGTGGATTTCCTTCTTTGGCCTCTTTCTGTTCGAAAGAAGTAACTTCAAAGGGTTTGTTTAGGAGATATTCCAATCCTTTTTGGGCTTTTTCTACGGATTTTAGGCGATCAATTTGACATAAAAATTCCGTGTCGCGATAGGTGGTTTTTAGTTCCCAATAGTCGGCTGAATGAAAGGCATTAATTTCTTTCTGCCGGTTAACAATCATTGCCAAAGTAGGTGTTTGAACACGACCAACAGACAATACCAATTTATTTTTTCCGTATTTTTTAGTGTATAATCTGGTCCCGTTTATTCCGAGCATCCAATCACCCACAGCGCGCGAATTTCCTGCAGCGAATAAATTATCAAAATCTTTTGAGTCTTTGAGTTTACTGAATCCAGTTTTAATGGCCTCCTCGGTTAAGGAAGAAATCCATAATCTTTTAATGGGTACCTTGCATTGCGCTTTGAGTAATACCCAACGCTGGATTAGCTCGCCTTCTTGTCCAGCATCCCCACAATTTATAATTTCTGTCGCTTTTGAAACGAGTTGTTTTATAGTTTGAAATTGTTTTTCGACCCCCTTATCGCCTTTTATTTTAATGCCAAATTGTAAGGGAATTATGGGCAAGTCCTCCAGCTTCCAGGTTTTCCAATTGGGATTGTAATCTTCGGGGTCTTTTAAGGAACAGAGGTGGCCAAAGGTCCAAGTAACGCAATACCCATTTCCTTCATAAAAACCATCGTGACGAGTTTTGGCGCCTAATATTTCAGCTAAATCTTTAGCGACACTGGGTTTTTCGGCGATGCAAAGTTTCATAACCGATAATAACTGCAGTAAAGAAAATGTTGAGTTAAAAACACTTGATTAATCAAAGAAATAAGCATCAATTCTTACTGTTTGCCTTATCAAATTCGGCTAATCCTTTTTCTAACCATACTTTGAAATCTTTCGTATTTCCGTGGTGTTCGTAATCAGCAGAACCGATTTCTAAGTCTTCGCCTTTTGGTCCTAACAAGCGATAGTAGGGCTGTGTATTACTCTTATATCGGGTAGTTTGCAAATAACTCCATTTGTGGCCAACTTGCGTTATTTTCATTTTTTTACCCGGCGCATATTCCAATTCTTTATGTTCAGAAGCTGGAAGCGCTGTTTTTTCATCAACATATAATGAAACAATAACCATCTTATCACGCAGTATTTCAAGTACTCCTGCTTCACCCCAAACTTTTTCTTCCATTTTTCGGCAGTTCACACATGCGTGCCCCGTAAAATCTAGAAATAGAGGTTTATTTACTTTTCTAGCATATGCTTCCGCTTTGTCTAATTCATGGAACACCATTATGTTTTGAGGACCTAAGTGCATGTCGTCATTTATTTGACCATCAATCGAAATTTTAGTACCACCAATGCCGCCGGGCGATTCGCTGTAGGAAAGTGGTGGAGGAAATCCACTGATTAATTTTAATTGTGCTCCCCACATGCCGGGAAGTAAGTAAATTACAAAGATGAGGGTTACCATACCGAGCATTGTTCTACCAACAGAAAGTTTTTCGATTGGACTATCGTGTGGTAGGCGGATAAAGCCTAAGAGGTAGATGGCAAGCACGGTGAATATACCAATCCAAATGGCTAAAAATAATTCACGCTCTAGCAAATGTCCTTGCACCACTAAATCGGCATTTGAGAGAAACTTGAAAGCTAGAGCGAGTTCTATAAATCCTAAAAATACTTTAACTGTATTTAACCAACCACCAGATTTAGGTAGTGAATTCATCCAGCCAGGAAAAGCCGCAAAGAGTGTAAAAGGTAGGGCCAATGCCAAGGAAAATCCAAACATTCCTACAAATGGCGCTATGCCGCCAATCGTTGCCGATTCTACTAATAAAGTGCCTACAATTGGCCCTGTGCATGAAAATGAAACTAAAGCAAGGGCTAGTGCCATAAAAAATATTCCAATTAATCCACCTTTATCGGAAGCTTTATCCGCTTTGTTTTGCCAAGAACTTGGTAACATAATTTCAAACGCCCCCATGAACGAAACAGCAAAAATCACGAGTAAAATAAAGAAAATGATATTAAACCAAACGTTAGTAGATAGCGCATTCAACGCAGACGGACCAAAAATCGTGGTGACAATAGTTCCAAGTACCACATAAATCACTATAATGGATAAGCCATAAATGATAGCATTTCGAATGCCAGCTGCCTTTGACTTGCTGCTTTTTGTGAAGAAACTTACAGTCATTGGAATCATTGGAAACACACAGGGCGTTAGCAAAGCTGCAAATCCACTTAAAAACGAAATAAGAAAGATAAGCAACAACGATTTTTTGCCTGATTCAGTCGGTTTCTTTTTTACACTATTTATTTTGGCTGTGCTGCTTTTTTCGATTTTTTGATTTGTAACAGCGCTTTTTTCAGGTTCTGACTTAGTACTGTCTTTGGGAACTGCAAGAACTGTACCTTTAACATTCAGGGAAAATGGATATTCGTGAGGCATTAGACATTTCCCTGCTTCATCACAAACTTGGAAAGAAAATAAACCGGAAATTTTAAAATCAGTCCCAGAAGTAACTAGTAATTTTCTTTTCATAGTGAGCGAACCTTTGTGATGACTCTGCATGTCACCTAGATCTTCGTCGATGTATTGAATAGGCTTTGGTTCACTAATTTCTTTTACCATGCAATTCACATTCGTGTTAATCTTTATATCGGTAGGAATTGCAAAAGAGCCTTGAGGTAATTTGAACGAATTAATATGCCAGCCAGGAACAATCTTAATCTTTGCTACAACAAATGCTTCATTCTCTTTTTGCTCAAGCGAAAATTTGACATTAACGACATCTTCGTGATTTATTAATTGTGCAAATATCGGTTGTTGTAAAAAGAAGAGCAGAAAAATGCTAAGAAATTTATACATGAAACAGTTATTTATTTTACAAGAATACTAAAAGGAACATCAATAGGAGGGAGGCATCTTGTGTCATCACAAACCATGAAATTAATTGTCCCCGAAATTTGCATTGGCTTTTTAGTTTTTAGTTTTTGGGTGGAAAAGTAACTTTCTTCGAAATGGTACACCTTGGAATCAAAATTCACATCAAATACTTCATGAGGTTCAAGTTGTTCCGAAAAATGGCCAATTAACTTAAGGCCTTTCTGCTTCGCAATGTTTAACGAGACTGGAATAGGTCCCGCATTGAGTGGTGTTTTTTGAGAATAAAGGTGCCATCCTTTATCAATAGTTCCTTTTATTATTATTTTCTCACTGGATTTATCATATGAAAAGTCCCATAAAACATGATTTTGAGAATAAATTTTTACGCTACCAATAAGGCAAAATATAACGAACAATAAAAATAACTTAGACATGAATCAAAATTAAAGTAAAATTTCGATTATTCGATTAATCGGAATCCAAATACCCCCTTTAAGACAAATGAATTTTGGTCCTGCAGCCCAAATGGTTGTGTCAACGCGCTTTTTACCCTCGTCATCCTCAAATATGATTGAAACTTTAGTATGGTGTGCATTGCCCAAAATGGTAGCATCCTGAATCTTTTTCAATAGGTCGTTTTGCTGAACAATTTTAGGTTGTGTGTTAAATTTACAATTAACAACGCTTTCTTTTTCTATCTGTAAAATTTCCTGAAACATAATGGTTAAGATTTAGTAGAAATTTAGTAGTAAAATTTTACAAATCAAAAAATTGTTGATAACTAATTTTACTGGTTTAATAAAACCAATAACTACCAACTAAGCCTCGGGTCTGCACTGTCATGTTGATTTCCAAACATGTCGTTGTCGAAATGGTATTTCCCTGAAATAGCAATCATGGCTGCATTGTCGGTACAATATTCAGTCGCTGGAATGAAAATTTTTATCGCCGATTTAGCTCCCCATTCTAGTAGTTGGTTACGCAGGTAACTATTGGCTGCAACTCCTCCAGCAATTGCAACTTGTTTGAAATTATGATCTACACATGCTTTTTTAACTTTTTGGATTAAAATGCTTACCAGTGTGTGTTGTATGGAGGCACACAAATCTGCACGATTATCTTCAATAAAAGTGGGATTATTATTTGTTTGGTCTCGCAGAAAATAGAGAATGGAGGTTTTAACTCCACTGAAACTAAAATTTAATCCTGCTATTTGAGGTTTTGCAAAGGTAAATTTTAATGGGTTACCACTTTGTGCCTGTTGATCAATAAGTGGTCCGCCCGGATAGGGTAGGCCGATCATTTTTGCTGCTTTATCAAACGCTTCGCCCACCGCATCGTCTATTGTTTGACCTAAAACATGCATATTAAAAGGAGATTCAACGGCAACGAGTTGGGTATGGCCGCCCGAAACGGTCAAGCACAAGAAGGGAAAAATTGGGTTTTCTAATCCATCACGCTCTATTAAATGTGCCATTATGTGGGCTTTCATGTGATGAATAGGAATCAAAGGCTTGTTCAAGGACAGCGCAAGTGCTTTTGCGAATGAGGTGCCTACAACTAAAGACCCCATGAGCCCTGGTCCTTGAGTAAATGCAATCGCATCGATGGCTGCTAATTTAATTTGTGCTTGTTCGAGAGCTTGTTGAACCACTGGCACGATACTTTCTTGATGGCAACGGCTGGCTAATTCGGGAACAACGCCGCCGTATTTTGCATGTATTGATTGGTTGGCTAGAACATTCGATAAAATGCGATTACCCTGCGTAATGGCAGCAGCTGTGTCATCACATGAGGATTCAATACCCAAGATTATGGTGTTGTTCGTCTTCAAATGTTTAATTTTGATTAAAGATGGTAAAAATAATTAAAATAATAGGTCGTGTATTACTTGTTCCATTAGAATGGCTCTTGATTTTTGTTGTTATATTTTTGTTTGCCATTCGAACACCAAGTTTTCAAACTTACTTGGCTCGCCAAGCGACAGCCTTTTTATCAGATGAGTTAAAGTCAACAGTAGCTGTTGGGGGTGTTGACATTGTTTTTTTTAATAGGATTTATCTCGATAAAGTCGTGGTGCTTGATTTAGCTAAGGACACCTTGTTGGCGGTGGGTTCGATTGAGGCTAATTTCGATGAGTTTACTCTTTCAGGGAAAAAAATAAAATTGAAGAATGTGGTACTTAACGACGGACAGATAAATGTTTCGAAATCGTTGAAAACCAAACAATTTAATTTTCAATTTATGGTAGATTATTTTGAAAGTGATCAACCTTCGTCCCCTTCAACTCCTTTTGATTTGGCTGTTCAAAAAGTTAGCATTAAAAATTTCGCTTTTCACTACCACGATTTAACAAAGCGACGTACGCCTCAAAATTTCAATGAAAACCACATGGACATCACGCGCCTAAATTTACTTTTAACCGAAATTAAGCGCAACAAACAAGGTTTGTTTTTAGCAATTAATAACTTAAACCTAAAAGAATCGTGTGGATTGGATGTTAAGAATATTACGGGACAATTGGCTGTAAAAAGTAACTCCGTTGTACTCTCTTCGGTTGACATTAAATTAAATCAATCGCAATTGAAAGCTAGACAAATTGGAATTAGGTGGAACAACGCCGACGATTTAGATCAGTTCGTGGATAAAGTTTTGTGGAGAATTGATCTTCAGCCAAGTAGGATTTTGCTCAGGGATGTCGCCTATTTTGTTCCTGAAATGAATGGAATGATAGATACCATTGGTATTCAGGGGCTGGCGACCAATACACTTTCGCATTTATTTCTTAAAAGCATTAAGTTAGATTATGCTAAAAATACACATATTCATGCTGATTTAGAATTACCCAATTTCAACAACCTAGCAGATTATAATTTTAAGGAGAAAATTTATTCGGCCACTTTAGATATGAAGGAAATTGGCAACTTTACTTTGCCTAACCCAATGGGGAAATTGAGTTTGGGTGAAGAGATAGGTCACTTAGGTATTGTTCAACTGGTAAATGTTTCTGTTCGGGGTGATCAAGGCGACTTTACTTTCGAAAAGACAATCCTTAAAACGAGTATTGGTGATGTAGCAATTCTCCAAGCTATTCGTTTTTCAAATTTGAATAAGGATTTAGTTATGGCTCCCAAACTAAAAGATAGTTCATGCATAGCAATGCGAAACTTCAATTTAGGAAAGTTGCTACAGATTAATGAAATTAAAAATATTGACGGTGAAATAGGATTTTCAGATTTTATCATAAAAGAGGATGATATCCAAATTTCAGGGATTAATGCAAAGTTTAATAAGTTACAAGCATTGGATTATTCGTATTCATCTATTTCTATTAGTGGTGCAAAACTTGAAAAAAATATTTTTGATGGAAAAGTGGCTGTAAATGATAAAAATCTAAGTTTTGATTATTCTGGAAAAATTGGCTTTGGAAAAATCCCATTCTATGACTTATCACTTAAAATAAATAAGGCAAAGCTAGACTTACTAGGTTTCACAGCGGTAGCAGAATCTGATTTATTGGGTAGTTTGAAAATAAATATTGTAGGTGATAATTTAAAAAATTTGCAAGGAGCTATTTCAGTTAATGATTTTTTATATCAAGAAAAAGAAAAGGATTTTTCCATTCCTAATGCAACACTTTCCATTCGTCGATCTTTATTGCAAGATGAAATTAAATTAAATAGTTCATTACTTGATTTGGACCTTGTTGGAAAACTAAATCCATTAACAGTTATTAATGATTTTACTTATGAGTTATCTAGAATTTTCCCTTCAATTGCGAGTAATTTATCGCTAAGTAAGGGTGGCATTGCCAATAATTTTACGTATAACATCACAACGAAAAACCTTGATAATGTATTTAATCTTTTTGTTCCGGGATTAAAAATTGCTGAAAACACAAAAATAAAAGGTGGCTTCAATGCTAATAATGGAACGTTTCTTTTATTGGTTGATTCGAAGGAAGTTGTGTATGATAGCATTATTTTGAAAGGTATTAATATCAATCAAAATATGACATCTAATGGTTTATTTGCAGATTATAAAATAGCTGAATTAATTTTGGCGGATGCTATTTCGCTCAATGATATTGATTTTCTATGCAATGGAACGCAAGGGCTTTTATCATCAAGTTTGAAATGGAATCCAAATGGAAAAAATTTTTCAGCGCTAGCTTGGAAAACTCAGATAAGGAATTCGAATGATTTTTTATTTACTGTTGAGCGTTCATTTTTTTCTATTAATGATATTAGGTGGGATATTTTTACCAATTCAACAATCACATTGGTAAATAGCGATGTAGATTTTAATAATCTATTGCTTCAAAGAAACAAACAAAAAATTAGGATTGACGGTAAATTTTCAAAAAACAAGGACGATAAATTACTGGTGAATTTACAACAAATAGATTTGGCCGATATTTCACAGCTAATTGGTTTAGAAGACGAACTTGTTGGTGATTTTAATAGCAATGCTACCATCTCAAATTCTTCAAGTGGATATCAATTTGTTGCAAAAGCCGAAATAAATGAATTCAAGGTAAATAATGCTGCAATTGGAAATCTTAAATTTTCTTCGGACTACGATGCTGAGAGTCAAAGTATACAATTAGAGGGTGACCTTGCTTATGAGGGGCTGCCAGCAATGGATTTTATCGGGGCTTATTTTTTAACGCGGGAAAGGGAGAATTTTGAAATGCAGTTAAATTTTAATAATACCGACTTAAGTTTTGTGAATGGTTTTATTGATCCAGAAATAGCGAAAGGTATCTCCGGAAAACTAGTGGGAAAACTTTCGGTAAAAGGCAGTGCAACTGAACCGGAATTATCAGGTGAATTGCAATTAGTTGACGCTGGTGCTAAGATTGAGTTACTCGGTGTTCGCTATACCTTAAATGGTAAAATAAAAATTTCAAAAGATGCTATTGAACTTAATAAAATTCCGATCAAAGATGAAGATGGAAATGTTGCGTCATTGGTTGGTCAAGTGTATCACACCAACTTTGGAAATTGGAAATACGATTTTTATACAAACTTTGATGGCAATAAATCGGCTAACTTACTTAGTTTCAATGTAGATAAGAAACCGACGAATCGTTTTTTAGTACTTAATACAGCATACAAGGAAGGAGATATTTATTACGGAAAGGCTTATGGAAAAGGTTATGCCCACATTTCCGGTTACGGTAGTAAAATGGACGTAGATGTATTTGTTGAAACTAAAAGTGGATCGCAAATTAATTTTCCAATGTTTGGTGTTTCCGATATTGATGAAGAAGACCAACTAGTTCATTTTATTTCAAAAAACAAAGACGATGTGGTTGAGGTAAGAGAAAAAGTTGACTATACAGGGTTGAACTTAAAAATGAAATTCAGACTCACTCCTGAGGCAAAATTGAGAATTATATTCAACGAGCAATTAGGAGACGAAATTAATGCCTTCGGCTCTGGGGATATTGGTCTTAAGTTGGATGCTTTCAATAATATAAATATGGAAGGTACTTGCACGATACAAAAAGGTAGTAAGTACAATTTTGCTATGGGGCCCGTAAAGCAGGCATTCGATATTAAACAAGGATCTAAAATTACTTGGACTGGTGATGTTGAAAATGCAATTATCGATTTAATAACGGCTGTTAATATCAAAAAAGTAAGTCTACTTGATTTGCGTCCTGATTTGGGTGATAAAACACTCGAAAATCAAGAGGTTAATTGCCTACTAAAGTTAACGGGTAGTTTGGTGGAACCGGCTATAAATTTCGAAATCCAAGCGCCTAATGCAACCGAAACAGGCAGAGCGTTAGTTGCGGAGGTGAACGCCGACACGGATGAGTTGAATAGGCAGTTTTTTTCGTTGTTACTAGTGAAAAAGTTCCAAACTAGTAAAGGGGCCGTTTCTGCAAGTAGCACGGCTGCCTTAGATTTAGTGGAGTCGCAGATAAATGGTTTATTGGGGCAACTTTCAAAAGATTACAAGGTAAATGTTGATCTCGGTGAGACCAATGCTTTGGCTTCTGTACAAAAGAATTTTTTAAATGATCGCTTACTGATAACCGGTAGTTTTGGCGTAGAAAATTCATCTGCTGAAGGACAAACAACGAGTGGTTTTATCGGTGATGTGAGTGTGGAGTACCTGGTAAATAAAAAGGGAACACTGCGCGTTAACGCATTTAATAAATCAAATACCAATACGGTAGACGAAAGTTCTGGTCCTTTCACTCAAGGTGCTGGTCTCTCGTATCATGAGGAGTTTAATAATATGGAAGATTTTGAATTGTATCAATCTTTTATGGATGTCTTCCGACCAAAAGACAAAAAATATTTTAAAAATAAACGCAAGAAAAGACAGACACGCATTCCGTCTCTTATCCTAGATAACGGTAATATACCGGCTCTGAAAAAAGAGTGATTAGCAAAGGCATTTTTTTTGTATTTCGTAATATTAAAGTGTTTGCGAGCAAAAAGAAAAATCTTATCATTGATTTCAAACGTTAATTGATTTTTTCGTTCTTTTGTACCGAGGAGTTGTGAACTCGACTAAAGTGTCCCAACTTTCTTAGAATTTCGTTACAAAAGGTATCTAGATGAAAAAAGTGCTCATTGCAAACCGCGGAGAAATTGCCAGACGGGTAATTCAAACTTTGCGAAAAATGAATATTGCTAGCGTTGCTATTTACAGCGATGCTGATAAAAATGCACCCCACGTATTAGAAGCTGATGAGGCTGTCTATGTAGGCAAAAGTCCTTCGGCAGAAAGTTATTTGCAGCAAGATGTAATTTTAAATTACTGCAAGGAATTAGGTGTTGATGGGATTCATCCTGGCTACGGCTTTTTATCTGAGAATGCCGCGTTTGCTCGAAAAGTAAAAAATGTAGGAATAAAATTAATCGGTCCGACTCCAGAATCGATGGAATTAATGGGGGATAAATTAAGTGCTAAGCAAGCTGTAAAATCGTATAATGTTCCTTTGGTACCCGGCGTAGATGAAGCGATTTCTGATCTCGAAGCTGCAAAGAAGATCGCGGAGCAAATTGGGTACCCAATTTTAATTAAGGCTTCTGCTGGTGGCGGTGGAAAAGGGATGCGCTTAGTTGAAAATACGGCTGAATTCGAAAGTCAAATGAAATTAGCGCAAAGTGAAGCTAGATCATCTTTTGGTGATGATGCTGTTTTTATTGAAAAGTTTGTCGATAAGCCACGTCATATTGAAATTCAAGTTTTTGCGGATCAGTTCGGAAATGTTGTCTATCTATTCGAAAGAGAATGCTCTATTCAACGCCGACATCAAAAAGTTATTGAGGAAGCTCCTAGTGTAGTGCTCACACCAGCACTTCGCAAAGAAATGGGTGAGGCCGCAGTCGCTGTTTGTAAAGCATGTAAGTATGAGGGCGCTGGAACAGTTGAGTTTTTGTTAGATGCCAATCTTGATTTTTATTTTTTGGAAATGAATACAAGATTGCAGGTTGAACACCCAGTTACGGAAGAAATTACGGGCTTGGATTTGGTTGAATGGCAAATTCGGGTGGCGCGTGGTGAAAAATTACCAAAGGAGCAGCATGAAATTGAATGCAATGGGCACGCAATTGAGGTAAGGGTATATGCCGAGGATACCATGAATGGTTTTATTCCGGATATTGGTACTTTGGAGCGCTACCGGATTCCAACAGGTCGCAGTGTTCGCGTGGATGATGCTTTTGTTGAGGGAATGGAAATTCCGATTTATTACGATCCCATGATTGCAAAATTAGTCGTTTGGGGTAAAACAAGAAAAGACGCTATTGCACGATGTATAGAGGCCATCGACGATTATCAAATCTCAGGAGTAAAAACTACCTTGGATTTTGGAAAGTTTGTGCTCAAACATCCTGCTTTCATTTCTGGCGATTTCGATACCAATTTTGTAAAAACGTATTTTTCAGATCCGAGTGTTATGCATCAAGCAATGCAGGAGGAAAAAATAGCGCTTTCTCATGCAATCGATTCCATTTGGGAGGGCATAACTGCTTTTAAAAAGGATGAATTTGCTTCCAAGGAAATAGAGAGTTCATGGAAAATTAACTTAAATAATTGATTTTTCCTGCGTCTTCACAATCCTTTTTAAAGTACTTTTACCACAAAAATTAGAAAAATGAATTTACATGAATATCAAGGAAAGGCAATTCTAAAAAGTTACGGTGTTGCGGTTCAAGAAGGCGTTGTGGTTGATCGAGTTGAAGATGCACTTGCTGCAGCAAATGAGTTAACAGCACTGACAGGTACTACGTGGTTTGTTATCAAAGCCCAAATACATGCAGGCGGAAGGGGTAAAGGCACAGTGGCCGAAACAGGATCACATGGTGTAACACTCGCTAAAGGAATTGATCAAGTAGAGGAAAAGGTTAAGGGTATTCTTGGTGGTCACTTAACCACCGCACAAACGAATGGTGTTGGAAAAAAAGTAAACAAAGTGCTTATTGCTCAAGATGTATATTATCCAGGTGAAGCGGAAATAGAAGAATTTTACATGTCTGTTTTACTGGATCGGGAAATAAGCAAAAATGTTATTGTCTATTCTACGGAAGGTGGAATGGATATCGAGCACGTTGCCGAGCACACACCAGAGAAAATTCACCGAGAAGTTATTGATCCACGTGTCGGTATACAAGGATTTCAAGCAAGGAAAATTGCTTTCAATTTAGGGCTTTCTGGTGAGGCATTTAAGCAAATGGTTAAGTTCATTCCAACGTTGTATAAAGCCTACGAAGGAATTGATGCGGCCATGTTTGAAATAAATCCGCTTTTCAAAACATCAGACAATAAAATTATTGCTGTTGATGCAAAAGTAACCTTGGATGGAAACGGTTTATTTCGTCATCCTGATTATGAAGCCATGCGTGATAAATCGGAAGAGGATCCAACGGAAGTAGAAGCTGATGAGGTAGGTTTGAATTTCGTGAAATTAGATGGCAATGTGGGATGTATGGTAAATGGGGCAGGATTAGCGATGGCAACCATGGACATCATCAAACTTTCAGGCGGAAACCCTGCTAATTTCTTAGATGTAGGAGGTACTGCTAATGCAGAGCGTGTTGAAAAAGCATTTCATATTATATTAAAAGACCCAAATGTTAAGGCGATATTGATAAATATTTTTGGTGGTATTGTTCGTTGTGACCGTGTTGCTCAAGGTATTGTTGATGCCTACAAAAATATCGGCCAAATTCCAGTGCCAATTATTGTTCGTTTACAAGGAACAAATGCCGTAGAAGCCAAAAAAATCATTGATGATTCTGGATTGAATGTACATTCTGTTGTCCAGTTACAAGAAGCCGCTGATTTGGTGAAAGAGGTATTGGCAAACTAAAACACAACCCCGCTGGCCGAGTGATTCCGCTTCCGCCTTGGCGGAGGCGAAAATGACTAATCCTCTAATGCTAATTCACCACACTTAAAATGACCTTCAGGGCATGTTTTGTGTCCGTGGAGGCCGCATGGTCGGCAAGGTAATCCGACCACTTCTATTATATTTGCGTCATCGGATAATGGGCCAAAGCCAAATGCTGGTATGGTGGAACAGAAGAAAGCTGTTACTGGAGCATTTACGGCGCTTGCGAAATGAAGCGGACCTGAATCATTCACAAAATTTCTTTTCGCATTTTTCATGAAGGCAACGGATTGCATTATGCTGAGCTCGCCTGCTAATGATCTTACTTCTTTGGTCGATTCTGAAATAATTTGTTCACAAAGTGCTTTGTCGTTAGGTCCTCCCATTAAAAAAATAGCGTGATCCGCGTCACTTAATTTCTCAATTAATTTCAACCAAGTAGCAATGGGTGCTTGTTTGGTGAACCATATCGATGCGGGTGCTAAACAATAATAAGCGGTGTCTTGAAATTTTGAAACGAAGGTGTAATCTTCGCTCGATGGATAAAGACTTGGTTTTCTTATGGTAATGTCGCAAAAGGAAGCGATTAAGCTTAGGTTGCGATCTACTTCATGTTCTCCATTTCCAATCGCATGCTTGTATGATTTTGAATACAGAAAAGAAAATGGATTTTTTTTGAAGCCTATTTTTTGCTTCGCACCTGATAAAGCGCAAATTAATCCTGAACTTGCGAAGCGATGTAAATTAACGATTGTATCGTATTTCTCCTGACGAATGAGACGAATAGTTTCTTTTAGGCTTATCCATTTATTTTTTTTGTCAAAAATAAATACCTTGTTCACATTTGGGTGTCCGCTGAGCAATTCCTCATTTCCTTTTTTTACCAAATAGTCAATTTGTAGGTTAGGAAATTGCTTGTGTAAGTTGGCAATTAATGGAGTTGATAAGATGACATCGCCAATGAATGCGGTCTGAATTAGTAAGATCTTTTTCATCTAGCGTATTAAAGTAACAAATCCACGTTTGGTTATTTGTCGGCCACCTGCATCTTGAACGCTTATGACATAAAGGTAATTATCATTGGGCGCTTCGTCTTTTCCTCCGTTAATTTTTCCGTCCCAACCCAAATTCATATCATTACTTTCGAAAATAATATTGCTCCAACGATTCATGATGTACATGCTATAATTTGTTAAATCAATATTGGTCAGGATGGGTAAAAATACGGTGTTCACGCCGCTTGGGCAAAATGAATTAGGGATATAAATAATAGGTTCGTAAACCAAACAAAAAACGTTGGATCTGGTCACTTCGGCGAAGCCATAGCTATTGAGATTTTCACTTCCTTCAACATAATAACAAATTTCTCCTGGGAAATCATTGCTGATTAGGGTGTCCTCAAAGCTGAGTTGGTTGGGGTTTATGGTAGCAATCAACTGACTAACGCCACTTAGTTTGTTGTACCTGAATACTTCGTAGTGATCGATTCCACCATCGAAACCTACGTATGGCGACCAATAGACGTAGTTAATTTGTTGTATTTCATCGGCGATCCCTTGTACAAATACAGTTGTTGCTTCATTGGCATAAGTTCCAGCGGAATTGCAACTATCAACGTATTGTGTTCGATAGGTATAAGCTTGTAAATTAACATCGGCATCTGTATCGGTAAAAACGGCCAAGTTACCTACTACGTTGGATCTTCCTATTTCCTCGAAAACGCTGGAACTGTTCAAGCGTTCAAAGATGACTTCTTTTACCCCTACATTGCCATCAATATAAGCAAATAAATCAACGTTGTTTGCTGCTACGCTAGCTAATTTAAGGTAATGAAATGTGGGTTGTTGGGGAATCGGGACATCAAAACCAAATGGATTGGAATAGGCAATTTGACCATTGGATAGGTTGGCACCAATGTAAATGTCGTAGTGATTTCCGCCCACTACATTAACGCTTGCTGAATTACCATTAGCTGTTCCCAGCAGGACCAATGCCCCCGACTCAAAGCTGTAAATTCCGTAAGATGTGCTCGTCCATCCTTGGTAAGCACTCCAGCTTAGATCTATTTTTTGTTGGCACATGTTGATTGCTCCATTAAGTTGAATGGTTTTATTAATGGGACTTTTAGCTGAGGTTTGAAAGGTTATCGGCAGGGCATTGGTGTAGCAAGAATCGAATGCTGCCACCGAATAGGAGTATGGGCCTTGACTTGGATCAATGGCATAGGAATAGGAGGTGTTTCCAATTCCCCAAACGGTATCGAGTTCAAACAATACGCCCAACGAATTAAAGGTGTAAACAACGTATCCATAGGTGTCAGCTTGGTTGTTTTGATTCCAAGTCAATAGTAAGTTATTGTTGTTTGTTGGATCAAATCCTACGCTTTGTATCGTTGGTATAGATGGCGTTAGCATATCTTCAAAGTCATCGCTTGCTATGTTGGATTGAAAATCACAGGGATTGTTAGGTAAAACTATTTGGTAGCCGATTGTCGCATTACAAATGGTAATGGTATCCTTATATTGTGTGGTATTGTAGGGAACAGAATCGATTAGGGTGAAATTTCCCGCAGGATATTCTTGATAAATGTGGTAATAGTTTCCAAAGGTCGCTAAGGGTAATGTTGCTGGTTTATTCCATTGAAGAACAGCTGTTCCGTTTCCAGGATTGATAAGGTTTAAATGAATGTTGGAAATGGTGTCGCTGTATTTGGTGACATTTCCATTACAGCCAGAAACAACGCCTACGTAAAAAGATTGCATCGAATTTATTCCACTTAAAATAAATTGATTGGTTGCAAGTGTTGGAATAGTGGCCAATAAACCACCTTGTAGAGAATAAAGTTGGTAGGATACAAAACTTCCGATGGGGTCATTAATTGGAGCCCATTTAATAATTACATTTCCAGCATTATCGCTTTGAATACAGTCTATTTTTGGCGCTTGAAGTATACCAGGATTCAGTACGTTGATTTGAATAGTCGCATAATTAACCTTTGGAATTTGACAATAATCATCTTGTGCTCTAAATACAAATGTATAGGGGATGCTTTCTGCCACAACGCCGTATTGATTTACCAAATGGTCACAGCTTGTCTGCCATGAAAACTGTACATTCGCTTGTTGCGTCCCAGAAACGGGTAATGCTAAGTCAAGTGTGGCACAGGGTGAAATTTGGCAGCCAATAGGAGAGGTGAAATTTGTCCCAAATAGGGGGCCAGTTGCGCTTAATGTTACATTTTGTGGGCTGCCATCTTGAAGAAATTCATTGTCAACCACTGAAATAGTAAAATTGACCAAATCACCCGCATTTACGGTTGTTGTAAATTGTCCTCCGGCAAATGGTGGGGTGAAAATCGGTGCATTGTTGGCCGCTGAACAAGGAACGATTACTAATTGCATTTCCCGCTCTACTTCGGCAATTAATACGCCTTGACGATAGGATTTCACCAATACTTTAACGACAAAATTCCCTACTGTGAAGGAATTAAATGTTATTTCTCCATTCGAAGGGTTAATGGATGCTGGAATATTAGATGGATTTACACTACTGTTTGGGGTAGGCGATGTAAAGGAGAATCCGGGTTCAAATGGAATGGGAATAGGATTTAATGGTGGGTTGTAGGCACCGGTAGGGAAATTGTTATAAGGAATTCCAAAATCAATGTGTAAGGAATCTAAGTCATTATCAACGGCATTCATATTGTAACTGAATGGGGTTCCTGCGCAACTTACAAAATAAGGGGCTTGTAAAAAGGAGGGTGAATTATCCGTACAACCAACTCCGTTGCCATGTGCAAACATTTTTGCCGTTAAGGTGATTCCGTAGGTGGCAGGAGAAGTGATATTGGTTAATGCGTTGCTTCGTGCAAAATTTTCATAGGTAAAAACCCAGCCTTGGCTTGGTGGAACACCAACTATATCGATGGGTAAGCTACGGTAAGTAATCTTCTCGATGGCACCAATTCCGTTTCCCCCTGATGTCCCCGAACCGCAAATTAACGGCGTGGGACCTCCTGAAACTGCTGTGCATGCAGGAGAAATATCGATGCGAGAAACAAAGGGTAAAAGGATTACAGTAAGGGTTGGGTGGTTCCATACCCGTAGGTTTTCGGATAGTGTATTTACTTCTGCTCCATTGCAATCACGATAAAAAACGAGCTCAAAAATGTACTTGTTGTTCCCATCGCATTTCCAGGTGATTTCTCCTCCCATTACGTGTGATGCGAAGCTGCTTGCACTGATTATTAGAAAGAAAAATAGTGATAGAAATTTTAGCATGGAACTATTAAAAAACAATAATCATCAACCATAACGCTTTTATGTCAATTAAGTTGCTGTCCTGCCGTAATTACAAGCATTTCATCCCAAACTAAGTATTGTTGGGCCATTGATCTTATTTCTTCCGCGCTTATGGTTTTTAACACATGAATGGCATCGTTGTAAAAAGAATAATCTAAGTTGGCCGTTTCTACCTGAATAAATAAATCCATCATAGCAAAAGGCCCATCAGCGGCTTTTAAAGATTGCCCCATGATGTAATTCCGAACCATTGTTAATTCTTCTTCTCCGACTAATTCAGTACGCAATAATTCAATCTCTTTCTTTATCTCTTCAATTGTTTGCTCAACAAAGTCTTTCCCAACTTGGGTCATTATGGCAAAATAGCCATTTTGATATATTTCTGCCAACATACTTCCGATGCCATAGGTATAGCCTTTGTCTTCGCGGATATTTTTCATTAATCGGCTTCCGAAATAATCTCCTAAAATGGTATTCATGACATTGAAACGATGATAATCTGGATGGTGTTTATCAAACATCATTCTGCCCACTCGAATACCTGTTTGCAAGGCACCTGATTTTTCAATGTGAAAGCTTCCTTTTTCGGGAGTAAAATGGATGGGTGTAATGATATTTTTTTCTTTATACCAAGGTGAAAGAATAGAATGTATTGCGTTTGTATCTTGCTCGTTGACATTGCCAACTAAGCTTACTTTTAAGATGCCTTTTTGGTAATTATTATTGAAAAAGGATAGTATATCTTCTCGATTCACGGCGTCATAGTCATCTAATTCTGGCGTTTTTCCGTAAAGTGTACCAACAAATAGCCGCTTCTGTAATTCTCGTTGACCTAAATAGTTTACTTTTTCGAAGCTAACTTTAAGTTTTTGCTTTCTATCTTTTAATAATTCAGCTACTTCATGTTGCGGAAAAGAGGCGTTTTCTAGCGCGTCAATAACTACTTTTAGAAGATTGAGAACTTGGTCATTTAATGAATATAAAGACATTATAGCATATTCATGACTTACATTGATATCAAAAAATCCCCCTAAATCATCAATTTGATTATGAATTTCTGTTGACGATTTAGTTGCTGAACCGGCTAATAATAGTCCTGCAGTGATGGAAGCAATTATTGGGTCGCTAATGATGGTCCCCGCTGAAAAATAAAGGTCCAAACGGACGGCGTCACTTCCTGAATTTACTAAGGAGTAAAAAGGGAGTTTATCCGCAATTAATACTTTTTGTGGGTGAATGAAATGAATCTCATTCACATCCACCAAAGGAGGATTTTGTTTTCTATCAATCATTTAGTAATGGATTTAATCTCAAGTAAAGAACAGTTCTCTTTCAATAATAACGATTGAGCAAGTGCTAGCAGGTGAGAAGATTCAATTGCTTGGTATATTTGTGCTTCTTCATTCATCCCATTGGCATCGCCCAATAATTCGTAAAAACACAAATTCATAGCTCGATTTAATAAGGCCTGTTCTTGGAATTCTCTGGAAGTTCTAATTTTTAACTTTAAGCGTTTTAATTCCTCGTCATTGATGGGAATTGTTTTGTATTCTTCTAACACCAACCAAAGAGCTTTGTCTAATTCTTCCAAGGAACTATCGGTTGCAATTTTACCTGTAATAATGAACAATCCGTGATCGATTGAACCAAGGATATAGGTGTTTATCTCGGTGACTAGTTGTAATTCCTTTTTTAGTTTTAAATATAATTTACTCGATTTTTCTTTGGATAATTCATCGGATAAGACATCTGCCATGTAATATTCTTCGGATTTACGTTCTGCCATTTTAAAGGCATAATAAAAACAATCTGCTGGCACATCTCTTTCAATTCTTTTCTTCCGAAAAGCCAATTGCTTGGGTTCGGCAGGCAAAATACGTACCGGTTTTTTTTGTTTGGGAATATCGCCAAACCACTTATTAACGATTGTTTTTATGTAATCTAGTTCAAAATTTCCTGCAATACAAAGTATGGCATTTGCAGGGTGATAATACTTGAGAAAAAAGGCTTTTACATCTTCGAGTGTGGCGTCTTCAATGTGTTTTATTTCTTTACCAATGGTGGCCCATTTGTATGGATGAACCTCATAGGCAAGTGGACGTAGTTCAAGCCATGCATCCCCATAGGGTTGATTTAAATAATTTTGTTTGAACTCTTCGATCACTACACTTCGTTGAACTTCCAGGCTTTTTTCAGAGAATGCCAATGAAAGCATTCGGTCACTTTCTAACCAAAGTGCTGTTTCAATATTTTGAGCGGGAAGTACATTATAGTAATTCGTAATATCATTGGAAGTAAATGCATTGCTTTCACCTCCTGCATTTTGAAGGGGGGAATCAAATGCTGGGATATTAATGGATCCACCGAACATTAAATGCTCAAATAAGTGCGCAAATCCTGTTTGTGTTTCGGATTCATCGCGTGCACCGACATCATACAAGGTATTCACTACAGCCATTGGTGTCGAAAGATCTTTATGGAAGATAACTTTTAGCCCATTTTTTAATTCGAATCGTTCAAATTGTATCATAGTTAAAATTGGAATTTTGTCGTTGTTTGTTCTTTTATTGCTTCTCTGTATTCGGAGAGCATTTCACTAATGATGTCAGCCGCTGGTAATATCGTGTCCAAGATGGCGGAAACTTGCCCAATTTCAAGTTCACCATTTTCTAAATCTCCCTCAAACATTCCTTTCTTAGCGCGTCCTTTTCCTAAGAGCTCCTTCAATTCATTGGTGTCGGCTCCGTTTTCGTATGCGCTACTCACCAATTCGGAAAATTTATTTTTTAGCAGTCTAACTGGGGTCAATTCTTTTAAAGTTAAAAAGGTATCGCCTTCATTTGAATTTATCACGGCATTTTTAAAGTTAATATGCGCACTTGATTCAACAGAAGCGACAAATCGACTTCCAACTTGTACCCCGTCAGCGCCTAAATTCATGGCGGCTAACATAGCTTTCCCAGTTCCAATTCCCCCTGCAGCAATTAATGGAATAGTCACTTTTTCTGATACTATTGGAATTAAACACAGGGTAGTAGTTTCATCTCGCCCATTATGACCTCCAGCTTCAAATCCTTCTGCAACAATGGCATCGACGCCGGCATCTTGTGCCTTAAGCGCAAATTTTAGACTGGACACTACATGCACGACAATTATTCCATGTGATTTCAAATGACTTGTCCATGTACTTGGGTTACCTGCTGAGGTGAAAACGATAGGAACTTTATGTTTTATGATGGTTGCAATGTGTTTATCACTATCGGGATATAGCATCGGAAGGTTAACAGCAAAAGGCTTATTTGTGGTAGCTTTACATTGGATAATTTGTTGTTCGAGAATTTCAGGATACATGGATCCTGAGCCAATTATTCCTAAGCCACCGGCATTTGAAACAGCGGATGCTAATTCCCATCCTGAACACCAGATCATTCCTGCTTGAATTAAAGGGATTTCTATACCAAATAATGCACAAATACGATTTTCACTCATTTCTTTTACTTTTCTTCGTCCGCAAAATTACGTAAATAGTCTAATTGCGTTCTTTGATTCCACAACCTAATTAAAAGTAAGTATAATCTTTCGTTATTTGATGTAAGCGCAATGACTTACTTTTTTGGATATTTATTCCAATTTGGCAGGAATACCTATACTAAACATGATTTTCCCATCATTTTTAATTAATTTAGGAGCAAATTTTATTCATGCGTTGTTTTGTAGTCATTGTTAGTTTTTTATTTCTCTTCCAGCATGCTTGGGGGCAGGCATCAAAATTAGAGACGGGTGCTTCACACGGCACTCATTCAGGAGGTTTTTTTGAAAATAAAGGGCAATGGCCAGAAGGAGTTTTGTTTAAAACCCAAATTTCGGGAGGGAATATCTGGGTGCAACAAAAAAAGTTAGTTTTTCATTTACAAGATTTTTCTCAATTACATAAAGCCCACTTCGATGGCGAAGTAACAGGGGATCCCGTTCTTAAAGAAACGGTGGTGCATTTGAATTTTCTTGGTTCAAATTTCGTTCAGTCTAGTGAAAAAAGTAAACCATTGCCTTTTTACTATAATTATTTTGTGGGAAAAGATAGCACGAAATGGGCTTCTGATGTGCATGGTTTCGAAGAGGTTACTCTCCCTAATTTGTATGATGGAATTGATTTGAAATTTGCTACTTCTAAGGACTTGACTAAATATGAATTTTTGGTAAAACCAACCGTTGACCCTTCTCAAATTGCCTTGAATTATGTAGGACAAGAGAAAATGAAAATTGAGCGAAATGGGAATTTAAGTTTGCTAACCTCTTTAGGAAAGATCGTAGAGCAAAAACCAATTGCTTATCAAGTAATAGACGGTAAAAGAATTGAGATAAAATGTGAATTTGAGATAAAAGACAGTATCGTTTCTTTTAAGTTAGGCAGCTATAATAATAGTTTTGAATTAATTATAGATCCTGTATTGGTTTTTGCTACTTACAACGGCGCTATTTCCGACAATTTTGGCATGACGGCCACATACGGGCAGGATGGAACTGCCTATTCGGGTGGTACGGTATATGGAAATAATTATCCTTTACCAAACCCAAATGCGTTTGATGTGGCATCTAATTTTACCGCGGTTTCAGGGAACTATGGAATTACAGATGTTTTTATTTCCAAGTATACAGCGAATGGAACCTACATGATCTGGTCCACTTTTCTAGGTGGCGGTAATATGATTGATGGTACCGAAACTGCTCATAGTTTAATTTGTGATTCTAGTAACAATTTGTATGTTTTTGGGGCAACATCAAGTCTTGATTTTCCTACCACTCCAGGTGCTTATCAAGGTAATCATAATGGGGGGAACGTGGGCGCTAACTTTTTATATAATGGGGTGTATTTTTCGAACCAAGGAACGGATATCTATGTTTCTAAATTAAGTGCGAATGGTCAAAATTTACTAGGTTCCACGTATGTTGGTGGATCAAGTAATGACGGTGTAAACTACAAAATTTCAGGATTACCTTATAATGGCACATTCCTATATGATTCATTAACCACCAATTATGGTGATCAGTTTCGTGGAGAAATTATGTTGGATGAATCGAATAATATCTTAATTGGTTCTTGTTCACGCTCTTCTAATTTTCCAGTCTCCAATGCTTTTCAACCTATTAAATCAGGAGGGCAAGATGCAGTTGTTTTTAAACTTTCTTCCAATTTTTCCAATCTTTTATTTTCTTCGTTTTACGGAGGATCTCTAAATGATGCCTGTTATTCCATTAAAATTGACACGCTAAATAACGTGGTTTTTGCTGGTGGGACTTGCTCGAGTAATTTACCTGGCACGACCGGTGGATTTACGCCCACCTACCAAGGTGGTAAAACGGATGGGTATGTCGCAAAAATCACTTCCTCAGGAAACAGTATTATCAACGCTAGTTATTTAGGGAAATTCGACTACGACCAAGCATTTTTTGTCGAAATAGACCGAAACAACAATGTGTTTGTTTTGGGTCAAACGCAAAGTGGAACATTTCCGGTTTTCAATGCGACTTATTCAAATCCAAATAGTAGCCAGTTCATAATTAAGTTGAATAATAGCTTAACGCTTAATCTTGCCTCAACGGTTGTTGGCAATGGAAATGGCACCATTAATATCTCGCCATCTGCCTTTTTAGTAGATATCTGTGGGAATATTTACATCTCTGGTTGGGGTGCGAATATTTTGCAAAATACACCATTAAGTGGAATGCCAATTACTCCAAACGCTTTTCAGCCAACTACAACAGGCTTTGATTTTTATTTGATGGTTTTAGAACGAGATTTTCTTGGCTTACTGTATGGAAGTTACATTGGTGGCCCCAATGCCAGCGAGCATGTGGATGGTGGAACCTCAAGGTTTGATAAAAATGGCGTTGTATATCAATCGGTATGCGGTGGTTGCGGTGGATATAGTGATTTTCCAACTAGTCCTGGGGCTTGGTCTCCATCAAATAATAGTTCTAATTGTAACAACCTACTTTTTAAATTTGATTTTCAAATAATTCCCAATGCTCAATTTTCTACGAGTACCAATATTGGTTGCGAGGACTTTGTCGTATACTTCAATAATTCATCATCGCTGCAGGACGAGTATTTATGGGATTTTGGTAATAATAATACAACATCTACTATTTTCAACCCTGTTGTTACGTATACGGAACCAGGGGTATATGACGTATTTCTGTATGTTACAGATAGCGTTTGCGCTTTGACAGACTCAGCACAAATTACAATTACGGTCTTAGATTCTATTTCGTTTACTGTACTAGACACTATTAACTTATGTTCCAATGTTCCTTATTTATTATCAGTAAATCCAAATGGAATTTCTAATTATGTTATTTGGTCGCTAAATAGTAATCTTTCTAATCCACTAAATAATCCAATGGATTCATCGATAATTGTTTCAAGTGCTGGAATGTATTATGTAGAGGTAGGGAATGGGCTTTGTAGTCGATTAGATAGTGTTTTTGTGAATTTTGATGTCCCAATATCGGCTAATTTTTCACCTTCGGTTGTTGGCGGATGCACTCCAATTACGGTTGATTTTGATAATTCATCCAGTGTTACGAGTAATTTCTATTGGGATTTTGGTAATGGTGTGGTGGATTCCATCAATTACTCCCCGTCGATTACCTATTCTCAACCTGGCACCTATTTAGTCACTCTTTTCATTTTAGATACAGCCTGCGCAGGAGTAGATTCTGCCTCATTTACCATTAATGTCTCTCCTTCCATTTCAGTTTCCTTAACAGATGTTGTGAATATTTGTACGAGTAACCCAATTAGCTTGGTTCCAACGGTGAGCGGTGGTGCAAATTATTTTATTTGGTCTTCCAATAGTCAATTTAGTGATACCTTAAATGCGAGTGTATTGGATACAACACTTTTCTTAATTGATCCTCAATCTGGTTACTATTATTTTCAAGCGGGAAACAATGATTGCTCCATAATGGATAGTGTATTAATTGTAATTTTTAGTAATGATCTGAATTTAACAGCCTCCAATACGCTTTGTTTAGGGGATAGTTTATTGGCTACGGTAACGAATTCAGGAACGGAATCTTTTACCTACGTTTGGTCTCCTTTATCGGTTATTCTAAATCCAAATCCTTCCAATCAAGTGTATGTGCAGCCTTTGTCCTCTCAGTACATTTATGTGGAGGCCACTTCGGCCAATAATTGTGTGGTCAATGATTCTGTTTTTGTAAACGTATTTTATCTCGATCCTAGCTCTGTCGTTGCGTCTGCTCAACCAACATTGGTAGTTCCAGGTTCGCAAGTTTTGCTGAGCGGATTACCTGGTGGGATGACAACGTATTCTTGGACACCGACCGCGGGTTTGAATACACCAACTCTGCAGAACACATTTGCAACAGTTCAACAAACGACCATTTTTACACTCACTATTTCTGATGGTGTTTGTTTTGTTAGTGATACAACAGAAGTGAAGGTGTATGAAATTATTTGTGATGATCCGTATGTCTTTGTTCCAAATGCATTTTCACCTAACGGAGATGGAAATAATGATATCTTGTATGTAAGAGGTCTATGGATTGAAAAAGTAATTTTCCGTGTGTTTGACAGATGGGGAGAGCTAGTCTTTGAATCAGATCAAGTAGCAAATGGTTGGGATGGTACCTTCCAAGGAAGAAAATTAGCGCCGGATGTATTTGATTATTACCTAGATGTAACGTGCATAGGTGGGTTGAAATCAATTAGTAAAGGGAACGTAACATTAATGAAATAAACTATGAAAAAAATTATCACTTCGAATTCGGAGAAATTTCTCGAAAAATATTTAAATAACGCCAGTCCAACTGGGTTTGAGTCGGAAGGCCAAAAATTATGGTTGGAATATATCAAACCATATATTGATGATTATTTTGTCGATAATTACGGTTCTGTTGCTGGGATAATTAATCCAGGAATGGATTATAAAGTGGTTATCGAAGCGCATGCTGATGAAATTTCATGGTTTGTGCATTACATCACCAAGGATGGCTTTATCTATTTAAAACGAAATGGTGGTTCGGATCACATGATCGCGCCTTCAAAACGGGTAAACATTCATACAGATAAAGGCATAGTGAAAGCTATTTTTGGTTGGCCTGCGATTCACATGAGACATGCTAAAGAAGAAACACCAAGCATGAAAAATATTTTTTTAGATTGTGGCTGTGCTTCAAAAGAAGAAGTAGAGAAATTAGGCGTTCATGTGGGTTGTGTGGCAACATTTGAGGATGAATTCATGATTCTGAATAAAAATAAATACGTTGGACGTGCCTTAGATAATAGAGTAGGTGGCTTTATGATTGCTGAAGTAGCTCGCCTATTAAAAGAAACGAAAACGGCTCTTCCATTTACTTTGTATGTGGTTAATGCGGTCCAAGAAGAAATTGGTTTGCGTGGAGCTGAAATGATTGCTCATAAAATAAAACCGGATGTAGCTTTGATTACGGATGTATGTCACGATACAGCAACGCCGATGGTTGATAAAATAGAAAATGGGGATCAAAAGTCGGGTGATGGTCCGGTATTAACGTATGGCCCAGCTGTTCAGAACAATTTCTTGAAGTTAATAATTAAAGCGGCAGATAAAAATAAAATCCCTTTTCAACGAGCAGCTGTTTCTCGCTCTACGGGAACGGATACGGATGCTTTTGCTTATTCCAATGAAGGAGTTACCAGTGCATTGATATCTTTACCATTGCGTTACATGCACACTACGGTTGAAACAGTACACAAGGAAGATGTGGAAAATTGTATCCGTCTCATTTTTGAATCACTGAAGACTATAAAGCAAGGACAAGACTTTAGGTATTTAAAGTAATTTTATTTTAGTTAGATTTTCATCCTTTTGTACTTGTGCTGAGCTTGCCGTAGTAACAAGACAAAAGGACAAACAAAATAAAGTCTGATTTTTATTGAGAAATACTGATAATATTTCTTATTTTTGGTATACTAATTATACCATTATGAAAATAAAATTTCTACTAGCTTTCGCTTATTCATTTTTTAATATTTACGTTTATTCACAATGTAATCTGATGGCAACCACAGTTGCCAACAATGCAATGGGTGGTGGAGCAAATGGCAGTGTTACATTATCTGTTTCTGGCGGAACACCCCCTTATACTTATGCGTGGAGTAGTGGGCAAGCTACTCAGAATATTAATTTACTTCCTCCAGGTTGTTATTCTGTAGTAATTACGGATGCAGCTGGCTGCATGGCAATGGCTTCCTCCTGCCTTGTGAATCAAGCCGGACCTATCTTATTTTCAAATTCTAATCCGGTGAACACTTTCTCAGTGGTGAACGGAGGCTTCACGCCTCAATGGGTGTGTGCCAACCAAACACTTCAAACCGATGGAGGAATGATGAAGATTTATTTGGAATCAGGTGCGACTATGATTACGGGTGGTGGGATGGATACGGTATACGCTAAAACTGGCTCCACAATTACCATGACGGGAGGGATTCATGTTATTTACCATGAACCTGGTGTTACCTTAAATATGAATGGTGGAATTCCTACTCTTTATCCTTGTCCAAGCTTGGTATTTAATTATTCCCTAGCGCCAGCTGGTGGTTGCACTCCTGTATTAACATGTAACCTCGCAGTTGCTTTAAGTGTTGGAAATACAATCGGAGGAGGAAACAACGGAAGTATTAACACCACGGTTTCCAACGGCACCTTTCCTTTTACTTATGCGTGGAGTAATGGTCAAACGGTTGCTAATTTAAATAACCTTAATCCAGGAGCTTATAGTGTGATTGTAACGGATGCCAATGGATGTGTAGATACGGCTGCTGCTAACTTAATAAATTTAGCTGGTCCAACGGTGCTGTCTAATTCAAATGTGGTAAGTAGCTATCAAGTGGTGAACGGTGGATTTACGCCGCAATGGGTTTGCCCCAATGATACCTTGTATACTGATGGTGGAATCATGAATATTTACCTTGAAGCTGGCGCAACCATGATTACAGGCGGTGGAATCGATAGTATTTTTGCGAAAACTGGTTCCACAATTATCATGAATGGTGGAATCCATAGAATCTATCATGAACCTGGTGTGAATCTCGTTATGAATGGTGGAATCCCATACTTATTTCCTTGTCCAAGTTTAGTCTTTAATTACTCACAAGCGCCTGCCAATGGCTGTGTACCAGTTCCGGTTTGTAATTTGTCTGCTAGTATTTCAACTATTAACATAGATTGTTTTGGCTCAGCCTCAGGTTCTGCTACTACAAGTATCACTGGTGGAACAGCGCCTTACACTTATTTGTGGTCTCCAGGTGGTGCAACTACCCAAACTTTATCTAATTTACTCGCGGGCTGCTACACCGTGACAATTACTGATGCTAATGGATGTGTTGTTTCTCAAACGGCTTGTATTACTCAAGCTCCTATCTTTTCAGCAATTGCAACGATTGTAAACCCAATTTTATGTAATGGTGATACTGCGCTTGTTATGGTCGCCGGGACAGGTGGAACTTTGCCTTACACAGGTGCAGGTTCTTTTAATGTTACTTCGGGCGTACATCCTTTCACAGTTGTTGATAATACCGGCTGTACATCTTCGATTATGCTAATAGTTACTGAGCCTACAGCAATTTCACTATCTGCTAATTCTACCGATGAAATATTGGGAAATGATGGTACAGCATCAGTAACTGCATCGGGTGGTACAGTTCCGTATTCGTATCTTTGGACACCAAGCGGTCAAACTGGCGCGAATGCAAATGGACTCTCTGCAGGGACATATAACTTAAATGTAACCGATGCTAACGGATGTACTGAATCCACACAAGTTCAAGTTGGTTCGCAAGTAGGCTTGAATGAAAATGGCATCTCAAATAAAATATCGCTGTACCCAAATCCTGCAACTGAACAACTTTACATTAGCAGATTAATGGACAATGACCCAACTGAAATTAAAATTTATTCGATCGATGGTCAATTAGTTAGTAAACTTGATTTTACAAGTGGTAATCTTATTTGCTTGTCAATTGATCAGTGGTCAAAAGGTGTCTACCATGTGCATGTGAAATCTGCAGCTGGTGCTTATACAATGCCCTTTGTGAAACAATAATTGGTGTATTTCTTTTAAATCATCCTTTGTTTTAGTTAAAAAAACCTACTTTTGCCTTGGGGTAAGTCTTTTACGACCAGCTCCCTCTGAATCCTCCAGGTCGGGAACGAAGCAAAGGTATGAGGTTGTAGCGGTGCGATGGAAGTAGCTTACCCCTCTTTTTTTTCTTAAAGTATTGAAAATCATGAAATCCATTTTTTTTCTTTCCTTTCTAATGCTTCTTTTTATTTCATGCAATAAGGATCGAGCCTGTCCTGGTTCTGTGAATGGCGTTATGCATAATTATGCTGGTTTAGATGGTTGCGGATGGGTTATTGAAATAAATGGGTCCATCTATGAGCCAATTAATATCAATGACTTTAATGTTGATTTTTTGGTGGAGGGTAAGAAGGTGAAACTAAATTATGAGGAGAAGGGAATGGCAAGCATTTGTATGGTTGGCCCGACGATTTTCATTAGTTGCTTAAGTGAAAATTAATAATCTGCTACTTAAATTACCTTGCTGACTTGAAAGTTCTATGTAATTTTGGAAAAAGTCAAGCATGAAAATATCCGCGTCAATTTACAGTGATAAAAACCGACAATTAGAAGCTGTAATTGCCGATTTAGCGGCTCATCAAGTCGAATTACTTCACGTAGATTGTAATGATGAAGTGGCAGTATTCGAAGATATTAAACGAATACGCACTTGGTGTACTATTCCGATTGATTTGCATATTATTACTGATAAGCCAAGTAAGTTCTTTCCACTTTTATTGGAGACACCAGTTGAATACCTTACCTTTCAATTTGAAAACCTTGTTGAACCTCTTGTAATCCCAAAAGAAATTACAGGAAAAAAAGGGATTGCTATTACAACTCATACTTCTATAAACGCTTTTAATTCGTATCCAAAGTTTGATTTTATCCTTATCATGGCAACAATTCCTGGTCAAAGTGGGGGACTGTTTGACAAGTACAATTTTAGTAAAATAAGAGCATTTAGAAATCAATATCCAAGTAAGTCGATTCATGTTGATGGGGGCGTTAATGGCGAAGTATCCTTTATTCTGAGAAATATGGGTGTGAGCACTTCGGTTTCTGGCTCTTACTTGTTTAATGCGCCCAGTATTGGACATGCTTTAATGAATTTGACAAAAAGAGAAATGGAGTCGCAATTCAAGGTGTCAGATTTTATGACTCCCTTAGCTGAAGCTCCTTTTGTGATGTTACAGAATTGTTCTACGAAATTAATTTTAGAAACTGTTGAGGCGGGTAATTTGGGTTTTTGTTTGGTAATTGATGAGGATAAAAGTTTGGTGGGAATAGTTTCGAGTGCCGATATTCGTAAAGCTTTACTACGTAAAATTGATCAACCCCAATCCATTACTTCAGCTGATTTTATTAATCGTAGTCCTAAAACATTAAATGCTGATTTTAGTGTCGTGGATATGCTTCAATACATTAAAAAATGTCCTTTTCCAATTATGTATCTCCCTGTTATTGGCGTTAATCGTGAGGTGCTTGGAATTGTTAACTTTGCACACCTTATTAAAGGAGAATTATGATAATACAACTTAAAAATAATGTTTCGAGAGAAAAGGCAGCGGCGCTTGCTAGCGAATCCAATGCTTTTCATATTTCTAATGAACACCAGGTTTTAATTACGGGATCCGGAATTAAAGAATTACCGAACTGCTTGGAAGGATTTGCGGAGAAAACTTGGGTTTTTGCCAATGATATGCAATTAGCATCCAAAGCGTATCAAGCGGATAAACGAAGTGTTAAATTTGGTAATGTTACCATTGGTGGTTCCACGAATCAAACGGTATTAATTGGTGGTCCCTGTTCTGTTGAATCAGAAGAACAAATTCGGTCTTCAGCTGAATTGTTAGTTAATCTGGGATTAAGTACCTTGAGAGGCGGTTGTTATAAGCCTAGAACAAGTCCGTATTCTTTTCAAGGTTTAGGCTTGGAAGGCTTGAAATTATTAGCCAAAATGCGCGAAGAATATAAGCTTAATGTGATTACTGAAGCACGTGATGCCACCCATATTGATGAAATAATTGAATATACTGATATTATTCAGGTTGGTGCAAAAGCAATGTATGATCAAGGGATTTTACGCGCTTGTTCAAAAACGAATAAGCCGGTATTAATAAAACGTGGTTTTGGAACGACCTTGCAGGAATTTGTGCAGGCGGCTGAATTTGTTCTGTCTGGTGGAAATGAAAATGTGGTCTTGTGCGAAAGGGGAATTCGAACTTTTGAAACGGGAACTCGCTTTACCTTAGATTTATGTGGTGTAGCATGGCTTCAAGAGTATACCAATTTGCCTATAATCCTAGATCCATCGCATGCTATTGGGTATGCTTATGGGGTGCCTGCGCTCGCTAAAGCGTGTGTTGCAATGGGAATAGATGGCTTACTCATCGAAACTCATCCGAATCCTAAAGTGGCCTTGTCAGACGCTTCGCAGCAATTAAATTATCTGCAATTTGAGCAGTTGTACCGTGATCTTCAAAAAGTCGCGGAAAGTGTAGGATATAAAATGGTTTAATATGCAATTAGAACAAAATATTAAAGGGCTTTGCTCAAAACATGGTATCGATTTCAACCTCTTTCTAAGCGATTTGGAGGTGGACGCAGTACACGAATTATCTATTTTTGATTTAGAAGCTATTTGTGATGAATATGACATCGATTTGTTAGCCTTACTCTTCAAACCCTTGTATAAAACCTCGTTTCTTCTAAAGAAAATCGATGCAATTAAATTTTTAGTGCTTGATGTTGATGGGGTGATGACGGATGGCGGTATGTTCATGTCTGAAAATGGCGATCAATCTAAAAAATACAATACCAAAGATGGAATGGGGATTCTCCATTTAACCAAAAGTGGTTTTATTGTCGGTATTATCTCCTCAGGTTTTACCAATAATATGGTCCAACAACGAGCCGAAATGTTGGGAATTAAGCATTGTTATGTAGGCCGTGAACCAAAACTTGAAATACTCGAGGCTTGGTGCCTTGAATTAAATATTTCCATGGAACAGGTGGCAATTATTGGCGATGATGTGAATGATATTCCCATTATGAAACAAGTGGGTTTAGCTGTTTGTCCCTCTGATGCTGTTAATAGCGTGAAATCGTTATCGCATATAATTCTAGCTGCAAAAGGTGGTCATGGGTGTATCCGTGAATTTATCGATGCCTATCTACTTAATGAACCAATTTCTTAATCTTTAAGTGTTAGTATGAAAATTATTCGATTAGGAATTATTCGTGAGGGTAAAACTCCTCCAGATTTTAGAGTGCCATTTACTCCTTTACAATGTAACGCTATACAAAAAATGTATCCGCAAATTAAAATGCTTGTTCAATCTAGCCCAATTCGGACGTATAAAGATGAAGACTATTTGCAAGCGGGTATTGATGTGGTGGAAAATTTGGAGGATTGTGACATTATTTTTGGTGTGAAAGAAGTGCCAATTGCTGCTTTGATTCCAAACAAGCAATTTTTCTTTTTTTCTCATACCATTAAAAAACAGCCCTATAACAGGGATTTGCTAAAAAGTATCTTAGCTAAAAAAATTCAATTAGTGGATTACGAAGTGATTCGTGATATTAACCACAAAAGATTAGTTGGCTTTGGTCGCTATGCAGGAATTGTTGGTTGTTACAATGCTTTTCTTACCTACGGATTAAAGAGTGGTCGTTACCACCTAAAACCTGCCAACGCTTGTAGTAATCGTATGGAAGTAGAACAGGAATTGAAAAAAGTGGATTTACCTAGTGATTTCAGAATCGTGTTGACGGGTTTTGGAAGGGTTGGTCATGGAGCCGTAGAAATATTAAAATTGCTTCCGATCAAAGAAGTGACACCAAGTGAATTTTTAGGTGTGAAAATGGATCAAGCAATTTATACTCATTTGGAGAGCCATGATTACTATGCACATTCCTTAGATGAGCCGTTTGATAAACATCAGTTTTACGAACATCCAGAAAATTTTAAATCAACCTTTAGTCAATATCTGCCGCTTTGTGATATGTATATCCCTTGTCATTTTTGGGATAGTCGTTCACCAAATATAATTCTTCAATCGGATTTTTTAGCGCCAAATTGTCGTGTAAAGGTTATTGCTGATATTTCTTGTGATGTGGCTGGACCCATTGCAAGTACCATTCGCGCATCGAAAATGGCCGAACCAATATATGGGTACAACCCAGTAACAGGGTTGGAAGTTGATTTTATGGATCCGAACGCAATAGCGGTGATGGCAGTTGATAATTTGCCTTGCGAATTACCTCGAGATGCCTCAGAAGACTTCGGGAATCAATTGATAAAGCATGTTATTCCTTTATTGGTCGGTGATGACCCCGATCGCATCATTGAAAGGGGTTCTCAAACAAATACTAAAGGGGAACTAATGCCCGATTTTGACTATTTGACTGATTACGTTACTGCTTAATTTTCAGGTCTTAACGGGTCAATTGGCATGCGATGTATGAAGGAAATTCGCTCTCTTCATTTATTAATTTTTCAACATGATTTATTTCAGGAAGTTGATTATTGGCAATCCTTCAGGGAAATGTTTTTTTTTAACTTTTAAATTCTTAATTTTACGATAATAACGTGTATTAAGTGTTTATAAAATCTCTCTTAAACACCCACGCTTATTCTTCGATTAGATAATATATTTTCTACTTTTGTATCGCTAACATTATTTATGAAACATACTTTGGAATTAGAAGCTACTCTTGAACAAGCCATTGAATTAGGTTTGCGAGCGGATGAGTTTGAAATGATAAAAGGGATTCTAGGACGGACACCTAATTTTACAGAAACTGCCATTTATTCGGTTATGTGGTCTGAGCATTGTTCCTATAAGAATTCTATTCTTTGGTTAAAAACGTTGCCAAAAGATGGGCCTCATATGTTAGTTAAAGCTGGTGAAGAAAATGCTGGTTTAGTTGATATAGGCGGAGGTTTAGGCGTCGTTTTTAAAATCGAATCTCATAATCACCCAAGTGCTTTAGAACCTTATCAAGGTGCAGCCACAGGTGTTGGAGGTATTAACCGTGATATTTTTACCATGGGTGCAAGGCCAATTGCGCAACTCAATTCGTTGCGATTTGGAGATATTAAAGAGGAAAAAACAAAGTGGTTGGTAAAAGGTGTGGTGAAAGGAATTGGAGATTATGGAAATGCTTTTGGAATTCCAATCGTTGGGGGGGAAGTGTTTTTTGATGAATGCTACAATACGAATCCTCTTGTTAATGCTTTCTCAGCTGGAATAATTGATACTAAAAAAGTAATTTCTGCTACGGCTAAAGGTCCGGGTAATCCGGTCTTTATCGTTGGTTCTGCCACAGGAAAAGATGGTATCGCAGGCGCTGCATTTGCCTCAAAAGATATCACGGAAGATTCAGCAAATGATTTACCTTCTGTGCAAGTCGGTGATCCGTTTATGGAAAAATTATTACTGGAAGCAACTATGGAACTTGCTAATACCAATGCTATTGTCGGTATGCAAGATATGGGGGCAGCTGGAATTACTTGCTCAACCTGTGAAATGTCTGCTGCTGGAAATGTTGGAATGGATATTTATCTTGATAAAGTGCCAACCAGACAACAAAACATGCTTCCATACGAAATCCTTTTGTCTGAATCGCAAGAACGAATGCTTGTGGTAGTGAAAAAAGGAGAAGAGCAAACGGTCAAAAATATATTCGATAAATGGGATTTACATGCCGAAGAAATTGGACATGTAACTGATACTGGTCGTATTTGTTATTACATGGATGGGCAATTGGTGGGCGATGTGCCAGCGGAATCGCTAGTACTTGGTGGTGGTGCCCCCCAATATAAACGTGATTTTTCTGAACCAGCTTATTACCAAGAATATAAAAAATTTAACATCGATTCTATCGAAGAACCAGCCTCACTCAAAGATGTTGGTTTTGCACTGCTTGGACTTCCAAATATTGCCTCTAAAAGATGGATCTATGAACAGTACGATTCAATGGTAGGTACCGCTACGATGACAACGAATAAGCCCTCGGATGCTGGAGTGGTGTTTATTAAAGGAACGGATATTGGACTCAGCATGACCGTAGATTGTAATTCACGATTTGTTAATGCTGATCCGGAAGTGGGTACCATGATTGCTGTTTCTGAGGCAGCGAGAAATATAGTATGTTCAGGTGGAATTCCTTCGGCCGTTACTAATTGCCTAAATTTTGGTAATCCATACAATCCGGAGTGTTATTGGCAGTTTGTTGGAGCAATCAAAGGAATGAGTGCGGCTTGTCTTAAATTTGAAACGCCTGTTACGGGTGGAAATGTTTCTTTCTATAATCAATCAAATATAAATGGGAAAGAGTTACCGGTTTTTCCTACGCCTACTATCGGAATGATTGGCTTGGTTTCTTCCAGTGATAACTTAATGACCCTAGACTTTAAAAAGAAAGGGGACCTGATTTTTTTAATTGGAGAATATAAAAATGACATCTCTTCTTCTGAATATTTGGCTAGCTATCTTGGAATAAAGGAATCACCAGCTCCTTATTTTGATTTAGAGAAGGAATTCGATATGCAGAAATCAATACAAGAATTAATTAAAAATAAATTGATTAATGCGGCGCATGATGTCTCCGATGGTGGCCTATATGTTACCTTGGTGGAAATGTCAATTCCATCGGATCTTGGCTTTGATATTTTAACCGATGCTGAAATTCGCGAAGATGCTTTCCTATTTGGTGAAGGACAGGGTAGGGTTGTTGTTACCATGGCGGAAGAAATGGAAGCTCAATTTATTGAATTCATGCTAACTCAAAATGTTAATATTACGCTACTTGGACATGTTACAAAAGGAAAGATGCAAGTGGATGAAGAACATTTTGGTTTTATTAGTGAGGCGAAAGCGATTTACCAAAATGCGTTGGGAGATTTATTAGAAAATAAAAATTAATTATGGAATATAATACAACTAGAGGAAAGTTAATTCTTCCTGAATATGGTCGAAATGTGCAAAATATGATATCTCATGCCATGGAAATCGTAGATAAGAAAGAGCGTAATCGTGCCTCTCTTGCAATCATCGAGGTGATGGGCCAATTGAACCCGCATTTAAGGGATGTAGATGATTACCGTCATAAACTTTGGACACACCTTTTTGTAATGTCTGATTTTAAATTGGAGGTTGATTCTCCTTATGAAATACCTCTTCCTGAAGCATTGATGGAAAAGCCTCAAATAATGGCTTATCCTAAAGGGCAAATAAGATTTGGGCACTATGGAAAATATACACAGCAGATTTTGACCGATGCCAAATCGATTACGGATGAAAAAGAAAAAGAATTCTTGAAGAATTCGATGGCTAATTTTATGAAAAAACTATATCTTGCTCACAACAATGATGCAGTTGAAAATAATGTTATCGCCGATCATCTGAAAGACTTATCTAACGGAGAACTTATCCTCGAAAATCCAGATGAATTAGTGAGTACAAGTACACTTCTTAGAGAAATGGGATTGAATAAGAAATTCGTGAAACCGAATAATTTTAAGCAGAAGCAAAAAAAGAAATTTATTAAAAAATAAGATATGGCATCATTTGAAATTATAGGTGGCAAGCCCTTAAAAGGAGAGTTAATTCCTCAAGGAGCAAAAAATGAAGCACTTCAAGTGTTATGTGCCCCTTTACTGACCTCCGAAAAAGTAACGATTTCCAATTTGCCTGATATCATTGATGTGAATAAACTTATTTCCTTACTTCAGGCAATGGGTGTCAAGGTAGAAAAGGTAGAAAAAGGTACGTATATTTTTCAGGCAAAAGAAATTAATTTTGACTATCTTGGAAGTGAAGATTTTAAAAAGCGTGCTTCCTCTTTAAGGGGTTCAATTATGATTGTGGGGCCACTTTTAGCTAGATTCGGTCGTGGATTTATTCCTAAGCCTGGTGGTGATAAAATTGGGCGTAGAAGATTAGATACCCATTTTGAAGGTTTTACCCTGCTTGGAGCTAAGTTTAATTATGATGCCGGAGAACATTTTTATTCGGTTGAAGCTAAAAAATTGAAAGGTACGTTTATTCATTTGGATGAAGCGTCTGTTACTGGTACGGCTAATATCTTGATGGCTGCGGTTCTTGCGGAAGGAAAAACAACTTTTTACAATGCAGCTTGTGAGCCTTATATTCAACAATTATGTAAAATGTTGAATTCAATGGGTGCGAAAATTGAAGGAATTGCCTCAAATATGCTTCACATCGAAGGAGTAAAAGAATTAAAGGGTTGCTTCCACCGAGTTTTACCAGATATGATTGAAATCGGAAGTTTTATCGGTTTGGCGGCAATGACTAAATCTGAAATTACCATCAAAGATGTTAGCTGGGAAAATTTAGGCATCATTCCAAACGTATTTAGAAGGTTAGGAATAAAATTAGAACGTAGAGGTGATGATATCTTTGTGCCAGCTCAAGAAAATTATGAAATCGATACCTTTATTGACGGTTCGATTTTAACCATTTATGATGCACCTTGGCCTGGATTTACACCCGATTTATTATCTATCATTTTGGTAGTGGCTACTCAAGCAAAAGGATCGGTTCTGATCCATCAAAAAATGTTTGAGTCAAGATTGTTCTTTGTAGATAAATTAATCGATATGGGAGCGCAAATTATTCTTTGTGACCCACATAGAGCAACTGTTATTGGAATGAATAGAGCGCATTCGCTAAAAGGAATAAGCATGACTTCTCCGGATATTCGTGCTGGCGTTTCTTTATTAATTGCGGCGCTATCTGCTGAAGGAAAAAGTGTCATTCATAATATCGAACAAATTGACCGAGGATACCAAGATATTGAAATCAGACTTCGAAATATTGGTGCTGATATAACAAGGATAGGATGATGAAATTCAACAAACTTTTTTTAGTGGCTTTGCTAATAGGAATTTTCTGTGTAGCCTTCTGCTTTGAAGAGGAAAAAACAACTACTCCTCTTGCTAAAGCACCCGAAATCTCATTACTATCTCCGAAAGGAAAAACTATTAAGTTGTCCGATTTAAAAGGTAAATTGGTTTTGATAGATTTTTGGGCATCTTGGTGTGGCCCTTGTCGAAAGGAAAGTCCGAATGTGGTGGAAGCGTATGCAAAATATCATAAGAGAAAGTTTACAAACGGCAAGGGATTTGAAGTTTTTAGCGTTTCCTTAGATAAAGATTCCAAAGCTTGGATAAATGCCATAAATGCGGATCACTTAAGCTGGAATTCTCACGGTATTGATATCGAAGGCGTTGCTTCAGAAAGTTATGGCGTATATTCAATTCCCTCCGCTTTCTTAATCGATGGTGAAGGTAATATCATTGCCCAAGGACAAGATCTTCGAGGTCTAAACCTACATGTGACTATTGATAAGTACGTGAAAAACTGATTGCTAAATTTGATTTAGTACGTTCTCAATCAAAGCAAACATTTCCTTAGAATATCCTTCTGAAAATACTTGTTTTGGTCGATTTGCTACACCTAAACATATGGTAGTACAACGATGACCTAAGGCTTTTCCTAATGAAAACAAGGCCGAACTCTCCATTTCGAAATTACACACCAATAAACCGTTCATGTTAAATTCCCCAAGTTTTAATTGAATGTCTGCAGTTCTCGTTGGAATTCGTAATTCACGCCCCTGAGGACCATAAAACCCGGAACTGGTTACGGTAATTCCAGAAAATGTGTCAGCTGTTTGAAGTCGATAACTTAGTGTTTCATCTGCAGCCACTGCATAAGGTTGAATGGTAGGTGGCAAGCCAATAAAATTAGTTAATTCGGAGGCTAAAAATCGTTCTTTTTCACTGAATTCAATATCGTAAAAATGAGCTACGTTATCTAAACCAAATGCATAGTCACTGATGATATGAGAATGTAATGGAATACTTGATTGTAAAATTCCACAGGTACCAATTCGAACAAGTTCTAATTGAACTTTCTCCATTTTTTCTGTGCGTGTTTTTAAATCAATATTTACTAAGGCATCTAGTTCATTGACGGTTATGTCGATGTTGTCTGTTCCAATACCTGTTGATAAGGCGGTTATTCTTTTTCCTTTATAGGTACCAGTTTGACAAACAAATTCTCTATGTTTACTCGTGAACTCGATGTTATCAAAGAAGGAAGAAACCATCGCAACGCGGTCTTGATCTCCTACTAAAATTATTTTTCCAGCAAGTTGCTCAGGAAGTAATCCTAAATGGTAAACTTCGCCTTTTGCATTTAAAGCTAATTCTGTGGGGGGAAAGTATTTCACAATGTTATTTTAAGCTGCCAAATACTTTAGATAAAAGATCGGAAACTCTTGCAGCAGGATCCAGTCTAATTTTATCCTCTTCTTTTGCAACCATGATAAATAATCCTTCGATTGCTTTTTGAGTTATATAGGCATCTAAATCTGGATTTAGGTCTTCACCCATAGTGATCGCATTGTATTTAGTAATGATTGGATTCCAATATTCCGTAAGTTTTACCTTGGAAGTTGCTTCTTTCACTTTTGGTGTAAAGGCAATTACTAATTTTGAAATCGTTTGATCTTTAAGAAATTTTGTCGCAGCGCCATTACCTCCTTTTAAAATAGCGAAGCCATCTTGAACACTCATATTTTTTATAGCATCTATAAAAATGGGCATTGCCTCTTTTGTTGCTTCTTCCGCTGCACGGTTTAAGGTGGTTTCAAATTTTTCAACTTGCCCACTTAATCCAAGATTTAATGCTTTTTCTTTTACTTTGATCGCATCTGGAGGAAAAGGTAAGCGTATGGTGGCATTACCTAAAAATCCGTCTGTAACTGATGTTAATGAAACTGAATTTTTGATTCCAACACTCAACGCTTCTTTTAATCCGGAAATAACTTCGTCGTTTGTTAGGCTATTGGTTGCTGGTGCGTTAATCGGTAAGTTGCCTGTTACTTTGGGTAATTTTGGCATCTGAGATAGAACTTCACAAGAGTACATAAGTAAGGAACACGAGAAAAATAGGATGAATTTCATAGGAGTATTTTAGTTAGTATTATCGTAAAACTTGAACGAATCCATTTAGGGTTTTCTTCCCGTCGGTGTCACGTAATTTGTACATGGCCACCCAATTGTAAACACCTGGTAGAATTGGCTTCCCTCCATAGGTACCATCCCATTCTCCTTTGGTGTCATGGGTTTCCCAAACAACTTCTCCCCATCGATTATAAATCATCAATTCGAAACTTTGCTGATCGATTCCCTCAACATATAATTTCCATGTTTGGTTGTGCTCATCGTCATCTGGTGTAAATGTATTAGGAGCATAAAATACGATGTCAGGGATTATTTCTAATTCTAGGATAATGGAATCAGAACATCCTTGGGCAGTAGTAACAGTTAGCATGATATCATACTCTCCAACAACACCTTCTGGATAAGTAATTATTGCATTTGGACCGCTTGCAATAATGGAGGTAGAACCTAAACTTTCCCACTCCCATGTTGTGATATTTCCTAATGAATTATCGTTTACTTGTATTTCTGTTTCAAACCATGTAGCTGGATTTTTAGAAAGCATGAAATCTGCCGTCGGTAATGGGGTTACTTCCACAATATTTGAAACGGCACCTGTATAAACACAGCCATAAATTGAAGTGGTGGTCATAGTAACGCTATAAAGTCCTGGCATAGGGAATGAATTCGTCACATCTTGCAAGTCTGGAACAGTAAAACTGTCTCCATTCGAAAAGTCATATTGTGTAGAGGCTATTTCATTTCCATTTACAGAGGTATTCATAAATGTAAACGTACCAGGCATACAAGCAATTGGAATATCTGGTACAACATTAGGTTGAATAGGCGTAGGAAATGTCACTTGTAGACAAGCTTGTGTCGTTGGTGAACCGCATTGCTCGGAAAGCGTTAAACAATAGGTGGTGTTCGTATTTGCAGGGTCTACTGTTATCGATGATCCTACATTATAATACGTTCCATTTTCTGTCCAAGTATATATATAAGGAGATGATCCTCCTGTGCCTACAGCGCTCAAATTAATAGAGGCTTCCGGGCAAATCATGGTGTCAGGTGTAATAACCGCAATACTCAAAGGAGAAGGTTCATTGATAAAGACTGAAATGGTATCTATACAGCCGTTTGCGTCTGTTACTGTAATGGATGTTAATCCTGCCCCTAAATCATTTGCTGTATTTATTGTAGAAATTGAATTATCCCAACTAAAGAAGAAGGGGCCTGTACCTTGTTGAACTCCTATGGTTGCCGATCCGTTGTTAACTGAATTACAACTGGCATCCACTTGGTTTTGAATGGATAATATCATTCCCGGTATTTCTGTAACAACTACTGTTGTTGTTCCGGAACATCCTGAGGAGGAACTTACTTGACAAGTATAGGTTCCAGCAGTAAGACCAACAGCGGTTTGAGTTGTTTGTCCATTGTTCCATAAATAAGTAATGTTCCCCGATGATGGTACCATATTGGCTGTTGCAGTACCGTCGTTTCCGCCGACACAGGAGACCAAAGTGGAAGTACTATTATAAGCTGCTGGTGTATCGCCAACAGCAACAGTTGCGGTTGCTGTACATCCATTTCCATCAATCATATTGACGGTGTAGTTTCCAGCAAGTAGATTACCGACGGTTTGGGTATTGGCATTTATGGGCGTCCAATTGAAAGTGTATGGTGCAGGAGAATTCGGACCAGGCGTAGCAGTAACAGATCCAATTCCTTGGGTGCAAACGTCAGGAAGCGCAGTTGCGGTCACAACACCATTGGCACTTGTAAGCCATGTAGTATCTTGGGTAATTGAACCTATGTTAGTGTTGCATGCGGAAGCGGATAAAAAATATCCTGTTGTTCCGGGTGGAACGACTGGAACGTTTAACACGCCGTTATTGTAAGGAAATGTTTGTCCAAGTGTATTAGCCCATAAAAAATTAGTGCCAGGACTGGTTACAATTAGGTATGGAATTTGACCCATGGTGTAGGTAGCAGTATTATTTGGAGCAGTAGGCGTAAAACGCCTTCCATCTTGGTTTGCAGACCACTGTGAATTATTCCTTCCAGGTGTGATATGTGCTAAATTACCCGGATTATTTTCGGATCCTTGTATGGCAAGTCCTCCATTCCAACCATTACATAATGGCTTATTTCCAATGTGTAATTCAAATACGTTGGTCGTTTCGTATAAAATAATAGCCATGTAATTACATTGTGAGGTGCAACTAAACATAAAGATGTTTTTGTATAAAACAACGAAGCGTCTGTTGGGAGCGGTACCAATTGTTTGGTATTGTATTTGGCCTCCTAGTGATGGGTTAATATCCTGATAAGTTAACATGATGGTATTCCTTGCCGCGGCAAAACCTGGATTTGGCAAGGTACCAACACCACCTAAAGACCAAGGGCAATAACCGTTTGCATTCGCTAGATTAAAAGAAATTAATCCATTAGAACCAATCACACAATTTGAATAATTGCTACCATAAAAACTGAATGGGAAGCCAATGTTCACTGAACCTGACCATGAATCATCTGATAAATTTACTTGCGAAGGAGCATTTAAGTATAACCCTGCAACTGGGTTGCCACCACCAGCATTACAATTAGTAATGACAACCGATTGACCCGGACATACTGTAGCGTCTTGCCCTAAACACAACTGAAGTTGAGCATTTGTATTAAAAGCAAAAACGGTTAATGTTAGTAGGAGAAAAGTGCGTGTTTGAGTATATAAAGTTTTGATCATATTATAAATTCTAAATTCAGTTTCTATACGGCATACTACGTTATAGGTTGCCAAAATAACTATCCAAAGTTAATTAAAAATAGCTAAAATAGTAACTTGTTATTATTTCTTCAATAATTCTTATTCATACCTTACTTTTAAAAATTATATTTTGTTCATAATTATTGGTCATTGGGCTAAAAAAACTTATTACATTTGCCAAAAATAAAGTCAAATTTACTAACTAACATTTCGTATATTATGTATCAAAAACAAATCGAAGATTTCATGATAGCCGTAAAGGCAAAGAATTCTCATGAAACAGAATTTCTTCAAGCTGTTCATGAAGTAGCTGAGGCAGTTATTCCATTTATGGAAGAACATCCTAAGTACAAATTAGCTAAGATCTTAGAACGAATCGTGGAACCAGAAAGAACCATTCTTTTCCGTGTACCTTGGTTAGATGATAAGGGAGAAATTCAAGTAAATCGTGGTTACAGAGTTGAATTTAACTCAGCAATTGGGCCATATAAAGGTGGTTTGCGTTTTCATCCATCTGTTAACTTATCAATTTTGAAGTTTTTAGGTTTCGAACAAGTCTTCAAAAATTCACTTACAACTCTTCCGATGGGAGGTGGTAAAGGTGGCTCTGATTTTGATCCTAAAGGTAAATCAGATAATGAAGTAATGAAATTTTGTCAGTCATTTATGACTGAACTATCTAGACATATTGGTCCTGATACGGATGTTCCTGCTGGAGATATTGGTGTAGGTGGTCGTGAGATAGGTTACATGTTTGGACAATACAAAAGAATTCGAAATGAATTTACAGGTGTTCTAACAGGTAAAGCTCGTAATTGGGGAGGTTCATTGATCCGACCAGAAGCTACGGGTTATGGAACGGTATATTTCGCTAAAGAAATGCTAGCCACAAAGAACGATTCTTTTCAAGGAAAAGTGGTGGCTGTTTCTGGATCTGGTAATGTAGCTCAGTACGCTTGTGAAAAAGCAACTGAATTAGGTGCAAAAGTGGTAACGCTTTCGGATTCACAAGGCTATATTTATGATGCTGATGGAATTGATGCTTCAAAACTTGCCTTTATTATGGAATTGAAGAATGTGAAACGTGGAAGGATTTCAGAATATGCAACTAAGTATCCAAGTGCTAAATTTATTGAAGGAAAACGTCCTTGGGAAGTTAAAGCTGACATTGCGCTTCCTTGTGCAACTCAAAATGAGTTAAATGGAGAAGAGGCTAAAATGTTGCTTGCTAACGGTGTAATTTGTGTTGCTGAAGGTGCAAATATGCCTTCGACGCCAGAAGCAGTTACAGCTTTCCTTTCTGCTAAAATATTATTTGCGCCAGGTAAAGCATCCAATGCTGGTGGTGTAGCAACTTCAGGATTAGAGATGTCTCAAAATTCGTTGCGTCTATCTTGGACGGCGGAAGAAGTAGACCAAAAACTACACGGAATTATGGTTTCAATTCATAATGCTTGTGTTCAATATGGTACTGGAGCTGATGGATTTGTAGATTATGTAAAAGGTGCCAATATTGCTGGTTTTGTCAAAGTAGCTGATTCTATGATTGATCAAGGCTTGGTTTAAAAATTGTCCTACCATAATATTTAGGAAAAAAGCTCAATTTTATTGGGCTTTTTTTTATTAAGTATTTTTTCTCCTACCAATAAATTATCTATTTAGGAATTTGCACTACTATTTTCAATAATTTTACCATCAAATAATTCACGAAAATTTTGAAAGAAAATACCATAGAATTTGATGCTTCAGGTTTTGAATCTGCTGAGTTACTCACAATCTATCAAAAACTAATCACCCCCCGATTGATTGAAGAAAAAATGCTCATTTTACTTCGTCAAGGGAAGATTACTAAATGGTTCTCTGGATGGGGACAAGAGGGCATATCTGTTGGTACTTGTTATGCAATGGATAAGGATGAATATATTCTTCCGATGCATAGGAATTTAGGCGTTTTTACTTCGCGTGATATTCCTCTCAAACGATTATTTGCGCAATTTCAAGGAAAGGCGGACGGATTCACCAAAGGAAGAGATCGATCTTTTCATTTTGGAACGCAAGAATACAAGATTATTGGAATGATTTCCCATTTAGGACCTCAATTAGGAATTGCTGATGGAATCGCTTTGGCAAACAAAATTCGTGGTGAAAAGAAATCTACATTAGTATTTACCGGTGATGGTGGAGCTTCTGAAGGTGATTTTCATGAGGCCTTGAATGTCGCCTCTGTATGGGATCTTCCTGTTATTTTCTGTGTTGAAAACAATGCTTGGGGATTATCTACGCCTTCAATTGAACAATTTAGATGTAAGCAGTTTATTGATAAAGGGATTGGTTATGGAATGAAGGCAATCCAGGTCGATGGAAATAATATATTGGATGTTATCCGTGCCGTCCGTTTGATTAACGATGAAATAAGACTAGATCCGAAACCGGTTCTCCTGGAATTAATGACGTTTAGAATGCGAGGCCACGAAGAAGCTTCTGGTACCAAATACTACCCTAAAGGTCTTCAAGACGAATGGTCTAAATTAGATCCAATAACTAATTATGAGCGCTTTTTAAAGTCAACTGGCGTTCTAACGGACGATTACGAGGCATCTTTAAAAGCGGAAATTAAGATGCAAATTCAAGATGCATTTGATTGGGCAAATAAGCAACCGGCCATATTACCGGATGTATTGGTTGAATTAAATGATGTTTATGCATTGCACTCTTTTGTTCCTACTATTCCGAAGGAAAGTAGCGAGGAGATACGTTTTATTGATGCGATCCAAGAAGGGTTAAAACAGTCATTGAAACGCTACCCGTCGTTACTAATAATGGGACAAGATATTGCTGAATATGGTGGGGCGTTTAAAGTTACCGAGGGATTTATTGAAGAATTTGGAAAGGACCGCATACGGAACACGCCATTGTGTGAATCTGCGATAGTTGGTGCTGCACTAGGTTTATCAATAGCAGGTATGAAAGCGGTTGTTGAAATGCAATTCGCTGATTTTGTTACTTGTGGATTTAATCAAATTATTAATAATCTTGCAAAGATTCATTGGCGTTGGGGACAAAATGCGGATGTCGTTATTAGAATGCCTACAGGAGCAGGTTCAGCGGCAGGGCCGTTTCATTCGCAAAGCAATGAAGCTTGGTTTTTCCATACGCCAGGTCTAAAAATTGTTTATCCTTCTTCTCCTTATGATGCTAAAGGTTTGCTTAATGCAGCCATTGAAGATCCAAATCCTGTTTTGTTTTTTGAGCATAAAATGCTTTATCGAAGTGTGAAGGGGAATGTTCCAACGGATTATTACACACTCGAATTAGGAAAGGCTATGGCACTTAATCATGGCGATGACCTAACGATTATTACGTATGGAGCAGGCGTAAATTGGGCCTTTGAAGCCATGGAATCTTTTCCAGAAAAGTCAGCTGAAATTGTGGATTTAAGAACTTTGCTACCCTTAGATACAGAAACTATTTATAAGGCAGCTAAGAAAACGGGTAGGGTGATCGTCTTGCATGAAGATTGCTTGCTAGGTGGAATTGGCGGTGAAATCTCGGCACTAATCATGGAGAATTGCTTCGAATTCTTAGATGCTCCTGTTAGTCGTATTGGTTCTATGGATACACCGGTACCTTTCGCCGTGGATCTCGAAAAGCAATTTTTACCCCAAGATCGCTTACTAAAAGCGATTGAATCCATTCTTTCTTATTAATTATTCCGCATTTCTTGGGTGAAAAGAAAGTATCGCTTCTTTTAAATAGCGTTGATCAAGGTGAGTATAGATTTCTGTGGTGGTAATTGATTCATGTCCAAGCATTTCTTGTATGGCCCGAAGGTTGGCACCCCCCTCTAATAAATGGGTGGCAAAGGAATGGCGAAATGTATGTGGAGAAATAGATTTTTGTAATCCTATTCGTTCCGCTAAATCTTTGATGATGATGAATATCATAACTCTTGTAAGTTTGGCACCTCTACGGTTCAAAAAGACAACGTTTTCGTTTCCTTTTTTTATTAGCTGATGCCGTCGAATATGGTCATTATAAATTGATATTTCTTTTTCAACGCTGGATGATACAGGTACGAGTCTTTCTTTATTCCCTTTACCAATTACTCTTACAAATCCTTCTTCAAAGAATAAATCTGAAAACCGAAGATTTACCAATTCGGAGACTCGTAAACCACAACTATATAAGGTTTCGATAATTGCTTTGTTGCGATGCGCCTCTGTTTTACTCATGTCAATTACACCAATTAATTGATCAATTTCTTCAATTGTGAGCACTTCTGGTAATTTTCTTCCAACTTTTGGTTGGTCTAATAATTCGCTTGGATCTGTGGAAATGTAATTTTCCAACAGTAAGTAGCCATAAAATTGCTTGATTCCTGATATTATTCTTGCCTGAGTTCGTGCACTGAGTCCTAAGTCATATAAGGCAGTAATAAATAATTTTAAGTCTTGATAACTTATTTGTTCCGCATTTTTTCCTATTCCAATACTAAAATCTTGTAATTTAGCGACATCGTTTTGGTAAGCGAAAATAGAATTTTCGGCTAATCCTTTTTCGATCTTTAGGTATGAAACAAATTCTTTAATATTTCGGCTCCAACTAGACAAACATGAAAATTTTAATTGTTAATGGTCCAAATTTAAATTTAATAGGGACACGCGAAACATCGATTTATGGAAATCAATCATTCGCGGATTATTTTCTTACGTTAAAATCAACGATTGGTTTTGAATTGGAATATTATCAGTCGAATGTGGAAGGTGAATTGATTAATTGCCTGCAAAACACAAAGTGTGAAGGTGTCATTCTAAACGCAGGGGCCTACACGCATACAAGTATTGCCTTGCGCGATTGCATTTCTGCCATCTCTACTCCTGTAGTTGAAGTACATATTTCGAATATTACCAACAGAGAGTCTTTTCGCCATAATTCATTGTTGTCGCCGGTATGTGCTGGTTGTGTTTTTGGTTTTGGCTTGAAAGGCTACGAGGTGGCCTTGTCCTATTTCAAGTAAACTATTTTTTCTGATTCTGAATTGAACTTTTTTTATTCTAAAGTGTAAGGTTGATTGAACCATTAATAATTGACCTATGAAAAAAATAGCCCTTCTTTTCGCATTAATTTCCTTTTCTTTTGTTGCACAATCTCAGCAAAATAGAAAAATTCAATTAGTTATCCTTTTTGATGCCTCGAATAGTATGGATGGCTTGTTAGATCAGGCAAAATCAAAAATTTGGGCCATTGTTAATGATGCCAGTGGTCTACGATACCAAGGAATAACGCCAGTTCTTGAAATTGCCATGTATGATTATGGAAATGCTGGCATCTCTTCTGTTGATAATTATGTGCGAATGCAAACTAATTTCACGACTGATTTAGATCTTATTTCCGCTAAGCTTTTTGGTATTAGGACCAATGGTGGCGAGGAATATTGCGGTGCAGCTATCCAGAAGTCCTTACAACAATTAAATTGGTCAAATGATCCTAAGGACTTAAAACTTATCTATATCGCGGGTAATGAACCCTTCAATCAAGGTCCTATTAGCTACAAGGAAGTTTGTAATGAAATCCTTAAAAAAGACGTGATCGTAAATACTATTTATTGTGGCGATTATCAACAAGGTATCAGAGAATTTTGGAAAGATGGCGCAACATGTTCAAATGGCGAATATTTTAATATTAATTCGAATGATAAAATCACTTCCATCGCTACGCCATATGATGATGAAATTTTCCGTTTGAATCAATCACTGAATGGTACCTATATCAGTTATGGTTTTTCTGGTAATCTCAAAAAGGAAAGCCAATTAAACGAAGATAAGAATGCTCTTAATCAAAACATAAGCGTCGCTTCTGAAAGGGCGATTGTGAAATCTAAGGGAAGTTACAATAATGCATCTTGGGATATAGTGGATGCTTATCGAGCAGATTCCACCAGTATTTTAGACTTGGAGGGAGAGGCAATGCCTGCTGAATTAAAAGGTAAGTCTGATGAAGATATTAAAAAATATATTGCGGATAAAACTATTGAAAGAAGCACTATTCAAGCAGAAATTGTACAATTAGCATTAAAAAGAGATGATTTTATTGCCAAAGAAAAATCTAAATTAATCGAATCTGGTAAAAAAGATGACTTCGGAACAGCAATGAGTAAAAGCATCAAAGAAAAAGGAAAAGAAAAAGGATTCGAATAAGTTATTATTCCTTGAACTATAATGATTAAGGAATGTTTTTTTGATAACTTTGTTTCAAAATTTTCCCAATGCTAAAAGATGATAAGTTAAATTACCAGAACATAGGATTAATGTTTGCCGCTATGATTTCGGCTTATTTTTTTCCATTTGAAACTTTTTTATTGGCCTACGCTTTTCTCGGCCCTTTACATTATTTAACGGAGATTAGTTGGCTGCATGATCGTCAATATTTTACGAAGGGAAAATACGATTTCATTCCTCTGGTAATCATCGGTATTGCCTTGTCTTATGCCGCATTCGCTAAAGACGCAGGTTTCGATATGGATTTTTACGAGACATTTGTTGAATTAGGCTTATTCGATAAACTGCTTGTGTTAGCACTTTTTAGTTCTCTTTTATTTGCATTTGTTAAAAACTTACCCGTAAAGTTATTCAGTATATTATTCCTTTTTATCTTTATTTCTGGTTGGTTTTCAGATGATAATAAAGAAGCAAATCAGAGTAGTACCTTTGTATTCGCATTAACTTCATTAGTGCCCACTCTTATTCATGTATATGTCTTTACCGGATTGTTTATGCTATATGGTGCTTTGAAATCTAGGAGTAAAACTGGCTTGTTATCTGTGCTTGCAGTTGTTGTAATTCCAATTGTATTGGTATTCTTCCTTCCAGTTAATTCGGGAAAAAATCATATTTCCAAATATGGGATAGATTCCTACTATGCCGGTGGGGAGGGTTTCTTTTTTACCAATGTTGGAATTATGGATCATTTTAAATTGATCAAAGACCCGTACCTAACCAATAAGCAATACTTGGATTCTATTGTAAATAAGAAATCAGCCAATAATCAATTCCCGGCTGCTGAAAAGCTTAGAATAACGGACTCTTTGAAGAATAAGTTAAACGAGAATTTTATTGTGCCAAATCCAGATAATGAATACTATATGAAACCAATTCCTATGAAAATGGCCATTCCGATTAACACGAAAGATTATTATTGGGCAAGCGTATTTTTCTCCACATATGGTATTATGCTCATGCGATTTTTCGCTTTTGCTTACTTGTATCATTACTTAAATTGGTTTAGTAAAACCGAGGTGATTCGTTGGCATAAGGTCCCTAAAATACGATTGATTGTTATTGTAATTCTTTGGCTTTTCGCATGTGCTTTGTACGCGTATAATTATGCCTTAGGTTTAAGCTTTTTATTCTTCCTTAGTTTTTCTCATGTTCTTTTAGAATTTCCTTTGAACATGGTTTCTATTGTTGGGATAGGAAAAGAAACAATGTCTATTGCTAAAAACGGTTTTAAGAAATCACCTGAAGTCACGAAAAAATGAAAATTCTAGTATCTTTTTTTACACTTGCACTTATTTTTTCGGCACAAAGTCAAGCGTCTTTGGTTTCTAAACTAGACGATGGCCGCTACATGCTTTCCAATGATGGAGCTTCTTACTTTGCTAAATTATCTTTAGACTGTGCCAATAAACCAGCGCCGCATTATTTTTATAAGGCTCTTCGTGTTAAAGGTGAAGAAAGAGGCCCAACTGATCTTTGGCCTTCATTCTATGGTTGTTTTGATTGGCATTCTGCAGTTCACAATCATTGGGCAATGATTAAGATCTTGAAAAATTATCCTTCCATTCCTGAAGCAAGTGAACTAAATGCAAAGTTAGAATTGAGTTTTAATGCTGAAAATATTCTCAAAGAATTAGAATACCTTCAAACTCATGAAGATGGATTTTTTGAATTTCCTTACGGTCAGTCGTGGTTATTAAAAGTTTGCGATGAATTAATTCGTTGGGACAATCCTACTGCAAAAAGATGGCTGAATAATATACAGCCACTCGCTGATTATATTGTCATGGTGCATGCAAACGTATGGCCGTCTAGTAATGCTGTAAATATGTCAGGTAGTCATGATAGTCCTGCAATGGGGCTTTCTTTTGCTTACGATTATGCTGTAAGTTCAAAGAATAAAAAATTAAAGGGTATTGTTTCAAAGGCAGCTATTCGTTTTTATGGGGATATCGCCAATGCGCCTTTAAATTCAGAGCCCTTCGAGTATGATTTTATGTCTGCTGGTTTATTGGTAACAGATTTGATGCGAAAAGTCTTAGCTCCTAATGATTATGTTAGTTGGTTAAAAAGCTTTTCTCCGGAATTATTTATTCCTGGTAAAGTTAATATCCCCCTCAAGTTAGATCGAGTTGATAAACACGATGGTTATGAATCACACTGGGATGGATTTCACTTAAATAGAATTTGGTGTTTAAATGGCATTCTTAAAACCCTTCCAGCTGATGTCCTAAGCAAGGAAGTAAAATCAGAATGGGTTAGCGCAATGAATGAAATGTGGGATTATGCGCAGGAAAGTATAGGCAAAGGGAATTACGATATTGATCACTGGCTTTCTACTTTTTCAGTTTTCGCCTTGATTGGTTATGAATAATTTACTTATTCAACTCCATTTTATCTACTTTGTCTTAAATTAATCACCAAGCAAATAATGGTCGATCTTGCATTAATAGATTAACTGCACCTTTAATATTAGCCAATTTTACTTCATCGGTATGGTAGATAAGTGCCTCATCAATTAATTGAACGATATTTTCAATTTCATTTTCTTTGACACCACGTGATGTAAGCGCAGCAGTCCCAATTCGAATTCCTGATGTAATAAATGGCGATTCAGTATCAAAAGGCACCATATTTTTATTAATGGTAATATCTGCTTTCACCAAACAATTCTCGGCATCTTTACCGTTAATATTTTTGTTTCGTAGATCAATAAGCATACTGTGATTATCTGTTCCTCCTGAGATAATGGTGTATCCCTTTTCAATAAAAGAATTCGCCATGACGCGTGCATTGAGTTGCACTTGCTTCATGTAGGTGGTAAATTCAGGTGCTAATGCTTCTCCAAAAGCAACTGCTTTTGCAGCAATCACATGTTCTAATGGTCCACCTTGAATTCCTGGAAAAACGGCGGCATCTAATAAAGCTGCCATTGATTTAGGATTTCCATTATTCCATTTTAATCCAAATGGATTATCAAAATTTTTGCGCATCATAATGATTCCACCTCTTGGTCCACGTAAGGTCTTATGTGTAGTGGTTGTTATTATATGACAATGTTCCAATGGATCGTTTAATAATTTCGTTGCAATTAATCCAGCAGGATGAGAAATATCAGCCAAAATTAATGCGCCAATTTGATCAGCAACTTTTCGTATTTTGGCATAATCCCAATCTCTTGAATAAGCGGAGGCACCACAAATTATCATTTTTGGTTTAACTCGCAAAGCAACTTCTTCAAGGGCGTCGTAATCAATTAGGCCTGTTTCTTTTGATACACCATAAAAATGAGCTTGATAAAGTTTCCCTGAAAAATTGACAGGAGATCCATGTGTCAAATGTCCACCATGGGACAAATCAAATCCTAAAATTTTGTCGCCAGGATTTAAGCAAGCAAGAAAAACAGCTGCATTCGCTTGAGCACCAGAGTGCGGTTGAACATTTGCCCATGTGGCACCAAATAATTCACAAAGGCGATCTATCGCAAGTTGCTCCACTTTATCAACTACTTCACATCCCCCGTAATAGCGTTTTCCAGGTAGACCCTCCGCATATTTGTTTGTTAATACACTTCCCATTGCTTTCATTACATCATCACTTACAAAGTTTTCAGATGCAATTAGTTCAATACCATTAAGTTGGCGATGATTCTCTTCATTTATTAGATTGAATAGTAGGGTATCTCTCATTTTGTATTTTTTTCTAAAGCTGAATAATTAATAGTATAGATTTGTTTTAGTCCTGCCAATAAATCTATTTGTGGTTGGTAACCTGTTATTTTTTTTAATTTCCCAGAATTACCAACTCTTCTTTCTACTTCGTAATCGTATCTCTTTTTTGGCGCATCATTATACGTAATTTCAGAGTTAGAATGGGTCACTGCTTTAATATTTTCTGCTAAATCCTTAATGGTCCATTCTTTTTCATTGGCAATATTGATGATAAATGAGCCCGGTATTCCAAGTAAATTTATACAGGCATCAATCGTATCATCTATATAAGTGAAGTCCCTTGTTTGTTCTCCATTTCCATATACTGTGATGTCTTCGTTAGCAATTGCTTGTTCGAAAAATCGGGGAATAACCATTCTATTGTCTTGGTTGTAGCCATAAACATTGAAAAATCGAAGTGAAATAACATTTAAACCTCTTTCTTTGTGATGAGAGGCAAGATAAATTTCATTGTACCTTTTCGCCATGGCATAAGACGTTCGTGGATCGACTAAAACATCTTCTGATAGGGTTGTTTTTACTATGGCACTGTGACTATAAATCCCACTTGTGGAGGCATAAAGCAAGAATTTCACATTGTTAATTTCTGCAGCTTCCACTACGTTTCGAGTCCCAATAACTTCTACATCCATTGTTTCTACTGGTTGGTCTGCGACAATGTCAACTCCTAATACTGCAGCGAAATGGTAGATGGCATCACATCCTTGAGAAGCTTGTATGAGCAGGCTAGCATCACGAACATCCCCCTTTATAAAAGTAATTTTTTGAAAAGAATCTCTGTCAATTTTATTGCCACGTAGAAGAGTATCTACCACTACAACTTCATGATTGTCTTCTAGTAATCTCTTCACTAAATTACTACCAATAAATCCTGCACCACCTGTTACCAATATTTTCATGAACTCAATTTATGGTTACAAATATCTAAATAATAATCGACACGATAAAGCGATAGGATGGAGGATTATTGTATTCTCTTAACTGTAGAAAAAAAATGCGTGTATTTATTTAAATCGTTATTAAATATACCCGTTTCATCTAGTGCATCTATACGAACCATGCCTGAAGCATGAAGGATTTTGTTTGGAGCCACTACCAAGCCTACATGAATGATTTTTCCATCATTATTTTTAAAAAAGACGAGGTCATTTATTTTATGATTTACGAATTCAATGGTTTGACCTATCTCAATTTGCTGATAAGCATCTCGTGGAAGATCAATACCTTTCAAACGAAATAATACCTGTGTGAAACCAGAACAATCAATACCAAATATAGATTTTCCACCCCATAAGTAAGGCGTATTTAAAAATTGATCTTCAACTGTATTTTTTGAAGTCTCATTGTTAGAAGAATTAATTTCGAATGAATAGTTCCCAATAGTAAAAAAGGCATCTTTTCCAATGAAACTACCACAACTAATCATTTGTTGACCCCAAGGTGTTTCAATTTTATTTATCGCCGCTTTTTGGAATTCGAAATTGGATGACCAGGTATTCAATTCATTTTCTGTAATGGCAAGTAGATGCTTGAAGTCAACAAATCCCTTATAATGATCTAATTTCGTTTCAATCTCTACCCAAGAACCTATAATTTGAATTACATTAACTGGTTCACCAAAAAGTAATTGACTCACCATTTCTGAGCTATCCTTAGCTTCTTTTCTGATTGGACTAATACTGACCAAACAAAATGCATGACATTGACCGGGAGATAGAAATTTCATTTTTAAGTTGTAGTAACCAAATGTAAACAAAGTCTTTTAATATTGATTAATTTTGTGACGAAGCAATTTACTTTATGACTGAAAAATTAATATTAATTACCAACGATGATAGCGTTAATGCGAAAGGTATTCGGACATTGATAAACGCTGCCAAATTAATCGGTCGAGTAGTGGTGGTTGCCCCAGATAAGCCACAATCAGGAATGGGACATGCTATCACGATTAATCATCCATTACGAATGAATAAGATTGATTTATTTGAGGATGTCGAAGCTTATTCATGCTCAGGAACACCAGTCGATTGCGTGAAATTAGCCATTTATGAAATATTGAAACGTAAACCAGACTTGCTACTATCGGGTATCAATCACGGCGAAAACACATCGACCAACGTTTTGTATTCTGGAACAATGTCAGCCGCCATCGAAGGCGCTATGGAAGGGATTCCATCTATTGGTTTTTCATTGGCCGATTATTCAAGTGATGCCGATTTTTCCCATTGTGTACCTTTCATAACAAAAATCATTAATCAAACGCTAAGCAAAGGATTGGCAGTTAATACTTGTTTGAATGTTAACTTTCCCAATTTAACCCTCGATAAAATAAAAGGTGTCCGAATTTGTACCCAAGCCCATGCTTTCTGGGCGGATCGTTTCGATAAAAGATTGGATCAATTTGGCAATCCATATTTTTGGTTAACAGGAGATTTTGCTGAGGTAAATCCAAAAGAAAATACAGATTTAGAAGCCTTAAAAAATGGTTACATTAGTATTGTTCCAACACATTTTGACTTAACAAATTATCAATCAATCTCAATTTTAGAGGACTGGAAATTATGAAAATAAAAATTAAGAAAACACATCTAATAGGGTGGGGAATTGGCTTATTTTCTCCATTTATTTTTTTACCGATCGTATTACTAATTTTGACTTTTGTTAAAAATGTTTCATTCGAATATTTGTGGGAACAGTTTAAAGTTTTTCCACACTATACTAGTAAATATTTATCTTTAGCATTAATTTCCAACTTATTATGGTTTTATATTTTTTTAAACCGGGAAAATTATGAAATAGCAAGAGGCATAATTTTCGCCATGATTTGTTTTATTCCTTATATGCTTTATGTTAATTTCTTTTAATGCCAAAGACAAAAATATTTATTATTGCTGGTGAAGTTTCTGGCGATTTACATGGATCAAATCTACTTAAAGAATTAAATATATTAAAGCCAGGAATTGAATTCTCCGGTTGGGGGGGAGATAGAATGGAGAAGGAAGGTATGACCATTCAAAAACACATCAAAGAACTTTCTTTCATGGGGTTTTTAGAAGTTTTATTAAATCTATCTACCATTCTACGAAATATTAAGCATTGTAAATTGCAAATACTAGAGTTTAAGCCAACGGCTTTAATTCTTATTGATTTTCCAGGATTTAATTTACGAATCGCTAAGTGGGCGAAAGATCAAAATATTCCTGTCATTTTTTATGTTTCACCACAAATTTGGGCATGGAAGCAATCTAGAATCAAACAAATTAAACGAGATATTTCTAAAATGTATTGCATTTTACCTTTCGAAAAAGAGTTCTATTCAAATCTTGATTTTCAGGTGACATATTTGGGTCATCCTCTCCTAGACGAGATTAGCAACTACAGAAGTAGTGCGGTTAATCTAAGCTCTTATTCGGAGAAGCCAATTTTGGCATTGCTTCCAGGAAGTAGATCGCAAGAAGTCAAAAGAAAATTACCATTAATGATTGAGGCTTCAAAAGCTTTCCCTAATTATCAGGTTATCGTTGCTTGTTCTACAAATTTAGAAGAATCTTTTTACCGAAAATGGGCAGACGATTCAATCAAATTAGTAGTTGGTGAAACGTATGGGATATTAAATCAAGCGAGTATTGCTTTGGTAACTTCTGGTACGGCTACCTTAGAAACGGCCTTGTTTCAAGTCCCTCAAGTTGTCTGCTATAAAAGCTCAGGAATTTCATACCGTATTGCGAAATTATTAGTGAAAATAAAATATATTTCATTGGTAAATTTAATCATGGATAAGGAGGTCGTTACTGAGCTAATTCAAGGTGATTGTTCTGTTGAAAACATGAAAAAGGAATTGCTTTTATTAGAAAAAAATCAGCCGAAACGCCTTGAAATGATTAACGATTATAAAGAGTTATCTTCTTTATTGGGAGAGATAGGTGCTAGTCATAGAATTGCGGTAGATATTATTGAAACTTTTTTTGATAAAAAGGGTAATCAATAACTTAATGGAATTATTGGTATCTTGAGAAATCTATTTTTATTTTTAGTCTTGTTCCTTTTTAAAACTGGGTTTGCGCAAACAATGCAAATCGGTGTTTTAACTGATTACAAATTGAAGAAAATAAAAATCAACAAAGCATCTGGGAATTATCACGTAATGGCAGATTCAATTTATTTGGGTTTGGTCAATTCAAACGATATCATTGAAGTAATATATGTTTCGTCCGGTAACTTGACAGTCAATTTTAAGGGAAATAAATACACAGCCATCAGAAAGTTATCTCTATTATCTCTTTTTGAAGAACAATCTATTCAGTTCACGGGAATTAATCCAGTTTTTAATGCCCGCCAGTATGAAGGCGATTTTGTAATTACCGCATTGAAGTCATCGTTGCGTATGGTGAATGAGGTCGATTTAGAAACGTATCTTGAGGGTGTGATTGAATCAGAAGCTGGTTATGGACAAAAATATGAATATTATAAAGTTCAAGCGATCATAAGTAGGACCTATGCAAAAAAAAATGAACTAAAGCATTCCACTGATGGGTATCAATTATGTGATAGAGTTCATTGTCAGGTCTATCATCACAAACGATTAAATAATTCACAAATTGATTCGGCAGTAAGCGCTACAAAACAGCAAATACTTTACTTAAAGAATGGTGATTTCGCACCCACTTTTTTTTCAGCGAATTGTGGAGGTCAGACCTGTAATCCCTCGCAAGTATGGAATGAAAATATCGAAGGCTTACATTCATTTCAAGATACATTCTGCATATACACGAACCAAGCCACTTGGACTAAATCAATTCCCCTTCTGGATTGGATTAGTTTCTTAGTTAATGATTATAATTTCCCTATAGATGACAGTTTGAGTATGCAATTACTTTACGATTTTAAGCAAGAGGAACGTCAAGCATTTTATTTACATCCAGCGTATGGAATTCCATTACGAGATTTACGGGAAGAATTTAAACTTAAATCAACGTATTTCAATGCAAGAAAAGAAGGGGAGTTTATGGTGCTTGATGGCCATGGCTTTGGACATGGTGTTGGATTATGTCAAGAGGGAGCCATGAAAATGGCTAGAAATAGATATTCTTTTGATCAGATCATTGGATTTTATTTCCCTGATTTTACAATTTCTAAAATCATTTATAAGTAATCACAAAAATCTCTTCGTTTTCTTTTTTAAAGAATTTCTTTGACCGAGCATACGTTTCTAAATAATTTACATCGTAGAGCTGTCGTAAGGTTTTTTGAGTTTCCGTTAATTGTTTTTTCATACTATTATTTTGAGTGCTGATCTCGCTTCGTTTGTTTAGATTATGCACCAATGAAAAAACATCTGTATCATCTAAAAACAACACATAAATAATAAATACAAATATGGTTAAGACATATTTATTTTTCAGGAAAGAGGGTAGTTTTGCCATAGATCAAATCTAGCATTTTTAAGATGGGGCTAAACTTGAGTTTAGGAAAAGTTATGAATGAAGCAGTGTTTATTTTTTTACACAGCTGGAGAAAAGGTCCCCTTCAAATAAGTTTCTAAAATCTTTATCGAATTGGAACCAAGGATCAACTTTTCGTAATAACTCACATCCTTTTTCAGCATTTTTATCTCTTTCTAGCAGTATAACAGCAGAATACATTATTCCATATTTTAAAACTTTTAGGTCGGATTCGGTTAATTGGATCGTAACACCAAGTTCATTTTTAAAACTATTGGTGAATTTTCCATCCACTTCTATGCGTTCATATTTCAATAATTTGGGTATTTCAGCCGACCATATTACGTTTGCTGCTTTGGCATTTTTCATTTTGTATTTGTAATACGCTTCTAGGAAATTAATTGAAATTGGATTTAGCGTAGTTTGTTTGTATAAATCAATCGCTTCACCCAAGTCAGGAAGTTTTCCATCTAGATGAACTTCTAGGTATTCACGTAATAAATAACCTTCTAATTCATTAATGAAATTTTGATGCTCGACATCATTTAATACGCCATTTTTGTCTAATTCTACAGCAGATTGTAAAGCTGAAATAGATTCTTCTAAGGCGCTTTCAAATTCTGGTTCTGCATTGCCTTCTTTTACTAATCCGTATAAACCTTTAGCTAAAAACAAGTAGGGGGTAGGGTCATTTGCGTATTTTGGTTTTGCAATAAAGTCAGAAGCTCTAAGCGTTAATTTTTCATAATTTGGCTTAGGTTTTTGTGCATATAGCGCTGCTAATTCAGGGAATACACTTCGTACCGTAATATAATCCTCGATTTCGGTTTCAATTTCCGTTTCATTGTCGGTATTTCTATCAAAGACAACCGTTAATGTAATGGTATAATTTCCTAATCTATTAAATGTAACCTTGATGTTTTCGGTAGTTTCACTTGATCCTTTCTCAAAATCCCACTCTTTTCCTTTGGTGCCACTTATAGCCCATAGAAAAGTTGCTTTTCCTTTTGTATTTTTTAAAACACTTTTTAATTCTACAATATTATCAGGCTTCACAACTCTTTCGAATACAGGTTCTACGAGTCTTTTTGCTGCGGTAATTTCTGCGGTTTGAGCACTAATTGATAGAGAACTAAAAAGTGATAAAATAGCGAGTAAAAATATTTTTTTCATATATAAAAATTTGGGGCAACTAATTCAATTTCTATGCCGAATTTACAAATTAATTGTGACTTGATAATAAGATGGATAATATTTCTTGTGCTGCTTCGGCTAACACAGTCCCAGGACCATATATTCCGAATACTCCCTCTTCTTTTAAAAAGGCATAATCTTGTTTAGGAATAACACCTCCAACTACAACCAAAATATCCTTTCTATTTCTATCTTTTAATGCTTGAATCAAAGCAGGAACTAAGGTTTTGTGTCCAGCTGCTAATGATGAAACGCCTACAATGTGCACATCGTTTTCAATTGCTTGCTTGGCCACTTCATCAGGTGTCTGAAATAAGGGCCCCATGTCAACATCAAATCCAATATCGGCAAAGGCAGTTGCTATTATTTTAGCGCCACGGTCATGGCCGTCTTGTCCCATTTTCGCTATCAATATGCGAGGTCTTCTACCTTCTAATGAAGCAAAATTAACACACAATTCTTTTGCTTTAATAAATTGTTCGTTTTTCATAGCTAGTTTTTCATAAACGCCGCTTATGGTATTTATTTTGGCTTGATATCGCCCAAATTCATTTTCAAGGGCATCAGATATTTCTCCAAGTGTACATCTTGCTAAAGCACATTTTATGGCAAGTTCGAGTAAGTTTTCTTTTCCATCTTTTGCTGCAGCTTGTAATGATTTTAACAACTCATCTACTTTGACATTGTCACGATCCGCTTTGATTTCTTTTAGTTTTATCAATTGCTGTTTGAGCACTTCGGTATTATCGACATCTCTTAATTCAAGCGTTGATTCTTCAAAATTCGTAAATCGATTTACGCCAACAATAACATCCATTACAGAATCGATTTGCGCTTGTTTTTTAGCTGCTGATTCTTCAATTCTCATTTTCGTTACGCCTTTTTCAATTGCTAGCGCCATTCCTCCTAAATCTTCTACCTCTTGGATGAGCATTTCTGCTTTCTGTATGAGTTCTTCTGTCAAATATTCTATGTATAAACTTCCGCCAGTTGGATCAATAAATTGCGTTACACCAATCTCATGCTGTAAATATAGCTGAGTATTTCTAGCTATACGTGCTGAAAAATCTGTGGGTAATGCAATGGCTTCATCTAAGGCATTGGTATGTAATGATTGTGTCCCACCAAGAACGCCTGCCAATGCTTCAATACATGTTCGAGTAATATTGTTGAATGGATCTTGTTCTGTCAATGACCAACCCGATGTTTGACAATGAGTTCGTAAAATCAGTGATTTAGAATTGCTTGGATTAAATTGCTCTACCAGCTTGGCCCAAAGTTTTCTTCCCGCTCTAAGTTTGGCGATTTCTACTTGAAAATTCATACCAATAGCCCAGAAAAAACTAAGTCTTGGGGCAAATTCATCAATTGTTAATCCTGCTTTTATTCCTGTTCTAATATATTCTAAACCATCTGCTAAGGTATAAGCCAGTTCAATTGCCGCTGTCGCTCCGGCCTCATGCATGTGATACCCAGAAATTGAAATTGAATTGAATTTCGGCATATTTAAAGAACAATAGGAAAAAATATCAGCAATGATATTCATGGATGGATTAGGAGGATATATGTAGGTATTACGAACCATGAATTCTTTTAATATATCGTTTTGAATTGTCCCAGATAGGTTTTTTATTTCAACGCCTTGTTCGATGGCAGCACCAATATAAAATGCTAATATTGGCAAAACAGCTCCATTCATTGTCATTGAAACAGACATTTCTTCTAGGGGTATATCCTGGAAAAGAACTTTCATGTCTTCAATTGAATCGATAGCAACTCCTGCTTTTCCTACGTCGCCGATCACACGAGGATGATCAGAATCATATCCGCGATGTGTCGCTAAATCAAATGCAACTGAAAGTCCCTTTTGTCCTTCTTTAAGGTTTTTTTTGTAAAATGCATTCGAATCTTCAGCGGTTGAAAATCCTGCATATTGTCTAATCGTCCACGGTTTTGATAAATACATGGATGCGTAGGGACCTCTTTTAAATGGATATTTTCCTGAAAATTCGTTGTTGTCCTGATTAAGATTACTCGGATAGTCGAATAAGTTAGGAACAGAGATACCATCATTGATTTCCACCATTATTTTTTCGATAATTGGCACATCGATTTGTTTTCCTTGCCAATTTATATTTTTGAAATCAACCCTTTTCATTTGCTCTCAAGTTTTTCGTATCTAAAAGTTTCCATCCCAATGAATGTTGGTTCTATTATCCATTCATTATTTTCTGGATTTGAATTTTTGAATACATTAAGACCAATTAGTTTGATAGCCTTTTTTTCAAAATTTTCTGTGCGAATTTTGACTGTTTTATTTACCATAGACACTATAAGTTCTATTTTTTTTGGTGAATTTTTTTCATGACAACTTTCCAATTTTTTGAATATTTCCCAGGCCCCGTCTCCAATTTTATCGGTCAAATGTTCTATATAAAAACTTCCACGATAGGCATCTTTAACTAATTTAAGATAGCTTTCTTCTTTTAATATCGAAGAGATATTGAGTGCCATTCGTTGCGTAAAAGTTGAATCTCCTTTCACGCTTCTAGTATCGTAGGGATGAACTTGAAGGTAATCTACTCCACCAATAATAGCAGAAAGTGCTTCGGTCGTTTGTCTAAGTTGATTCGTTGTTGGATCTTTTAGTGATTTATTTGTCCAGCCTATTTCTCCAATTACTTCAAATGAATTCCTTGGAATATCATATTGCTGTAAAATAGTTTGTACTTGTCCTTTTAATGCCCTGAATTTTGCAATTTCAATCATGAAATTGGAACCAACTCCTATGTTAAATTGGAAACATATATTTTTCCTATTTTCTAGTAATAATATTACTTCATGTAGTTGGTTGACAACATAAGCCAGTTCTTGTTGAGAATTTGCGCCACATTGCTGAAGTGCAAAGCCATTAATTTTTAGCTTGATCGGGATTTTCGTTGTGGTAATCATACCTAATATTTCGTCGGTATTTTCATTCGATGAAAACTCAAGGGAAATAAAAAAATTAGGCTGATTTGAATACCATTTTTCGAGTGAATCAAGTAATTTTTGATTCGTAATTTGAATAAAAGTTGTGATGTAATTGAACTCTATATCTTTAAATAATTCATCCCAATTTAGATCATTTTTTAAAGGGGTAATAATTAAAGTGTCTGAACCATTCATTAATACTTCCAATAATTTTTTATTGCTTTCTATTTCATCTAACACTTCGTTTTCCGCACAAATCTTCCAATCATTTGAAATCCCTTGTGTAAGAACGCTAGTTGATTGATAGGAATGGGTTAACCCTTCGTCGAGTGATATACTTAAGTCTTCAATTTCATTGTAAAATTCCTCTGTAATATGCTGCTTACTTAGTTCATCAAGAACCTTTTGTTTCCAAGCAAATATTTCATTAGTTGAATTAGTAGAATCAATGGTTGACATGTCCAAAATTTATTTTTCAAATATACGATAGTTGTGGTAATGTTTGGTGAGCGTAATTAATTAAAGATTCGTAAAATTGTCATTTGAGATTTCTTTTAATAATAAATGATTATTATTATTCGAGCTTTTTGAATGATTATTTTGCCAAATACTATTTAAATGATGTAATTTTATTTTTATTTATTTTAAACCGTTGGATGATTTTTGTTTTACCATCATTTTATTCCGCTAGAAAAATTATAGTTCTAGTTTTTGCTTTTTTCTTTTCTTGTCAATTTGTACAGGCGCAAGGATGGTTGCCAATGGGTAGTCGTTCTCATGCATTGGGTAATGCAAGTGTAGCAATAGACGACATCTGGGCCTATCACCACAATCCGGCAAATTTAGTTTCTATCGATAAGATTTCTTTCGGACTTTCATACGAGAATAGATTTTTGCTTAAAGAGCTTCAGTCGCAAGGTTTCGTTTTTGCTATGCCAATGAAGGCAGGAGTTATTTCCGTCGGTGCTCAAACTTTTGGGTATAAAAATTTCCGAACCAACAGAGTTGGACTTGGATACAGTATGAAATTATCTGATTTTTTGTCGTGTGGGGTTCAACTCAATTATCACCAAATTCGCTTAAACGAGCCCTATGGTCGAAAGAATACCTTGACAGCTGAATTGGGTTTAAAGGCAAGAATTACTGAAAATTGGAAAGTTGCTTTTAGTGTATTTAATATCACCCGAACTAAGATTTCTGATTATAACGAGGACAGATTGACCACTTTGATGCGCATAGGTACTCAGTATAATTTCTCTAAAAAAGTAATGGTGGTCGCTGAACTTGAGAAAAACATCGAGTATCCAATAAGACTTAAAACCGGCATTGAGTACAGTCCAATGAAAAAATTATTTTTGCGTGGGGGCTTAGCTACGAATCCAATCGAATTGACTGCTGGTATTGGCTATCTTTTTAAGGATCAATTTCAGATTGATATGGGAACCTCTTATCACCAAGTCTTGGGATGGTCGCCTAATTTTTCATTTATATATCAACTGAAATAAAAATGAATAGAGGCTTTCTTTGGGCGTTTTTTGTTTTTGTTTCTACCAGCTCGTTTTTCAGTCAGGTGAAAAGTGAAGTGGTGCAGCAGCGAATAGAGTTTATTTCTGAGCAATTACAATCCGAGGATTTAGATTTAACCAACTATATAGAGCAGCTCAATTATTTCTTTGATCACCCAATTAATTTAAATGAAACGAGCGGCGAAGATTTGGATGAATTAGGTTTGTTGACAAGTATTCAGATTAATGATTTACTTCTTCATCGAAAATTATTTGGCAAGTTCATTTCTATTTATGAATTACAAAGTTTAACTTATTGTGATTTATCAACGATCCAATTAATAATGCCATTTATCCGTATTGACGATAAATTGGACAACCTTCACATCTCGCTTAAAGAAGCATTGAAAGGGGGTAAATACGAAACCTTTTTGCGCTATCAGCCAATGCTTGAACAAAAAGGTGGCTATGTAAAAGTTTCTGATTCAATAATGGCGAATTCAAATAATTATTACAAAGGAAATGGAGACCGCTATTATACCAGGTTCCGCTATACTTATAAAACGAATATTAGTGTTGGGGTAACAGCTGAAAAGGATGCTGGAGAGCAATTTTTTAAAGGAGCTCAAAAAAATGGTTTTGACTTCTATTCAGCGCATGCTTTTTTTAAAGGAGGTAAATACCTTCGATCTGCGGTTATTGGTGACTATCAAATACAAGTTGGTCAGGGATTAAATCTTTGGTCGAGTTATGCATTTGGTAAATCTTCAGATTTCGCCACCATGAAGAAGACGGCAATTCCTATCCGCCCATACACCTCTGTTGATGAAGCAAGATTTTTACGCGGCTTTGCTGTAGATTACGGGATAAGAAATTTCTCAGTCCTTGCATTTGTTTCTTCAAAACGAGTTGATGCTTCTTCGATTGCTGATTCTACACTTGACGATCTTCAGTTTATATCAACGATTGATTTATCGGGGTTGCATCGTACCAATAGGGAGATAGAAAAAATGAACTTGCTGCGTGAAAATCTTGCTGGTTTAAACGTTAAATATAGTATCGCTGGTTTAAAAGTAGGTTTAGCTGCAGTTTACCAAGGATATGATAAGCCCTATGAAAAGTCCGTGCAATTATACAATCAATTCGATTTTCGAGGCAAACAAAATTTTTCTTACAGTGCTGATTATTCTTACAACATAAAAAATATTAACCTTTTTGGTGAGGTATCAAAAGTATGGAATAGTGATCTTGCTCAATTCAAATCTGGATGGGCAATGGTTCATGGGGCGATGATTGCCTTAGATCCCAAAGCAAGTATTGGCATCTTATATCGCGATTACCAAAAAGATTATCAAACCTTTTATAATGCAGGATTTTCAGAGGGGAGTAATACTCAAAATGAAAAAGGACTTTACACAGGATTAAAACTAAAACTAGCTTCCGCCTTTTCGCTGGTTGCTTATGCGGATATTTTTCAATTCCCTTGGATGAAATATGGTGTGGACGCTCCGTCTCATGGACATGAATTCTTAATCCAGCCGAGCTATAAGCCCAATAAAATATTTGAAATTTACTTTCGATTTAGGCAGCAGTTACGTCAAAAAAACAGTAGGGATTATAACGGAAACGTTACCCCATTGGAGGATGTGTTACAGAGGAACTATCGATTAAACCTCTCCTACGTAATTAACGAATCTTTTACTTTCAAATCTAGAATTGAATTTGTTACCATCGATCGAAATAGTGATGGACATAAAACAGGGATGTTAATTTCTCAGGATTTATTGTACAAACCAAAAAGTTTCCCCTTCGACTTTTCTTTGCGATATGCCTTATTTGATACAGAAGATTACGACACTAGGTTGTATTCATTTGAAAATAATGCCTTGTATGCTTTTGCTGTACCAGCTTATTACTACCAAGGAAGTAGGGCGTACGTCTTAATCCGATATTCTTTCTTACGTCATTGTGATTTATGGGTGAGGTACGGTGTGTTTTTGTATAACAATCGAAGCTCGATAAGTTCTGGTGCTGAGGGAATTATGGGAAGCCGAAAGTCTGATCTTATCGTTCAATTACGAATTACCTTATAAAAAACCCTGTTTTTTCTTGTGAAGGTTAAAATTCACATAATTTATTGTATTGATAATCAATTGATTAATTTAAAATTGTAAAATATTTTCTATTTATTTTCATTTTTCGTTGTAACATCTGTTTAAGTAGTGCGTTATCGAATTGTAAGGACTGCAAGCTTTACTTTCTCCAGGTTTAATTAAATTAAAACTAAGTACTATGGCTATGAACATGATGTATTTCCAAGACAGTTTACGTCTCGAAGAAGAACACCAAATTATTGAAAAGGCGAAGTTAAATCCTTCTCATTTTGCTCCTTTGTACAAAAAGTACTATGAATCTATTTTCAGGTATGTAAATAAAAGAGTAGATGAGGAAGAAGTTGCTTACGATATCACCTCTTGTGTTTTTGTGAAAGCTTTAACCAATCTTAGCCGATACGAATTTCGTGGCGTTCCTTTTTCTTCTTGGTTGTTCCGAATTGCAAAAAGTGAATTGTATCAGTCTTTTCGGGATCAAAAATCCCAACGAACTGTAAAAATAGATACTATTCAAGTAGCTCAATTGATTGAGGATTTTATTGAAGAGTATTCTGAAGAAAATAAAGCGAAATTGCTTAAATGTTTACCAATGCTTAAAGAAAATCAATTGCAATTGATTGAAATGCGTTTTTTCGAAAAACGATCATTCAAAGAAATTGGAGAAATTATTGGATTAACAGAAAATAATGCGAAAGTGAAAACTTTTAGGGCATTAGTAAAACTAAAAGAATTTTTTAACAAGTCTAAATAAACGATTATGATAAAAATTTATATCGACAAAAAAGAGGTAACATCAGCTGAAATTAATTCACGTCAAGATTTTAATAAAATTTTGGCCTCGTTACCAGAAAAGAAAAATTGGAAAAATCCATGGTTCTATGGAGCAGTAGGTTTATCCTCAGTTATAGGCACCATTTCTTTATACTTTCTGTTGATGTAGACCTTGAAAATCAGCTTGAAACCAACATGAGCCAACTACTATTTTTTTTAGTAATTAAGGCCCATGTTGGTTTTTTTATTTATATTTGAAAAATAATATTTTAGAAATGAAAAATTTAGCTATCATCTCATCATTTTTCCTTGTTTCTTCGCTGTTTGCGCAGCATGTAAATTTTAATTCTCAGAAAAATTGGTCGCTGAACAAAAAAGAACTGCAATTTGGTATTGGTGCTACTCAATTTAATGGCGATCTTGGTGGTGGGCCAACAGAAGGAATTGATAATAGCCCTAAAGATATCGATTGGAAGTCAACAGGAATTTCAGGAATGATTGGATTTCGTTACCGTTTTCACCCTCTTTTTTCCACCACCTCTTCATTGAGTTTCTCTACCCTTAAAGGTGATGATAAATATTCCGAAGAAACAGTAAGAAAAGCAAGAAATTTACATTTTAAAAGTGGTGTTCTTGAATTTCAGCAAAAATTGGAGTTCATAGTTTTCTCTAAAGAACAATTTAGCCCTACTTATAATTCTCCAGGTGCACAATCAGTAAAAAATAGAAACCAACAATACTATATTTTTGGAGGTTTAGGTGTTGCTTATCATAATCCAAAAGCACTATATCAAGGTGATTGGGTTGCCTTAAGACCATTGATGACTGAAGGACAAGATAAAGCATATAGCCCTTTTGTATTAACAATTCCTATGGGAATTGGGTTTAGAATGGGTATTTCTAAAATGTGGAGAATTGGAATGGAAGTTTCATATGTAAAGACATTTACGGATTATATGGATGATGTTAGTACTGTTTATGCTGACCCTGCAAATTTATCTCCTATAGCGGCAGCCGTGGCTGATGGTTCAGGAGGTAATCCAGGATATTCTGCTGGATATAAAAGAGGAGACTCTAATGATAAAGATGCTTTTTACCACTTAAATATCGTGATTACACGAAATATTACATATAAAGATTATGGACGTCAGCGTTCAAAATCAATTTCAAAATCTTCCGGTAAATACAAAGTTTAACCTATTATTTATTTTTATCCTTTGTTAAAGTTATATGATTTTATATAACATTTTTAGGTCACTAGTTTTTTTACTTCCTGCTGAAAAAGCCCATTATTTTACTGTAAATCTTCTTAAATTAAGTTTAAAAGTTCCTTTTTCTAAGCTACTATTTAAAAAGTTGTTTTGCTTAGAATCACCCTTAATCCAACGAACTGTTTTTGGTATTGATTTTCCGAATCCGATTGGTTTAGCCGCAGGTTTTGATAAAAACGCCACCTGTTTTAATGAAATGGAATATTGCGGTTTTGGATTTGTAGAAATCGGTACCGTTACACCTTTGGCTCAAGATGGCAATGATAAGCCGCGCTTATTCAGGTTGAAAAAAGATAAAGCTATTATTAATCGAATGGGATTCAATAATAATGGTATGGTAGAGGCAGTGGAGAATTTAAAAAGGAAATCTCCAAGTTCTAAGTTGATTATTGGTGGTAATATTGGTAAGAATAAAATCACTTTAAATGAAAATGCCATCGATGATTATATTGTTTCTTTTAAGGCTTTATTTGATTATGTAGACTATTTTGTTGTCAATGTATCTTCTCCTAATACGCCTGATTTAAGGGCGTTACAAGAAAAAGAACCTTTAAAAAAAATCCTCGCAGCCCTGCAGACTGTAAATGAATCCTACCCAAATAAAAAGCCCCTATTGTTAAAAATTGCACCTGATTTGTCAAATGAGCAATTAGACGATATTATTGAAATTATGTTGGAGCTCAAAATGGATGGCATTGTTGCTACGAATACAACAATTCAACGAACTGGGCTTGTGGCTGATGATCTACAAGTTGAGAAAATTGGAGCAGGTGGTCTTTCTGGTAAACCATTATCGCAAAGATCTACGGAGGTTATTCGATATATTCACCAAAAATCGAATGGGGCTTTTCCAATTATCGGTGTTGGTGGCATTCATTCTGTGGAAGATGCATTAGAGAAATTAGATGCGGGAGCAACTTTATTGCAAATTTACACCGGTTTTATCTACGAAGGGCCAATGTTGAATAAGCGAATTAATAAGGCAATTTTAACTAGATTGAACAATGAGCAGTAGCATAAAAATCATTGAATGTCCAAGAGATGCTATGCAAGGGATTGTTGAGTTTATTCCCACATCCGTAAAAATTAATTATATCAATAGCCTTCTTAAATGTGGATTTGACACCATTGATTTTGGAAGCTTTGTTTCTCCCAAGGCAATTCCTCAACTGCGAGATACTGCGCTTGTCTTAAAGGGCTTAGAATTGACCGAAAAGACTAAATTATTGGCTATTGTTGCCAACGAAAGAGGCGCGAAAGAAGCATTAGAATATGATGAAATAAATTGTATTGGATTTCCATTTTCAATTTCTGAACAATTTCAATTGAGAAATACGAACAGCTCAATATCAGCTGCATTTGAAACGGTATCTCGAATTCAAGACTTAGTCACTAAAAAGAATAAAACACTTATCGTTTATTTATCGATGGGTTTTGGAAATCCATACGGAGATGAATGGAGCCCTAAGTTGGCGCTTGCTTGGGCAGAAAAACTTGTCAATGAACTTGGAATAAGTACCTTGGCTTTATCTGATACGATTGGTTGCGCCACTGCTGAAAGTGTTCGTGGATTATTTGAAGTTTTTAGTAGCGAATTACCTGGAATTGAATTAGGTGCTCACTTCCATGTGAAACCTAATTATTCATTTTCGTTGTTAGATGCTGCATTTGGAGCGGGATGTAGGAGATTTGATGTCGCTTTTAAGGGAATGGGCGGTTGTCCAATGGCGAAAGATGAATTAACAGGAAATTTAGGAACGGAAGAATTGCTTGATTGGATGGCGCTAAATAATATAGATAATATGCTTGATAAGCTGGCTTTTTCAACTGCGGAAGCAGAAGCTAGACGATTATTTAAGATGAATTAATACGATTATTCTATGACAAAAAATACAGAAACGGGAAAAGGAAAGTCAACAAAGCTACTTTATAGAAGAGGAATTATCTTTTTGATTAGTTTGATTGGGGTAGGTATTTTGTATTATTTCACCTCCAATTCGAAGAAACCTGTAGTTCCCAAATTGCCTAAAATTAGTTTGCCTGGAAAGGAGATTTCAACGGACTTTAATCTGAATAAATTTACGCAAGGAAATGAACGCCAATTGCTCCATGAGTTGGGTATCTGTGATACCTTGACAGTGATTAATAATAATCTTGATATCCCGGCTTGTAGTCCCAAGTTTTTTAGATTTTTCCCTTTAAAAAACAATACTGATTTTCAAAATGGATTTATGTTATTGGTAAGGTCAGGTGTACATGCTTTTCCAACGCGACTTCTATTGATTTATCAGCGGGAAGGCAAACAATTAGTTAAGGTGAATGGTTTTAATGGGTATTTAATAGAGCGTCGAAAAACGAATACTGATTATGATGATATCGTTGTCCGCTTTTTCGAGCGATTCGATCGACAAAAGTATTTTTACCATTGTGTATTTACTTGGGATAAAGGCACTTATAACTATGTAAATTGCGAAGAAATTAATGATCAAAAAGTCAAAAAAGATAAATTGGATTCTGTTTCTAAGGTGGTTTATGGTTATTTAAAAGATAAAAAACTTATTTTCTAATAAACTATTGTCCTCCGCCCCGGAGGAAAAAATCGGACGTTATTTTCTTTGTCCTTTTGTCTTGATACAAAAGAACGAAAAAATCAATTCTCGATGCAAGACGTTCGGCTAAAATTTCTCACCGACCGATACACGAAAAGAGTGATAAGCTAAGCTTATCAAACGACAAGCGCTTTTCGGTATCGCTTACGTTTCGAAATTTTCTTTATCCTCTCTTCGCACATCGAGACGGAGAAAAAAAAACGAATAATAAGTTCATCCGTATAATTTTACCATTTTTTTAGAGGATACTAATGATTTTAATACTTTCTCAGCTCATTACTTTGAGTTAAAACTTTTCAAAAGCGCCTAAGCCAAAAAGCGCAAAATCATATTTAGCTGGGTCATTGGCATCGAATTTTCTACAAATTTCAATGAGTTCCTCGCTCGTTTTCCAATCATTTTGAATTCGATTAATCATCTTCAATTTTCTGGAAATTGTGGCGGTATGCACATCTAATGGAATGTACAATTCACTTGTTGAAATAGATTTCCATAAACCAAAATCCACCCCTTTTTTTTCATCCCTCACCATCCATCTTAAAAACATTACAATTCTTTTACAAGCAGAATTTTTTTGAGGATTTGATAGGTGTTTTTCACTTCGGATATCGTGTTGAATTTCCATAAAATTCTTCCTAAAGTGTTCAATTCTAACTTTACAATTCTTATCACTAATAGGATTGAATGCCTGCTCAAGTCCTCCTTTATGTTGGTATATGTTTTTTAGACTTTGTAAGAAAAAATCTAAATCGCCCGAATTGAATGTCCGGTGTACAAATTTCGTTTCTATGCGAGATGATTGATAATTCATAACAAAATCGTAGGGAGATTCTCCCATAATTTGCATTAATTTGTTTCCACTATTAATGATGCTTTTTCGATTTCCCCAAGCTAACATGGCAATTAAAAACGCACTAATTTCTATGTCTTCTTTCTGTATAAAACGATGTGGAATTTGTATAGGATCGTGTTCTAAAAATAAAGGGTTTTCATATTGATCTGCTTTAAAATCAAGAAATTCTTTTAGTTCGTTTTGTTCCATTTTACATAATGAAATTGCCGTCTTTCATGACCAAAGTTCGATCGGCCATTTTAGCTAAGTTTTCATTGTGGGTAACAATCACAAAAGTTTGTTTAAAGTCTTCTCTTAACTGAAAAAATAAATCGTGCAATTCTGCTGCATTTTTTGAATCGAGATTTCCTGAAGGTTCATCGGCAAAGATTATGGCGGGATTATTTATCAAGGATCTGCAAACGGCAACCCGTTGCTGTTCGCCACCTGATAATTCTGATGGTCGATGATTAAACCGCGATTCAAGTCCAATTTTCGCTAAGATTTCTTTTGCTTTATCGGCGGCTTCTTTTTTACTTAGGCCCATTATTAAGGCGGGTAGCATAACATTTTCAAAGGCATTAAATTCAGGTAAAAGTTGATGAAATTGAAAAATAAATCCAATTTGCTTGTTCCTAAATGCCGCCATTTTGTTGCTAGATAAGGAGAATGGATCTATTCCATTAATACTCATCTTTCCGCTGTCAGGTTTGTCTAAAGTACCTAGTATTTGTAGTAAAGTTGTTTTTCCAGCACCTGAAGAACCTACAATGGATACGATTTCGCTTTTTTTAACGTGTAGATCAACTCCTTTTAGGATTTGTAACTCGCCATAATTCTTATGGATTCCTGTTGCAATTAGCATTATTTATCAATTTTTAAACTGTGTCCCATCTTATCTCTTTTGGTTCTCAGGTATTTTGCATTGTGCACATTACTTGGAATTTCTAGGGAGATATTTTCAACAATTTCGAGGCCATATCCAATTAGACCAGTCCTTTTTTGTGGATTATTGGACATTAGTTTCATTTTATTCACCTTCAATTCACGCAAAATTTGGGCTCCAATTCCATAGTCCCGTCCGTCAGCTTTGAAACCTAATTCAATATTTGCTTCCATGGTATCCATTCCTCCTTCTTGAAGTTTGTATGCTTTTAGTTTGTTTACTAATCCAATTCCTCTTCCTTCCTGATTCATATAAACAATTACGCCCTTTCCTTCTTTTTCAATTTGTTCCATTGCGCTATGAAGTTGTGCCCCACAATCACAACGGCACGAACCAAAAATATCTCCTGTTAAGCAAGAGGAATGAACGCGTACTAATATCGCTTCATCCTTTTCCCAAGTTCCTTTAACCAATGCGAGGTGATCCATGTCATTACTTTTATCTTTAAAAGCATGTAATTGAAATTCGCCCCATTCAGTTGGCATATGAACGTCGACGACCTTTTCAACTAAGGATTCATGAGCAATTCTATACTTAATCAATTCTTCGATTGAAATAAGTTTAAGATCGAACTTTTTAGCGATCAGAATTAATTCTGGAAGTCGCGCCATGCTTCCATCTTCATTTAGGATTTCAACGATTATACCTGCCTCTTCAAAACCTGCCATTCGCGATAAATCAACTGCTGCTTCTGTATGTCCGGCTCGTCTAAGTACGCCACCATTTCTTGCTCTAAGCGGAAAAATATGCCCCGGTTTCCCTAATTCTTCTGGTCTTGTAATGGGATCAATCATTGCTAACACTGTTTTAGCACGATCGCTTGCAGAAATCCCTGTCGTACAACCATGACCAATTAGGTCGATGCTGACAGTAAATGGCGTTTCATACGCAGCAGAATTGTTGCTCACCATCATTTCTAGCCCTAATTTATCGCATCTTTCTTCACTTATTGGCGCACATATTAATCCACGGCCATGCGTTGCCATAAAGTTGATAACTTCAGGCGTAGCATTTCTAGCAGCAGTTAAAAAATCCCCTTCATTTTCACGGTCTTCATCATCAACGACAATAATCACCTCCCCCTGCTGAATAGCAGCAATTGCTTCCTCTATACTATTGAGTTGAAATTCCATATTTTTAATTACTTGGTGTTGACGCTAATGTTTTTAAATAAAATCCCCAGAATTTTTGCACAGAAGATATTTGCACTTTTTCATCTGGAGAGTGAGCAGCCCGAATATTTGGTCCGAAAGAAATCATATCTACTCCCGGTAAATGCACACCAAGGATTCCACATTCCAATCCTGCGTGACATGCTTTTACTTTTGGTTCTTCTTCAAATAAATTCATATACAAATCCCGCATAAGTTGTAAGATTTTTGAACTTGGATTAGGTTTCCATCCTGGATAATCACCACCTTGAGTTACAGTAGCACCAATAAGTTCAAAACAAGCTTTAATCGACATTGCTACTTCTGCTTTGGTTGATTCTACAGAACTTCTTTGTAAAGATTGTGTTGAAAAATTTCCATCTTTAATTATCACTCGTGCTAAACTTGAGGAAGCTTCAACCAATCCCTCAATGTCGGGGCTCATTCGAAACACACCATTATTTACTGCGCACAAGGCATTAATTGTTTTGTTAAATAGATCTGATTCCATGGCTTTTCCAGAAGCCGATGTTGCTTGGAGATCAATCTTAAAATTAGGTTCAATCGTTTTGAATTCTTCCATTATTACAGCAGCATCTAATTGAAATAGTGTTTTGAATGCACTGTCGTTATCTGAATGGATGGCAATTTGAGTCGTCGCTTCTCTAGGAATAGCATTTCTGAGACTTCCGCCATCAAATTTTATCAATTGTAAAGGGATTTCCTTATTTATTTTCCAAAGGATTCGAGCTAATAGTTTATTAGCATTTCCTCGGCCTTTATCGATATCCATACCAGAGTGCCCGCCCAATAGACCTGCAATGGTTATGTCATAAATGATTGAATTTTCAGCAATCGAAGTTTCTTGATAATCGAGACTTGTATTCGTATCAATTCCCCCTGCACAACCGACCGATAATTCATCATCATCTTCTGTATCTAAGTTTAGGAGTATTTTACCTTGTAATAAGCTTCCGTCTAATTCTTTTGCGCCGGTCATTCCAGTTTCTTCATCGATGGTAAACAGTGCTTCAATCGCTGGATGCACAATGTTGTCTGATGCTAGAACAGCCATAATTGCAGCTACTCCGATACCGTTATCAGCTCCGAGGGTGGTTCCATTAGCTCTTACCCAATCACCATCAATTATCATATCAATGCCTTGAGCATCAAAATCAAAAACAGTAGCATTGTTTTTTTGGTGCACCATATCTAAGTGAGACTGAAGTATAAGGGTTACCTTATTTTCCATTCCTTCACTAGCCGCTTTTTTTATTATTACGTTTCCGATGGCATCTTCGATTGTTTCTAGTCCGTGCTTATTTCCGAAATCTACCATAAATTGTCTTACCCTGTCTTCCTTTTTTGAGGGGCGAGGCACAGCGTTTAATTGTTCGAAATACTTCCATAGAGCCATTGGCTCCAATTGTGTTAATTTACTCATGTTTATGGGAATTTTGGGAATTGTTGAAAATCGGGATCTCTTTTTTCTAGAAAGGCATTTTTTCCTTCTTGTGCTTCTTGGGTTAAGTAATAGAGTAGGGTGGCATCGCCAGCCAATTCCATTAAACCATGTTGTCCGTCTAGCTCAGCATTCATCGACCTTTTAATCATTCGTAATGCTAATGGACTTCTTTTCATAATGATATTACACCATTCAACAACCGTATTTTCTAATTGTTCAAAAGGAACCACTTTATTTACCATTCCCATTTTTTCTGCTTCATCCGCCGTATATTGATTGCATAGAAACCAAATTTCCCTTGCTTTTTTCTGTCCCACATGTCTTGCAAGAAAGGAGGATCCAAATCCGCCATCAAAACTGCCCACTTTAGGACCAGTTTGCCCGAATTTAGCATTATCGGAAGCAATTGTTAAGTCACAAACTACGTGTAATACATGTCCACCACCAATTGCGTAGCCATTGACCATGGCAATAACCGGTTTAGGAAGAGAGCGAATGGCTTTATGAAGATCGAGTACATTAAGTCTTGGAACCCCATTTTCTGAAATGTAACCACCAATTCCTTTCACATTTTGATCACCGCCAGAGCAGAATGCTTTATCTCCAGCACCTGTGAGGACAACCACATTAATGTCATTTCTTTCTCTACAAATATGCATGGCTTCTAACATTTCCATATTTGTTTCCGGTCGAAAAGCATTGTAAACTTGTGGACGGTTGATGGTTATTTTTGCAATACCTTCGAAAAACTCAAACTTAATATCTGTAAAAGTTTTTATTGAAATCCAATTTCTTGTTGACATACGAATTATTTTGCTACAAAAATAAGAAGAACAGCGTTAAAAGCACGATAAAATTTGAGTTGTTCATTAGAAGTTGCATTAATTCGTTCGCTAAACATGATGAGGACTTTTTTGGTTGTTTTGTTCGAGCAATTGTCTATGACTATTCGAAAGATCTTACTCTATCTATGAAATAGAGTAATGGCAGTAAATCCTTCTGGATTACAACCAGTGAGGGTAGCGTACTTTTTTAATCTTTCTGGGTAGTTGAAACCCTAATCCTCCAGAAAAAAGAAATTCATTCAAATTATTTGTGCTCGAAAGTATTCCCCTAAGTTGAGTTTTATTGAAACTTACATCAATATAGAAATTGAAGTATTTGTAAAATGAAAAAGAACTCCCGACTTTCAAGCCAAAAGAAGGACTAATTTGCGGTTTGTTGTAACTTGAAAGCATGTCACGACTTACAGTAATGCCGGGTTGAAATCCGATATATTGTCTCCAATTGTTCTTACCAAAACTTCTAAAAGCGCCAACATAAAGTTGATTTAATTGATAAGGTAAAACCAAATTACTCGAGCTTACCGCACCTTGAATAAATTTATAAATGTCACCTCTCACACTATATTTTCGATCCAAGGTATACTCTAGAAAACCATTAAGATGAATGGCTGATCCCTTTAGGTTTACAAACTTCCCAGGACTGATGGTGCCCGAAAAATTAAGCATCGGATAATAACTGACTTTAGATTGTCCAAAAACAAAAGTGGAGCAGACAATTGCTAAAAGAAGGCTTATTTTCTTCCCCATAATTTCCCTATTTTGTAATTTATACTAGCGTTCATTAACAAATGACCTTCTAAACTTGACCCTTTCTCTACGTCATAATTCACTTCATTATTTACCCATTGAGCATGTAAATGTTTCCCTAAGTGACACATATATTGGGCTGTCAGAGAAAGATCTAGTCGTTCCGTTAAACGAATATGCGTACCTAGTCCAGCTTGAACTGCCGAGCTCCAACGCTCTGCAAAGTTAAATTGGTTGGTGTTCGCTTGTATTTTTGAGTAATCAAAACAATGTCCTGCTAGCATATAGGGCTTAAACGAATGAATATCCTTTTTCAATGGATAATAGAGTACACTCCAACCAATATGATAATCAGTTCGGTGGGCATAATTACCAATATCACTCGTTAAATAATCAAAGAACCAGTCGCTATTTACTTTTTCCGAAAACCTTAATCTTAATTGTCCACCAACGCCACTTCCAACCTTATTTTCATCCCCATCATTAAAGGCAGAAAGTGTAGATCGAACTCCCAAACTAAACACGCCCGGATCTGTATCGAATTTCGATCTTTCCTGAGCGAAAAGGGGTGTTTGAAAAAGGGAAAGAAGTAATAGAAATATTATTTTTTTCATAAGCCAAGTTACTTTTTTATTTTGTTCTGCCATCAACCATTGTATTATAAACGACATCATTGGGTTCCCAAAGTTCAATTTTTGTTCCTTCAGGATCTAGAATATGTAAAAATTTTCCGTACTCAAATTCTGTGATTTCATCTAAAATGGTCACCCCTTCTTCGATTAATAATTGATGTAATTCCATTAGATTTTCCACCCTGTAATTGATCATAAAGTCTTTTTTGGACGGATTAAAATAGTTGGTGTCATCCTTAAACGGACTCCATTGCGTGAAGGCTAAAGCTTCTTTATTGTCCGATGTCCTCCACTCAAAATTAGTCCCAAAGGCATCCGTATCCAAACCTAAATGTACTCGATACCAATTTTTTAATGTGTCTGGCGCTTGACTTTTAAAAAATACGCCTCCAATTCCAGTTACTCTTTTCATATTATTTATTTTTAATCGAAATCTCATCGATAAATAGCCAAGGTTGATTTCCTTCGCCTGGCATTCTTAGTGGAATTTTATCCATGGATTTTATTGTTATTCTAAATTTTTGCACTTTTTTCCCGATAAATAGCACTTGCTTTTCATTCTCGAAATTCTCACTTTGTGCAATGCCAAAGCCTAAGTTTGTTTTTAAATTTTTAAATTCAATTGCGTAAGGCAAATGAATCCAAGAATTCTCATCCTTCAAAAATGAGATTTGTAGGCTATCAATTTTTTGTTTTTTAAGTAAATCTATTTCAATGATTACAACGGAGGTATCAAATCCTATCCACTCGTGACCTTTCCATGGTCTTGCGCCAAACTGGCCATCCACAAGGGTTAGATCTCCGCTGTTATAACGATCACTTGGTTTAGTAACATAATTTACTATCACCCCCAAACATGGATTGTTATTAATTTTCAGCTTACTTTGAAGACCTGTTTCTAAGGAAATAAAGGCGTATTGAACTTGATTCGAATTGTTGGTACGATTGATTTCAATTTCTTTGCTCCCCGTAAAATTTACTTCTGTTTCATGGTCAGACCCTTCCTTTAACGTAAATCGTTCTTCTTTTGATTTAGAACTTAATTTCACATTAATACCATTTACTGCTCTTTTAAATGTGATACTTGGTTTAAGAATAGATGAGGAGAAATTGATTCCTTTCTTTTTTAAAAGCGGAAAATGCCAATCAATCAGTGTTTTTTCGAAGGCATCATACGTCGATTTTTCTGTACACCACAGCGCCTCACTTAAAGCGATTGCCCTAGGAAAAGCCATGTACATGAGTTGATTAAACGAAGGGATGTATTCCGTCCACAAATTAGCTTGTCCACCTAGTACATAATTTGCTTCCTCTCTCGACATTTTTGGAGAAACAGGATTAAAGTCAAATACTTTTTCTAGATTGGTAAAGCCTCCAATGGCCAGTGGTTCGTCGTTTCCTTTGCTCTGGTAATGATCAAAATAACAATGAGATCCAGGTGACATCACTACTTCATGCCCAAGTTTTGCCGCTTCAATTCCACCTTCAAAACCTCGCCAAGACATCACCGCCGCATTTGGTGAGAGGCCGCCTTCAAGAATTTCATCCCAACCAATCAATTTCTTTCCTTTCTCCACCAAAAATTTATCCATTCGTTGAATAAAATAACTTTGCAATTCATGCTCATCTTTCAGTTCATTTTCTTTCATGATGGCTTGACATTGATTGCATTCCTTCCACCTTGTTTTGGGTGCCTCATCCCCACCAATATGTATGTATTTTGATGGAAAAAGGGGGATTATTTCAGAAAGGATGTCTTGCAGAAAAAGTATACTTTCTTCTTTCGAGCAAAAAATATCATCAAAAATACCCCAAAGGCCGGGTACTTCTTGTTGTATCCCTGTGCATGAGTAATTTGGATAGGCTGCCAAAGCTGCTCTGGCATGTCCGGGCATTTCAATTTCGGGTACAACCGTAATGTTCCTTTGAGCAGCGTATTGGACAATTTCCTTTATTTGTTCTTGGGTGTAAAATCCTCCGTAACGTTCAACTTTATAGGTTCTTGGCGAAGTGGTATAATGATTTTCAACCGTACTGTCCCTCCAAGCCCCTATCTCCGTTAATTTTGGGTATTTCTTAATTTCGATTCTCCAGCCTTGATCATCAGTAAGATGCCAATGAAAAGTGGTGAATTTATAAACCGCCATGACATCAAGGAATTGTTTGATTTCCTCTATTTGGAAAAAATGTCTTGCTACATCAAGGTGCATCCCCCTCCATTGATTTTTGGGATAATCATCCACAAAACAGTTATTTATAATAAGGTGTCCATTGGCATCACTTTTTATAAGTTGCATGAGTGAATGAAAGGCAAAATAACATGCCTTGGAGGACGAATACGAAATGATGATTTGTTTATTAACATTTATCGAATAACTGTCTAAGGGAACATTGACTAATTTTTTGAAAATAACCAAAGGTTTATTTGTGCGGTCTATTAGTTGCAAGTTATGGTAGTATGCTCCTGTTGTTTTTAGTTGTTGAATAATTGTTGAACTGAGACTACTAAAATCCATCGATAGCGATCTATCAAGTTCTATAGAGCCTGGCATACTCTTGAAAACGACGGGGTGAGGCAAGATGGTGTTTTGCTGCGCTGTAAATACCATCGGAAATAGCAATAACAATAGAGTGACAAGGATTTTCATAAGTAATTTTTACAAATGAACGGAATTAAAACAAAAAAAACGCCTTTCGGCGTTTCATTAATTTTTGTGTAAAATAATTGTTTTTTTCTTCAACTTTTTCGATTCAATTGATTTACTAAAGTTTAGAATAAAATTTAATGTGTCGTTTGAAACTGTTTCTTTTGATTTTTTAGACACGTTTTCGGGTAGAATGTACTTTTGGACCATAGGCAATTTTAGAAGTTCAATTAGTAACGAAATACTTTTGTTTTTATTTTAAGCGCTGATTTTTTTCTAACTTTGCTAAATATAAAAATTAAGGCATGTCTGATTCTTTTATTCCAGGAGTTGCAACAGGTGATGAAGTTCAAGCGATATTTCGTTTTGCTAAATCGAAAGGCTTTGCACTACCAGCTGTTAACGTAACGAGTACTTCGACAGTAAACGCCGTGATTGAAGCAGCAGCAAAAATTAATTCTCCGGTAATTATTCAATTTTCTAATGGAGGTTCACATTTTTTTGCTGGAAAAGGCTTGTCAAATAAGAATGAGCAAGCCGCCATTTTAGGAGGAATTAGTGGGGCAATTCATGTTCATCGTGTTGCAAAAGCATACGGCGCCACTGTTATTTTGCATACTGACCATTGTGCTAAGAATATATTGCCTTGGTTAGATGGACTTTTAGATGAAGGCGAAAAGTTTTTTAAGCAGCATGGAAAACCTCTGTATAGTTCTCACATGATTGATTTGTCTGAGGAACCAATCGAAGAGAATATTGCCATTTGTAAAACGTATTTAGCGCGAATGTCTAAAATAGGCATGACACTAGAAATTGAATTGGGCATTACAGGAGGAGAAGAAGACGGAGTTGATAATACCAATGTTGATAATTCAAAATTATATACTCAACCGGAAGAGGTTGCCTACGCTTACGAAGAACTGTTAAAAGTATCTCCGCGATTTACAATAGCAGCGGCCTTTGGAAATGTTCACGGTGTTTACAAACCTGGCAATGTGTTTTTAACCCCTAAAATTCTTAAGGCCTCGCAAGATTATGTACAAGAAAAATTCAATACAGGTAAAAACCCAATTGATTTTGTTTTTCATGGTGGATCAGGTTCTACCTTAGAAGAAATTAGAGAAGCAATTGAATATGGGGTAATTAAAATGAATCTTGATACTGATTTACAATTTGCTTTTACAGAAGGCGCGCGAGACTATATTGAGACCAATCTTCCTTACCTTAGAACTCAAATAGGAAATCCAGACGGGATGGATATCCCTAATAAAAAATATTACGATCCGAGAAAATGGCTTCGTGAGGGCGAACAAACGTTTATGGCCCGAATGGAAAAAGCTTTTAGCGATTTAAATAATGTAAATACACTTTAATATAGCTGTAAAATATGAGCTGGTTTACAAGAAAAAAAGAAGGGATTACCACTTCTACAAGTGATAAAAAAGAAACACCGGAAGGGTATTGGGTGAAATGTTCGAACTGTAAAACACTTTTTACATCGGAAGATTTAGCTAAAAATAATGGGGTGTGTTCACGATGTTCTCACCATGAACGCTTAAGTGCAGGACAATATTTTGATGTTATTTTTGATAATGGAAAATACACAGAATTAGATAAAAATTTAAGCTCTGCTGATCCTTTAGAATTTACAGATACCAAGAATTACAAGGAACGCGTTACCGCTTCTCAAAAAGCAACAGGTTTAAAAGATGCCATTCGTACAGCTAAAGGCAAATTAGATAATCACGATTTTGTTATTGCAGCTATGGATTTTGCTTTTATTGGTGGGTCCATGGGCAGTGTTATGGGAGAAAAGATCGCACGAGCAATTGATGAAGCGATAGAGATAAAGGCGCCATTTATGATTATTTCGAAATCAGGTGGAGCGAGAATGATGGAGGCAGGTTTCTCGCTGATGCAGATGGCAAAAGTTTCTGGTAAATTAGGTCAATTGGCGGATGCCGGACTTCCATACATTTCCTATTTAACAGACCCAACAACGGGGGGAGTGACCGCTTCTTTCGCTATGTTAGGAGATATTAACATCGCTGAACCAGGAGCATTAATTGCATTTGCAGGGCCTCGTGTTGTTAAAGAAACAATAGGAAGAGACTTGCCAAGCGGCTTTCAAACCTCTGAGTTTTTATTAGAACACGGTTTTCTGGATTTCATTATTGATCGAACTGAGATTAGAGAAAAGTTGGCAATTTCTTTAACGTTCTTTAGGAATTGATGAGATTTCTAAAAACGGGCGAATCTTTTGATTTTATTCAATCATAACTAAAGGTCGATCGTAACTCTAGCGTTTCGAAATTTTATTATTGCTTATTACGCGTTGCGAGGAAGATTTAAATCTATCAATTTGCTCTGATCTCGTTTTATTGTGTTTGGTTTTACAACTTTCTACGCGTTCTCTCCATCTTCGGTAACTACTTGCTTTCAGTTCTTTACGCATTAGGTTTCTTACTGCTTGTTCATTCAAACCGAACTGTATTTTTATGGCATCAAAAGGCGTGCGATCTTCCCATGCCATTTCGATAATTCGATCTATATCGACCTCTGTTAATAGGGTCGAAGCAGCAGGTGCTTCTGGTTTTCTGTAGGCTTCAACGGAAGGTAAATCACTGTAATAACAATAATTATCAATCATTTTTTATTTTTTTAAGTTCTTGATTAGCTTTTGCATACTGATATCTAGCAAGTAGTTTCACCGAATAATAGGCATCAACGCCACTTGAAGCTATTGTTTCAACTGCTTCTAAGTCAATGAATCCGTCTTTCTTTAGAATGAACTCCGGAAATTGAATCTTAGTAATTTCCCCAACAATAAGATGTGTTCCATTGCTTTGGATGTCTATTTTTTCGCGGAACGTCATTCCAATTTTCACAGAAGACTCTTCAACAAAAGGCGCTTTACAATCGTCCAAATAGGTTTCGGTTAATCCACAAGCATCAAACTCTGAAATAGATTTTGGGTAGCGCGCTGAGGTTTGGTGCGCTTTACCCTCCATACCTTTTACCAAAAGATTAATCGTATACTCTTTTGTACTTAAAATATTTTGTAAAGTATGGCGATCAACAAGGTCTGGACGGGTCATAAAACCTAGAAGCGGAGGATTTGATCCGATGTGAATTAGCGAATTAAAAATCGCAAGATTACTCTGACCTTCCTCATCTTTCGTACCAATAAGACAAACATTCTTTATTCCTGATAAGGAATTAAAAAAAACTGCATTGTATCGATTTTCGAAATTTAGGAAATCTGATTTATCAAATGATTTTACATTCATAAATCCAAAACAAAATCAAACTAAAAAAGTTTTGTATTAAGCCTTTTTTACGATGAGGTCTTTTTTAGTAAGTTTCTGGATGAGCTTAACGTAATTCTTTTCCGTTTGATCACAGAATGATACTGCCACCCCTTTAACGCCTGCACGTCCTGTTCTTCCGATGCGATGAACATACGTTTCAGGAATATTAGGAATTTCATAATTCAATACCATCTCTAAATCATCGATATCAATGCCTCGTGCTGCAATGTCTGTGGCAACCAATACTTTTAAGTTATTGTTTTTAAAATCATTTAATGCATTTTGACGTGCATTTTGAGATTTGTTTCCATGAATTGCTGCCGATTTTATTTGCACTTTTTGAAGAAACTTCACTACTTTATCAGCTCCGTGTTTCGTTCTTGTGAATACTAAAACTCTTGCCTCTGTTGGTTGTGCTTTTACTAACTCGATTAGTAAATTTTTCTTTTCATCTGCATCAACGTGATAAATGTGTTGCTCAATTAAATCTGAAGTAGAGGCAATTGGAGTAACTTCTACCATTTTAGGATTCGTTAAGATCGTATTCGCTAGACCAATAATTTCTTTCGGCATGGTTGCTGAGAAAAATAAATTTTGTCTTTTTTGCGGTAGTAATTTGATGATTTTTTTAATGTCATGAATAAAACCCATGTCTAACATTCTATCTGCTTCATCCAAAACAAAGATTTCCAAATCGTTTAATTTCACAAAACCTTGTTGAATAAGATCCAATAAGCGTCCTGGTGTAGCGATAAGGATATCTACATGAGATTTTAATTGATTGACTTGATTGTGTTGTGATACCCCACCAAAAATAACGGCATGACGAATATTCAGTCCTTGTCCGTAAAGTTTGATGCTTTCTCCAATTTGTATGGCCAATTCTCTGGTTGGTGTAACAATCAAGGAACGAATTTTCCCGTGTTTTTTTCGCTCGGGTGATGCGTATAATAATTGTAAAATTGGAATGGAAAAAGCAGCTGTTTTTCCTGTTCCGGTCTGCGCGCAGCCAATTAAATCATTACCGTTTAAAACGATAGGAATAGCTTTTTCTTGGATGGGAGTGGGCTTGGTGTAACCTTGTTTTTCGATTGCGGTTAAAATCGTGGGAATGACCCCAAGTTGTTCAAAATTCATTCGAATTGTTTAAGTGATCTACAATTCCTGGGACAACTTTTTAATCAAAAGAACTGTATTTAAAGTGCAAAAGTACAACAATATTCAACTAATCCCATGAAATGACCCAAAACTCTTGAAAAGTGAATTGCGCCACCTGTGTAACATTCATTACATACTAATCCTCAAATTATAGTCACCTTTGTTGAAAATACTGTAGATGATATTTGTATTTGGAATAATTGCAGCGCTTTTTATTGGTTTAACCTTGGGCTTGATTGGAAGTGGAGGCTCTATTTTGACCTTACCTATATTGGTGTATATCTTTCATGTTCCAACAGAATTGGCCATTTTGTATTCTTTATTTATTGTAGGGATTACCTCGGTAGTTGGAGCGGGAAAGGCTGCTTATCATAAAAATATCGATTATCGTGCTGCTTTTCTTTTTGGAGTTCCTTCAGTCATTAGTATTTATTTAACGAGGAACTACTTAATGCCGCTATTACCCAATGAATTGTTCTCACTGGGTGGATTTTCGTTTTCAAAAGACATTTATTTGATGGTGTTATTTTCTTTTGTCATGTTTATAGCAGCCTATAAGATGATAAAAAGTGATTCTCTAAAGGAAGTCCTAGTTCCCCAAAATACCCATTGGTTTTCTTTTGTCACAAAATTAATAATTCAAGGACTTCTTGTTGGTTTGTTAGCCGGATTGATAGGCGCTGGTGGAGGATTTGTTATTATACCTGTTTTAATTAATCTCATGCGTTTGCCTATGCAGAAAGCGGTGGGAACCTCTTTGCTGATTATCGCAATGAATGCCTCGGTAGGATTTTTAGGTAATTTCCAACAATATCCTACTATAGATTGGACACTCCTTATTTATTTGTCAGGGGCTTCAATTGTTGGTATTTATATTGGGCTTTTATTAGGTACTAAAATCAAAGGTTCCAAACTGAAAAAGTATTTTGGCTATTTCGTTTTACTAATGGCAATTTATATTGTTTTAGCTGCCTTTTTGATAAAAACCCACTAATTTTTTAACTTTGTAAAATAAACCTTAGAACATGAAAATCGAACAAATTTATACAGGATGTTTAGCACAAGGTGCTTATTATTTGGTTTCCGGTAATGAGGCTGTAATTATCGATCCACTTCGAGAAATCGAACCTTATTTAGAACGCGCAAAAAGAGACGGCGTTCAAATTAAATATATTTTGGAAACTCATTTCCACGCTGATTTTGTAAGTGGTCATGTTGATTTAGCAAAAGCAACAGGTGCTACCATTGTTTATGGTCCAAATGCAAGTCCTAGTTTTGATTTCCATAGCGCTAAAGACGGTGAATTCTTGCACTTCGGAGCTTTAAAAATTGAAGTGTTACATACACCTGGTCATACGATGGAAAGTACATGTTTCTTGTTGTACAATGCGGAAGGAAATCCCGAAGCTTTATTCTCCGGTGACACCTTGTTTATTGGTGATGTGGGTCGACCAGACTTAGCGCAAAAAGCAGCATCCATGACACAAGAAGAATTGGCAGGTTTGTTATTTGAATCTCTCCGGTCTAAAATAATGACACTTCCTGATTCCGTAACGGTCTATCCTGCGCATGGAGCGGGTAGTGCCTGTGGTAAAAATATGTCCAAAGAAACAGTTAGTACCATCGGTGAACAAAAAGCAATGAATTATGCGTTGCGTGTTGATATGGGAAAAGCTGAATTTGTAAGTGAAGTTATCGATGGTTTATTGCCTCCTCCTGGGTATTTTGGACTGAATGTCGCGATGAATAAACAAGGATATGAGTCCATTACTGAAGTAATGAAAAGAGGCTTAACTTCTTTGTCGGTGAGCGAATTTGAAGTATTGGCAAATGAAGATGATGTTTTAATGCTCGACACACGACCTTCAGGAGTTTTTACAGCAGGATTTATTCCAAATAGTATTTCAATTGGCTTAGACGGACAATTTGCACCGTGGGTAGGCGCGTTAATTCCAAACATAGAACAAAAAATAATTTTAATTACCGAGGAAGGCCAAGAAGAGGAATCTGTGAAACGACTTTCAAGAGTTGGTTATGATAAAACCATTGGTTTTCTGAAAGGTGGGTTTCATGCTTGGGCAACAGAAAATAAGGAAGTAGATTCTATTACTCGCATTACTGCAGAAGAATTAGCCAAAACATTGGACGCTAATACAGTAGTTATCGATGTTAGAAAACCAGGGGAATTCGAAGCAGAGCATATGGAGGGAGCCAAAAGTATTCCTTTAGACTTTATTAATAATTCAATGGGTGAATTTCCGAAAAATGATCCTTTTATACTTCATTGTGCTGGTGGTTACAGAAGTGTAATTGCCGCTTCCATATTAAAATCAAGAGGTTATGACGCCATTATTGATGTAATTGGAGGATTTTCAGCAATTGCTAAAACTTCTATTGCCACAACAAAGTTTACTTGTCCTAGCAAGGCTAAATAAGACTTTTGTGTAAATCGTCCTTATCTTTATTGGGTAATAAAAACTCACCAATGTCTGGTAAAATTAGACTATATTTTCTTTGTCCTTTTGTCTTGATACAAAAGAACGAAAAAATCAAGTCGCCTATTATTCTTCAATACTCTCCACTCTTGAAATAAGACCGTTTCAGCGATCTCTGCGAGCTGCATTACGGTTCCCTTATTTCAATTCGCTACACTTTTTCAGAATAATAGGCGACGCTCGATACTTATGAAAAAAACTATTGTTAATTATGCCAATAGAGACCTTTCCATTAATTTTTTAGGATTCTTCAAAAGTCTGAGTACTTAAAAATAAATTGAGAGAGTTATAAAGAGAAATTGAATAATTCATTAATCAGCCATCTAGTTGATTAATTGTAAAATATAGTTAGATCGCAATAGACTCTGGCGTAATTATTTTTCCTTAGTTCAAATTTGTATCTTCGCAAAAAATAATTTTTATGCGTGTTTATTTAGATAATGCAGCAACCACACCGATGGCGCCAGAGGTTATAGCGGCAATGGTTGATGTTTATCAGGAAAATTTTGGAAACGCTTCTTCTACCCATTATTTTGGTCGCAATTCGAAAGCATTGTTAGAAAACTCCAGACGTTCCATCGCTCGCTGGTTAAATTGCCAATCTTCAGAACTGATTTTTACCTCTGGAGGTACGGAAGCGGATAACATGGCGCTTTATGCAGCTGTTGAGAAATTAGGAGTAAAGCGTATCATAACAACCCATATTGAACACCATGCGGTAGGGCATACTGCAGAATCATTGCATGTAAAGTTCGGCACCATCATAACTTATCTTTCAGTAGACGAAAAGGGTAACATTGATCTAAATGAGCTTTCCGACTTATTGGCTGATACTACTCCCACCTTGGTTTCCTTGATGCATGCTAATAATGAAATATCAACATTGATTCCACTGAAAGAAATTGGATTAATTTGCCGTAAACACGGTGCTTTTTTCCATTCAGATACGGTTCAAACAATGGGTCATTATTCGTTTGATTTGAATGAGTTGGGCATTGACTTTATTACCTGTGCGGCACATAAGTTTCATGGCCCAAAAGGAGTAGGTTTTCTTTATGTCAATAAAGCGACCAAAGTAGCCCCTTTTATTTATGGCGGTGCGCAAGAACGTGGATTACGAGGTGGAACAGAAAACATTGCTGGAATTGTAGGTTTATCCAAAGCATTTGACTTAGCTTACGAGAATCTAGTCGCACATCAGGCCCATGTACAAGGTTTAAAATCGTATATGATTGAACAATTGATGGCTACGATACCAGGCATTTCATTTCATGGAGAAACGGCTAATGATAAATCGCTTTACACGGTACTCAACGTTTGCTTCCCACCAACGGAAAAAGCGTCCATGGTATTATTTACGCTCGATTTAAAAGGCATTGCGGTAAGTGGTGGAAGTGCTTGTTCATCGGGAGCCTCGACAGGTTCTCATGTTTTGAGCGGAATAATGGCTGATATGACTAGGCCAAATGTCCGCTTTTCATTTTCCCATTACACTACCAAAGAAGAAATTGATTATGCCTTGGAACAGTTAAAAGTTGTATTTGATACAATATTGGTTTAAGTAAATGTCAAATCAAGGAAAAAAAGTCCTGTTTTTATGCTCTTGGTATCCCAACCGCAAAAACCCAACGCTTGGTAATTTCGTTCAGAAACATGCAGAGGCGGCTTCCCTTTTGAATGAAGTGGTGGTATTAGCAATAGTTTCAGACGAGACAATTCATTCAATTGAAATTGTTGAAAATAGGAGGGGAGAAATGAACGAGTTATTAGTTTACTTTCCAAAAAAGAAGGCTGGCTTTTTATCATTCTCCAAGTTAAGATCATTTTTATCTTACAGAAAGGCATTTGACTTTGGCATGAAGAGAGTTAATCAACTTGTTGGTCCTCCTGATATTGTTCATCTGAATGTTATTTATCCACTTGGGTATTTTGCTTTGAAATTCAAAAGAAAAACAGGCACACCTTTCGTCATAAGTGAACATGCAAGTGGCTTCCAAAACGGATCAAATTCTTATTCTCGAACAGTAATTTGGATGGCGAAGAAAGTCCTTAATGCTTCGGATTGCGTGATGCCAGTTAGTAACGATTTAGGCGAACGATTAAAAAAACTATCTCCCAACATCACCATTAAGGTGATTCCAAATGTGGTGAACGAAGCAATTTTTATTCCTTCTGAAGAACTTGATGTCACCAATAAATTTGTTCATATTTCAAATGCTTTTGAGCCTGCTAAAAATCTCTTGGGCATCATCAGAACTGTGAAACAATTGAGTATCGAAAATGCTAAGTTTTCATTTCATATTATCAGCGATGGCGATGTTTCCAAAGCACATCAATTGGCGCGTGAATTAGGCGTGTTAAACTCTTTTGTTTTCTTTTATCCAACAATGACCACACAGGAAATTGCAGGTTTTTTAAAGACATGCCGAGCCCATGTCTTATTTAGCAACTTTGAAAATTTTCCCTGCGTCATCCCTGAGGCTTTTATGGCTGGAATTCCAGTAATTGCTACCGCTGTCAATGGGATTCCTGAATATGTAAATGAATCGAATGGTATTCTAATTCAAGCTAACGACGAAGAGGGATTGTTGGCAGCATTTAAATCCTTAATTGATTCTCAGCCATTCGATAAGGAAAAGTTAAGGACTTATGCCGTAGAGCATTTTAGTTATGCGTCCGTTGGGAAGAAGTTGGATGAAATCTATAAAAATTTATAGTGCTTTACCTTGTACTTACACGATTGAATATTCTGCAATTATTCGTGGTTTTGAATAATGATGCGTTTAACTACTTTAAAACATCACCTCAAGATCTTTTTCCAACTCAATACTTCTCCAGCGGTTCTATTTTGATTAAATAGACCGGTGTGTACGATGGTTTTGCTTTCAATCAGATCGGGCATAAATTTTTTCATATAACTCAATCCTTTGAACATATCGGGAATGATTGTCTCGCTGGCTTTTATTTCAACAAGGTTTAATTTTTCGGTGTCTTGCCAAATGAAATCAACTTCATGCCCTACGGCATCGCGCCAAAACCAAAAATCAAGGAGTAGATTTTGGTGGTACTGCTGTTTTATGTATTCGTTAATAATGAAATTCTCAAACAAACTACCTTTGTAGGCACTGGTTTTTAAGCTTGCAGCATCGTTGATTTTAAGTAAAAAACAGACTAATCCCGTATCGTAAAAATAAAGTTTCGAATTTTTTGTCATCCGTTTGTTAATATTTGAATGGAAGGGTTGTAACTGATACAGAATATAACTGGTTTCCAAAACCGAAATCCAAGCTTTTGCAGTAGGTTGGGATATTCCACACTCGTTGGCAAGTGAATTTAAGTTAAGTAATTGTCCTACTCGAGCAGCACATAGCGTGATGAAATTTCTAAACTGCTTTAGATTTTTTACTTGAATTAATTCTGTTAAATCGCGTTCTACATACGTTTGTACGTAATTAGAATAAAAAACCTTTGATGGAATGTCTCTGTCATAGATAGCAGGATAGAATCCTCTTTGCAGGTTGACGGCATAATCGTCGTTTAGCCATTCAGCATCCTCCATTTCTAGGTTGTCAAAAGGTAAAAGTTTGAACAGAGCTACACGTCCTGCTAAACTTTGAGAAATATTACGCATCAAATGAAAATTTTGAGAACCCGACAAAATATACTGTCCCATTATTTTATCGTTATCTACTTTTGTTTGTAGGTAGGAGAATAATTCAGGAGCTCGCTGAGCCTCGTCGAAAATCACAAAATTACCATGTTCGGCTAAAAATCCATTGGGATCATTTAAGGCGTAGGTTCTATTATCTAAATTTTCTAAATTGATATAGGTGTAATTGGGAAATTCGTTTTTTAAAAATGTCGTCTTGCCAGATTGTCTTGGACCAGTTAATACTAAAATTGGATATTTTCCAAGGTAAATATCCATTGCTTTTTTTATTGTTCTAATTCGTCCCATAATCCTTATATTTATTATACAAATATACATCTAATTTTGAAATTACACTATAGGTAACTTTGAAATTACACTAGGGGTAACTTTGAAATTACACTATAGGTAACTTTGAAATTACACTATAGGTAACTTTGAAATTACACTAGGGGTGACTTTGAAATTACACTATAGGTAACTTTGAAATTACACTATAGGTAACTTTGAAATTACACTATAGGTAACTTTGAAATTACACTAGGGGTGACTTTGAAATTACACTAGTTCTGACTTTGAAATTACACATGGGTGACTTTGAAATTACACGATATTTTTCGTTTTGTTGTGGATTTTTTTGAAATATTTTGAAGCGTTATTTAGGTAGCAAAATTTATAGATTTAATGCTTACTTATTTATTCGTATTGCATTAAGAATTAAATATTCGCCACTTATTCGTGGTTTTGATTCACCGAAAAGTAAAATTCCGTTGTATAAGGTAACTTATAATTGCGACAATTACAGAAGCTATTACGTTTGAAATAGAGGCATACACTCCAAAGACTTCTATAAGTAGTCGAAGTATGGCATAACTCGTTACGAAAGAGATGAGTGCACTTATTCCATAGCGAAACAATTGAACCCTTCCTTTTATTGCACTTTCGGTAAAAACGACATATTTTAATAAGGTAAAACCAATGATAAACGAAATTCCAAAGCATATGGTAGCACTTATCGTGTAGGCATTAATAGCAAGGTTTAAAAGCGGAATCGTCCATTTTTCTTGCTGAAATAGATAGTTATAGAAAAGATAAAACAGCACCCAACTCAAAATCATGTTACTTGCACCACAGACGGCGTAATAGTAGGTGGTTTTACTAAAAAACTTTTTGAAAATAGGATAAAATAGATCCAAAAAAGACTGCAGTAAATGTGGTAAGGATTTCGATTTAGTCATTTCCCAATTGTATGTTTACTTCGTAACCGGTATGTCTTCTAATATTAATTACTCTGTTTCCATCTATGTATAAATATTGGCCACGAATTCCGGTTAATGTCCCTTGAATAGTAGGCGTTGTGTCCAAATTCATGGATGTTAATGTCGTAGGATATTGTTGCACTGGATAATTAAAGCTAAGAATGGATTCATCTTCTGTAAAATAAACAGCAAGATCCGTTGGTAAAAGTTCTTGGGCGATCCATTTTTCTTCCACTAAATCGATGGAACCATCACGAATATCTTTCAGCATATTTTGCCAATTTGTTTTGTCGTCGTAGGCTTCTTTTAAAGCTACTTCAATGATTCCAGCTGTGTATCGATTGGGGGCCTCTGCTAATATTATGGCAGATTCGGCTCCTTGGTCAATCCATCGTGTAGGAATTTGCGTGTTGCGGGTGATGCCAACTTTAACTTTATCGGTTGCGGCAAAATAAACAAAATGCGGCTGGTTGTGATTTCGCTCTTCGTATTCAACATCACGTCCTTTTCCTAAATGCGCTTCGCATAACTCCGGATGAATAATACAAGGACTTGCATCTGGCGCTTCGTTAAAGCAGGTATAACAAAATCCTTGACCAAACGATTTTTTGGTGATTTTAGAACAGCTAGAACAAACTATCTTTCCCAAATAACTGATCGAAATAGTTGAGCCAATAAAATTATTGAGACAAACACGACCATCTTCAGAATGAATAAAATACTGCACTTGATCCTGATGCTCGGTAGAAAGTTTCTCTAAGATCGTTGTCATTCCTTAGGTAATATATTCATTTTATCTGCAAAATGATAACAATAATCTCTTAAATCTTCCGCCATCAAATGCTCACCAGTTGCTTTTTCAAAGGTATCAGACATGGATAATAATGTTTGATGAAAAAATTGTTTCATTTCTTCCACAGACATTTCAGGTGTCCACAAGTCTATTTTCAACGTGTTTTTTTCTTTTTTATCCCAAATAGAGAGTAGAAAAGCTTCTGCTGCTTGCTCCTCTAGGCCATTGTCTTCCGCATTCCATACTATTGAAACGGGTAATTTATTGGGGTCAAGGCCAATTTTAATGGTGATATTAGATGTCTTCGTGATTTCCTTATTCATAATCAATTAGTTGGGTTCGTAGGATTGCAAAATAGTATTGTAAGGCATTGAAATTAATTTCTCTAAACTAATATCTTCTTTATCCATGTATTTTTTTACCATCTGGTAACCTAAAAATTGTCCCATTCGATCGGGACTTTCTTGCGGTAAACCGGTTGAAAAAGGTCCTTCGTGTAGCAAGTTTTGCTTGGGTTCATCCGTTGTAAGAAATAACAATTCTTCTTTCACTAGGTATTGCCAAAAAGAGGCTTCGCTATTTACCGCCCATTCATGGTCTTTTTTCGAATAGCGGACAATAATGTTGTCTTCCAGTTCGGGAAGGCAAGCGTGCGTTATGAATAGCAATTTTCCCCATCGAATCATTTCGCTAGCATAGTTTTCAGAGGTTTCGTCGATGTAATGTGCCATCAACCAGCTTAAAAGGACATCCCTAGTAAGAAATTGCTTATCCATTCCAACTTTTATCCAATCGTAAAACTGATTGCCTGGTAATTCCTTTATCACTTTTTCATTTGCCCCTAAATAGCGATCTAAACCAATGGCGATAAAATAATCTGAACTATTAGCACTTGCTGTAAAAAGCGAGTTGATGTATGCTATCCGCAATGGTAAATTCCCCTTTGGAAAATGGTATTTTAAGCGTTTAAATGCGTCACGTAATTCTACTTCTTTTCTTTCTTTAATTGAAAATTGTTTGGCAATGGTTTTTTCTAATCGTTGGATGTATTTATCTTGAAAAAACAAGGAGATTCCATTCTGAAAGGCCGTATCTGATGAGGTTTTGATATGATAGCAATACTCAATATTATAATTGAATAGGTCAGCATCTTGTTTTAGGAATTCATTTTTCTTTTTTAGTAATGCACCGCCATGGG
>Ga0247834_1000201_pt1 | contig 113314 bp, 98 predicted proteins | sample LaCruzMarch2015__8_FD_187118 | JGI IMG/M metagenome (GOLD analysis project Ga0247834, IMG submission 187118) | Freshwater microbial communities from meromictic Lake La Cruz, Castile-La Mancha, Spain - LaCruzMarch2015_12m | ecosystem: Environmental > Aquatic > Freshwater > Lake | place: Spain...
GCGCCGTCGCCGAGGCCGTCCGCTTCTGCGCCCGCGCCCTCGACGTGGCCAACGCCACCGACAACACCATCCGCCTCAACCTGGGGCGCATCGAGGGGGGCACCAAGGCCAACATGATTGCGTCGTCGTGCCTGCTGCGCTTCGGCGTGCGGCCGCCGGCGGAGCACACCCCCGAGAGCGTCCTCGACCAGCTGGCGTCGTTGGTGCCGTCGTCGCGTGGCGTGTTCGAACGAGGCTTTCTGGCGCCCGCTTTGCCCGCCCCCTGGCGCGAACGGACCGTCGCCCAGGCCAAAGCCAGAAGCCGCACCCGGGCGACGGCCATCGGCCTGCCCATCGGTGACGACGTTGATTTCTTCACGGAGGCCGCGTTCTTCTCCGCCGCCGGCGCCGATGCCGTCGTTTTCGGCCCCGGCGACATCGCCCAGGCCCACACCGCCGGTGAGTGGGTGGCCGTGGCCGACCTCGTCGCCGTCGCTGCCGCCTACTCAGACATCCTGCTCCGGAGCGCCTCGTGACCCGCGTCCCCGACGACATCTCCCAAAGCCCCGCCCTGCGCTCGGGCCCCCTGCGTCCGGACTCCGCCGAAGACCTCATGGTCCGCCTGCTGCAGAACCTCGGCAGCCGCAAAGAGGTCGAGCAGTACCTGCGCTTGTTCTCGTCCGTCGAGGAGCAGCGCTTCGCGGTCATCAAGGTCTCCGGCGGCGTCGTCCAGAGCGAGCTTGAGGCCCTGGCGTCGTCGATTGCCTTCCTCGACAAGGTCGGTCTGACCCCGGTCATCATCCATGGCGCCGGTCCCCAGTTGAAGCAGGCCGAAGAGGCCGCCGGCGTGCGCTCGACGGTGAACGAGGCTGGTGAACGGGTCATCTCGGCGGAGTCCATCGGCCTCGCCCGCAAGGTGTTCCAGCGCGAGAACCTGCGCATCGTCAACGCCCTCGAAGCCCTTGGCACCCGGGCCCGCCCGATCCCCACCGGCGTGTTCGCCGCCGAGCCCGTCGACGACGGCCGCCTGGGCTACGTCGGCAACGTCACCGGCGTCGACCTCGAAGCCATCGACGCCAGCATCCAGGCCGAGCAAATCCCCGTGCTGGCCTCCCTCGGCGAGACGCGGACGGGGCAGGTGTTGAACGTCAACGCCGACGCCGCCGCCCACCGGCTGGCCCTGGCCATCGTGCCCTTCAAGGTGGTGTTCCTGTCGCCCGAGGACGGCATCCGTGGCGAGGACGGCCAGATCATCTCGGCCATCAACCTCGAGGAGGACTACGACACCATCATCGCCGAGCCCTGGCTGACGTCGGCGACGCGCAACAAGCTCAACGAGATTCGCTCGATGCTGCAGAAGCTGCCGCCGAGTTCGTCGGTGGCTGTGGCATCTCCCGAGAATCTGGCCCGCGAGCTCTTCACCCACAAAGGCGCCGGCACCCTCATTCGCATGGGCGAGCGCATCCGTTGCCACGCCGACCTGAGCAGCATCGACAAGCCGCGTCTGGTCACGTTGTTGGAAAATTCGTTCGGTCGACGGCTGCTCACAGATTACTTTGAGAAGAAGCCATTTTATCGGATTTACCTGGCAGACTCCTACCGGGCCACCGCCATCCTGACGATGGAAGCCGGGGTGCCGTATCTCGACAAGTTCGCGGTCACCACCGAAGCCCAGGGCGACGGTGTCGGCGGTTCCTTGTGGCAGCGTCTGTCCCGCGACAACGAGCAGCTGTTCTGGCGCTCCCGCGTCGACAATGAAGTGAACCCCTGGTACTTCCAACGCTCCGATGGCGCCTATAAAACAGACCGGTGGACGGTCTTTTGGTATGGCCTCTCAGAGTACGATGATATCAAGCGTTGCATCGACTGCGCTCTGGCCATGCCGCCGACGTTGAAGGCCCACAGCATCGGGATGACGCCATGAGCACGACGCCGAAGAAGCGCATCGGCCTGGTGGGGGCCCGCGGCCACGTGGGCCGCGAATTGCTGCGGCTCCTCGAGGCCGACGCCAGCTGCGAGGTGGTCTTTGTCTCCTCCCGCGGCGGCGCCGGGGCCCGGGCCGGCGACGCCATCGGGGCCACCGGCCGCTTCGCCGACCTGATCCTTGAAGACCTGCGCCCCGCTGACATCGACGGCCGCGGCGTCGACGGCGTGGTGCTTGGCCTGAGCAATGGCCAGTCCGACCCCTGGGTGCAGGCCCTGCCTCCCCGCGTTCGCCTGGTGGACCTCTCCGCCGACCACCGCTTCGACGACGCCAGCACCGGCTTTGTCTACGGCGTCACCGAGAAGCACCGTGATCGGGTCCGCGATGCCCAGCGCATCGCCAACCCCGGCTGCTACGCTACCGCCGCCCAGTTGGCCCTGTGGCCGTTTGAGAAGGACGTCGTGCGGGCCCACGTCTTTGGTGTCTCTGGCTACAGCGGCGCCGGCAGCACGCCATCCCCGAAGAACGATCTGCAGATCCTGACCGACAGCATCCTGCCCTACGACCTCGTGGGCCACACCCAGGAGCGGGAACTCCAGCGCCACACAGGGGTCAACCTCAGCTTCATGCCCCACGTGGCGCCGTTTTTTCGCGGCATCACCGTGACTGTCAGCCTCGACCTGCGGCGCGGCATCGACGTCGACGAAGCCCATGGCCTCCTCGCCGAGCGCTTCGCCAAAGAGCCGCTGGTGGAGGTCATGAGCGGTCACAATCCACCCATGGTGCAGCAGGTCCGCGAGAAGAACGGCGTCATCATCGGCGGCGTCCACGCCGACCCCGAGCACAAGCGGCTGGTCGTCGTCGCCGTCATCGACAACCTGCTGAAGGGGGCCGCCACCCAGGCCCTGCAAAACCTCCATCTCATGCTTGGGGTCCCCGAGCTGTCCGGGATCACGCCATGACTGCTTCGCCGTCGACACCGTCGCCCGGACCATCGCCGGGACCATCGCCGGGACCCCTGTGGGCCAAGGGCCAGGTCACCCTCGACAGCGCCGTGCAACGCTTCTGCGCTGCCGACGACGTCATCGTCGACCGGGAACTCTTCGTCTTCGACATCCGCGCCACCGCCGCCCATGTGCAGGGGCTGCGACGCATCGGGGTGCTGACCGACGCCGAAGCCACCACCCTCGACGACGGCCTGCAGGCCCTGGCCCGGCTGTGGACGGTCGGCAGCTTCATCGTCGACGAGCGCTATGAAGATGGTCATACCGCCATCGAGTCGTTCCTCATCGAGCGCTGCGGCGAGGTCGGCAAGAAGGTCCACACCGCCCGCTCCCGCAACGACCAGGTGTTGGTGGCGGCGCGCCTGTGGCTCAAGGACCGCCTGCAGCAGGCGGCGGCGCTGGCGTCGTCGGCAGCGGCCACCTGCCTGGCCCGCGCCGAGGCCACGGCCGCCGTTCCCATGCCCGGCTACACCCACCTGCAGCGGGCCATGCCCACGAGCCTGGGGGCGTTCTTCGCCGGCCATGCCGAGAGCTTCCTCGACAGCCGCGACGCCCTGCTGTCGGCCATCACCGTCGTCGACAAGAACCCCCTCGGCACCGGCGCCGGCTTCGGCGTGTCCCTCGCCCTCGACCGTGACGGTGTGGCCAAAGACCTCGGCTTCCGTGACGTCGTCATTTCCCCCCAGGCGGCCCAGAATTCCCGGGGCAAGATGGAGCTGTGGGGCCTGCAGGCCCTGCATCTGCTGACCCTCGATGTCCGCCGCCTCGCCTGGGACTTGTCGCTGTACGCGTCGGCGGAGTTCGGCTTTGTGCGCCTGCCCGACGCCTACACCACGGGCAGCTCGTTGATGCCCAACAAGCGCAACCCCGACGTCGTTGAACTGTTGCGGACGCTGCCCGCCGTCGTCGAAGGCGCCCTCGCCGAGACCCAGGCCGTGCTGTCGTTGCCGTCGAGCTACCACCGGGACCTGCAGGCCACCAAGGCCCCCGTGGTGCGGGCCTTTGGTCGGGCCCTGCAAGGCGCCGCCCTGGTGCCAGCCCTCGTCGAACGGCTGGAATTCAACGAGCCAGCCCTGAAGGCCGCCATCAGCCCCGACATGTACGCCACCGATCGCGCCCTCGAGCTCGTCGTCGACGGCGTGGCCTTCCGTGATGCCTACCGCCAGGCGGCGGCCGAGATTCCGACGTACGGCGACCGGGATGCTGGCCTGAGCCTGCAGCAGCGGGTGTCCCTCGGCGGTGCCGGCAACCTCGGTCTCGACCGCTTGCGCGCTCGCCTGGCCTGACGCTCAGGGCACAGTCAGCGCACGGTCAGGGCTCGGGGACGAAGCGTTCATGGACGTCGACGGCCCCAAAGCCCTGCACCGTGGCGCCACCGGGCACATACACAGCGCCATCGATGACGGCGGCCCCCATGCCATGGCGCGGGGTGCGCATCCCTACGACCTCGGCCCAGCGGTCTTCGGCGAACAGGTACCGCTCGGCGCTGGCGAAGACCCCCGAGGGGGCCTCGGCGTTGCCCTCGCCGCCCACGACGTAGAGGGCCGCCGTGATGCCGTCGCCGACCACCGCGGCGGCGGCCCCCGCCCGCGACGTCGGCATGGGAGAACGCTCGCTGTATGTTTGGCTGACGGGATCAAAACGCAACAGTGTCCCCGTGTGGTTGCCGAGGCCGTTCTCCCGTCCAGACACGATCCACAGCGCGCCGTCGTGGGGCACGCACAGCACATGGTCCAGTCGGCGAGGCAGCGGGGGCAGGGGCTCCCAGCGGTCGTCGTCGACGACGTAGCGCGATGCCTGGGCGGTACTGCCGATGTTGAGGCCACCAAAGACGTAGACGGCGCCGTCGATGGCGCAGGTGGCGCTGGCGCCACGGGCCTCAGCTGGCGGGTGACTCGCTCCCTCACGCCAGGCGGCGCCGTCGAAGACAAGGGTTCGTGCGTCTTGCCGAAAGTCAGCGCCCAGCAGGAAGCCCCCGACCACCAGCCGTTGGCCGTCACCACCGTCACCACCGTCACCACCGTCGACGACAGCGGCATTGGGGTGGTGGAGCGGCAAGGGCAGGGGAGGCAACGATCGCCAGCCGTTGGCCACCGGGTCGAAGGCGTCGACGGCAGCGACGGTGGTGGTGTCGTCGAAGCCGCCGACGACGATGACCTCGCCCCCAAATGCGACGACGGCATGCTCCTGGCGCGGGGATGACAAGGGGGCCAGCTGCTCCCAGCGACCACCGGTTCCCACGACGACGGCAGGCGGCTCCTGGGGCGCGGCCATGCACCCAAAGCCCACCAGCGAGCAACAGGGCCACCCCACGGCCACGACCAAGGACCAGCGTTCACGCTGCATCAGGTGCCGCATCATGTGGGGGGCGTTCCCGGCGGGGCGAACGTCAGTTCGATGCGCCGCAGGCGGATGCCCGTGATGGTGGTGGCCTTGCCGGGCACAGTGACGGTGTTGAGGGCGTCGAGGAGGGCGTCCCGTGGGGCCGTGGTGCGCACGACGAAGCGGGCACCGGTGCCAGCAAAGCGTCCCACCTTGACGTCGCCAAACACCGGCAGGGCCCGCAGCTGCTTCTCAAGCCGGGCCACGTCGCCATAGCTGACGCCAACCATCGACAGCACCACCCGGCCGCCGCCGTTGCGGGCCCGGGTCATCTCCAGGCCCACGGGGGCCAGCAGCTCCATGGCGACCTCGTCAGGGGGGCCGTTGGCCAGCACCAACACCTCCTTGAGGGCGGGGTCCACGAGGCGGGCATTCACCAGGGCGGTGCTTCCGCGGGCCACGATCAACCAGTCGACGTCTTCGGTGGCGGCGCGCTCGAAGTCTTCGGCGTCGGTGTCGACGCTCGACGCCGGCTGGCTCGACGGGATCAGCACGACGCTGACGCAATGCCAGGCCGCCAGGGCGCCTTCGAGAGCGGCGGCGGCGTCCCGGTTGTCGTTCTTGGCCAGCACGGCGACGGCGACAGGGCGACCGCCGGGGCAGTCGCTGTGCAAGACCGTCTCTGGCTGGTCCGGTCGCGCAGGTGCCGCAGGTGGCGCGGGCGGGCCCGCCGCAGCGGAGGCGGCCGTCACGAGGACGAAGAAGACGAGGAAGAAGGCGAGCAGACCGCGTTGCATCAAGCCTCCGGGGGCGGTTCATCAAGCGCTTCGCCCTTGAACTTCATGCCAGTCAACCGCTGGCGTTTGATCAGGGTTCGCTGCCAACGACCGGCGTCGGCGGCTGGGAGGTGCGCAGGACGTGGAGCTCCCTGGCCATCGTGGCCCGTTCCAGGGCCGCCGACGCCTGCTGCAGGAAGATCTCAAGGAGGGCGATGTCGGGAAAGGGACGAGGTTCGGTGCCGTTGTCGGCGTAGAGCACACCTTCCAGGCCACGGGGCGAGATGAGGGGCGCCGTGTAGATCTCGCGGGGCCGTGGCCCACCGAGCATCGTCAGCAGGCGCGTATTCCACTCGCTTTCCCACAAGGGCTGACGAACGCCGCAGCGCTCGGCGATGGCGCGGGCAAAGACGGTGTCTGCATGCAGGGGCACGCGGATGCTGCGCACCAGGCGACCGGGGTCGGCGCCGCCGACGCCAAAACCACCAAGTCCCACGAGTTCATCGTGGGCCTTGTCGATGGAAAAGAGCGCGCCGCGGACAAAGAACGCCGAGGCGAAGCGCAGCAGCAACAGCGGGATCTCTTCTTCAAAGCTCGGGTTGTTGAGCTCGCCCAACAAGGCCTTCAAGGTCTCGAGGCTCTTGAGGTTCTCGTCGGTGTTGCCGCGGGCGTCGGTGTGCCAGTCGATGCGCAGCTCGTCGGCGTCGGGCAAGTCGCGAGCCAGCTCGCGGGCGAGATCGAAGCCGGCGACGGCGAGGGACGGCCGCTGCAGCAGGTTCAGCACGGGGTTCAGGAACGCCGCCAGGTCTTCGCGGCTCTTGGGCTTGTGCAACACCGCAGCCCCCAGCGAGGTCGCCAGGGCTTCGGCGTCGGCGTGGGCGTCGTCGACGGCGAGAAAGACGCGGTTGCCAACGCCCGCCTTGTGGGCCGCCTTGACGAGCTCGAGCCCGCCAAGGATGCCGCGGCCGGTGCTGCGAGGCATCACGAGGTCGACAATGATCGCCGCCACGCCGTCGTCGACGGCACCGGCGACGCGATCGATGGCCCGCTGGGCGGAGGCCACAGCCAGGTGGGGGACCCCGGCTTCCGTCAGCAGCTCCTCGACGGCGGCCAGAAAGGCCGGGTCGTCGTCGACGACGATGACTTCAGCGCGGCCGGCCGGCTGGGGCTTCCCTCGTCCGCTGTTTCTGGCGAAACCAGGGAAGGGGTCTCCCTGACGCTCCAGTCGACGTCGGCGGGCGTCCCGGGCGAGTTCTTCGGCGTCGACCCCCGACGGCAGGGTCAAGGCGGTATCGCCAACGTAGCGGCCGGGGACGACGGCGTCGCTCGTCACGCGGAAGGTGAACGACCCCGTGCGCCAGGCGAGGACCCGGCCGACGGCGTCTTCGAGGGCTTCGGCAATGGCGTCGTCAACGCGAACCAGCAGCTGCTTGACGTGGCGACGGGCCTCGACCCGGGCCACGAGGGCTTCGACGGTTTCGGCGGCGTCGACGTCGACGTCTTCGGCGGCCACCAAACCCTGGCGGACCACCATGACGCCGACGGTTTCGACGGTGTCGTGCAGACGCACCCGCACCAGCCGGCCCTGAACAAAATGAAACTCGGCGCGCCCGTCGGGGCCCGTGACGTCGAGGAGGCCAGAGCGGCGCGACAACGCCACCACCCGCACGACTTCGTCGAGATCAACGTCGTCCAGAAATCCTGACAAGGGCCGCGACATCGTCCTGAATCTACTCGCAAACATGCAGGCGTGAAGGGCGGATGCTTCTTTGGCTGGCAGGCGTCTTCAGCGTGCTGCCGGAGCAGTCCTGGCGGGGTGGCTTCGACCGGTGTGGGTGCGACACCGACAAGAACACCCGTCGTGCGGGGGACTCAGGTGTATTGGGCGCGGGCCCGGGCCACTTCCTCGTGGCGTTGCCGGGCGGCCTGCACGTGGGCGGCGACCTCGGCGACCGACGCCAACAGGTGGTCCCGTTCAGCGACCCGCTCGAGGGCGTCGGCGAAGGCACCGCAGGACCGGTGCCGAAAAAAGCGCCAGGCCCGCAGCATGCGGTCGACGGAGCGGGTCACCGAGCGGGGCAAGTCGGGTTCAAGCCTGGCCAGGGATCGCACGTCACCCCGACGAACCCGCATCAAATGGTCGATCTCGCTTTCGCCGTCGCGCTGCCCAAATGGCCGTGACGACGACAGCATCTCGTACAGCACCAGCGCCAGGGCGTAGCCGTCGGCCCGCCCGTCGAGGGGAACCCCCTGGACCTGCTCGGGAGCCATGTAGGTGAGCTTCCCCTTCAACAAACCAGTCTGGGTGGCGCCTTCGAGGGTCGCGAGTTTGGCGATGCCGAAATCGGCGACCTTGGTCACCCCCGACGTCGTCACGAAGAGGTTGTCGGGGCTGACATCCCGGTGGACGAGGCCAAAGCGGGTCCCCTGGGGCGAGCGCAGTTCGTGGGCAAAATGCAGCCCCCGCAGGGCGTCGACAGCGATCCGCACCGCGATGCCGGGCGGAATCGGACGCTTCTCATGCCAGGCATCGGCGAGGAGGTGATCGGCGTCGAGGCCGTCGACGTACTCCATCACCAGGAAGTAGTGGCCATCAAGTTCGCCGGCGTCGAGGACCCGCACGACATTGTCGTGGCGCAGCAGCTGGCCGATGTCGGCCTCGGTGAGGAAAAGGTCGACGACGTCCTGGCGCGACTCCATCTCGGGGAGCAAACGTTTGACGACGACGGGGGTGCGACTGTCCTGGTGGTGCGCCACGAACAGCTCCGCCATCCCGCCGCGGGCCAGGGGACGTTCGAGCACATAGTCGCCAAATCGCTCGATCACGGTGGGAAGCTACCAGCACCGGGGCCGAACAGGAGGGCTTTTGCCGGCCGGACAGCATACGGGCGTCGAAGTCCGATGAAGCCCTGATGCTTCTTTGGCTGGCGCCAAAGAAGTCCGTCGGCGGTTCCGCGGCCACCGCCGAAAGCTCCGGGACGGCAGCCAGTGATTTGCTGCCAAGGGGCACTTCGACGCCGACCTGTTGGCTGAAGCGCACCGCCAGGGCCGAGTAGATGGGCTTCACCGAAGGCGCGTCGAGGTCGACGCCATCGGCCGGGGTTGCGCCGGGCGCCCGGGCCACGGGACATGGCGACGCTTCGAGAGCCACGCGAGGCGCCGGGTGGGCCTCGTCGGCGACCGCGTCCTTGGCGGCGGCGGCTGCAACCTGCTAGCGCACTGCCATGCAAGTCGTGCGGCTGGAACCACTCACCGGTGGCGGTGACCCCGTTGTCGACCCCGTTGTCGACCCCGCTGTCGACCCAGGGAAGACCGCTGGCGCCGTCGTCGCCCTCGGCAATTTCGACGGCCTCCACCTGGGCCATCAGGCGCTGTTTGCCGCCGTGAGGGACCTCGCTGCCCGTCTGGGAGGCCTGCCGACGGGCGCTGTCACCTTTGAGCCTCATCCCGTGCGGGTGTTGGCGCCGCAACTGGCGCCTCCACTGATCTTGCGCGACGACGAGAAGGCCGCCGGCATCGCCGCCCTGGGGCTCGATGTGTTGTTTGTCGTGCCCTTTTCGCCGGCCCTGGCGGCTTTGTCGCCGCGAGCGTTCTGCCAGCAGGTGCTCGTCGACGGACTCCATGTCGCCGGTGTCGTCGTCGGTGAGGGCTTCAAGTTCGGTGCCCGGGCCGGCGGCCGCCTGAGCGACCTGCAAGCGGTCTTTGGGGACCGCGCCGTCGAGGTTCCGTCGGTGCGGGTGGGTGGGTACGTGTGCAGCTCGAGCAAGATTCGCGAGCTGGTGCTGCAGGGGCACGTCGAGGCTGCAGCCACCCTGCTTGGTCATCTGTACCAGATTGAGGGCGAGGTCGTCCGCGGCGACGGACGGGGCCGGACCATCGGCATCCCCACCGCCAACGTCGAGAGCAAACGAGAACTGCTGCCTCGGGTGGGCGTCTATGCCACCCGGGCCGTCCTCGACGACGGGCGGGTCATTCCCTCGGTGACCAACGTCGGCCTGCGCCCGACGTTTCAGGGCGAAGGCGTGCGGGTCGAGGCCCACCTCTTCGACTTTGACGGTGATCTCTACGGACGCCGCCTGCGCCTCGACGTCGTCGCCCGCCTGCGCGACGAGAAGCGCTTCAACGGCGTCGAGGCCCTCATTGCCCAAATCCACGACGACATCACCGCGGCCAGGGCACTGCTTGCCCCCGCGGACGGGACGGACCGCCCATGGTGAGGCGTGCCCTCGCCCTGATCGGCGATGCCCGCATCGCCCACAGCCCGTCGCCGGCCATCCACGACGCCATCTTCGGCGTCGGCACCTACACCTTGCTGGCCGAGGCCGATGCCGCCGTCGCCTTCGCTCGCGCCGAAGCAACCCTCCGCGGCGCCAATGTCACAGCCCCCCACAAGGCCGCCGCCGCCGCCCGCTACCAGGGGGTCCTTGACGACGTCGCCAGCCGCGTCGGCGCCGTCAACACCGTGGTCTACGACGACGAGGGCTGCGCCACCGTCGCCAGCAACACCGATGTCGCCGGCCTCCTGGAAGCCTGGCGCCGCGCGGCGATCCCCATTGAAGGCCGGACCATCGCCATCGTCGGCGCCGGCGGCGCCGCCCGCGCCACCGTCGTCGCAGCCAAAGATGCCGGCGCTGCGCGCGTCGTCGTCCATGCCCGCCGGAGCGAAAAAGCCGCAGCCCTCGTCGCCCACGCCGCCAGCGTCGGCCTCGACGCCGTCGTCGCCGGGCCCCTGGCCCCCCGGGGAGACCTCACGGTGTTGGCCGTCAGCGATCTGGAGGGCATCGATGGCTGGTTGGAGCGGTCCCTGGGGTCCACCGGGGTGGTGCATGACCTCCGCTATGGGGCCCGGGCCTTCCCGGCCAGAAACGCCGCCCTCCGCCGGGGCTTCTTGTTTCTGGACGGCACCAGCATGCTGCTGGCCCAGGCGTTGGCGTCCGCCACCTTGTTTGGGGGTCCCATCAGCGACACCGCCCGCGCGGCCGCCAGTCGCGCGCTGGCCACAGCGTTGTGGCGCTCGGGTCAGGAGGGGCGTGTCCACCCATGTGGGGACAGCACCGACACGTGAGACACGTGACGGTCACCCGGTCCGTCTCAGTCACGCCAAAGTCGCATCCGCCGACGCAGTCCGGCTAAGGTTCGGCCCGTTCGGTCAGATTGATTGCGTTCCCAGGAGGAACCATGCCTGCACGCCTTGGTGAGCTGCTTGTTCGTGAAAACCTCATCTCCCTGCAACAGCTGCAGAAGGCCCAGGAAGCCCAGAAGGTCGACGGCGGCAAGCTCGGCTACCAACTCACCAAGCTCGGCTACATCGAGGAGAGCCAGCTCACCGAGTTCCTGTCCCGCCAGTACGGCGTGCCCGCCATCAATCTGGCGGAGTTCGAGATCGATGCCGACGTCATCAAGCTGATCCCGAAAGAGGTCGCCGAGAAGCACCAGGTCGTGCCGGTGAACCGAGCTGGTGGTTCGCTCATCGTCGCCATGAGCGACCCATCGAACATCTTCGCCATCGACGACATCAAGTTTCTGACCGGCTACAACATCGAGGTCGTCGTCAGCGCCGAGGCGTCGATTCAAGCGGCGATCCAGAAATATTATCACAACACCGGCGGTGGCGGCGACGCCTTCGCCAACATGGGCAACCTCGAAGACATCATGGATGGCTTCGAGGAGGACGTGGACGTCGCCGAGCGCGAGGAACAGTCCAACGTCGTCGACCTCGAGAAGGCCGCCGAAGACGCCCCCGTCGTCAAACTGGTGAACTTGATCCTCGTCGACGCCATCAAGAAGGGCGCCTCCGACATCCACATCGAGCCCTACGAGAAGGAGATGCGGGTTCGCTACCGCATCGACGGCATCCTTCATGAAGTCATGCGCCCTCCGCTCAAGCTGAAGAACGCGATCAGCTCGCGTCTGAAAATCATGAGCGACCTCGACATCGCCGAACGGCGCCTGCCCCAGGACGGACGCATCAAGCTCCGCATCGGCGGCGGCAAGGAGATGGACTATCGCGTCAGCGTCTGTCCGATGCTCTTTGGCGAGAAGATCGTCATGCGCTTGCTGGACAAGGCCAACCTCCAGCTCGACATGACGAAGCTGGGCTTGTCTCCCCATGAGATCGCCGTCTGGACGGAGGGCATCGAGAAACCGTTCGGCATGTGCATCGTCACGGGGCCGACGGGGTCGGGCAAGACGACGACCCTCTACTCGTCCCTGTCGTCGCTCAATCAGCCTGACGTCAACATCTGCACCGCTGAGGATCCCGTCGAGTTCAACTTCGCCGGCATCAACCAGGTGCAGATGCATGAAGACATCGGGCTGAACTTCGCGGCGGCACTGCGGTCGTTTCTGCGGCAGGACCCCGACACCATCATGGTGGGCGAGGTCCGCGACTTTGAAACGGCCGAAATCGCCGTCAAGGCCGCGCTCACGGGCCACATGGTGTTGACGACCCTGCACACCAACGATGCGCCAGCGACGATCACCCGGCTGCTGAACATGGGCATCGAGCCCTTCCTGGTGACAGCCGCCGTCAACGTCATCATCGCCCAGCGCCTCGGTCGACGTATCTGCAAGGGCTGCAAGTCGCCGGCGGACATTCCGAAGGATGCGCTGCTGGCGGCCCAGGTCCCCAAGGACATGATCGGCAAGTTCCAGCCGATGGTCGGCAAGGGCTGCGACATCTGCAGCGGGACCGGCTGCAAGGGTCGCATCGCCTTCTACGAGGTGCTGAAGATGACGGATCCCCTGCGCGAGTTGATCTTGAACGGCGCGTCGACGGGTGAAATCAAGGCCGAGGCCATCAAGCTCGGCTTCCAGACCCTGCGCATGTCGGCGGTGGCGCACTTCATGGCCGGCACAGTGCCGATCGATGAAGTCACGGGCAGCACCGCTGTCGACGAACTCTGAGGTCCTCCCGAGGGCCCCCGGTGGGGCCCTCGTGTTCGCCGATGAACCATCTCCACGTCTTCTGAGCACCCAGGACCCGCGCATGAGTCAGCAGCCACAGCAGCCCCCGGGCCCTCCGGTCAACCTTCACCAACTGCTGAAGGCCATGATCGAAAAGGGGGCGTCCGACCTGCACATCACGACGGGGTCACCGCCACAGTTGCGCATTGACGGCGACCTCGTGCCCCTGCGGGTCCCGCCGCTGAGTCCCGTCGACACGAAGCAGCTGTGCTACTCAATCCTGACCGACGCCCAGAAGCACAAGTTCGAAGAAGAAAACGAACTCGACCTCTCCTTCGGCGTGAAGTCCCTGGCGCGCTTTCGCGCGAACCTGTTCATGCAGCGCGGTGCCGTCGCAGCGGCGTTCCGCACGATCCCGTTCAAGATCCTGACGTTCCAGGAACTCGGCCTGCCCGCCGTGATCAGTGAAATCGCCAACCGACCCCGTGGGCTTGTCCTCGTGACCGGGCCAACGGGCTCTGGGAAGTCGACGACGCTCGCCAGCATCATCGACAAGATCAACACCGAGGGCCACTACCACATCCTCACCATTGAGGACCCCATCGAGTACCTGCACCCCCACAAGTCCTCGCTGGTGAACCAGCGTGAAGTGGGCGCCGACACCGACAACTTCAAGAAGGCCCTCAAGTACGTGTTGCGCCAGGATCCGGACGTCGTCCTCATCGGCGAAATGCGCGACCTTGAAACCATCGAAGCTGCCCTCGTGATCGCCGAAACGGGCCATCTGGCCTTCGCGACCCTGCACACCAACGGCGCCGTCCAGACGATCAACCGCATCATCGACGTTTTTCCGCCGTACCAGCAGCCTCAGATTCGAGCGAATCTGTCGTTCGTGCTCGAGGGCGTGATGTCCCAGCAACTGATTCCAAAGATGGGCGGCACTGGCCGCTGCCTCGCGCTGGAAGTGATGGTGCCAAACGTCGCCATCCGGAACCTCATCCGCGAAGACAAGGTGCACCAGATCTACTCGCAAATGCAGGTGGGTCAGAACCGGTACGGGATGGTCACCCTCAACCAGAACCTCCTCATCCTGGTCCAGAAGCGGCAGATCTCCGTCGAAGAAGCCCTTGGCAGGTCGTCCGAACTCGACGAGTTCCGGACGATGCTGACAAACGCAGGCATCTCCATGAGCGGACCGCCGCCCGCGGCTCCCCCCGCCCGCCAAAAACAGTAGGCCTCACCGCCGATGGCGGCGGTTGGCGAGGTCCGTGGCTGTTTTGCGACAAGTTGGCTTTGAACCCGGCGCGCTGGTAGCGTCAAACAGTTGGAGGCGACACATGCCCGTTTTTCTGTGGACCGCGAAGACCAAGAGCGGTGAAGTTCGCAGCGGCGAAATGGACGCCGCCAACAAAGACGCCGTCGAGCAACGACTGCGTGCCCAGCAGATGACCGTCCAGAAGGTGAAGGCGAAATCCGCCGACCTCAGTTTCAAGATGCCGGGCAGCTCGGGTGTCACCACCCGCGACCTGATGATCTTCACCCGCCAGTTCTCAACGATGATCGACGCTGGTCTGCCGCTCGTGCAGTGTCTGGACATCCTCCACCAGCAGCAAGAGAACATCTGGTTCAAGAAGGTCCTTGGCGCCGTCAAGGTCGACGTGGAGTCGGGCAAGACCTTTGCCGATGCACTGGCTCGCCACCCGAAGGTGTTTGACACCTTGATGGTCAACCTCGTCGCCGCCGGCGAGACCGGCGGTATTCTCGACACGATCATGACCCGTATCGCGATGCAGACCGAAAAGTCGGTCAAGCTCGCGAAGCAGATCAAGGGTGCCCTGTTCTACCCGGCCGCCGTCATGACCGTCGCCGTCGGTGCCGTGGCCGTGCTGCTGTTGTTCGTGATTCCCGTGTTCGAAAAGATGTTTGCCGACTTCGGTGGCGCTCTTCCCGTACCCACCCAGATCGTCATCGACATCTCGAACTGGTCCGTGGAGCACTGGTACCTGTTCATCGTCGTGCCCGTCGCGATGTTCCTGGCGGGTCGGGCCATCCGGAACAACCCCAAGGGCCGCCACATGACCGACAAGCTCTTTCTGGCTTTGCCGATCTTTGGACCGCTGATTCGAAAGACCGCCACCGCGCGTTTCACGCGGACCATGGGCACGATGCTCAGCTCCGGTGTGCCCATCCTTGACGCCCTCGACATCGTGGCCCGCGCCTCGGGCAACTTGGTGATTTCCGACGGCATTCAGTACGCCCGCCGCAAGGTATCCGAAGGTAAGACACTCTCGGAGCCCTTGGCCGAAACCAAGCTCTTCCCGTCGATGGTCTGCCAGATGGTGTCCATCGGCGAGAGCGCCGGTGCTCTCGACACCATGCTCAACAAGATCGCCGACTTCTACGAAGACGAAGTGGACGCCGCCGTCGCTGGTCTGACGTCGCTGCTTGAACCCATCATCATGGTGTTCCTGGCCGTGGTCCTCGGCGGGTTCTTGATCGCCATGTACCTGCCCATCTTCACCATCGCCGGCTCCATCAACTGATCTTTCGATGGCCGAGAAAGACGCCCGCGGTTCCTTGACTGGACGCGGGCGTTTTTCATGGCATCACCCCGACATGGCTGGTGTGAGTTGCCGATGAACGCGCCTGGCAGGGCATTGACTGGCTCGACGGTCGTGGTCCCGGCGGATGAGCCCGTCGCGACCCGTCTGAAGTGGCTGCTGGTATTTCGGGTCGTGGTGGTGACGGTCCTGCTCGTGTCGTCGATGCTGGTTCGGGCATCCACAGACGAGGCCCTGTTCGCCCGCGCCGCCGTCGCCCTCTACGTTGTGGCGGGGGCCGCCTACTCGTCCATCTTGTTTGGGGCACTCCTGCTGCGGGCGAAGCCGACGCTGGCTCCTGCGGTGGCGTACTCGCAGCTCTTTGCCGATGCCCTCATCGCCTCGGCCCTCGTCTGGCTCACGGGCGGCGCCGAGAGCGTGTTTGTGTTCATCTATTCGCTCTCGGTGCTCAATGCCGCCGTTGTCTTGGGGCGGCGAGCGGCCCTGGTTCTGGCTGGGGGCTCCGCGCTGTTGTTTGCAGCTGTCGCCGTGTTGGCGGCACCGACGATTTCGCCTCGGTTGCTGCTGCCCCCCGTACTCACCAACGGCGCCTCGTTCTTCCTGGTGGCAGCATTGAGCGGCTACCTCACCTCGCAGCTGACCAAGGCATCCGCCCGCCTCCAGGACGCGCGTGCCGAGATCGTCAAGCTGGAGGGCTTGTATGCCGCAGTGCTGGGGTCTTTGCCGTCGGGGGTCATGAGCGTTGGCGCCACCGGTGATGTGGTCTTCGTCAACGCCGCCGGTCAGGACATTCTCGGGCTGGCCAGTCGGGACCTCCTTGGACAGGCCGTTTCCCGGGTGGCCAGCAGCCTTCATCCGCTGTTGTCGAGGGCCGACAATGCCCGCTTTGAGGTTGAAGTCGACATCGGCGGCCGGGGGCGTCGAATCCTCGGGGGCAACGTCGCCCCCCTCGTCGGCATTGACGATCCGGGGCGTGTCGTCGTCTTTCAGGACCTGACCGAATTGCGCCGTCTCCAAGAAGACATGGCCCGCACGGAGCGCCTCGCGGAGCTGGGGCGCCTGGCGGCGGGGCTCGCCCACGAAATCCGCAATCCCCTGGCGGCGATGATCGGCTGTCTCCAGTTGCTGGCGGCGGATTCGCCAGCCCCTGGCAGTGACAACGCGCGTCTGCTGAGCATCGTCCAGCGGGAGGCCGAGCGCCTCTCGGGCCTGGTGCAGGCCTTCCTGACCTACGCACGTCCGGCGGAGCCACTGCGGCAGCGTCTGGCGGTCCGCCAGCTCCTCGACGAAGCTGTTGCTGCCGCGCGCTATGGCCTGCGTTCCTCGACGATCGAGTTCCTGCCTTGCCCGGACCTGTGGGTTCAGGCCGACGCGAACCAACTGCGCCAGGTGCTGTGGAACGTGATCACCAACGCTGACGCGGTAGGCGCCTCCCTGGGCCGGCAGTTGCGCATCACGGTCGCCGCCGAAGTCGACGGCGATGCGGTCGCGATGGTGATTGACGACGACGGCCCGGGGATTCCCGAAGAGCTTCGCCAGCGCATCTTCGAGCCGTTCTTCACGACCCGTCCCGATGGCAATGGTCTCGGGCTCGCCACCAGTCACCAGTTGGTGACCCGCAATGGCGGCGTCATGGGGGTCCAACGCTCGCCCACCCTCGGGGGCGCCCGCTTCTCGATTCGTCTGCCCCTTGATACCACCCCGATTTCCTGAAGGTTTCCCATGGCCAAGATCCTCGTCGTCGACGACGAAACTTCCATACGGGAGTTCCTGGAGATCCTGCTGCTGCGCGCAGGGCACCAGGTCCGCATGGCGAAGGATGCCGTCGATGCCATCAGCGTGCTGAAGGACGATGGCTTCGACCTCGTCTTGACAGACCTGAGGCTCCCCAGGGGCAGCGGCATGGACGTGCTGACCTACGTCAGCAAGCACACCGCATCGACGCAGGTCGTGATGATGACGGCCTTTGCGACGACGGGGACAGCCGTCGAGGCGATGAAAGCCGGCGCCTACGACTACATCATCAAGCCGTTCAAGGTCGACGAACTCACGGTCCTCGTCGACCGCGCGCTGGAACGTCGTCGCCTGCAGACCGAAAACGTTGCCCTCAAGGCCACCCTCGACGCCCGGGCGGCCAACTCGCGGCTGCTGGGGACCAGCGAGCGCATGCAGGAGGTCTTTGAGCTCATCCACAAAGTGGCGCCGACGAGGACGACCATCTTGCTGACCGGCGAGAGCGGCACCGGCAAAGAGCTTGTGGCCCGGGCGGTCCACACCCGCGGTCCCCGCGCTGGTGAACCCTTCGTGGCCATCAACTGCGGCGCCATCCCCGAAACCCTGATTGAAAGTGAACTGTTCGGCCACACCAAGGGGAGCTTCACGGGGGCCACGGCGGACAAGCCCGGCTTGTTCGAGCGCGCCGATGCCGGAACGGTGTTTCTCGACGAGATTGGCGAGCTGCCACTGTCGATGCAGGTCAAGCTGCTGCGGGTGCTGCAAGAGCGGCGTGTGCGCCGGGTGGGCGGCGCTGCAGACATCGAGATTGCCTGCCGCATCATTGCCGCCACCAACCGGCGCCTCGAAACCGAGATCGAGAAGGGGGCGTTTCGCGAGGACCTCTTCTTCCGCCTCAACGTCATCCAGATTCGACTGCCGGCGTTGCGCGAGCGTCGCGCCGACATTCCGCTCCTCGTCGAGGCCTTCATCAACAAGTTCACCGAGCAGCAGCAGTCCAAGGTGAAAGGGATCACCGACGCTGCCCTGCGGACGCTGATGGCCTGGTCCTGGCCCGGCAATGTGCGCGAACTGGAGAACGTCATCGAGCGCGGTGTGATCCTGGCATCCGGCGATCGCATCGACGTCGAAGCGCTCCCGGCGAGCGTGCGGGGGGCCCAGACCTTGCCTCCGCAGGCGACCGCCGTCCTTGATGACATCCCGGCTGACGGCCTCGACCTTGAGGCCACGTTGGAGAGCTATGAGCGTCGTCTCCTCGAGAAAGCCCTGGCGCGCACGGGCGGCCGGAAGAAGAAAGCCGCCGACCTGCTGAAGCTGTCGTTCCGCTCTTTCCGCTACCGGCTGGCGAAGCTGGGGCTCAGCGGCGGGGACGACGACGCGTCAGACGAGGGGTGAGGACGTCGTCAGGCCCGGCGACGGCGTCGTAGAGCTCGATGAGGGCCCGGATGCGGGCGTCGCGGCCGAGTGGGCGAGGGGCACGCCGTGGTCGCAGGCGTTTCGCCGGTTGGGCCCACTGCACCACCTCGTCAAGGTCGAGGGTGTCGCGGGCCAAAAACGCTGCGCAGGCCGCGACGTCGTCGGCCCAGACCGCACCGATACCCAAGCAGCGGACACCGCTGACGAGGGCGGCCATGATGCCCGGGCTCAGGCGCGTGGCCGGACCACACACCACCAGGCGCGCGCTGCACGTCGACGACTGCGACATCGACGACGACACCTCGAAACCAGCCCTCGCCAGCGCCGTCGTCAGATGTGGATGGAGCAGGCCGTCGGCCGCGACGATGTGGTTCAACGGTTGGAGGCTGGCGGCCACGTCGATGCCGGGCGGGACAAGGCTCGCGTAGCGGGCGGCAAAGCCCCGTTCGAGGGCCCGGTCGAGGTCGCCGTGGCTGGCAAAGACCGTGCGCCCGGGCAGAGGCAGAAAGCGGTGGGCGTCGGTGTCGTCGCCGTCGTCAACCACGACGGTGACGGGGGCGCTGGCGAGGACGGAGGCGAAGCTGCGGGCCCGGGAGCCGTGGGCATGGACGACGACCCGCCCGTGTGGGAGGGATTGCTCGCGAACGGCGCGTCGCAGATCGTCAAGAGCCATCACGTCCCGCCAGCCCAGCCGGGCAGTGGGGCCCGCCACGGGAAGCAGCCGCGTCCCCAGGCGCGCGCGGTCGTCGTCGTCGAGGGCACCCGCCCCGGCAATCACCACGTGGGGGCGGGCCGCGCTGTCGAGTGCGAGGACGTCGTTGACCACGGCGGTTCCGACGATGGCGTCGGCGCTGACGACGTGGACGACGACGCTCACGGGGTGTTCCTCAGCCCAGGCTGATGCGGGCGATGGGCTGGATGTTCATCTCGGGGCTGAGCTCCTGGTAGGAGAGCACGGCGAGGTGGGGGAACTCGAGCTCGACGAGCTTGCGGAAGTAGCGACGGATTTCCATCGTCGTCAGCACCACGGGCTGCTGGGCCGATGGCGGCAGGTTGCCGACCTCGTTGCGAACGGCCGCGAGAATCTCCTGGGTGATTTCGGGCTCAAGGGCGAGGTAGCTGCCCGACGACGTGTGCTGCACGGAGCTGCGCACGGTCTCTTCGATTTGCGGGTCGAGCAGGTAGACGATGAGGGTCGACTGTCCTCGCGTGTACTTGTGCGAGATGTAGCGCTTGAGGGCCGCTCGCACGTACTCGGTCAGCATGACGGTGTCGTTCTCGACGGGACCCCACTCGGCGAGGGCTTGCAGGATGTTGCGCAGGTCGCGGATGGAGATTTCCTCCTCGACGAGGCGGCGCAAGATGTCTGTCAGCTGGAATGGCGACACGGCCTTCGGCACGACCTCTTTGACGAGGGCGGGGAAGGCCTGCTCGAGCTGCTCGAGCATGTTCTGCGTTTCCTGGATGCCCACGAACTCGGCGGCGTTCTTGCGCAGCACCGCCGAGAGATGCAGGACGATGTAGCCGGGGGCGTCCCACGTCGTCAGGCCTGCATCTTCGGCCAGCTTGCGCTGGTCCATGTTGATCCAGCCGCAGGCGTTGCCGTTGGCGGGGTTCTGGGCGGGGTCGGCGTCGATGCCCAACAGGCGCAGACGGTCGGGGGTGTCGTTGACCAGGCACTTGTTCTTGTCGACGGTGCCCATCACCAACGGAATCTCGTTGACCATGATGATGTAGCTGCCGGGAGGCAGGTCGCCGTCGTTGCCGCGGACGCGCAACCCCGGGTAGCGCACGCCCAGCTCGTAGAAGAGCCCGTCGCGCATCATGGGAATGAGCTCGTTCAAGAAGTTGCTGCCGCCGGTGTCGTCGACGAGGGGGACGAGATCGGCCGCTACTTCGAGGGCGATGGGGGTCACCACCGGCATCATCTGGGCTGAGTTGCCCTCCTGGGCCCGGGCCTTCTGGACGGCCTGCTTCTTCTCTTCCTTCACCAACTCTTCGCGCTGCTCGACGACGGCTTCAGCACCACCGCCACCGCCCAGCTTGATGTCCTGGGCCTTCTTCAGGCCGAAAGCGATGCCGCCCACGCCGAGGGCACAAATCGCAAACGGCACCCCAGGCAGGCCGGGGATGAGGCCGATGATGCCGATGAAGATCGCGGCGATGGTGAAGGCCTTGGGCTGGGCGAGGACCTGGGTGGCGAGGTCCTGGCCGAGGTTCGTGCCCTCCTCCTCAGAGGCCACACGGGTCACGATCAGACCGGCGCACACCGACATCAGCAAGGCAGGGATGATGGAAACGAGCCCGTCGCCGATGGTCAGAATCGAGTAGGTCTCGACGGCTTCCCCGGCAGTGAGTCCCTTCTGGGTGATGCCGATGATGATGCCGGCCACGACGTTGATGGCCGTGATGATGAGGCCAGCCACCGAGTCGCCCTTCACGAACTTCATGGCGCCGTCCATGGAGCCAAACAGCTGACTCTCCCGGCCCAGGTCGTTGCGGCGTCGGCGGGCTTCGTCGAGGTCGAAGGCGCCGGCGCGCAGGTCGGCGTCGATGGACATCTGCTTGCCGGGCATGGCGTCGAGGGTGAAACGGGCGGCCACTTCGGCGACCCGCTCGGAACCCTTGGAGATGACCAGGAAGTTGATCAGCATGAGCACGAGGAAGATGACGGCGCCGACGACGAAGTTGCCCTTGACGACGAATTTGCCGAAGGCCTCGATGACATCGCCGGCGTCGCCGTCGAGGAGGATCAGGCGGGTGGAACTGACATTCAGCGCCAGCCGGAACAGCGTCGTGATGAGGATGATTGTCGGGAACGACGCCAGCCGCAGGGCCTGGGGGATGTACATCGAGATCAACAGCATGATGACGCTGATGCTGATGTTCAGGACGAGGAGCACGTCGAGGACGTGGGTCGGCACCGGGATGATCATCATCCCGACCACGGCCATCACGAGGACCGCCAACATGACGTCGGCGTAGCGCTTGAGCACGGTGAGCAAGTCACCCTGCATGATGATGTCGAGAAACTTCTTCATTCCAGACGGCCTCGGCGTCGATGGCGATGTCGCCGAGGCGGCCCCGTCGACCGCCTCGGCGCCACGCTACCGACGTCCTTGTCTCGCGGTCAAACGGAACGAGCCAAGCCTCGTCCCGAGGCCGCGAATGCCTGTCCCGGGCACGCCACGTCCGCCCGGATGACTCTGTTTGGCGTCAAGGCGGCGACGACGACTGCGCGCCGCGGCAAGGTCACCGACCGTGCACGTGACCGCACAAGGTCGAACGTGAGCGAAGCGAAGCGGAACCCCCGCCGCCCGCGAGGGCACAGAATGATCCCTGACCGGATGCCGCAGCCGACGCCGTCGGCAAGAGCATCCGGTCAAGGGATCAGACTTTGCGGTAGACGCCGACGACGATGCCGAGGATGTCGGTCTGTCGGAAGGCGCTCTTGTCGACGAAGATCGGCGACAGGCGGCTGTTGGCGGGCTGGAAGCGGATGCGGTCCCCCTCGGGGAAGTAGCGCTTCACGGTCGCTTCGCCCTCGATCATGGCGACGACGATCTCGCCCGTGCGGGCCACGGGCTGCTTCTTCACGAAGAGGTAGTCGCCGTCAAAGATGCCATCCTCGATCATCGAGTCGCCGACGACGGTCAGGGCGAAGACCTTGTGTTTGGCGTTGTTGCCGAGGAAGAACGAGGACACACGGACGGTGTCGGTGCGGTTCTCCTCCGCCAGAATCGGCACGCCGGCGGCCACCCGGCCGAGCAGGGGGACGTCGACGCTGTCGTCGTCGTCGTGGGACAGGCCCGGGTGACGGTCGCCGCGGTCATCGCGGTCGTCGTTGGCGCCCGTGCTTTCGGTGCGGGTCAACTGGAGGGTGCGGCTCTTGCCCTCTTCACGGGTCAGAAAGCCCTTCTTTTGCAGGGCGTTCAGGTGGTCGTTCACCCCGTTGGTGCTCTTGATGCCCAGATGACGCCCGATTTCGCGAATCGTCGGTGGGAAGCCGTGCTGGCGGATGTGGCCCTCGATGAAGGACACGACCAGGCGCTGCCGCTCGGTGAGGGTGGCTTGGTCGGGGACGGCGGTGCCGGTGGGGGTGACGGAGCTCATGGCAGACCTCTTCAGGTGTTTCGCTGAACGAACGTACCGTACCTGAACACCTGTGGCCGGTGCAAGTTTTCAGGTGGGCCTGTTCAGTCCCGTGTGGTGAACAGACCGACACAGCGGCGTGTGGGTCCAGCAGGAGCGAACCCCGTGTCGGTGAGGTCGGCGGTTGGCGTTTGCCACCGACCTGCTAGCGCAGTCGTCGAGGTGAACATGACCCCAATCGAGCCGACGCCGCCGCCCACCAATCGCGTCAAGCCCCCCGAGGGCTGCCGCTACGGGCGCATTCTCCTGAAAATTTCCGGTGAGGCCCTCCAGGGGGACAAGGGCTACGGGATCGACCCCGCCGTCCTCGATGTGGTGGCCGACGAGGTCAAACACGTCCGGGCCATGGGGGTGCAGGTCGCCGTCGTCATCGGTGGCGGCAACATCTTCCGCGGCCTCAAGGCCTCGGTTGACGCCGGCATGGACCGCGCGACCGCCGACTACATGGGCATGCTGGCGACGGTGATGAATGCCATCGCCCTGCAGGACGCCCTTGAGCGCAAAGGCATCCACACCCGGGTCCAGTCGGCCATCAACATGCAGGAGCTCGCCGAGCCCTACATCCGCCGCAAGGCCATCCGCCACCTCGAGAAGGACCGCGTCGTCATCTTCGGCGCCGGCACGGGCAACCCGTTTTTTACGACGGATACCGCAGCCTCGTTGCGTGGCATGGAAATCGGCGCCGACGTCATCATGAAGGCCACCAGCGTCAACGGTGTCTACGACAAGGACCCCAAGAAGCACGCCGACGCCACGATGTTCGACAGCCTGTCCTACATCGACGCCCTCAAGATGGGTCTCAAGGTCATGGATGCCACGGCGCTGTCGCTGTGCATGGACAACAAGATGCCGATCCTGGTCTTCAACATGCACGAACGCGGCAACGTCATCCGTGCCGTGCAGGGCGAGAAGGTCGGTACGATCGTCGTGTGATGCGTGGACCGTCTGGGCGCGCCGGTACACGGCGCGTCGAAGTCATTGGTGGCGCGCTACTTGGTGTCGCGCACCGTCGACAGAAACAGCTGGGACAGGGCCTCGGCCTCCGAGAGCCTGGCTGGTGCCGGCGGCAGGTCCACCGCCGCCGGGGCGCCCGCAGCTCCGCCGTCGACCAACCTGACGTCGGTGCGCTCGTGGAAATCGTCCTCGGGATCGGGCTCAGGCGCCTTGGTCTGCTCGACCACGATCCGCGGGGCCGGTGGCGCGCGCTTGGCTGGTGAGAGGTCGCCCAGGTAGCCCTCGACGACGGTGTAGCCGACGTCGCCGTAGATGACGGAGTCGAGATAGTGCTCGGCCCCGAGCTCATCGATCTGGGCCTTGGTCTTCACCTTGCCGAGGAGCTTGTTGACCTCGTCGGTGCCGTCGATGAGCGACGTGAACCGCACCGCCGGCGTCAACGAAACCGTCCGGTTCTCGGCGATGAGGGTCAGCACGGTGTCGTCGAGCCGGACTTTTCCCTGGTCGCTCCACTGCTGGAGCATGTCATTCGTCAAAAACACCGCCGGCATCGACGCCTCCGCAAACCAACCTGTGGCACCTCCCCCCACAGATGCCAAGCCTACCAGCTTCTGCTACGAAGCGAGACGGTGGCTGACCCGCAAGCCCCGCCCATCGCGCGCCGCCGCAACGCGGGGCCCATTCGCGCATCTGATGACGTACACCCGACGACAGCGAGGTTTTCCATGGCAGCCAATGTCTCCGAGATCACCGAGAGCAACTTTCAGAGCACCGTCCTTGGTTCGGACAAGCCGTTCCTCGTGGATTTTTGGGCGACCTGGTGCGGTCCCTGCCTCGCCATCGCCCCCCATGTGGAGGCGCTCGCCAACGAGATGACGGGCAAGCTCGGCGTCGGCAAGTTGAACATCGACGACCACCCCGGCATCGCTGGCCAGTTTGGCGTGCGCTCGATTCCGACCCTGATCCTGTTCAAGGGCGGCAAGCCCGTCGACCAGATCGTGGGCGCCGTGCCCCGCGCCAAACTCGAAGAGATGGTCAAGCGCCACTCCTGACCGACGTCGACATGACGCGGAGCGGCACATCGTCGAACTGTTGACAGCCGTCCGTGTCAAAGACAGCGTCCCCGCCGACGAAACGCTTGATGCGCTTCGTCGGCGTTTTGCTTCCAGGCCCCACGAGGCCAAGCCGCGTTGGCACCCGGTGCCGACGCCCATTTGCCGATTCGCTGCCCGCGAATCCACGGTGCATTCGATGACGACCCAGACGGCCGCTGCCACTCCTCCCGCCGCCCTGCCGCCGCTCAAGACGGACGCCTTTGGCAAGGTCGACAACGACACTGTCGTCGGCTGGTATCGCCTCCTGTACGGCACCCGCGCCATCGACACCCGGGCCAGCCTCTACATCCGTCGGGGCATGGGGTGGAGCTACCACGCCCGCTGTGCCGGCCATGAAGGCATCCAGGTCGCGCTGGGGCTGCACTTCCGCGCCAACAAAGACTTCCTCTTTCCCTACTACCGGGACCTCGGCACCAACCTGGCCGCCGGCCTCACGCCCTATGAGCTGTTTCTGAACGGGCTCTCCCGCGACGAGGATCCGTGCTCCGGTGGTCGCCACATGTCGAACCACTTCGGCAAGCCGTCGATTGGCGTCCAGAACGTGTCGTCGTGCACGGGCAACCACACCCTGCACGCCGTCGGTGTCGCCCGCGCCATCAAGTACTACAAGTCTGGCGGCGTCGCGATGTCCTCCCAGGGGGATTCGTCGGCGTCAGAAGGCTACTGCTTCGAGGCGTTCTCGGGCGCGAGCCGCGAGAAGCTGCCGGTGGTCTTTGTCATCCAGAACAACGGCTACGGCATCAGTGTCCCCGTCGAGCAGCAGTCGTCGTCGAAGAACGTCGCCGACAACTTCCGGGGCATCAAGAACCTGAAGGTCATCGACTGCGACGGCACCGACATCTTCGATTCCATGCGCGCCATGAAGGAAGCTGTCGAGTTCGCCCTCAGCGGCAACGGCGCCGCCATGGTGCACGCCCAGTGCGTGCGGATGGGGGCCCACTCCAACTCCGACGCCCAGGACCTCTACCGGACTGTCGACGAAGTGGCGGTCGCCCAGTTGCAGGACCCCGTCCTTCGTCTGCGCGCCCACCTCGTCAAAGCCAAGATCCTCGACGAGGCCGCCATCAAGGCCATCGAAGCCGGCATCGATGCCGGTCTCGAAAAAGATGCCGAGCGCGCCGAGAATGCGCCCAAGCCAAGCCCCGAGAGCGTCTTCGACTTCGTGACGCCGCCGGCCGTCGACATCGCCGCCACCGGCCTCAACTCGGCGCTGCCCGAGGGCGAGCCCGTGGAGAAGCTCCGCGAGGCCATCACGCGGACCCTCATCGAAGAGTTCCGCGCCAACAAGAACACGTTCTGTTGGGGGCAGGACGTCGCCAGCAAGGAGAAGGGCGGGGTCTTCAACCTCACCAAGGGGATGCTGCAGGAGTTCGGTCCCGAGCGGATCTTCAACGGGCCCATCGCCGAAGACTTCATCGTCGGCACCGCCAACGGCATGAGCCGCTTCAGCAACGACATCCGCATCGTCATCGAGGCGGCCCAGTTCGCCGACTATGTGTGGCCCGCCATGGAGCAGATCGTCGAGACCACCCACGACTACTGGCGCAGCAAGGGCCAGTTCAGCCCCAACATCGTCTGCCGCCTGGCGTCGGGCGGCTACATCACGGGCGGCCTGTACCACTCGCAAAACGTCGAAGCGATCATGTCGCACCTGCCCGGGGTGCGCGTCATCTACCCAGCGTTTGCCGACGACGCTGCCGGCCTGCTGCGGACGTCGATCCGCTCCCAGGGCCTGACGTTCTTCCTCGAGCCCAAGTTCCTCTACAACCGCCCCGAGGCCCGCGCCCCAAAGACCAGCGACACCTTCGCGATTCCCTTCGGCAAGGGGCGCGTGCGCAAGAGCGGTTCCGACCTCAGCATCATCACCTACGGCAACACCGTGCACCTTGCCCTCAAGGTCGCCGACAAGCTTGAGGCCGAAGGTCACTCCGTCGAGGTCTTCGACCTGCGCTGCATCAAGCCCCTCGACGTCGACGGCATCTGCGAGACCGTGCGCCGCACGGGAAAGGCCCTCGTGCTGCACGAGGACCACCTGTTCCAGGGCATCGGCGGCGAGGTGGCAGCCACCATCGCTGAGAAGTGCTTCATGGATCTCGACGCTCCCGTCCGGCGCGCCGGCGCCCTCGACATCCCCATCGGCTTCTCGCCCATTCTTGAGCAGGCCACGCTGCCCCAGGAGTCCACCATCGAGGCCGCCGTGCGCGACCTCCTGGCGTTTTGAGGCGTGAGCTTCATCGTCGTTTCCTTCCGGGCGGATCGCAGCGCCACCGACGCTGACAGCGTCGACGGCGGGGCCGCGGTCGACGCGGTCGACGTCATCGATGTTGTTGACGTCGTGGAGAAGGCAGGCTTTCCCCTGCAGGCCCGGGGCGGCGGCTACCTCCTGTTGCACGGGACCACCGTGGGCAAGGTGGAGACGTCGGAGAAGGCCTGGGCGGTGCTGCGCACCATGCGCGAGGCCGAATTGCTGGTGTTCATCCTCGACGACGCTGAGCGCTGCATCGCCTGCCACGTGCAGTCGAGCAGCGGCCGCGTCGCCGTCCGCCTGAATCTGGACGGCGCCCCCGAGGACGACGTGAGGGCGGCCATGCGCTGGGTGAACCAGCTGCTGGACACCCTGCCGGACGTCGAGATCGAAGCCAGCGTCGCCGTCAGTAGCCTGGCCCCGTAGGGCCGCCTATTTGGCGGACATGGCGTAGACGCCGTTCCAGGCCTCGGGCGGGTAGGTCATCAGGGTGTGGCAGCGTTCCCGCAGCAGGCGGGCGGCGCCGTCGTTGGGGTCGATGGCGAGGACGCGCTCGAACATGGCCAGGGCCTCTTTGAAGGCGCCGGCCCGGTATTGGCGCTGGGCGTCGGTGAAGAACTCGAGGGTGCTGGCCTTGATGTCGCGGCTGGGGTCGACGTCGAGGACTTCGTAGATGGCCATGCTTTCGGTTTTGCCCTTGGCCATGACGGTGTCGAGGTGGCGCAGCACGGGCCTGACGCCATCGAGCTTGGCGACGACGTCTCCCGAAATGAGCAGGTTGGTGGCGTACATCTTGGTCATGCCTTCAAGGCGCGCCGAGGCGTTGACGCAGTCGCCGATGACGCCGCCGTCGAGCTGTTCGCCGCCGCCGATGGTGCCGATCATCAACCGCCCGATGTGGACGCCGATGCCGATGCGCACGGGAGCAAGGCCGGCCTTGGTGCGGGCGTCGTTCAGCTTGTCGAGGGCCCGGCACATGCCGATGGCGCCGGTCACGGCCCCGTCGGCCCCCGAGCGAGGTTGTGGGCCTTCCTGGGAGGGGAAGAGGGCCATGATGCCATCGCCCAGGTACTGGTTGATGAAGCCGGCGCCGCGATAGACCTCGGGCTCCATGCGGGCCAGGTAGTCGTTGATGAAGCGGAAGGTCTCCTGGGGGCCGAGGGACTCCGCCAGCGTCGTGAACCCGCGCAGATCGCAGAACATCACGGCCATCTCGCGGACCTGGGCATCGCCACGTTGCACTTCGCTGACCGTGCGTTTGCCGAGGGCATCGAGAAAGCCAAACGGCACGAAGCGGGCAATGGAGGCGTTGGTGTCGCGGAGTTCGCGGTTCTTCTCGTCGACGTCCTTCAGGGTCCTCGTGAACTGGGCCGCGAGGGCGACGGCCATGACGATCATGAAGCACAGGAACGACACGTCGGCGGGGCTGACGGGCAGCTTCACGCCCTGGTTCAGCACATACACTTCAGCGGGGGCGGCGATGGCCCCGATGAGAAAGCCCACGAGCAAGATGCGCGCGTCCCGACTGCCCTTCATGGTCCATCGAATCACGAGGATGAGCCCCGCCACCGGCATCATGATTTTGCAGAGAATGACGGGGACCGACACGCTCAGCGCCAACCCGACCTTCGGAATGAAGCCGACGAAAGCAATGGCCACCAGGACCGCTTGATAGGCCCGCCAGGGTTTGGTCGGGGGCTTGCGCTGCACAAAGCGCCACACGAACTCAATGAAGGAGGCGTTGACGAGAGTGCCGAAGAAATTGCCCACCACACCGGCGGTGACGCCGTCGATGGGGAGCCAGGTGGTGCTGCGGAGCTCGGTGATGGCCAACCAGGTGGTGACGAGGATGCCTGTCAGCCCGAACCACAAATAGCCGACCAGGTCCCGTCGCAGGAACCACAGGAGCACGTGGTAGAGGGCGATGAACGAGAACACGAGGGACATGGCCAGAAAGCCCAGGGAGCGTTCGGTGATGGCGCGCTCGACGACGGCAGCGGCCTGTTCGTTCACCCCGGGCATGCGACCAATCATGAGCGGCCCGTCGGGCACCAGGCGGCGCGACGGGTCGGCGTCAAACAGCGCGGGGTCGTTGCCGATCCGCACCGCGACGACGAAGGCGCCACGGCCCACGGCCTCTTTGGGGATGGCGAAGGCCTGGCCCCGGTGGATGGGCGATACGTGGGCGTCGACGTCGCCATCGCCCCCGATGCGGACGCCGTCGACGTAGACGTCGTGGGCGCCGTCGACGATGCCCATGGCGATTCCCAGGGGGGCTCCCCGGTGGGCTTCATCGATGGTCACGGCGCGTCGCAACCACACCACAGCCCCCACGCACACCCGCTCGCTGTCGGGCAGCACGATGGGCTTCCAGGCGCTGTCGTCGAGGTCGGGCGCGGCAAAGCCTGGATCGTCGCCGACGGCGCAGCGCCACCCTCCCGCCAGATCGGTCGGCGGGTCGACCGTTGTCACGGTGACCGGGCTGGCGCCCGCAAGCGCCAACAACAGCGTGGCAACAGCACTGGCGAGCATCATTTGGCGAGGTCCTGCCCGTTCAGGCGCACGACGCCGACCTTGTCGGCGGCCAGGGGCGACGTCGCCACCAGCTTGGCCTTGGCGCGCGGCGGGACCGTCAGCTCATGCTGGTTGTTCACATGGCTCTCAGAGAGGACGCCGTCTTTGTCGAGCACAATGACCTCAAGCTTCGCGACGCGCATGGGCTTGTCGGTGGTGTTCTCGACGAGAATGGTGACGGCGGAGCCTTCGCCGCTGGCCTCGATGCTGCCAACCCTGGCACCACCGTGGGCGGCCAGCTCGGCGGCGGTGGAGATGATGAGGGCGCCGTCGGCGCTCTCGCCCTGTTTACGGCCCTGTTCGATGCCGCTGGCGATGCCGGTGACGGCTCCCTTTGACACCTCGATGCCTTTGCCGACGACGGCGGCGGTGGCGTCTTTGGCCACCTCACCGGAGCAGCCCACAGCGCAGCCAGACAAGACGACCAATGACAGCAGGCGATGCATCGAGAGACTCCAGGGACAAAGGCGCCGGGTTGCCGGCGTCGTCGACGAGTGGATCAACGAGGAGAGGTGATCGGGTGCACCAGGCGCCCGGCAAGTGCTCACTCGTCGGGTTCGAGAGTGAGCATGAGGGGGTGTCCTTGCTCCCGGGCGAAGTCCGTCACCTGCTCGACCTTCGTCTCCGCGATGTCGCGGGTGTAGACGGCGACAATCGCCTTGCCCGTCATGTGGACCTTGAGCATGAGGTGGTTGGCCTCGGTCATGTCCTTGCGGAAGAAATTGACGAGGACGAGGATGACGAACTCCTGGGTCGTGAAGTCGTCGTTGTGCATCAGCACGCGCCACAGCGGGGGGCGCTGCAGCTTGGTGCGCTCCAGCGTCTGGGCGTCGGTGCCGCCGTCTTTGCCGGGTTTGCCGGGCTTGCCGGGTTTCTGTGGATCCTTTGGATCAGCCATGGTGGGCGGGAGGCTAGCAGGTGCCGGGGACAGGGTTTGCCTCGCTTTTCAGGGCGATACGGCCGAGGACAACGACCACTTGTCACTACAATCACCGACATGGGACCACACCCACCTCCATGGAAGGTGGGTGGGGGGCCGAGTGAACCGGACGCGGCCTCAGAGGAGCTCGACGGCCAATCCGACCTTGAAGGATGCCGGGAAGCCGGAATTCAAAAGGTCGTCTGTGGGGGAGAGGTCAAACCCTGGCTGACCGAACGTCGTCACGTCCATCACTGCGCCCTCGACGAAAATGAACGTGTGGTCGAAAACACCATCCGCCCGGGCTCGCCTGGTGGCATCGGGGGTAAAGGGGTCGACCCCATCGAGGAAGTCCAGCGCAAGCATCAAGCCCAGGGCCGCTTCGGCGCCAAGGCGAGCCCCGATGGGGTTTTGCTGGTCGCTGTCGGCCACTTCGCCGCCCTTGGAGAACAAATAGCCCATACCGACGAAGCCGACGCGGCCGTAGGGCACCAGGGGAATGCTGAACCAGTCCAGCAAGGGGTCAAAGCGGTAGGTGAGGCCAGGGCGCACCGTCGCCATGGTCAGCTGGACGGCGGTCGCTGTGGGCTTCTGACAGGTCCCGATGGTCGCCGTGTCGAGGGGCTGGGCGAACCCGTTGGCCTGGGTGACGTCGAGGCCGACGCTCAGTTGCAGGGAGCCAAAGCCGTCCCACAGATGCAGGTCGGCGGCACCCCCCAACTGGGGCAGGGTGGCGCCGCCAAAGAAGCAGTCGTAGACGGGAAACGTCGAGGCGGCGTCGATGTTTGGCTCGTAGCTGCCGATGGACATCGACACCGTTGAACGGCCCAGGCCCGTCCACAGACGCTTGCTCTCGGGGTCGTCGGGCCTGCTCTGGGCGCTGGCACCGGTGGCCAGGAGCAAGACGAGCCCGACCAGTCCGCCGCGGGCGACGACAGGTGACGACGACGATCCTGACACAGACGTGCGGTGTTGGCGGCGACGACGGCGCAGCCACAGCACCACGGCGCCAAGGGGCAGGGCGGCGTCGGCGTCTGAGCAGCTGCTCACATCGCACGAGAGCTCGTTGGGGGCCCCGTCGTAGAGTTCCAGCGGGGACAGGTCGGCCACCGGCGTGCCCTGCTGCCAGTCCGTGGGAGCGCTTTCGTTGCCAAAGTCGTCGACGGCTGTGACCCGCAGTTCGGTGGTGCGACCGTTTTCGACGGCCACTTCAATCGTGGGGGCCGCGCCCGTCGTCGTGAAAAAGGCCTCGGCCGCGCCGCAGGTCGAGTCCGCCGCCGGGGTTTCGACGACCTCGCCGTCGGCGGGACACAGGCGGTGCTCGACGCGGAAGCTGGTGACGTCGCCGTCGGTGCTGTCGATGGCGTCGACGTTGACGAAGACAACGCCGTCGCCGCCGCTGACGCCGGTCACCGTGGCTGGCACCGGGACCGTGGTGTCGATGTCCACCACCAGCAGGCCGACGCCTTCGCCGAGGTCCTCGGCGGTCGTCCCGTCCGACGAGGCTTCAACAAACTGCGCGCACACGTAGGTCTGCTTGCGGACCGGTGTGGTGCACGCCGCGCCAACGAGGACCGCTGGTGTGACGGTGCTGTCAATGAAGATGGGATTGGTGGGATTTGAGAGCTGCTCAGCCTCGATGGCGAGGGCCACGCCCAGGGGCGGCACCAGGTTCAGGAGCAGCGGGCATTTTCCTTCGGTCAGCCCGAATGGGTAGGCGTTGAACAGCAGGTCGTACTGGCCGGTGACCGAGCCCTCGATGCGGAGTTCGCCGGGGTCATCGCTGCACGACGCCGCATTGAACTTGAGGTTCTCCTGGCCCTTGTACTGGAAGAGGCTGACGGTCACCTGGGCGAAAGCCGGGGCCGACGTCAGCAAGGCAATCAGAGCCAATCGGCGCACAGGGCCTCCGCGATGCGAACGGCGTTGAGGGCCGCGCCAGTTCTGAGGTTGTCAGATACCACCCAGAAAGCCAGTCCGCGGCCCCCCGGGGCACTGGGGTCGACACGAATGCGGCCGACCAGGGTCTTGTTTTCGCCGGTGGCGTCGAGGGCGGTGGGGTAGATGCCCTGGCCGATGTCGTCGACGACGAGGAGGTTTTCTTCTTCGCCAAACAGGGCCCGGGCCTGGTCCGCCGTCAGGGCAGCCTGCAGGTCGACGTGGACGGCCTCGGAATGGCCATTGAAGACCGGCACCCGCACGCAGGTGACCCCGATGCGCAGCTCGGGGAGCTCGAGGATCTTGCGGGTCTCCTCCATCATCTTGCGCTCTTCGCCCGTGATGCCGTCGACGGGGATGGGGTCATTGGCGGGGATGCGCGGCAGCACATTGAAGGCAATCTGCTGGTCGAAGGTCTTGGGCTCGATCTCCTTGAAGTTGAAGAGGTCCCGCACCTGTCCTTCGAGCTCGTCGACGCCGCCACGCCCGGCGCCGCTGACGGCCTGATAGGTGCTGACAAAGACGCGATCGATGCCGACGGCGCGGTGCAATGGGGCGAGGCATTGGACCATCTGGATGGTCGAGCAATTGGGCGTCGCGATGATCCGCTTCTTCGTGAAGCCCTTGAGGGCAGCGCCGTTGACCTCGGGGATGATGAGGGGAACGTCGGGGTCGAGGCGGAACGACGACGACTTGTCGATGCACACGGCGCCGGCGGCGGCGGCCCGGGGGGCCCACGTCTTCGAGACGGCGCCGGAGGCGGCGAAGAACACGATGTCTGTGCCCTTGAAGTCGAAGGTCTCGAGGTCCTTCACGGTGTGGCTCTGACCGTCTTCGCCGTCGAGGGTTTCGCCGGCACTGCGAGCGCTGGCCAGCAGGGTCAAGCTGGCGATGGGAAAGCGACGCTCGCCGAGGATGGCGAGGGTTTCCCGGCCCACGACGCCGGTGGCGCCGACAATGGCGATGTGCATCGCGCGCTTGGGTTTGCGTGGCTGTTCGGACTTGCCCACCCGCAGGCCGATCTTGTCGGTCAGGGACCGCTTGCCCCCAGCAGTCACATCTCCCGCGCTGTCGGAAGCAGAGTCGTCGTGGCCGTCGTCGTGATTGCTCATGTGGAACCTCAAACCAGGATGGATGCAAAAAGCTTCCCGCGTCTGACGGGAGCTGCACAAAGATGCTTCCCGCGGATCAGCGCAGGGCGAACTCGAGGGTGTACCGACGGGCGCCGCCCTTGATGGTGGCTCTCGACAACCAGGCCACTGCGGCAGCGGCAATCTCGTCGTCACCGACGGTGTCTGTCCCCACCGTCGCGCTGGCGACGCGGCCGTCGGCGCCGGTCTCGACGACGACAACCAGGTCACCGCCCTTGGTGGTGGTGCGCTTGGCGATGCGATCGCGCCACAAGGCCTGCAGCTGCTTCTGGGTGGCGGCGGCGACGGCGGCGGCGGTTCCGCTGGGCGCTTTGGCGTCGTCAACCATCAGGCGTGTCAGCAGGGCGCGACGCTCGGCTTGCAGCGCGTCCATCACGGGCTGGTCGACTGGGTTCGCGACCACGGCGCGGTCGGCAGCGTCGTAGTGCACCACGGCGGCCGACAGGGGGCCGCGCGCCATGGCAACCTTCGCGAGGGCGATGTGGGCCACGGCGTCGTCGGGGACGAGGTCAAGGAGGGCGTTGGCGGCCACCAGCACATCGTCGTGGGCCGCCTTGCGGGACGAGAGTTCGACCACGATCCGCCGGGGTTCAGGGTCGGCCCTGGCGGCGTCGCTGGCCTTGCGGGCAAAGCCAATGGCCTCGTCGACAGCGGCGGGGCTGTCGGCGAGCCGGGCTGACAGGCGGGCGGCGCCCAGCAAGGTCGGATAGTCCTTCGCGCCAGCGCGCACCGCAGCGGCATAGGCCTGCTGGGCTCGTTTGTCGTCGACGCCGGCGGCGGCGGCCGCGAAGCGGCGCAGGGTATCTGGGTGGTCGGGGGCGAGCTTCAAGGCTTCCTCCCACAGGGGGACGGCCGCCGCCCTGCCGGCAGCGCCAGTGTCTGCCCGCTCTTCGGCGGCGGCAGCCTCGACCAGGCAACGGAAGCAGCCCGGCGCGGCGGCACTGGCAGCCCGCCAGCCGTCGCGGGTGGCATTCACGTCGCCAGCGGCGGCGATGGCCTGGGCCTTCACAACCCTCAGGGCCGTGCAGCCCGGGGCACGGACGATGGCGGCGTCGGCGATGGCCACGGCCCGAGCAGCATCACCGTCGTGCAGCAGGGCGCTTGACGAACGGGCAACCTCGACGATGACACTGGCATCACCGAGTCGGGTGGCCGCCAGGTCGCACGCCGCCTTCGCCTGCGGCCCCATCTTGCTCCAGCTCGAATAGACCAGGCACTCGCCGAGGACGCCGACGACGGAGTCGGGGGCCCGTTCCTGCTCCCGGTGGAACGCCGAAAAGCGCTCTTCGGGCGTCGGCTCGGCGAGCATCAGCCCGAACGCCGCGTGGCGGTCGCTGTCGGCCAGCAGCTCAAGGGCGTGGCGACGGGACACCAATGCCCCCCGGGCGGCGGCGTCGGCGACGTCGACGATGACCGCGCAGGTCCGGTCGACGGACAGCTCCGCAGCCACGACGGGGGCAGGCAGGGCCGGCGCCGGGACGGGGGTTGGCGTCGCGCAGGACGTCGCAACGATGGCCACGAGGCCGGTGACCAGGGGCCACGGCGTGTTTCGACGGACTTCCATTCCACAGGCGTTAGCGCTTCACCCCGGCGGCGCAACAGCGTGCCGCTCCGTCGCTGGCCAGTCCCTGGCCGGGGCAATGTGGTACACGGACGATATGGCCGTCATCCGCCCCTTTCGAGCCCTGCGCCCCGACCCCGCCCGGGTGGCCCTTGAGCATCTCGTGGCCGAGGCCACGACGACGTCGGCCCGCGTTGCCGTCGCCCGGTCCGTCGACCCGCGCCACCTCGGGTGGTTGTTGACGGCCACGGCTGACGAGGGGCCGGGAGCCTCCTTCGCCGTCGCCGACCTCGTCCGCAGCGGCATTCTGGTGCGCGATGCCTTGCCGTCGCTGACCGTTGTGCGGCTGACCCGGGACGGCGCCGAGCAGACCTGCTTGTTCGCGGCCCTGCGGGCCGATGCCGACGCCGACGTTGGTGCCGAGGTCGCTCCGGGGGCCCCGCCGACCGTTGACGTCGCCGCCATGCCCGCCATCGTGCGTTTCAAGGACAAGAAGGGTCGCATCGTCCGGGCCATCGAGGCCGAACTCGAGCGGGAGCCCGACGCCGCCTTCACCCTCAACGGCAGTCAGGTGGAGACCTGGGTCCTCGACGACGAAAGCGCCGCCGCCCGCATTGCCTCCCTGCTCGAAGGCAGCACGCTGCGCCTTGACGACGGCAGCACGCCTGCCTGGGCCGCCTACCGGGGACAGCCGCATCCAGACCCCTGGGCGCTGGCGTGCTTTGTCGACGACGACGCCGAGACCGTCGGCGTGCCGGCCGGTTTGTGTTTGTTGCCCCTGCGCGGGCCCCTGCACCTGCCCCAGAGCTGAACCCACCGCCGGGTTCAGCAGAAACGTGTGGGCGCGGACCTCGTCGACACCGACGTGGTGCTGCGTTGCGCAGGCAGATGCCTTCCGATACCGACCCCCGGTGTCCACACCGTCGCTCCTCTGGGTCACCCACCCTCGTCATCTCCCCAAAGCACCCGCAGCGGGGCGCGCCGTCGTCGTCGACGTCGCCTTTGCGGCGGCGGGGCAGTGGCGGTCAAAGACCAAGCCGTTCATCGATGCGCTGGGGTCTCGTCTGGTGCGCTACGTCGACCACCACGAGCACAAAGAGGCCTGGGCGGCCTACGCCGACGACCCCCGGTTCGTGTTGGTGCAAAACCGCATCGCCCATGCCTGCCCGGAACTCGTCACCGAAGCACTGATGGCCGAGATTGGCCACGTCGACGTCGTCGTGGCCCACCATGACTTCGATGGTCTGGTGTCGGCGGTGAAGGTGCTGACGCGTGGTCGCTCCCCGTGGGCCGAAGCCGATGAAGACGCACGCGCCGTCGACAGCCCCGGTCGTGGGCACGTGTTGTCGGTGTTTGGGGCCCAGGTGGCCGACGCCATCGACGAAGCGGCCATGAGCATGGAGCGACCGGCTGCCCTGCAATTCAACACGCGCCTGGCGCTGGGTTTGGCGGCCGATGGCTCCCGGCTGGACATGGTCCTGCAGAACGAGGTGGAGACCTTGTCGGCGCGGGCCCATGCCGCCGCCGCCCAGGCCCGGATCATCGTCGACCAATGCGGACGCCTGGAGGCGCCCGGGGTCTTTGTGGTGCGGGTTCGCGAAAAGCAGGACAACCGCATGCGCCGCAATCTGTTGGTCCTTGCCGAGGAACGGGCCGCTGTGGGTGCGCTGTTCGAGCCCGATCCCCTCGGGGGAGCCTGGCTGACCGCCGCCACGTTTGATCAACGCCTCGATCTCGAAGATGTCGAAGGTTTTGAAGGCGGGCGCTCGGACTATCGCTTTGCCCGGGCCCACAAAGGCGGCACCGACCTCGTGGAAGCCCTCGGGCGCTACGTGGCCGCGCGGACGATCCCCGGTGCCCCGACGGTCTGAACCACCCGGGATCCGCCAGGTGGTGGATGCCAGCAGGCTGATGCGACCTTGCCCTGCATTTGACCACCTGCTCCGGGCGCGTTGCCTGTGCAAGTGCTCGAAATTGCAACGAAATACTGGCTGCCTCAGGAGTCTGCCTACACTGGCACCCTTTGTCCCATCCACGGCTCCGCTGATGCCCGGATCCGCACCACAAGCGCATCAATGGTCCAACGAGCACGGGCTCGCTGGAGGCCACCATGCAGCGCACACATCGTTCACCGTCGGCAGCGAATGTTCTTCTGGGCCTGCTGGGCGCCACGCTGTTGTCGGCAACGGGGGCCTGCGTCGCCGAACTCGGCAGCGAGCCTGCGGTTTCCATCGCCGACGAAGGTGGCAAGGACAGCGCCGCTGTCATCATTGGCAGCGTCGATTGGGTGGATGTCATCGCCCTCGCCGAAGGGAGCGCCGCCAGGGCGAACGCCAGCGCCGTGGCCTACCTGAGCATCCCGGCGGCCGGCAGCCGCTGCACGGGCTTCCTCATCGCCCCCAATGTGCTGATGACCAACCACCACTGCATCCCGACGGCGGACGCCGCTCGCGGTGTCGAGGCGTCGTTTCGCTACCAGACGGGCGCCGCCGCCGAGGCACCCGTCGACTGCTCCACGTTCATCGGCAACGACGCCACCCTGGACTTCGCCCTCCTGCAATGCGCGGGGCGCCCCGGTGACCAATACGGCGTCGTCGGCCTCGAAGCCCGCGCCGCCCGCAGCGCCGAGCGCGTCTACGTCGTCCACCAGAACTGCGACTACTACACCGACAGCAGCTGCGCGCCGACGAAGAAGTACTCGGCCGGCGTCGTCCGCCAGACGGGCAACGAGATCGGTCACGACGCCGACACCCTCGGTGGCAGCTCGGGCAGCCCGTTGTTTGCCGAGGGGAGCCACGCCGTCATCGGCCTGCACCACGCCGGCGCCGGCAATGGTGGCAACGGCCGCGGCTCCATCAACTGGGCGGTGCCCATGGCGCGCATCGTGCCCGTGCTGCAGCAGCGCTTCCCCGGGCTGACCCTGGGGGCCACGACGCCGTCGGCGCCGTCAGCTCCGTCGGCCCCCACGTCGGACCTCTACGAGCCCAACGACACCCGTGGTGGTGCCACTGTCGCAAGCCTGCCGTTTTCGTCGGTGGCCGGTGCCGCCATTCAGGCCAACCCCCAGGTGCGTGACGTCGACGTCTTCAGCTTCACCGCCGCCAACACCGTCGTCACTGTGGACCTGGCACTGCGCCACGCGGCAGGCGACCTTGACGTCTACATCACCGATGCTGCCGGGCAGCAGGTGGCCAGCTCCACCGGCACCACCGATCGGGAGCACATCCAACGCACCTTCAACGGCACGTACTTTGTCGTCGTCGCTGGCTACGGCGGCGCCGGCGGCGCCTACACCCTCACCGTGCGATGATCGTCAGGACCGTCGTCTGCCGGGCAGCCGTCGGAGCATGCCGGTGGTGGCGCCGAGGGCCCGCACCGCCGCCGCACCGGCGCGCCGGCCCACGTCGGCCAGCCTGAACAGTTGGGCCTCGTCGAGGCTGTCCAAGCCGCCAGGACCAACGACGTTCATCCCCAGCAGGGCCGTCAGCACCGCGCCACAGCAGGCATCGCCAGCACCGGTGGCATCGACGACCTTGACGGGGACGGCCTCCAACACCACCTGGTGCTGCCGGGTGGCGACGCACAGGGGAGCGTCGCCGTCGGTGATGACGACGAGGCGGGGGCCCCGCTCCAGCAGCATGGCCGCCAGCCGGCGAACCCCGCGTCGTCGCCCCGCGCTCCCGCACAGCAAGGCGGCCTCTTCGCGCGTCGCCTTGACGATGTCGGCGCGCTCCAGGGCCCGGGAGGCTCGTTCCAGCAGCAGGGTCGTCGATGGGTACATCCCCGGGCGCAGATTGACGTCCAGGCTGATGAGGGCGCCATTGGCCCGGGCGGCGTCCTGCAGCGCTTCGGTGGCGTCGCGGGACGCGTCGTTGCGCAGGCTGACGGTGCCGCTGTGACAGATCCGGGCGGATCGCAGCAGACGACGGGAGGCCGGACCGAGGACGTCTTTGGGGGTCAACGCCAAGTCGGCGCTGGCCTCCCGGAATCCAAAAAAGGTGCGCTCGCCGGCGCCATCAACCTCGACCAGGGTGACCCCGGTCCGACGACCCGGCATCACCACCAGCCCCGAGAGGTCGACGCCTTCGGCCACCAACAATCGCCGCAGCCGCTCGCCAAAGGGGTCGGGGCCGACCGCAGTCACGAGGCCAACCTGGACACCAAGGCGGGCAGCCTGGACGGCGACGTTGGCCGGGGCGCCGCCAAGGTGGGGCACAAGGACTGACGCATCCGCCAGCGGGATGCCCGGACGCGGTGCGAACAGGTCGCACAACACCTCGCCGAACACCACCAGGCCGACATCCTTGCGACGCATGCAACTCTGCTAGCGTGCCCGGCGAGCCAGGGCCAGCAACGCCCGGTTCGTAACGAAGCGTGACGACTGGCGCATGACAGGCGCGGGACGGTGAGATGGCCGACGCACGAGGGCGAGGAAAAGAGGCTTCAGCCGACGACGCACGAAAGGCCCAGGCCGACGCGGCCTCCGCCGTCTTCGACCGCCTGCGGCGCGGACTCAAGCAGATTGCGTTGTACCGCCACAACGTCGATCGCTACGGCGAGTACCTCGAGGGCTTCACCACCGGCATGCAGGAGCTGCTGGCGGTTCACCCGATGATCAGCTTCAAGCTCGACGCCATGGCCTACAAAATCGGGCCCCACGTCGTCTTCGAGGACGACAGTCGCGAAAACAACATCATCTTTCCGCTGTGGTCCGTCGGCGTCCGCATGTTGGTGTTCAAGAACGGCGTCGACGCTGACGAGCTGCAGCGCTTCTTTTTGTTGTGCCTGAACGCCAACGATTCCGAGAAGAAGGGCCGCGAAGACATCGCCACCCTGCTGTGGAAGGCCGAACTCACCCACATCGAATACGTCGTCGTCGAAGGCTTCAAGGCTCTGCCCGACGAAGACCTCGAAGAGGTCGAGATCGAGATCGAAAAGGTGGTCGCCTACCTGTACCGCCAGCTGCAGTCGAACTCCGAGGACTTCCTCCGTTTCGCCCGCATCTCGTCGGAGGACCTTGAACTGCAGCTCGACGACGTCGACCAGATGCGCGGGGCCATCATTCAAGGGGTCACAGCCACCGCTGGTGACCGGGCCCGCGTCCAGACGGGGCTGGTGCGCGAAGACCAGCGTCAGCTCACCAAGCTCGTCACGGTGCTGTTCCAGTTGCTGGAACTCGACACCACCGAGGCCAGCTTCGAGGACGTCGCCGAAGCCTTCATTCAGCTCCTCGACGCCCTCATTCTGCAAGAGAACTTCACGGCCATTGACCAGATTCGTCGACGGTTCGCGGTGTCGTCGTCCAAAGAGCGCCTCTCAGAAGCCAGCCGGGAGCTCGTCGACCGCTGCGCGGATCGCTTCCGGACCCGGATGGGCGAGAGCCAGCGCGTGCAGGCCATCGGCCAGATGCTCAACACGGGCCTCGCCAAAGACCCCGACGGTATTCGTCGCTACCTGCAGAGCCTCGGCGTCGAAGCGATCATCCCCCTGCTCGACATGCTGGAGTCCCTGACGCTGCTGCCCAACCGCCGGCTGGTGTGCGACGTGTTGTCGGAACTCGGCAGAGCCTACGTCGACACGTTCTCCAGTCGCCTCGGTCACCCGTCGTCGAATTTGGTCAAGGACATGATTTACGTCATCGACAAGATCAATCCGCCCAACAAGTTCGCCCTCTTCGGCCAGACCCTCGAGCACCCAAACGCCATCTTGCGTCTGGAGACCCTCGCGGTGATTGGACGAAGCGGCACCGACGACTCCTTTGCCGTCGTCGCCCGCACCTTCAAATCCCACGCCGACCCCCAGATGCGGGCCCAGGCCGCGCGCCTGCTGCCCAACTTCGCCCCCGAGAAGGGGGCGTCGATGTTGCTGGAAATGATCCAGGCGGATTCCTTCGACAAGGTCGTCGACGCCGAGAAGAAGGCCGCGTTCTCGGCGCTGGTGCAGCTGCGCAGCGCCCCGGTGGACACCTTCCTGGCCCAGGTCTTTGAGCAGAAGTCGTCGCTGTTCGCCAAGAAGCGCGTCGACGACCTGAAGCTGCTGGCCATCGGTGGACTGGAATCGGCCCCGTCGATTCCCGCTCTGCAGTTGCTCCGGGCGGTCGCTGAGGACGTCACCAAGAAGCACTCGAAAGACGTGCGCGAGACAGCGGCGGCCGCCATCACCAACGTCAAGGCCCGCCTGACCGGAACCGTGTAGTCGACGGCGACGGAGTCGCCGACAACCGCGTTGCCGGCGCCAGCGTCGTCGGCACAGATGGAGAGGACAGCCATGTCACAGCAGCCTGACGGTGATGGACGCCCAGCGGCCATTGGCCAGCTCGACCTGAAGAAGCAGGCTGCGGCCCCCCAGCGAGGTCGCGACACCAAGCTGCAGCAGCTCGGTCGCCAGACCATCTCCACGCTCTACATGCTCGTGCGCAACGTGAAGATGTACGACCCCGACAACGACATCTTCATCCAGCCCTTCGAGAACCTGCGCCAGGCCGTCAACACCATCGTCGCCGTCGACGCCAGCTACTCGCTGACCGCCGTCGGCACGACCGTCTACATCAACGGCAAGCAAATCCAGCTCGACTTCGCCAGCATCGACAACGTCCGGTTCCTGACCGACGAGTTCAAGGGCCGCGACGTCGGTGGTTTCAGCGTGACCCGCCCGGTGCAGGTGCAGGAGCTGAAGGACTTCATCTGGATCTTCAGCCCCCAGAACGACAAGAACGCTGACGAAGATGGCGCCGGCCGCAAGCTGCTCAACATCAAGGTCGGCAAGTTTCAGAAGATTCAGGAGCAGCTCGACAAGGAAGAAGACGCCGCCATCGAGGCCGAGCGCAAAGTCGATCGAAAAAAGTACGCCATGACGGTGTATGCCCGGGCCGTTTATTATATGCGCCGCTTCATCGAGCGTTTGCAGTCGGGGGGCCAACTGCCCTCCATGCAGCCCGCCCAGCGGCTCGTGCAAGACCTCGTCGACATCTGCGCCGAACAGCGCAGCCACTTCCTGGGGATGACGACGACGCGGTCCGTCGACGACTACCTGATGTACCACTCGGTCAACACGACGCTCATCGCCATCGTCTTTGGGCACGAACTCGGCCTGAGCCGCGCCCAGATGCATGAACTCGGCATGTCGGCGATGTTTCACGATATCGGGATGGCCGAGATTGACTCGGATATTCTCAATAAACGCCGGTCGCTGACCAAGGAGGAGCGCCGCACCATCGACCTCTTCCCGCTGCACACGGTGAAGACGTTGCTCAAGGGGCGCAGCCTCGACCAGAGCACGATCAAGCGCATCATCGCCGCCTATGAGTCCAAGGTGGACTACTCGATGCCCATGAAGGACCAGCACGGCAACGTGAAGCTTGTGCCCCCCAAGGTCGAACTGGGGCTCTACGGCAGCATCATCAACGTGGCCGCCTGCTACGACGCCCTGACATCGGCGCGACCCTTCCGCGAAGCCTACGGCCCCGAGGTCGCCCTCACCCTGATGATGAGCGACATGATGTACAAGTTCGACCCCTTCCTGCTGAAGGTGTTCATGAAGGTGATGGCGATCCAGCCCGTGCGGGTCCTCAAGCCCGGCCAGCAATCCATCACCTTCGCATGAGCCGCGTTCCGGCGGTGGGCGTCGACGAGCCACAACGACGACGACAGCCACGACGACAGCCACGACGACAGCCTCGGCGACGGCTGCCCCATCTGCCGCTGCCCGGGACCACCTTCGTCGCCGGACAGAGCCCTCGCCCCCCCGAGGGCTGGTACGCGGCTGCCGACCGCGCCGAATGGTTCGACTACGGCTGCGACCTCTTCGACGCCGGCTGCTTCTTCGAGGCCCACGAGCTGTGGGAGCAGGTCTGGCTCGCGGCTCGGGCTGTCGGCAACAGCGACGACGCCAGCTTCGTGCAGGGCCTCATCCGCTTGGCGGCGTCGGGGGTGAAGTGGCTGGCCCACAAGCCTGAGAGTCAGCGCAGTCATTGTATGGCTGCCAGGGGCCTGCTGACGTCGTCGCCACCCCGGCGGGGTCTCTCGTCGTCGTCCATTGCCGCCGCCATCGAGGCCCTCGAGAACGATCAGGCCCCGGGCCTCACGCCATGAGTCCACCGACCGCCAGCCCAGGGCCCATCGCCGGTGTCGTCGGTGTCGTAGTCGTCGCCTACGTGGCCGCGGCCATGCTCGCGGCGACGGTGTTGCCCCTGTTTGCCTACACCGCGTCCCTCGCCTGTTTCGGCCTCGCCCACGTCGTCGTCGAGCTGCGCTACGTCGACGCCCGCTTTGGCCGCCGGCTGCCACGGACCATCTGGCTGTTCGCAGGCGTGCCCCTTCTCGGCGTCGTTGCCCTGCGCGGCGCGCGCCTCTTCACCTCGTTCGACAGCGACTGGCCCATTCGCGCCGAGCTGGTCCTCGTCGCCACCATGGTGCTGGCGGGGGCCGTGCTGGTCTGGCGCTGGCGCCCGGCGGTGGGCGGAGTCGGCGGAGTCGGCGGAGTCGCCGCCGTTTTCGGCGTCATCACCGCCGGCCTCATCGTCACCGGCGTGGTCATGGCCCCCATCGAGACCCTGTTGCTGTTGGCCATCGGCCACAACTTCACGCCCCTCGGCTTCGTCGTCGAGCGCGCCCCGCCGGGCCGGCGCTGGCTGGCGCTGCTGCTGGGCGGAATGGTTTTTCTGGGCGCTCCCCTGCTGGTGGCGTCGGGGCTGCTGTCGACGGTGCTGGCCGACAGCATCACCCTCGATGCCCGCTTCGGCAGTGCCGGCGAACTCAAGCACCACCTGGGCGTCTACCTGTGGCCCGCCTGGCAGCGCAGCGACGTCGCCGTGCAGCTTTTCTCCGCGGCGGTCTGTGCCCAGCTCCTGCACTACGGGGCGGTGCTCATCTGGCTGCCCCGCAGCCTCACCGACGCCGACCGGCCAGCGCTGCCCTGGGGCCATCCAGCGGTCTTTGGCGCCGTCCTGGGCGTCATCGCCCTCGGTTTGGCGGGGCACTTTGCCGTCGACTTCGTCGGCGCTCGTGCCCTCTACGGCCTGCCCGCCGCAATCCATGCCTGGCTGGAACTGCCGGTGTTGCTGGTCGCCCTCGGACTGCCTGGGGTCAGCGCCACAAGGGCGCCAACAGGAGCCCAAGACCAAAGCTGACGGCGTTCATCGCCACGCCGATGATCATGCCCCGCCGCCACGGGAGCTGGCCGACGACGACGACGACGACGCCTTCGACGACGCCGATCACCACCTCGAGGGCGCCGATGGCCGGCCACCACCACCCGACGGGAATGAACGGCGCCACCGCCCACAGCAGGGGATGGGTAACGACGCTGCCGAGGACGACGGCCACGACGAAGCGGACGGTCGGAGGCTGCCGCCGGATGGCCATGATGCCCAGGGCCACCGCCATCTCGATGACGATGGTGAGGACGAAGGCCTCCAGTTGGCTCACGAGGGGCCCGATGGGCCCGATGGGCCTGGTGGGCCATCCACCTCGAGGACCCGGTAGACGATGTGGGCCCCGAGCTCGCCGGGGCCAAAGCCGAGGGCGTCGAGGTCGAGGGGGGCCCGTTGGTCGCGGGCGTGCTTGTAGACCACCCGTCGTCGGGCCACCCGCCGGGCTTCGACGATGACGTCTTCGCCTGGAGGCTCGCCGACGGCGAAGTGCCGCAAGCCCTGAAACGACGGCTGGGACTTCAAGGGGCGCCGCATCATGGGGTCGAGCATGACGACGTCGACAGACGCCGTCGGCAGGGACTTGAGGTGCAGGAGATGGTCCGTCGCCCGGGGAATGAGGGCAATGCGTTTGGCAGCATCGCCCCAGGTCTCGTCGCGAGCCAGGCGGGGGAGTCCCTCCTCAAGCAGGGCATGAATCACGATGGAGCCCTCGCAGGCATGGACAGTGACGCCCTCGAGGATGGCGGCCACATGGAGGGCGTCGCCAGCAAGGCCCGTGGTCAAATCGAGGATGCTGGCGGGGTCATCGCCGCCGCCGCACACGGCGCGAATGAGGGGGTGGCGTCGCCCTTCACCGACCTTGATGACGAGGAGCCCGGGCTGCACGAAGGTCGGGTGGGCCTCGGGCAACAGCACCGAATCGTGGGCGCGGCCGACGACGTAGACGCCGTCGTGGCTCTCAAACATCGTGGTCGTTCCCCGCCGCGAAATCACCACGCTGTCAAAGCCAGCCAACGAAAAACGAGCGGCCAGCAAGGCCGCTCGTTGGTGATGTGGGGCGCGCGGTGATCGCGCGGTCGTCACAGCAAGGCGCATCACGTCAGCCGCCGAAGCAGGTGCCGGTCTGATTGGCGGTGCTTTCGATGACCGTCAGCGTCGAGATGCCGTTGCGGATGTCGACACGGGCGGGCTGCCATTGGCCCGTCGACATGAACTGGAAGCCCTCGTACTCGAGCTGGCCGCCGATGAAGATCTTCACCGTCACCGTCGTGGCGACGCCGCCCGAGTAGAAGTCCACACCGACTGTGTAGTTGCCGTCGGCGGGGGAATCGATGGTGATGTTCTCGGGGCCGAAGCCCGAGAGGTCATCGATGTCGAGGCTGGGGTTGGCGCCGCCGCCGCCCCAGTTCCGGGTGCGGCCGCCGTAGTAGCAGTCGTCGTTGCTGCACCAGTTGGTGCCATTGCGCGCCAGGTGCAGGTCGATGTCGTTGGAGGCGCTGTCCCACGTCATCTGGACGTGCAGGCCCGAACGGGGCACGGCGTTGAGGGCGATGGTGCATTGGGTCGACGACGCGCCAAGGTCATCGGTGACCACCAGGCCCACCACAAAGGTGCCGGCGACATCGACGCCACGGACGCGACCGCTGGCGGAGTCGAAGACAAAGCGGGTCTCCTGGGCGTTGGTGGGGTCCAGGCGGGCCGAGGACTCGGCGGGCTGCGACATGATCTGCCAGGCCCAACCCTGGATGGTGCCGCCCTGGCGGGAGGCCACCGACTGGTTGGCGGACATTTCGACGTCGTCGAGGGGCTCGATGGCCGGCGTCGGGTTGCTGTTGGGGGTGTTGTTGATGCGGCTGACGTTGATCACGCAGGTCGGGGCCTGGGCGCCACGCACCGTCAGGGGCACGGTGACCTGGGGCTCGTCGGGGTCGAAGCTCGAGATGACGAGCCCGCCGGTGAAGACCTGGGCCGCCGAAGGCCGGGCATACAGCCGCAAGCTGGTGGCGGTGCCGCCGGCGATGGCGATGGGGGTGGCCACCTGGGACTGGGGACCAAACACGGCGGGGAAGGGGGTCTCGGCGGTGAACCCGAGGTCCGACACCAGCAGTTCGCAGGCGCCGTTGTTCTTGATGGAGACGTCGCAGAAGCCGGTGGCACCGACGCCGACGTCGCCGAAGTCGCAGGCCGCGGGGGCGATCTCGATGTCGGGCTGGCAGCGGCTGGCGCCGTTGGCCGTCAGGGTGATGACGACGTCCTCGTCTTCGTTGAGGTTTTCGCCGTCGCTTTTGATGCGCAGGACGGCGGTGACGGGACCTTCAACGGTGGGGGCGAACTTGACGCTCACGACATCGCCAACGTTGCCGACGCCGCTCTCCACGGCCACGGGGATGGCGCCGTCGAAGTCGAAGGCCGGATCGCTGCCGTCGTCGAACGTGATGCTCTCGACCACGAGGCGAACGGGGGAGGGATTGCGGACCGTGAAGGAGAAGACCCGGGCCCGGCCGATGTCGACCTCGCCGAAGTCGAAGGCGCAGTCGCGGAACGGGTTCTTGTTGGCCTCATCCAGGCCCGTGGCGCACACCGAGAAGGCCGGATCGAAGGGGTCGCCGATGGCGATGATGGGGGCCAGCCGACCGATCGGGGTGACGTCGCACGAATCGCAGCCGGCGACGAGCAGCGATGCAGCGGTCAGGGCGAGGACGGTGCGGGCCAGCTTCATGGTGGAACCTCTCCAAATCGGGAACGCCGAAAGGTGAGGAAGTATCGGGGCTCTGGGCCTGGAACCGCAATCCCATTGTGGCGCATCGCGGCGGATCCGCCAGCCGGAGCCGCCGACGAAAGTGCCGCAATATCGGATGGTTGACCGATGACTCACATGTGGGTGGAAGTCGCATCCTCCTTCTGACGGAGAGGCTTTGACAGGGATGGGTCCCTCGGTGGTACACGTCAACGCGGAATGCGGGTGTAGCTCAGTTGGTAGAGCACGAGCTTCCCAAGCTTGAGGTCGCGGGTTCGAATCCCGTCGCCCGCTCCACGGCCCCTCAGATGGGGCCGTTTTTTTTGGCCGGTCACCCCGGAGTGTCGACGTGCAGAGAACCCTGGTGCTGTCGTTGCTCGTGCTTGGGACCTCCTGCGGCGACACCGTTCGGGCCCCCCTGACCATCGTCGTCGACACCGATCGGGCGCGGGCCCTCGAAGATCAGGGCCGCCTGCAGGAGTTGCGCACCGGCGTGCAGGGGGACCGCGCCGAGCTCGAGGCTGCGCGGGGTGAATTGCAGGCCGCCCGTCGTCGCCTGGAAGAGGCTGCCCAGGGCAATACGAGCCAGCGGGCCCAGGCCCTCGCCGACGTCCAGGCCCTTGAGGTTCGCCTTGGCCTTGCCAAGGGCGTCGGCGGGGGGATCACCCGCGACGAGCTCGAAGCGGCCCTGACCGCCCACGAGAACCGGCTGGGGGCCATCATCGCCGCTGAACTCGACCGGGCGAAGACGGGGCCCCAGGCGTCGCCTCCGGCGCCGGCATCCACGTCGACACAGGCCGTTGCAGCGCCGGCCGCTGCCCGGGACCTCGCTGGCGAGGCCCGCCGCCAGTTGGCGTCGGCGCAATCGACCCTGGCGGCGCGGGGCCTGGTCACAGCCGACGTCGAGGGCGGCACCGCCAGCGTCGACCGCATCACCAGTGCGCTGCAGCGGGGGGACGGGGCTGCGGCCCTGGAGGTTGCCACCGAGCTGTCGGCCGCTGCCGCCGCCGCCGTCGCCGACGGTCCCCTGCTCCGTCGAAAATATGACCGGCTCAACACCCTCCTCAAGCGTGGCAGCGTGAGCGCCGAGCAACGGGTGAAAGGGCAACAGTTGCTCGGCAAGGCCTCCAGCGCCTTGACCGCCGCGGACTTCGCCGGCGCCAATGCCCGCCTCAATGAGGTCGCGGCCCTGCTGGGGTCATAGCTGGCAGCACAAGGTGAGACGTGTGGATGGTGCGGTGTGCCGCTCCAGCAGTCGACGCCAACAACCTGCTAGCGTCGCCGCGCCATGGTGCAGTTCAACCACGCTCAGCGCGAGATCACTCTCAAAGTCGTCTACTACGGCCCAGCGCTGTCGGGGAAGACGACCAACTTGCAGATGGTGCATCAACTGCTCGACCCGCAGTCGCGGGGCCGGTTGATGTCCCTCGACACCGCCGACGATCGGACGCTGTTTTTCGACCTGTTGCCCGTCTTCTTCAAGTCGAAGTCGGGGTTCAAGGTCAAAATCAAGATGTACACGGTGCCCGGTCAAATCATGCACCAGTCGACCCGGCGCATCGTGTTGTCTGGTGCCGACGGCGTGGCCTTCATCGCCGACAGCCAGCGCGCCGAAGCCAAGGCCAACAACGAAGCCTGGCGTTCGATGATGGAAAACCTGAAGCAAAACGGCTTCACGCCCGACTCCATCCCCATCGTCATCCAGTTCAACAAGCGGGACCTGCCAAACGTCTGCACCGAGGAGGAAATTGCCGAGATTCGGCAAAAGTCGAAAGAGCCCGTCTACACAGCCATCGCCATTCGCGGTGAAGGCGTGCTGGAGACCCTGTTTGCCCTGCTGCGCCTGACGTTCCGGAACCTCACCCGTCAATATGACTTCGAGGGGAAATTCGGGCTCAGTGAAGCCGAGTTCCTGCGGGCCATCTTCAAGCGGGTGGCGCCGGAACATGCCGCCAATCTCCTTGAGCGCATGGCCTTGGCCGCGGGCACCGGCCCCGGTGGTGCGGCACTCCTTCCACCTGACGAGGGTGGAGGTGAGGGATGAGCGGCGAACCCCCGACCCAGCGTCCCGAGTCGGCGAGCTTCGCCCTCAGCAAACCACGGGCTGTTGACGGCAGCATCCTCGACAAGCGCGTCGCCCTCATCGACCTCGTCGACGTCGACAGCTTTCGGGAGGTGATGGCGACCTTCGCGGATCTCTATCGGGTCGGCGTCAAGGTCTTCGACAGCGCCGGCAACAAGCTCGTCGACATCCGCGTCGGCAACTCCCAGTTCTGCGGCTATTTGTGGGAATTCGGTGGGACCCGCCAGGCCTGCACCCGCATCGTCACCGGTCTGAAGAATGATGCGTTTGACGTCGTCGATGGCGCCGAACAGCCCCGGGTGGTCGAGTGCTTCTCCGGGCTGCGCTACGTGGTGGTGCCCATCGTGTACGAGGGCGACTTGATGGGGCGGCTCATCTTTGGACCCTATATGCCCCATACGTCGCCGGGGCCCTCTGAGGAGATTTATCAGATCGAGGGTCGCGTTGAGCGTCGCCAGGTCGATCGCCTGGTGGAGCCCATCCGCCGGGCCCCCGACGACCTCGTCAGCAAGGTCCTCGGGCAGATGCAGAAGGTCGTCGAGGTCATCCTCTACACGAGCTTCAAGCAAATCCTGACGTCGCAGATGCACATCGAGAGCGTCACTTCGACCTACCAGGAGATGGAGGACAAAAACGCCCGACTCCACGAGCAGAACGAGCGCCTGAAGGAACTCGACAAGCTCAAATCCAACTTCCTGGCCACCGTGAGCCACGAGTTGCGGACGCCGCTGACGTCGGTGATCGGCTACTCGGAGATGCTGCTGGAAGGTCTCGCCGGCGTCCTCAACGAGGAGCAGCGCGACTACGTCAAAACCATCATGGACAAGGGCGAGAGCCTGCTTGGGCTCATCACCCAAATCCTCGACCTGTCGCGGGTGGAGTCCGGCAATTTGCGGCTGCACGTCAGCGACTTCGATCCCATGCCAGTGGTCAAAGGGGCGACGACGTCGATCATCCCCCAATGCAACAAGAAGCAGATCACCCTCGACATCAAGATGGCGCCGTCGTTGCCGTTCTTGCGCGGCGACAAGGAAAAGGTCGGGCAGATTGTGGTGAATCTGCTCGGCAATGCCGTCAAGTTCACGCCCCAGGGTGGTCGCATTGGCCTCGATGTCGACGTCTGGCACGGCACCCGCCCCCGGGGCTCCAAGCATGGCGTGGACGACGACGGCGGCAGCATCTTCGACCTTCACGATGAATCGTTTTTGCGGGTTGTCGTGAGCGACTCGGGTGTCGGCATTCCCCAGGACAAGCAGGATTCGATCTTCGAGCGCTTCTTCCAGGTCGACAACACGTCGACGCGGGAGTTCGGCGGCACGGGGCTCGGCCTGTCGATCGTCAAGAGCTTCGTCGACGCCCACCGCGGCGAAATCAGCGTCGACAGCACCGTCGGCACCGGCAGCCGCTTCACGTTGCTGCTGCCACTGCCCTGACGAGACGAGCCCGTGGACACAGACCTTGCCTGGCTGGCCCTCGCGCTGACCCTCGGCTTCCTGACGGAGGCCGCCGTCGGCTTCGGCAGCACCCTGGTGGTGGTCTCGCTGGCGGCGCAGGTGGTGCCGCTGACGACGTTGTTGCCGATCTTCCAGCCGTTGGCCCTGGGCCTGTCGGCCATGATCGTGATTCGGGAGCGCAAAGACCTCGACATCACTTTTCTGGCCCGGCAGGTCCTGCCCGCCATGTTGCCGGGCCTGGCTGTCGGCATGGCCCTCTATCGGGTGTGGCGGCTCGAAGCCTTGCTGGTCGTCGTCGGCCTCGCCATCGCCGGCCTCGCGCTCATCGAATTGCGGCGCCTGTTGGCCGAGGCGGCCCATGCCCGGCCTGGTCCCCTGGTGTTGGGCTCGACGCTGTTTGGCGCGGGCATCATCCATGGCCTCTTTGGCACCAGTGGCCCGCTGGTGGTGTGGGCGGCGTCGCGGGTCCTGGACGACAAAGCCCGATTCCGGGCCACCCTGTCGCTCCTGTGGCTCCTCTTGAGCGTGGTGCTCATCATCGGTTTCGTCGTCGACGGCTCCCTGGGGATGGTTGAGGCGGGCCGGAGCCTGTGGTTGGCGCCAACCCTGGTGGGCGGCTACCTCGTCGGCGACGCGGTCCATCGCCGGGTGCCCCAGCGCACCTTCCGGTTGGCGGTGTGCGTGCTGCTGGTCGCCGCCGGCGGCGTGCTGGCCCTGCGGGCGGCCCCGGCGGCCCTGGCCTTGCTGGGTGCGGCCACAGGGGATCCCTGACATGCCACGGACCCGCCGCATCGCCCTGATCGGTCACCCCCACATCGTGGTGGCCCGCGGCAACAACGGTGGTCGAATCTTCTTCGACGACGCCGATTTTGAGTCCTACCTCGGCGGTTTGCGGGAGCTCGTGCGCGAGGGCCATGTGCAGATCTTTGCCTGGTGCCTCATGAAGAATGAGCTGCGGCTGGTGGCCACGCCCCAACGGCTGCCCCTCGCGCAGATCATCCAACGCCTGCACACAAGCCACGTCCGGCGGGTCAACCAGCGGCACCACCGGACGGGCCATCTCTTCGAGGGCCGTTTTCGCTCGCTGGTCATTCCCGCCGAGCGGGTCATCGACGCCGTCCGCTGGGTGCATCTGTGGCCCGTGCGCTCCGGGCGGGTGCGCCGGCCCGAGACCTATCCGTGGTCCAGCCACCGGGCCTACGTCAAGGGCGACGAGTGGGGTGACGTCGTCGACGCCCTGGCGATCATCGGCGGTTGGGGGCCGCCCCTGTCGGTGGCCCAGCGTGCCTTCGCCCGCTTCGTCGAGGCCGAGGCCCTTGGCGCCGATGTGTCGCCGTTCGAGGAGGTCATCGACGGGGTCGGCGGCGATCGCCATTTTGCCGAGGGGGTCCTCGCCGAGGTCGGCGTCGAATGGCGGGGGCGACGTCGGCCTGCCCTGGCCACCCTGGCCCGGCGCGTGTCGCTGTTGATGGGTGTGTCCCTGGAGGATCTGACCAGCCGACGTCGACAGCAGGAACTCGTGATGGCGCGTCGGCTGTTTGCGACAGGGGCGGTCCGCAACGCCGACCGTACCGTCACCGAGGTCGCGGACTTCCTGCATCGCGACAAGGCCCAGATCAGTCGCCTGGTCCAACAGGGCATGAGCCAGGTGAACGACGAAGCCTTTGCGGCCCTGCTGGAGGCCCTGAAGGGCCGTTCACCCCGTGAGTCCGCCACGGTGGAATGACCGCTGTCCCGTCGGCAGGGCACGGTGTGCCGGGCAGGGGAGTGGCTGCTATGACCGGCCCATGTCTGCAGCCAAACACCCCAGCAAGAACGTCCTCGGTGAAGAACTCCTGCCCTGCTCGAAGAAGCCGATGACGGGCTTCTTTCGCAACGGGTGCTGCGACACCTCCGACGAGGACCGCGGCTGTCACACGGTCTGTGCGGTCATGACCGACGAGTTCCTGGTCTGGTCCAGGTCACGGGGCAACGATCTGATGACGCCGGCTCCCGAGCACGGGTTCGCGGGCCTGAAGGCCGGGGATCGCTGGTGTTTGTGTGCGCCGCGCTGGCAAGAGGCCTGGCAGGCCGGCAAAGCGCCCAACGTCATCCTGCAAAGCACCCATGAGGGCGCCCTCGCCCACGTCGCCATCGAAGACCTGATCAGCCGCGCCCTCGACGTCGCCTGACCCGTCAGCGGACAGCCGTCGTCAGACGTCGAATTCGACCTTCTCGCTGGTCATGGTCACGGTCACGTCGAGGTCGTCGAGCCCGTCGGCGGACGGGGCGGTGGCGCCGGCAGGCCCAAGGCCAAGCAGCACCTTGAGAGCAGCATCGGCGTCGACAGCATTCTCGTCGTCGGTCATGCGCGCGATGTGGGTCCGGACCCGGGGCAGGATGGACGTGAGCACCGCGGCGTCGAGGTTGAGGGGATCGACGCCACGCCAGCCGCACTCGACCTTGAGGACATTCCATGGGGAGACGATGAAGCGCTCAAGCACGTCAAAGACCGACGCTGTGAAGGCGTTCATCCCAGTCGGTCGAAGTCCACCAGTCGTGAGCATCAGCGCCTCCCAGCGCCCCTTCTCGTCTACCGTAGGCAATCGTGCTCACATCACCGTCGAGCGCCTCATTTCGGGGCACTGTGCGAGAGAACACATCCTCAGAGTGGGCGTTCTGATGTCGCCGGCGGCGGCGCCGACACCAAGGCTGCCGCAGCGACCACGGGATCCCGCCGCAAGGCGATCCGGATGCTGCGCCGCAGGTCGTCGTCGCAGCCGAGCAGTGCCTTGGCACAGCGCCGGGCTCGTCGCCGGTGGGGGCTTGGTGCCAGCAGGGTCGCCAAACGCTGGGCCGGGGTCAGTGAGATTCGCTGGGATCGGGCCAGGGCCAGGGCGGCACGCTCCGCCCGGCGGGCACGCCTTTCGTCGACGTCGAGGGCTGCCGCCACCTCCAGCACATGGGCCCGGCGACAGCGGTCCAGGGTGCCCTGGTCGCCGGGCAAGGCTGCCCGCAGCGTCGTCCAGACCGACTGGCGGCCCGTGGCCATGGCCTTGTAGGTGAGGAGTCGCTCCAGCCTGGTGGCTTCGACGCCGGCCCGGACCGCGGCTTCTGCCTCACCCAACGTCGCCAACACCACGTCGAGGTCGTGGAGGTCGCCCAGCACGTCCTGCAAGCGCCTCAGGACTTTGGCGACCCCACGGTGCCGCTCCGGCAAGAGGCTTTCGAGGGTGTAGCGCAGCCGCTTGACCCCGATGCGCACCTGGTGGAGGTCCTCGGCTTGTCGTCGACGCATGGCGGTGACGTGCAGGGCGCGGGCCTCCTGGAACCGCACCAGGGCAAGCCAGACCAACGCTGGCCGCTTTTGCAGCATGACATCGGCCCGGGTAGGGGCGAGCAGCGAAAGCTCGTCCCAGGCCACCGTGTCGAAGGCAGCGATGGCGGCCACGGCGCCTGCGACGAGGTGGGCGACGCCGGCGTCGATGGCGCCGACGGCGGTGGCGCTGGCGTCGCCAGGCACCAGGTCGACCATCCATTGGCGCATGACCTGGGTGTCACGCAGGGCCCCGAGGCCCGCAAACAGGGGGCGTCCCGTCGCCGACAAACGGCGCCACATGGCCCGGCCCACGGGGTCGACGGCGGCCAGCCCCTGGGCCAGGGATCGGCAGCGGCGCATGGCCACCCGCAAATCGTGGACCAATTCGATGCCGGCTTCGTCGACGAGGGAGGCAGCGAGGGCCTGCCCGTGCAGGGTCCGCACCTCGCTCATGTGCAGGGCCAACCCTGTGAGCGGCGCAAAGCCCGCTGGCGGCTCCGTCGGTGCTGCTTCGGCGGCGGGTGGCGACGATGACGATGACGACGGCAATGACGGCAATGACGTCATGATGACCTCTTGCGACGAGAGGGGGAGCCGATCACGAGTTCCAGTCGGCGGCCAAAGCAGCTGCGAAACAGGGACCGCAGGCCCTCATACTCAAAGGCCTCGAGGGTCTGGCCACTGACGGGATGCAGGGTGACGGTGGTGGTGGTGCCGTCGTCGTGGACGCGGACGCCGCCGACGGCGCTCTGGTGGCTCTGGTCGGTGGCGTCGGCGATGCGCAGCAGGGTGGTGAGGCCCCGCACGGCGCGGCGCTCGGTGGGGTCGAGGCCCACGAGGTCGGGATGGTCTTTGGTGGGCGGCGACCGGCGGTGGAATCGCGCCACCAGGGCCGCCAGGGTCCGCTCGCGGTCGGAGATGCCAGGCACATCCATGTTCTGGATCAGATACATCGAGTGTTTGTGGTGTCGGTTCGACGACACCATATAGCCAGCGTCGTGGAGCACCGCCGCGACCTCGAGGATCAGGCGGGACTCGGTGGGGAGTTCGTGCACGCTGCCGAGCTGGTCGAACAGGGCGAGGGCCGTGTTCCGGGTGTGGATGCCGTGGGCTTCGTCGAAGCCAAAGCGGCGGCCGGCTTCGACGACGGCGTCGGACAACAAGGGGTCCGTTCGCCGCTCGCTGGACCGATGGACGAGGTCCACCAGCAGGCCTTCTTTGAGGCCGCCGTCGACGGCGGTGACGCTCTCGAGCCGCAGATGGAAGGCGATGCTCTCCAGGATGACGGCGCCGGCGATGACGACTTCGGCCCGCTGGGCATCGAAACGCTTGCGCCGGGTGGCGATGCTCATGCCGACGAGCTCCTCGACGGCCCGGGTCAGGTGTTCGCGGGTGGCGTGGGACGATCCCGGTGGGGCCGCGAAGGCGCAGACGGCGCGCACGGTGCCCGAGGAGCCAATCGCGTGCTTTGGGGCCTGCTTGATGGGGGAGGGCAGGGCCTCAGAGACAATGCGCTGGGCATAGCGGCGCATGGCCACCAGCTGTTCACGGGTGACCCGGTTGGCGGTGCCAAAGATCTCCGTCAGCCGGACGGCCCCCAGGGGCATGCTCCACAGCTCGAGGGGGTCTTCGCCTTCGCCGCGGGCGACCTCGGTGGAGCCGCCGCCAATGTCGATGAGCAGTGAGCGGGCCTTGGCTGGCAGCCCGCGAAAGACGCCCAGGCCGATGAGCCGGGCCTCCTCCAATCCCGAAATGACCTCGAGGTCGAGGTCGCAGCGGGCGCGGACCTCGGCGACGACCTCGTCACGGTTCTTGGCCTCGCGGACCGCCGACGTGGCGACGGCGCGCACATGGACCGCCCGGTGGACCCGGCACAGGGCGGCGTAGCGCTCCAGGGCCAGCACCAGCCGCTCCACCACGGGTTCGGGCATGGCCCCGGTGTCCCAGATGCCTTCGCCGGGGCGGACGGGATCCCGTTCCTGGTGGACCTGCTCGAAGGCCCCGTCGTCCAGCAGCCGAACGAGCTTGAGGCGCGCCGCGTTGCTGCCGACGTCGATCCCCCCGATGACGTCACCAACCGCGAGGGTGTGGTCGGTGCCGAGCCGTTCGCCCAGCCGATGGATGCGCCTTGTCATGCCCCGAACTACCACACCCGGGCGGCCAGGTTCGCGACGCGGCGCGGATCCCTTGCTAGAAGCAGATGACACCGCCGATGACGCGGCTGACGACACGCCGACGACACGCCGACGACGACGACGCCCGGGGAGCCCGTGACCTTCGAAGACCCATCGCTCTACATCAACCGTGAACTCTCCATGCTGGCGTTTCAGCGCCGGGTCCTCGAGGAGGCCCAGGACCCCACCAACCCGCTGTACGAGCGGGTCAAGTTCACGGGCATTCTGGCGTCGAATCTCGACGAGTTCTTCATGGTCCGCGTCGCCGGCGTGAAGCAGCAGCTGACGGGCAACGTCACCGAACGCTCTGCCGACGGCAAGCTGCCCCAGGAGCAGCTGTTGCAGCTGGCCCAGACGGCCCAGGTGTTGGTGTCGGACCTCGACAAGGTCTTCTCCGAGCTCACCGCCTCCCTGCGCAGCCAGGCCGATGTCTACCTGCTGTCGCCGGCCGAGTTGTCGCCGGAGCAGGCCGCGGCGGCCCGTGAGTTCTTTCTGCACAGCGTGTTCCCGGTGTTGACGCCCCTGGCCATCGATCCGGGTCACCCATTTCCCCAGCTGCGCAACAAGTCACTGAACGTCTGTCTCTTTCTCCGTCGGGCGGCCCCCACCGTCGACAAGCGCAAGCGGGGCAAGGTGCGGGCCCGTGTCGAGGCCAACGGCGACAACATCTCCCTGGCCCTCGTGCAGGTGCCCCAGGTGATGCCTCGCCTTGTGAAGCTGCCGTCCGCACGGGGCCAGGCCTGGCTGCCCCTCGACCAGCTGATCGCCATGCATTCGGCCGAGCTGTTCCCCGGGTTTGCCATCGCCGAGGCGAGCTTTTTCCGCGTCACCCGCAACTGGGATCTCACCATCGACGAGGACGAGCAGGAGGACCTGCTCAAGGCCGTGCAGGAAGAGCTGCGTCGTCGTGATCGCGGCACCGCCGTGCGGCTGGAGATCGGCGCGGCGACGTCGGTGGAGATGGAACAGACCCTGCTGCGGGCCCTGCGGGTGGAGCCCTACGAGGTCTACCGCTCCAGCTCGCCCATGCAGTTGCAGGACTTCATGAACCTCGGCGAGGGCGACCCCCGCCCCGAGTTCTTTCTCGATCCCCTGGTGCAGGTGTCGTCGCCCGCATTCCGCGATGCCGATTCGGTTCTCGCCGTCGTCCGCGACAAGGACGTGCTGGTTCATCATCCCTACGAGTCGTTTGACCCGGTGGTGCGCTTCATCGAAGAAGCCGCCGACGACCCAAACGTCCTCGCCATCAAGCAGACCCTGTACCGGACGTCGTGGGGCTCACCCTTTGTGCGCGCCCTGTCCCGGGCGGCCGAAAACGGCAAACAGGTGGCGGTGCTCGTCGAGATCAAGGCCCGCTTCGATGAGGCCAACAACATCGCCTGGGCCCGTCGCCTGGAGGAATCCGGCGTGCACGTGGTCTACGGGCTCATCGGCCTCAAGACCCACTGCAAGGTCGCCCTCGTCGTGCGCCGCGAACAGAACAACACCATCAAGCGCTACATCCACCTCGGCACGGGCAACTACAACTCGGCGACGGCCAAGGTCTACACCGACCTCAGCTACTTCACGGCCCGCCAGGACATCGCCGACGACGTCTCGGCCCTGTTCAACATGCTGACGGGACTGTCCGACGCCCCGAAGTGGAAAAAGCTGACGGTGGCGCCGTTGACGCTGCTTGATCGCTTGCTCTTCCTCATCAATCGCGAGGCCGAGAAAGCCAAGCGCGGCGAGCCCGCCCGCATCATCGCCAAGATGAACGCCTGCGTCGACCAGACGATCATCCAGGCCCTCTATGCGGCGTCGGTGGCCGGCGTCGACATCGACCTCATCGTGCGCGGCATGTGTTCCCTGCGCCCGGGGGTTCCCGGTGTCTCTGAACGCATCAAGGTGACCTCGATCGTCGATCGGTTCCTCGAGCACCACCGCATCTTCATCTTCGGCACCGGGCCCACCGCCGACGTGCTGTTGGCGTCGGCGGACTGGATGACGCGCAACTTCACCCGGCGCATCGAGACCATGTTTCCCATCGAGGACCATGGCCTGAAGGCCCGAATCATGGACGAAATCATGGGCCTCATCATGGCCGACAACGTCAAGGCTCGACGGCTGCAGCCCGACGGCACCTATGTGCGGGCCGAGATTCCCGAAGGGGCCACGCCGGTCCGCTGTCAGGCAGCCCTGCTGCACCTGGCCCAGATGAGCCTGAGCCCAGAGGGAGGGCGGGCGAAGTGGGAGACCCAGGCCCGCTTGACGCTGACGCCGCGGTCGGTTCCCTGAGCGATCCTGATGGGAATTCACCGACTCGCGCTTCGCGCGTGTCGGTGAATTGTCTACACGTTCATCGGCTGGCGCCGATGAATTGGTGGTGGGATGTTCCCCTACATGGGTGTGACATTCGACGGGATGGACGGGCCACCAACCAGCGGTTGACACCGTGCGTGGAAATCAGCGACGACAGCGACGCCGTTTCCTCGCCGTGTCGACGGCCACGATGACGACCCCGAAGGAGCGCAGATGGTCACCGAGCAGGACATCGAGAGCTACATGATCCGGATGGGGATCTCCTACCGGGAGCTCGGCCGAAAGACCTGGATGCTGCGGGACAGCGAGGACCTCGCTGAGAGCCTCATCGTCAGCCTCAATGAGCCCGTGGTGGTCTTTCACGTGAAGCTCGTCGAGATCCCCACCGACTGCGACCGGCTGAAGCTCTTCGAGGAGCTGCTGCGCCTGAACGCCAGCGAAATGCTCCACGGCGCCTACGGCCTCGACGGCAACACCGTTGTCGCCAATGACACGTTGCAAGCCGAGCACCTCGATTTCAACGAGTTCCAAGCCTCCGTCGACGCCCTCAATCTGGCCATCACCAGCCATTACAAGCGGCTCTCGGCATTCCTCAAGACGGACAAGCCCAAGTCGTGACTTCCCCTCATTTCAAATACTTGGCGCCTCGACAAGTATTTGAATATTCATGCTTATTCGGGTCCGAAGGGCCCGAATTCGCCGCCGGAACGCCCCAGTGGGCAGACGATGGCGCAGCGCGTAGACTCCCCTCAGGACCTTTGGAGCCCGAATGACCATCTTCAGCCGCCTCGGGACACTTCTCAAATCCAACGTCAACGACGCCATCAACAAGGCGGAAGATCCCGAGAAGATGCTCAACCAGATGCTGCTCGACATGCAGCAGCAGCTTGTTGAAGCCAAGAAGCAGGTGGCCGTCGCCATCGCCGACGAAAAGCGCCTGCAAAAGCAGCACGAGCAGGAGCGCGCCCTCGCCGCCGAGTGGGAGAAGAAGGCGATGCTCGCCGTCAAGGCGAACAACGACGAACTCGCCAAGATGGCCCTGCAGCGCAAGACCGAGCACGAGAAGCTGGCCGTCGGCTACGAGCAGCAGTGGGCCCAGCAGAAGACGGCCGTCGACCAGCTCAAGGTGGCCCTCCAGCAGCTCAACAACAAGATCGAGGAGGCCAAGCGCAAAAAGAACCTCCTCATCGCCCGCGCCAAACGCGCCGAGGCCCAGCGCACCATCGCCGAGACCATGGACGGCATTTCGTCGACGTCGGCCTTCGAAACCATGTCGCGCATGGAAGAGAAGATCGACAAGGCCGAGGCCGAAGCCGCCGCCACCTACGAACTCGCCCAGACCGCCAATGGCGACGACCTCAAGGCCAAGTTCGATGCCCTTGAATCCGTCGAGGCCGACGACGCCCTCGCCGCCCTCAAGGCCAAGATGGGCGTGGCCCCCGCCGCCCAGGTCGAGCCCGTCCAGCAGCAGCAGCAGTCCCTCGAAGAAATCGAGAAGCAGATCGAGGCCGAACTCGCCGCCAAGCGCTGACGTCGTCCTGACGTCGCTGGCCCGCTCCCCCGGATGAACCGGCGGGAGCCCCGGACAGAAGAAAAAGGGCCCGTGAGGGCCCTTTTTCGTGGTCGGAGTCAGCCACGTAGACGACGTCGACGTCGACGACGACGTTCAGCCGAAGGTGTCTTTGCCGCCGCCCGGAGGGGCGTAGGTGATCTCGAGGCGACGACCCTCGATGTAGCCGCCGACGCCGGCGGAGCCCTCGGGCCAGGCCTCGACGACGGTGAGGCCGGCCTTCATGTCCTTGATGGAGATGGCCTGCATGGTGGACAGGGCGCCGTCGGCGCTGATGCCCGTCATGCGCTCTTTGCTGCCGTCGGGGCGGGTCACCTGGATGACGTATTTGTTGTCCTTGGCGCGGGCGGCCAGGGCCTGGTCTTTGTCGGCCCGGTCCTTGAGGTCATGGCCCGAGACGTTCATGCAGACGACCATGTCGAGGCGGTTGTCGGGGAGCGCCTGGCGCAGGTTCATGGTCATCGGCTTGTGGGTGCCGTAGCCATAGAAGGTCGGGGCGCCACGGGTGTTGGCAACGCCGACCTGCATCAGGCAGGCCTTGAAGTTCTCGCCGAGGAACTCGCTTTCGCGGGCGGCCTGCTTCATCTGGGCCTGCTGGGGTGCCTTGGCCACGTCGAAGGCTGGAGCCAGGGACGATGCCGGGGCTGCGGGCTTCGGCGGCGGCGTGACGCTGCTCACAGCCGTGGGCGTGGTGGCGGCAGGCGTTTGACCAAGAAGACGGCTGAAGAAACTCATGGTGACCCTCGCTGAGGTTGGTTCTAGCCCGACTGTCCAACCTTTGGCGCGTCCCGGGCCCGGGGATGTCCGCGAATGTCAGGCCATGTCGCACCTTCTCCCACGGATCTGCCGATAGTCCCTCCATGCGGCACCTGTTCACCCTGGCGATGTTGGCGATGGCCCTCCAGGCCGTCGGCTGCGGCACCGACCTCACCGGTCCCACCGGTTCCAGTGAGCAGGCCGCTCCGGCGGGTTTCAGCACCACCCCGATCACGGCCCCGGCTGTGGACGACGACGCCGACGGCACCGATCCCGGCACCGGCGACACTGGCGCCGACGACGCCCCCGTCCCCGGCGACCCCGCCGCCAACCCCGACGGCGACGACGGCGCCCCTGCCGCCGGCGCTCCCGGCACCGCTCCCCCACCCGCCGAACAGGCCCAGAGCTGCCAGGCCTGGCAGGACTGCGGCCCCCACTTTGGCGACCTGAACTCGGGCTTCGACTGCGACGGCGGCCAGTGCGCCTGCAACGTCGCCGGCACCTGGGACGACGACTGCGCTGCCATCGGTGGCCTGTGGAGCGACGAGGAGTGTTTCTGCTTCGTCACCCAGAGCCGTCCCCCCGAGCCCGCCAACGACGCCAGCACCACGAACGACGACGACGCACCCTGGTGTTGGTGGCGCTGGCACGAGGAGTGCGAGCCCGACGAATGGGTCGACACGTCGTACTACCGCCGCGAATGCGACAGCAGCGGCTGCTACAACCGCTACATCAGCCGCGGGCATTGGGTCGACGGCTACTGCAACGACGTCTGGACCAAGACCTGCGACGACGGCAGCCGTCAGGTGTACCGCTGACCTGATCGCCCGGTCGTGCCATAGGGCTCTGCATGAGCCGTCTCCATCGCCGCACACTCTCGTTCGTCGTCGTCGTCCTCACCGCCAGTCTGGTCGGCATGCTGGGCGGCTGCGGCTCGAAGGTCGGGCCTGCCCGCAGCCTCGTCGTCGAGAAGAACGAAGCCCTGGTGGCGCGCGGTCGCTACCTCGGCACCCACGTGGCTGCCTGCATCGACTGCCACAGCACCCGCGACTGGAGCCGCTTGAGCGGGCCCGTCGTCGTCGGCAGCGAGGGCAAGGGCGGTGAACGCTCCGGGCCCGAGCAGGGCTTCCCGGGGACGTTTTACGCCCCCAACATCACGCCCCATGCCTTGTCATCGTGGACCGACGGCGAGCTCGAACGGGCCCTCGTGGCCGGCGTCAGCAAGGATGGGCGCCCCCTGTTTCCCCTCATGCCGTACCGGTCCTACGGACAGCTCTGCCAGGAGGACGTCGACGCCGTCATTGCCTGGGTACGGACCCTTGAGCCCAAAGAGGGGAGCGTCCCGGCGCCGACGTGGTCGTTTCCGTTCGGTCTGGTGTTGAACGGCATCCCCAAAGAGCAGCCCCGGGGGACCTGCGCTGACCCCACCGACCCGGTCGCGTATGGCCGCTACGTCGCCACGGCCGCGAGCTGCGCCAGCTGTCACACCAAGACCGAGCGCGGCAAGCCCGTCGCCGGGTTCGAATGGGCGGGCGGGTTTTCGTTCGTCGTCGACGGCGGCACCGTCGCCTCAACCAACATCAGCCCCGACGACGACACCGGCATCGGCCGCTGGACGAAGGAGGTCTTCATCGCCCGCTTCCGCGATGGCGCCCGTGAGCAGCCCCGGGTGGCCCCAGGAGCCCTGCAGAGCACCATGCCCTGGTCGGCCTTCGCCGGGATGACCGATCAGGACCTGGCGGCCATCTACGACTTCCTGCGCACGGTTCCCCCGGTGAAGAACCAGGTGGTGCCCTGGACGCCGACGCCACCGAAGCCCTGACCTGTGACCCGCCGACCTGCGGACCTGCGGACCTGCGGACCTGCTGACGCATTGCGTTGGCTGCACTGATCCCGCCGCCGTCGCTGCCGTCGACGGCGGCTGCTAGGATCGGCCCGTGGTCAACGATGTCGTTGTTTGCCTGGTGACCATCACCCTTGATCCCCGCGATGGTCGGGCCGTCGCCATTTTCCAGGACGAACACGGGCGTTGCCTGCCCCTGTGGGTCGACGACGCCGACGCCGGCGCCCTCGCCGCTGCCGCCCGTGGCCAACGAATGGGCACGTCGTCAGCAAGCCTGGTGGTGGCGTCGGTGGAGGCCTGCGGCGGCGCCATCGATCGCGCTGTCTTGCAGCGGGTGCAGGGCGGCGTGTTGCGGGCGGTCATCGTCGTCGTCGGCGCCACCGGACCGGTGGAGTTGCCCGCCAAGGCGAGCACGGCGGCCGCCGTCGCGATGCTGGCCGGGGTGCCCATCCTCGTCGACGAAACCGTGTTGGCCCTGTTGAACCGCCGCCTGCAAGACGCGGCGCCCCGGGGGACCGCCGGCACCGACAGCGCCGTCGACGAACCCCTGGCCCAGACCACGGCCGAACGCTGGAACACCTTGCTGCAGCGCCTCGCCGACAAGGTCCACGACGACGATCGCCCTTCATAGGGGGTCAAAAGAAAAGCGCGGGCCAGGGCCCGCGCTTTTTCGTGCTGAAGCGTCGGTGACGACGTTTCCCGCCCGGATGGTCACTTGCTCTGCCCGCGAGCGGAGCGAGGCGAAGAAAGGCCGCCCGCAGGGCAAAGCACATGCCGGAACTCCTTGGGCAAGACCGCTTGCGGTCGCAGACCAGGGAGCTCCGGAATCAGGCACCCTTCTGCGAGGAGAAGTCCTGCAGCGACTTGATGCGGGCCTTCTTGCCCTTGAGGCCGCGGAGGTAGAAGAGCTTGGCGCGACGAACGCGACCGCGCTGCAGCACGTCGATCTTCTCGATGCGGGGGGAGTTGATGGGGAAGATGCGCTCGACGCCCTGGCCGAAGCTCATCTTGCGCACGGTGATCGTGCCGCGGTTGCCACCACGACGACGGGCGATGCACATGCCTTCAAAGGCCTGCACGCGCTCTTTGTCACCTTCAAGAATCTTGAGGTGGACGCGGATGGTGTCGCCGGCGCGGAAGTCGGGCATCTGCCGAACGTATTCCGCTTCGATTTCCTGAATGATCTTGGACTTCATCGTTCACTGCCTGTTGCGGGTCAAAACCGCGTTGCGACGGGGAGGCGCTTCATTGTCGCGGCGGCTGCCGTGACGTTGACCGCATGTCCGTTTCCGTCGGGGAGAGGTCCGTTGATGGCGCGGTCGTCGTCTCGGATGAGTGACGCCGTGCCCGGTAGAGCTCCCTGGTGATCCGGCTCCGGGTGGAGCCGGCAAAAACTGGTCGAGGCGGAATCAAGCAGCCCCGACCCGCTGCGTCAACGGCTGTTGACGTGGCTGACGGTCAGCCCCGGCGGTGGGCCTTGGGGATGCCGGCGGTGGGGCCTTCGTCGTTGAGGTCCGTCGACGCCGGGCGCTGGGCCCGGGCGCTCGAGTGCTCGCCGAGCTGGGAGAGGGTTTTGCCCAGGGGGGAATGGGTCTTGTAGACCGTGTCGAGGTCGTGGTCGGGGTCGAGCTTGACGTCGTAGACGATGGGCTTGTTGGCCCGGTGCAGGCCGTCGACGTCGGCGTGGAACTGGCCCTTGGGGGCGTACTTCTCGGGCTCAAGGAGCATCTGCTTGGTGTAGACGAGGGCGTGGCGGTTGGTGTCCGCCAGCTCGTACTCCGAGCCGAGCTTGATGGCGTCGACGGGGCAGGCCTCTTCGCAGTAGCCGCAGAAGATGCACCGCAGCATGTTGATTTCGTAGTGCACGGCGAAGCGCTCGCCGGGCGAGTTGGGGCTGTCGGGGTTGTTGTCGGCGGCCTCGACGTAGATGGCCTGGCTTGGGCAAGCGGCGGCGCAGAGGTGGCAGCCGATGCAGCGCTCGACCTCCTTCTGCTGGCCATTCACTTCCATCTTGGTCTTGTGCAGGCGGTGGCGGCCCCGGTACTTCGGGGACACGGGACGCTTCACCTCGGGATAGCTCACCGTCTCGGCGGGGCGCCCGGTGTGCTTCAGCGTGGTGAGCATGCCCTTCAGCATGGCAGCGGTGCTCTTCACAAACGACATGGGCAGTCTCCGCAGGCGCCGTCTTGGACCAGACGCACCACCCGCCTGCTAGCAGCCGGTCATCGACGTCTCAAGCACCAACACGGCGCCCGAGGCGGGCGCGGTGCCACCTTTGGCTACTTGGACAGGAAGCCCATGACGATCAACATGGCCACCGCGATGCCCACCAGGCTCTCGCCCGCGATGAGGCCCGATGACACGCTGACGGTGTAGCGCTCGTGGATGGCCGGCTTGAAGCGGCGCAGCAGGTCGGCGATGAGGCTGCCCAGGAACATGGCGATGGCGTTGCTGCCGGGGATGACCATGGCGATCCCCAGGCCCGACGGCGACGGCAGCAACTTCACCACTGCCTTCGGGGCGAGCTTTTCCAGGAGGGCCAGGGCCACGCCGAGCAGCCCGGCCGCGAGGGCCGCCATCTGGGCTTCCGTCGACAAGGCACCGAGGCCGTCGGCAAACGCCTTGGACACGCCGGCCCAGACCACGCACGACGGCGCCGGCCAGGCATCGCTGCCGAGCACACTGGGATCGGGGATCAACAGCCAGAAGGCCGGCACGATGACAATGGCGCCAGCAACGACGCCAAACAGCTGGGCATAGAGCTGATGGCGTGGGTTTGCGCCCAGCAGCCAGCCGGTCTTCAGCGTCGTCAGCAGGTCGGCGGCGTGCAGGCCGATGCCGCCGGTGACGTTGGCCGCCATGATGTTGCCCGACAGGTTGCCGGGGGTGATGACGCCGTAGATGAGTTGGGTGACGGGGCCGAGGGCCTTGGTGGGGGTGACGTCGGTTTCGCCGGTGACCCGGGCGGCGACAAACCCCATCAGCACGGCGAGGGGGACGGCGACGCAGCCGGCCCACCAGGGGATCTGAAACAGCACCGACATGAGCATGACGATGATCGGGCCAAGCACCATGACGCCAATGGGGAACCAGGCCGGCGGGACCTCGATATCGCGCAAGGGGTCGCTGTCGTCGTCGTCGGCCACGGGCTTCTTCTTGGTGAAAAACGCCGCGAGGCCGGAAAACGAGCGCAGCACCGAGCGCCAATCAAACAGAAAACTCGTCAGGCCCGACGACACCAACATCGCGGCGCCGGGCCACAACGTGAAGGCGATGATGCTTTTGTAGTTGGCCTCCTTGATGAGGCCAGCCTCGAGGAGCTGGGGGGCCAGCACCACGTAGGTGAGTACGCCGCCCATCAACAACGACCACCCCGTGCGGAAGCTCATCAGGGCGCCCGCGCCGATGAGCACCACCTCGGTCTTCAGGGCGATGGTCCATTTGGCGAGGGGCAGGCCGGCCAACGACCCCGGCAGGGGCAGGGTGGCCGGGATGTTGAAGGGCATCCAGGCCGCTTTGGCGTCGCGCAGCCAGGCCAGGGCGCCGGCGATGACGGCGGCGATGACGAGGCTCTTGGCCTTGGCGTTGCCGTCGCCCTCGGCGCCCGCGTGCAGGGACTTGATGGTTTCGGCGGTGGCCGTCCCCGTGGGGAAGGGCAGGGCCTCCTTGTTCACGAGCTGGCGCTTGATGGGGATGGCGACAAAGACCCCGAGGGCGGCGATGACCGCGAACCAGGCCACGAGGCCCAGACCTTCAGGGCGCAAGGTGGTGACCATCAGCAGGGCCCCAAAGGCCGCCATGTTGCCGCCGCCGGTCATGAAGCCAGCCCCCGACGCCACCGTCGTCAAGGCGTTGTTCTCCAGGGCGCCCAGGGGCTTGACCAGACCGGTCTTCTCCAGCGCCTTGAAGACGCCAAATGCCAGGATGCACGCCGTCAGCGTGACCCCGAGGGACCAGCCGGTCTTGAAGAACACATAGAGGTTCGACAGGCACATCACGGCGCCAATCAGCATGCCGATGACGACGGCGCGGGCTGTCAGCTGGGGCTGGCTCCGGGGGGACACATAGACCGTGTCGCGCCAGGTGCGCTCGGGATCGCGGTCGACGTCGACGGTGGCAAAGGCAACGGTGACGACGGCGACGTCGACGGTGACGGCCTGGTCGCCGTTGGAAGGTGCGGGGCTGTCGGACATGGTCGTCGTGTCGCCGAGGATGGCGGCGACAGCAACCGGGCATGTGTCCGGGAGGGTCGGGCATCGACAGCGGGCGTGGGGCGCGGGAAGGTTCCGCCCATGGCGCCTCCCTTCCAGCATCACCTGTTCATCTGCACCAACGAGCGGTCCCCCGACGACCCCAAGGGCTCCTGCGTCCACCGGGGCGCCCTGGCCCTGCACCAACACGCCAAGGAGCGCTGTTTCAAGCTCGGGCTCAAGGGCGCTGTGCGGGTCAACAAGGCCGGCTGTCTCGACACCTGCGCCCAGGGGCCCGCGGTCGTCGTCTACGGCGCCGCCGACCCCGCCGAGGGGGTCTGGTACACGCTGGCCTCCACCGCCGACGTCGACGCCGTCATCGACGAACATCTCGTCGGCGGCACCGTCGTCGAACGGTTGCGGATGCCGCCAAAGGCGTGAGCGGTCTGGTCCGCCCTCAGAGGCCGAGGGGCGCCAGGGCGCCAGCGACGTCGACGGTGTAGATCAGCGTGGCTTCCAGCTTGATGGCCGCGGCGCCGTCGGGCTTGCGCACCCGGGTGGTGTCGCCGTCGACGGTCTTGAGGGTCAGGCTTTGGCCCTCGGGGGCGGCCAGCACCATGGTGAAGACGAGGGAGCGCAGGCGGTCGTTGAAGGCGTCGTTGCCGCCGTCGACAAAGCTGAGGGGGACCTTGCCGGTGGTCTCGGCCAACTGGCCAACCTCGAAGCCGGCGGTGTCGGGGTCGACGTCGACGCCGACGGTGCCGACCTTGACGAAGTCGCCGCCCGCGATGAGGGCTTCGGGGTCGGTGACGTCGTCGCTGGCTGGGCCGACGTAGACGTCGAGGACCGGGGCATCAAAGGTCAGGGAGTTTTCGTCCCAGGTGATGAAGACGTCGTCGAAGCTGACGGACTTGACCTGTTCGGGGTCGCTGGCGCCGGCATTGGCGAGGGCCTCGGCGAGGTCCACCGGGATGGCGACCTTGGGCCGGGCGGCATCGGCCACCTCGGCAGGCAGAAGGTCTTCGGCGCGGGTGGTGGTGCCGGCGACGTCGATCTCGGCGGGGAAGGCTTCTGGCAGGTCGACGGGGTCACAGGGCGCGCCGGCTTCGGCCTGGCAGATGATCGAGATGCCCTGACAGGAGGCCGCATCGGCCGTGGGGCAGGCCGCGGTGACGGCGTCGTCGACGGCGGAGCCGACGTCGAGGTCAAAGGCCGGGGTGCTGAGGGGTACCGGCAGGTCGAGTTGACCGCCACAGCCGATGACCGTCGCAAGGAGCAGCAAGGAGGGGAAAGCGAAGCGCATCGAGACTCCAGAGTTCGCAAAAACAGGACCAAAACATGACAAAAACCATGACGGCTTCGACACCGCCAACCTGCTGACGGTACCCATTGTGGGCGTGGAGCGCTCCTGCAGCAGGTACGACCTGCTCCCACCTGCCGACGGTGCTCAGCCGCTGTGGGGAACCGGATCGTCTTCGGAATTGGCGCCCTGGATCTCGCGGGTGGGGCTTTGGCGTTGCCGCTGGGCGAGGATCTGCAGGGCCCGTTCAACGGTCTCCAGCCGCTCCGCCAGGCGGCTGTTTTCGCCAGCCTCGCGATCGACGGCCTTCTCGAGGTCGAAAATCCGCAACTCCAGAAACGCGAGTTTTTCCTCCAGCTGGGTCTGGTCAGTGGGGTCGGTGTGGCTGGTCATGGAGGCTTGTCCTGGTGGGTTGCCGTAAATTCTTCAATAATATCGAAGTGTTGAGTGCAGTGTCTGCCAAGCGTCGGCGCTACCGGACAAACGGGGTCACCCAGATGTGCGCATTCGTCGGATGACGCTGTTGCACACCTCGTGTCAACGTCTCGAGATGGAGATCGGCCGAGCCACCGTCCAGCTGCCGTACCGCACCCTCGAGGAATTCGAGGGCGGGTTCGCCGAGCGGGTGTCGTCCAGGGCGGTCTTTTTTGCCGAGAGCCAACTGGGCCTGCCGTCACCGTCGGAGCCGTTTGAGCTGGGGGCTCGCATCGAGGTGGCCGTCACCCTCGACGACGGCAGCGAGGCATTTGCTTTTCACGGCGTCGTCGCCTGGATGTGGCGGACAGCCACCGTGCCGTCCGGCCGCGAAGCTGGCGTCGGGGTCCTGGTCGTTGACGTCATCGACGGCGCCCCGTGTTTCCGGCGCCTGCTGGCCCGTCCTGGCAGTGGTGGGCGGGTGCGCATTCCCGGGGCCCGGGTGGTCGAGCGACTGCATCTGGCGTCGCGGGTTGCCGCAGGCATCGTGCTCTGCCCCGTTGGTGCGTCCCCGTCCCCGTCCCTGGTGCCGGTGCCGACGGTCATTGCCGCCATCGACATGGCGGCCATCAAAGACGCCCTCGACGACGACCTCGACGACAGCCTTGAGATGGCGTTGCCACCGGCCTTGCTGGCGGCTGTCGACGAGCCGGTGGCCGTGGGTGATGGCATCGATCGCGACGACGACGTCGGGCAGGAGCCCTCAGCATCCAGCGACCGCCTGGCGATGCTGACCGCGGCCCTGGCGGGCGGCGGTGATGGCACCGATGGTCCGACCCTCGACGGCGAAGGCAATGCCAGCTCCGAGCTCAACGACGTGGCCGCGCCCTTGACCCACCAGGAGCCCGTCGCCGAACCACCGACCCAGAGCCTCCCGTCGTCGAGTCATCTCCCGGGCTCGCCGTTTGACGCCGACCTGTCGGCCCTCGACGACACCTCCTCGGCCTTCGACGCCAGCTCGCCGTTGTTCGACGACCCCGCCTTCGGCACCAACGCCGCGGGCGTCGAGGGAGCTGCCAGCTTCCACGTTGGTCTGTCGGCGTTTGATGATCCGGGCTTTGGCCTGGACGAGGGCGCCCGTGACGACGACGACGACGACGTCGAAGCGACGCTGGAACGCCCCCCGTCCGTGACCGCCAGCACCACCGTCGTGAGCGCCCTTGTTGACCTTGGCGGCGTCGAGGCGTTTCCCGAGGCTCCCCCGTCGGTGGGGCGCCCCTTTGAAGCCCAATCCACCGACGTCGACCTGCTGGCGTCGATCTCCGCCGCCGACGTCGTCGCCCTCGATGTGGCCTCGGAGTCCGACGCGTTGCCGGCGCGGGGGCGGGGCTTTGTGTCGGCGCCGTCGACGGACGCTGAGGAATTGCCGTCGGTCGAGGCCGACCTGCTGAACCCCGAAGCGTGGCCGGGCGTGCTTCCCCTCGACGATGCCGACGCGTGGCCTTCCCTGACGACCGAACTCTTCACGTCCCGCAGGCTCCCGGGGCCCGAAGGATGGCCTGCCTGGTCGGACCTCCTCGACGCGCGCACCATGGGGGTCTCCTTCGCCGTCAATCGCCGGGGCACCGTGGGGCTGGAGTTCTTCTCCTGGCCCCTGCACGGCACCAAGCGCTACTCGGGGGTGGGGCAGGGCGATTCGTCCGATCCACGACGTCACAGCACGGCCATCGTCCCCATCGCCGACGGCCTCGATGACTTCGACGAGCACACCGCCGACAGCGGCGACGAAGACGTATTTTCAGCGCCGTCAGAGCCAGAGACCGATCCCTTTGCACCCCAGGGCACAGACCCCCGCCTCAACGTGGAAGGCCTCGTGGCCCGCCACGTCCGGGCCAGTCACAAGGACGTGGCCGACGACGCCGTGGTCTTTGACGACGTCATCAGCGGGCTGGGGCGACAATCAGACCCCGACGCCACCCGCGACGAAATGCACCTGCCAGCCCTGCACCGCACAAGTCCCGGCGTGTTCGCCGATCCGACGTCGGGCACCGACAGCGGCGAGGCTGCCGACTCATCCAGCGACCACGACGGATCGTGATCGATTGAGCGTCACGGCACACAGCAGGTCACGCCCACCGGGCGCACAGGATCTGCGGGCGGGTCGCCGGGAATGACCGCCCAAAGCAGCACGCCAAGGCCGGCTCCGACGACGACGACGCCCACGGCCGCCCCGACGACGGCCCAGCTCACGCCGGCCCCATCGGGGACCACCAGCGTGGGTGGCGCGGCAGTCACGACGAGCTTCTCAGGCGCGAGGGCCAGCAGGATGGCGTCAGCCAACTGCACGGTCGGCTCTGCGGGGCTCGCTGTGGAGGCCACCACGACGTCGGCCACCACGCCGCCTCGACGGATGGCCAGGGCTCGGCGGACGTCGGGGCCAACGCCGACGACGACGTCGACGCCGGTGCGTTCCAGCAGGGCCGGCAGGGCCTCGCGGTCCCCTCCCCGAATCCGCTGCACCAGGGCAAGGCGGGCATCGAGATCCTCGTCGGTCTGCAGCACATCCTCGACCGCCGCGACGTCGTCACCGACGGACAAGACGCGACTGCTGGTGTGACACCCTGGCGCACGCAGGCTCAGGAGATGCGGTCCTGTTGGCAGGCGCAGCAGGCCATCGGCAACGTTTTGGGAAACGCCGTCGACGAGAACTGAGACCGGCTCGTCACTGCCAAGCACCCGGGGGCGTACGACGACGACGGCACCCTGGGCAGTACCGTTGGCCGAGCGGGCATCCCCCCAGACCCGCACCACCGACGGTGGGTGCAATGCGGCATCGAGTTCCAGGCGCTGGGGTTCCAGGCGGGCCGCCAGGCGAATCAGGTCGATGACATCGTCGACGGTCGCCCCCCGCGAGAGCTGCACCGTGGCGCGGAACACCAGGGCATCCACCAGCAGGTCGAGATGGTCCTCGGGCCGCTCCAGGCGCAGGGCCTCGTCGAGGGCCACCGCGGTGGCGTCGTCGGCGGCGGGCAGGTCGAGTTGTCGCCAGGCGGCGCGAGCCACCAGCATCCGCGATCGGACCTCCTGACGATCTCCCACGGTGCTGCGCCGGGCTTTGCCATCAAGGCCGCCCCGCTCGCTCTGATCAAGGACCCGCATCCCCCGGGCCCGCAGGGCGGCTTCGACGACGTCGGCGGCGCCGGTGTCGACGTCGTCTGCGGCGATGACGACGACCCGTTCGCCGGCCAGCGACGGCGGTGGTGCCGGCACCGGTGGCGCAGCACCGGCGACCACGACCAGCAGGGCCAGCGCGAGGCCCATCAGGCGGGCGGTCCGGACTGGGGTGGCGTTGGCGTTGGCGTTGGCGCCGTCGACCGCAGCACGATGAAGCCCACGATGGCCGACAGCGTCGACCCCACCAGGATGCCGGCCTTGGCTTCGTTGTGCAGCAGCGAGCCCTCCTCGAAGGCCAGGGCGGCCACAAAGAGGGACATGGTGAAGCCGATGCCAGCGATGACCGACATGCCCCACAGATGGGTCATCCGGACGCCGGGTGGCAGGGGCAACAAGCCCGAGCGCACACAGGCCACGAGGGTGGCGAAGATGCCGAGCTGTTTGCCGACAAACAGGCCGACGATGATGCCGAGGGACACAGGGGCCACCAACGTCGACAGTCCCATGCCCGTGAGGTTCACGCCGCCATTGGCGAGGGCAAAGACCGGCAGCACCAGCCAGCTGATCCACGGGTTGAGGGTGTGCACCACCCGTTCCAGGGGCGGTTGGTGTTGCTCCAGGCGGCGCTCGAGACTGCCCAGCGCCGCATCGGCGTTGCCGTCATTGGGCCGGTCGGCTTCGCTGGACGCGTAGGCCATCAATGCCCGGGCCTCGGCGACGACCTCGTCGACACCAACGATGCCGCGCGCCGGGATGCACATGCCCACGACGACGCCGGCGATGGTGGGGTGGATGCCGCCATGGTGCAGGGCCATCCACAAGGGCACACCGACGACAATGTAGGGCGTCACCCGCCACACGCCCGCCAGGTTCATGGCCACGAGCAGCACCGTGAGGCCACCGGCGACACCGAGGGCCGCGCCGTGGACCTCACCGCCGTAAAACAGCGCGATGACGACGATGGCCCCGAGGTCGTCGATGATGGCCAGTCCCATCAGCACCTTGACGACGAAGTCGGGCACCCGGCCACCGACGGCGCGAATGGCGGCGAGGGAGAACGCGATGTCCGTCGCCATGGGCGTCCCGAATCCCTCGGGGTGCATGGGGGCCACCAGCAGGTACAGGCCAGCCGGCACCAGCATGCCGCCCAGGGCCGCCAGGGCCGGCACCATGGCCCGACGAATCCCCCGCAGCTCACCGACGACGACCTCGCGCTTGATTTCGGCGCCCACCACCAGGAAGAACACCGCCATGGCGGCGTCGTTGATCCACATCAACAGCGGCATCTCGAGGGTGTGGTCGCCAGCGCCCAGCCGGACCATCGTCGCCCACAGGGACACGTAGCCGTCGCCGGCGCTGGAGTTGCGCCACACCATGGCGGCGGCCATGGCCAGCAGCAGCAGCACGCCGCCCTGGGAGGCGACCTTGGCAAAGAGCGCGGCAGGGGCCACCAGCAGGCGCTGGAGGGGCCCACCTCGTCGTTCAGCCACACCGTCAGACATGGGGGCGAAGCTACACACTGGCTGAAGCCAAGGCCACCGCTGTTGGCGTCCAGGTGACGCCGAGCAAGGCCCGGTTTTCGGTGCGCCGGCACAAAAAAACAGCGGCCCGGGGGGCCGCCGTTGTTCACAATCGTCCTCGACCTGCGTCGAGTTCACAGGCGGCGTCAGCCGTGGGGGCAGTGCCCGCTTTGGCCGGCGCGGAGCATGTCTTCTTCGTGGAACGGCGCCTGGTTCTCGCGCTTGTTGATGTCGTACGGGTCGAGCCTGCCCGCCTCGAAAACACCCGAGAGACCAAAGAACGAGTAGAGAGCCACCAGCAGAGTTGAGATCAGCGTCATCGTCGCCTCCTGATGCCTGATGCTAGGTCCGACGCCCGGGCCTGTCGCGTTTGTGGGGGCGCGAGACACCCGACCACCATCAGCCCGTCAGCCCGTCGTCACCAGGTCAGCGCTTGAGGCCTTTGAGGATGCCGCGGACATCGCGGGCGAATTTGCCGTCGGGGGCGAGCTCCAGGTAGCGCTCGTAGGCGGTGACGGCGTCGCTGCTGCGGTTGGCGCTCTGGTAGGCAGCCCCGAGGAGCACGTAGACCTGGGCATCTTTCGGCGCCAGGGCCCGGGCCCGCTCCAGATGGAAAAGGGCGGCATCGAGGGTGTCGAGCTCGTAGTAGGCGTTGCCCAGCCCAAGGTGGGCAGCCACGCCGTCTTTGTCGACGCCAAGGGCCGCCTTGTAGGCCCGGACGCTGCGCCCGAAGTCGCCGCGCTTGGCGAGGGCGTCAGCGTTCTTGAGGTGGCCTGCATAGGACGACGCACCGTCGGCAGCTGCCACGACAGCGACGGGGGCCGGTGTTGGGGCCGGAGCCGGTGTTGGGGCCGGAGCCGGTGTTGGGGCCGGTGCCGGCGTTGGGGCCGGAGCCGGTGCCGGTGTTGGCGCCGGTGGCTCCACGGGGGGCACCGGTGCCGGGGCCGGCGTGGGCTCGGGGGCCACCGGGACCGGCGCAGGCTCGGGGGCCGGCGGTGGCGGCATCGGCGCCGGGGCAGCAACCACCTCGACGGTGTCGAGGCCGGCGTCGACGTCGACACTGCCGCGGGCATCGGTGCCGCTGCCAACCTTGATGGCGATGAGCACGGCCAGGAAGCCCACCACGAAAATGCCGGCGGCCACGGGGGTGCTGATGCCGAAGCGATCGATGGTCGGCAGCGGATCAATGTCCAGCTGGGTCCGGCGGGTGTGGATGGCCTGGTCGCCATCGGGGCCGGGCGTCGTGCCAGCGCTGCCGTCAGTGTCACCGTCGCCGTGTGCGGCATCGCCGGCATCGACATCGGCATCGCCGCCATTGTCGTTGTCGTTGTCGTTCGCGGCGACGGCCACCGAAGGCGTTGAGGTCAGCGGCGTCGTCGGCGGCTTGCGTCGAGCCGAGTCGGTATCCACCAGGCCGCTGTCGTCGTCGAAGCCGTCTTTCTGCAGTTCGGCGGGGACGGGGGTTCCCTCGTCGCCAAGTTGGGCCGCGATGCGGTCCGCCAGGCTCGCCGCCGGGGCTCCCGAGGTGGACGCGCCGGCGCGGTCGACGATGGTGGCGTTGCCGCCGTCGGCCTCGGCGCCGAGGGCCAGGGCAAGTTCGTCCTCAGAGAGCCCGAGTTCGTCAGCCAGGGCCTCGCTCGCCGTCGGGCCCGGGGTTGGCGCAGGCACCGGCGCCGGCGGCGGGGGCGACGTCGACGTCGACGGAGTCGTCAGCGTCAGCACGGGGGGAGGCGGAGGCCGCATGGCGAGCACCGGCGTGGCGCCAGCGGGGGTCGGCTCATCGTCGGGGGCGACAATGGTCTCCCAGCCATCGGTGTCGTCGGAAACACCGGGGCGCTCCACCTGGGTGGAGGACCAGGCCCGGGCCCCCACCGACGCCCGCGGGGCCACCGAACGCAGCTCGACGGCGTGGTCGGGATCGACGGGCAGGGGGCGTGGCGGACCAGGGGCCGCTGCATCCGCCGCCGGACCAAGCAGGGAAGGGGAGGGCGCCAGCGGTGGCGTCGTCGGCGCCGCCGGCATGACGGGGATGGTCGGCATGGCTTCGGCGACCATGGCCGCGTCGTCGACGCTGTGGTCGATGCCGTGGTCGTTGCCGTGGTCGTTGCCGTGGTCGATGCCGTGGTCGATGCCGTCGCGGAAATCGGGGCTGCCGGCCGCGTCGGCGGGGATGGCGGCGTCAACCGGGGCCGCACCGTGGCCACCGACGTCAGCGTGGTGACGGGCGTTGTCGCCAGCCTTGGCCCCTGTCGGGGGCGCCAGGAACGCTCCGGCGGAAACGTCGACACCGACGTCGACATCGGCGTGGGCCGCGGTCGGTGGCGTGGTGTCGTTGGGGACGAGCATGGCGTGGTCGCCGCTCTCGCTGTTGTCGGCGTCGTCGTCGTGGGCGTGGGTTGACGATGGCTCTTGCAGCCAGGCCTCGACCCGGTTGTTGGCGTCGGCCACGGGCTCGCGGTCGGTCACGTCGAAGATCAGGCCTTCGAAGTAGAGCTTCGACGCAATCTCCAGGGCTTCGAGGTCGCCGAAGTCGGTCTCGTCGACGACTTCCAGCAGGGTGCGTCGCCCGTCAAACAACCGCAGCAGGGCGTTGATCTCGTCGGGCACCTCGGCCAGCCGATCGACCAGCTCCGTGAAGTCGATTTCGAAGCGGTGCTCCAGGGGAGGCAACTGCTCGATGAGGCGCCCCCACTCGTCGACCCGGCGCATGCCCTCCATCAGCAGGCCCTGGGTGGACAGTTCGATGACGTCGGCGTCGTCGTGGGCGCCGAATTCCATCGAGAAGGTGCCGTCGTTCCAGACGAGCATCCGGTAAAACGCGCGCTCGCCGCTGAGCCGACGACTGCGGGCGTCGCAGACCTTGCCTTCGCGAAAGCTGACCTGACCGCGCTGGGTGCGGGTCTCGATGTTGAGGCGCCCCGTCTTGCGACCGATCTCGACGGTCTGCATGAGGTCGACGAGGCCCATGTCGCCGAGGAGACCAGAGAAGCTGGAGCTGCGCTCACGGCGCTCGAGGGTCTGCTTCTCACGCTTGTCGAGGAGCACCCGCACGCGGGTCAGCACCTCTTTGATGTAGATGGGCTTGGTGAGGTAATCCTCGACGCCGAGTTCGAGGCCCGCGACCTTCTGTTCGAGCCGGTTTTCCGACGACAGAAAGATGATGGGGATGTTGGCGGTCTCGACCCGGACCTTCAGCTTGCCGACGAAATCGAAGCCGCTCTCGTCGCCGGGCAGCTTGGTGTCGGTGATGATGAGGTCGGGGGCGCTGTGGTTCAGCTTGTCGCGGGCGTCTTTGGCGTGGACCGCCGTCGTGACCGAAAAACCGCTCTTGCGCAGCGAGACCTCCAGCATGCGGAGGCTTTTGCTGTCGGCGTCGACGAGGAGGAGGCTCTTCTTCGCCATGGTGTATGGGCCGGACAATCGACGGGCAGGCCATGGAAAGTCAAGGAATCCCTCATGTTCCCGGGTGTTGATGTCGGTCCTTTGCATACATGGGGTCCAATGTGCGACGACTCACGTCCCGCTGAAGCTCTTCCGGTCGCCGCACGTCAGGAGCCCCATGACACCCGCACTGCTCGCTGCCCTCCTCGCCATCGCCGCCCAACAGCCTGCCTACCAGCCTGCCAATCAGCCTGAGGCCACCGGGCGCCGGCCCTGGCGCGACGCCTGCCCCCGGGAGCTCGTGGGCTCCTTCAATGAGCTCGAACAGTCCATGAAGGCCCTGGCCGACGGCATCGACGGCCTCGACAGCAAGCGCGAGCGTCGCGCCCTGCGTGACGGCCTCGACAAGGCCATCCGGGCCTCCGAGCGTGCCCGTGAAGAGGCTTGCGACGCTGCCCGCAGCAGCAAGCCCCCCGTCGTGGTTGTGCAGCCAGCTCTGCCGCCGCCTCCGCCGCCGCCGCGTCAGCCCCTGGTGTTGTCGTCGTCGGGGTTTGAAGAGGTCAAGAAGGCCGTCCGCCAGGAGTCGTTTGACGATGGCCGCGAGGCCGTCGTGAAGCTCGCCATCACCGGCGAGACGTGCGTGACCGTCGACCAGGCCAAGGCCCTCATCGCCACCCAGACCTTCAGCGACGCGAAGCTGACGATGGCCCGTCATCTGGTGCCCCGCATCGTGGATCGGGACCGGGCCTTCACCCTGACCCAGGGGATCACGTTCCCCAGCGACCGCGAGGCCCTCTCGGGGGTCATCTCGTCGTCGCCGCAGATGGAGATCTGCCGGGTGCCGCGCCCCTGATGGCCGGTCTCCGGCCCCTGATGGCCGGTCTCCGGCCCCTGATGGCCGGTCTCCGGCCCCTGATGGCCGGTCTCCGGCCCCTGATGGTCGGTCTCCGGCGCCCCGATCCGTGGGCAGTCATTGCGGTTCAAGAGGTCATGAACTATGATGACTGCATGGACGCCGGAACCCACACCGTCGCTGACCGGGGAGCCGCTGGCTCCACCCACCCATCTTTCGTCGTCGGGGTCGAGGATCGCCTGGCCGCCGTCGTGGCTGGCGAGGCCCGCCTTGACCGGGGGGCTGCGCGGCTGCTCCTCGCCAGTGGCGCCAAGCGCGCCCGAGCCCAGGTCTGTCGCTCCCTGGGCAGCGCCTTTGACGTCCCCGGCGACGTGGCCCGGGAACTGGCCGTCGTCGTGGAACTCATCCACGGCGCAAGTCTGTTGCATGACGACGTCGTCGACCACTCTGATCGTCGTCGGGGCCTGCCGACCGTCAACGCCACCGACGGCAACGCCTTCGCCGTGCTGTGTGGTGACCTGGTCCTGGCCAAAGCCCTCTCAGTGCTGGCGGCGGTCCCCGGCGGCCCCGACATGCTCGTCGACGCCATCGATGTCATTGAGCGCATGACCCGGTCCGCCGTCATCGAGGTCGAGGTCCGCACGGCCCTGCCGCCCACGGCGGGAGCCTTGGCGGTGTGGCGGGAGATGGCCCTTGGCAAGACGGGGGCCCTGTTTGGCCTGTGTGGCACCTTGATCGCGCGCGCGGCCAACGCTGGCGACGAGGTGCGGGCGTCCTTGCGCCACAGCCTGGAGTCCATCGGTCTGGCCTTTCAGCTGATGGACGACCTCGCCGACGTCACCGGCGCCGACGTCGGCAAACCCCGGGGGCAGGACCTGCGGGAGCACGCCTTGAACCACACGGTGCTGCAGGCGATGGCTGAGAGTGCCGACCTTGCCGCCGCTGTCGAGCGGTACTGGCAGGGCGGGCCCGGCGACGAAGCAGGCTTCAACGCCTTGTGCGACGCCATCGTTCTCCATGGCGCTCACCGGACGGTCGACGAGGCCCGTACTGCCGTGCAAGATGGCGCCATGTCCCACGCCGCCCTTGAGCGGGAGATTCTTCCCTGGGCTCGCACCCTCGTCGAGACGTCGACGCGGCACGTGCAGACCCACAGTCAGTGGCCTGGAGGTCAACATGAAGGGCTCCCAACGACCGTCGACCCCGCCAGCTGAGAGCGACCTCGAAGGCGTCGGCACCCTGGCGCCGTGGGAGGCCCTCGTCGTCGACGCTGTCGGCAACGTCATCGACTTCTGGCAGTTCAAGCGCAACCAGGGCCGCGTGTGGGCCCTGCTGTATTTGCGGGGCCGCGCCATGTCGTCGATGGAGATCCAGGAGTCCCTGGGCCTCTCCAAGGGCGGCGTCTCGATGTTGGTGCGTGAACTCGAGCAATGGGGCGTGGTCCGTCGGGTGCGGGCCCCTCGCGATGAGGTCTGGCGCTATGCCGCCGAGACCGACCTCATGAAGATGATTGGTCGCGTCATTTCCGAACGGGAAAACGGCCTCGTGAGGCGCGTCAAGGAAGACCTCGAGCACGCGTTGGAGATGGCCAAGAAGGACGGCGTCGACCCCGTGGTGTTGGCCCGCCTGCGGCGCATGAAGACCCTCGCCGACGTGATGGACAAGGCCCTCGGGGCGTTTCTGCAAACGGCCCGCTTCGACGTCCACGCCGCCCTCGACGTGCTCCTTGACCCCGACGACGCCAGCGCCGGCACCTCCCGCCGCCGGTAGGGGCGCCTACTTGCCCGCCCGCTGGAGCTCGTCGAAGCCAGGCAGGGTCGAGAGGTCGGGGACGAGGGCAATCTCGATGCGACGGTTCTGGGCCTTGCCCTCGGCGGTGTCGTTGCTGGCGGCAGGCTTCTGGTCGCCGTAGCTGGCGGCGCTCACGCGGCTCGCCGGCAGGCCGGCGTCGACCATCGTCTTGAGCACCGTCAAGGCGCGGGCCGAGGCGAGTTCCCAGTTGGAGGGGAACTGGGCGGTCTTGATGGGCACCGCGTCGGTGTGGCCCTCCACCTGAAAGGCCCGGTCGGGGATGGAGGCCAACAGACCGGCCACCTCGACGACGGCGGCGTTGCCGTCTTTGGACAGGGCGGCGCTGCCCGACGAAAACAGGATGTCGGAGGCGAGGGCCACCACCATGCGGCCGTCGACGATCTTCACCTTGAGCTTGCCGGCGTCGATCAAGGTCTGGAATCGCGCCAGCAGGCCCTTGAACTCCGCCAGGCGGCGGTCGGCCTCGGCTTTGCGCCGGTTCAACTCCGAGAGCGCCGTCTGCATCTCGGTGACGCTGTCTTTGAGGCCCGCCTTGTCCTTCAAGGTCGCCGCCAACTCCTCGCTGGCGCGCCCGAGTTCGGCGCGGGCCTGTTCAAGCTGGGCCTGCAGGCGGGCGTGCTCGGCTTTGGCGGTGGCGGCGTCGCTGGCGCGGGCCTCGGTGTGTTCGGCCGCGAGCCGCTTGACGTCGGCGTCGGTGGCTTCACGACGACGAAGCTCCTGGTCACGGACGAGCTCGGCCTCGCGCAGGTCGCGCTTGGTGCGCTCGTGGACCATCAGCAAGTCGTCGTAGGTGCCGGCACTGACGCACGACGAAGACAGGGACAGACCGACCAGAACGGCAAGGAGGCTCACGGTGATGCGCATCGTGGCCCTGTACCATGACCGCCCACCCCGGTCTGTCGGGTCTGTCGGGGGCATCTGGGTCGGGCAGGGCAGTCAGTCTTCGCTGGCGGTGGTGGCGCCGACGTCGTCCGCCCCATCAGCCGGGCCAGCCTCGTCCTCCACGAGGACCGGACCCGCAAACAGCGTGTCGGCGGGGGGCTGGGTGCGGCGGCCACGGCGCTTGGTGGGGGCGGCGGCGGCCACCGCCGGTGCCGAGCGACGGCTGCGGGGCAACATGATGGCATCGAGCCGACCCATCAGGTCGTCGTCGCCGATGGCGAAGACGCGGGCATAGGCGACGCCGCGGGCAGCCTTGGCGGTCAGGGCGTCGTGGGCCTCGTCGAGGCGGCGGCGGGCCTCGTCGAGGGCGGCTTCAAGGCGGGCCACATCGCCGGCGACGTCTTCAACCACGCCGGCGGCGGCGTTGAGGACGGCGGCATCAATGTCGGGAAAGCGCACATCGGCGAGGTCGTCGGCAAAGATGGCCAGCACGTCCCGCAGGGGGGCAGCGACTGCATCGGCGCTGGAGAGCGAGGGCAAGAGCGTGACTGGGGCGGCGGGTGCAGCGGACATCGGGGCCTCCTGGTGTGTTCATATGTTCAGTGATCTTCTGTTCAGTGTCAAGTCCGACCTTGTTTTCCCCCGAACGCCGTTGCCGTGCCCCGGTAGTGGCTGCCGTTGCGCCGATGCCCTGCTTTCGCGAAAGGGGTCCCATGACTCCCCGCGCCAAAAAAGCTCTCCTCGTCGTTGGCGGCCTCACCGGTGTGCTGGCCGCACTCGCCGTCGTCGCGTTTGTCTCCCTGGACCCCCAGGCGATGGTGCAGCAGAAAAAAGATGCGCTCCTCGCCGAGGTGTCGACGAAGATCGGGCGCACACTCACCAGCGGTGACGTCAGCGCGTCGGTGGGCACGAGCCTGACCGCCACCATCGACGCCGTCAGTCTGGCCGGGCCCAGGGGGACCGACGGCAACGCCGGGCCACCGCAGCTGCAGGTGGGCAAGGTGCATCTGCAGTTGTCGTTGCTGCGGGCGCTGGTCTCGTTTGGCAAAGACATCCACGTCGAGCGCTTCACCATCGACGGGCTGGTGCTGCGGGCCGCCCGCGACGTCGACGGCCGCTGGGACTTCCAGGACATCCTCGATGCCCTCGACAAGGGTGCCGGGCCCGACGAGCCCGAGCCCAAGAGCGACACCAACGCACTCAGCGGTGTGCGCATTGCCAGCGTCCTCGTGCGCGATGCCCGGGTGGAACTCAATGACGCCGTCCTTGGTCGTCCCCTGACGGTGGACGCCTTGAACATGGGGGTCTCTGACGTCGTGCTTGGCGATCCCCTCAAGGTGTGGCTCAAGGCCAACCTCGTCGACAAGGGCCGCGCGAGCCCCATCGACCTGCGGGTCGACCTGGCGACCCTGCCCAAGGACCTCTCCTTCGATCCCATGCCCGACGTCGACGTGGCCGCCATCGTTACCGATGTCGACCTGGCTCCCTGGGGGGCGCTGCTGCCCGTGGACTCCCCGGCCCCGGTCGCTGGCACCCTGCGGGTCGACGCCAAGGCCGCCCTGAAAAAGAACCTCCAGGCCATCACCCTGGCCGGCAGCGTCTCTGCCAGGGGCCTGACGTTGCGCGACGCCATCGGCGCCACCGCCAGCCGGACCGAGCGACAGCTGGCCCCCCGCGGCGCCCCCATCGACCTCGACGTCGCCATCGACATGGCCATGGACGACGACACCACCACGGTGAAGAAGCTCACCGTCAACGGCAGCGGCGCCGCCATTGAAGGCAGCCTGACCATGAAGGGCAGCGGCCTGGTGGGGCTGAAGCAGGCAGCAGTGACCGGCAAGGTCGCCGACCTGTCGCGCTTCCTCACGGCGCTGCCGCCGTCCCTGCGGGGGCTGCCCCCCGAGGTGGAGATCGATGGTCCCGTCGACATCAAGCTCCAGAAGGAGGGCGCCATCCTGCAGGCCGGGCTGGTCCTTGATGGCGCGCGGGTTCGCTACGTCACCACCGACGAGGCGGGGGTCACCAGTTCGGCCTTTGACAAGGCGGCGGGCAAGCCCCTCAACCTGACCCTGACGGGCAAGGATGAAGGCGCGGCCCTCGACATCTCGGCGTTCGCCCTCGTCGTCGACACCGTCACGCTCGGCGGCAAGCTGCGCCTGCCGACCGACAGCGACACCCCCTTCACCGCCGATGTCCACACGGGGGCTGTGTCCCTGGGGTCCTTGCAGGGGCTGGTGCCGCCGTTTCGCGAGGCCATCGGTCGGGGCCAGAAGGTTGAAGGCACCCTGCAGATTGACCTGACGGCGTCGGCCCAGGGCAAACAACAGGTGGCTGACGCCGCCATCGCCTTGACCGGCCTCGACATCAATCTGGAAGGCATGATCGTGCGCGGCAAGGGTTCGGCCACCGTCAAGGCCAGCCCCGGCGCCAACGACACGGGCATCATCGCCACCGCCGACTTCGACGGCCTGCAGATTCAAAAGGGCAGCGGCGCCGACACGAGCCTCAACAAGCCCGCGGGGCTTCCCCTGCGCCTCGACGTCGACGTCAAGAAGGCGGCCACCGCCGCCACCATCAACGCCGTCAAGCTCGTCATCGGCAAGAGCAGCATCACGGGGCGTGGCGAGGTCACCGACATCGGCGGCAAGGCCGAGAAGCTCAACCTCGACTTCGGCACCGTCGACGTCGCCTTCAACGATCTGCGCCAGGCCATCCCCGGCGCCCAGTCATTGCCCGCTGGCGGCCGGGTGAAGGGCGCCCTGACAGTCCGTGGCGCAACCAGCGCCGCCAAGCTCGGCATCGACGCCAAGAACCTCGACATGACCTTTGGCACCTCAGCCATCAAGGGAACCATCGCCGTCGACAACCTCGACGCGCCCAGGCTCGACATCGACCTCACCAGCGTCGGCCTGTCCTTCGACGACATCCGTGGGCTGTCGGCGTCGCTGGCGGACCTGCCCGCGGGTGGTCGCTACGACGGCAGCGTCAAGGTGAAGGGCGACACCGCCAAGCTGTCCACCATGCAGATTGACGCCAAGATCACCCGCTTCGTCGCCGCCAAGAGCGACCTCAAGGGGGCCATCAAGATCACCAACCTCGACAAGCCCCAGTTCGCCCTCGGGACCCAGTCGGACCTCCTCGACGTCGATGCCCTGCGGGCAGCCTTCGGCGGTGGCGACGGCGGCGGCAGCGACGCGCCGAAGAAGAAGCCTGGCAAGGACGACAACCCCAGCGGCCTGTCAAAGGCCGCCCGCGACCTGCTGGCAGGGGTGAACGGCAAGGCGAGCCTGCAGGCCAAGCGGGCCATCGTGAAGGGCATGACCATGAGCAACTTCACCGGGGTCCTCGTCATGACCCGCGGCGTGGCGACGTTTGAGAAGCTTGAATTCGGCTTCTACGGCGGCACCGTCACCGCCAACGGCACCATGCTCGACCTGCCCACCGAGCGCACGAAGTACGACATCCGCTTTGCCGGCAAGGACATCGACTTCGGGGCCTTCGTCGCCGACCAGACCCCCATCGGCAAGATCTTCAAGGGCACGGTTTCGCCCAAGCTCGAGGTCAAGGGACGGGGGCTCGCGCCGGGGGACTTCGCCGTCACCGCCGACGGCCCGGCAGCCCTGTCGTTCAAGCAGCTCATCATTGGCGGCCTCGACGTCCTCGGCCCCATCGGCGACGCCATGAAGGCCTCGGGCAAGGCCGGCGCCTTCAACGCCGCCGCCGCCAAGAAGGAGCCAGGCCTGACCCTCAGCAACTTCACGGCGTTGACCAAGTTCGTCGGCGGCCGCCTGCAACTCGAGAAGCCCATCGAGGCCGACACGCCCCTCGGCAAGATGAAGATCGAGGGCAGCTCCGGCATGGACGCGCGCCTCGACTACAAGTCGACCCTGAGCCTGACGCCCCAAACCATCAGCGCCATGACGGGGGGCAAGGTGAAGGTGAAGGACGCCGTGGCTGTGCCGATGCGCATCGGGGGCACCTGGGACAAGCCGCAGATCACGGGCGTCGACATCAAGGCCCTGCTGCTGGCCGTCGTCGGCGATGCCGCCAAGGCCGTCATCGACAAGGGCAAGGACGCCGCCGTCGATGCCGCCAAGGACGCGGCCAAAGACGCCGTGGGTGACCTGCTTGGTGGTGGCAAAAAGAAGAAGAAAAAGAAGTAGGTACGGCTCGTTGCGGTGCGCACCAGACATGTCGGTAACGCGGTGTGTCAGTGCAGGAGTGCCGCATCTTTCGTCGGGGGCTGAGCACGCCTATGGTGCGCGCCACCACGACCACGAGGTTTCGACATATGGCAGCCCTCGACACGCCCTCGCTCAATGACATGAGCGTCTCCGAGATCGTCTCCCGCTACACGTTCGGGACCTGGCGTCCGCAGAAGGGCTGGAAGCCCATGCACGTCGTCAAGGCCGAAGGCGTGTACTTCTGGGAGGCCTCGGGCAAGCGCTTCCTCGACATGAGCGCCCAGCTCATGTGCTCAAACCTTGGCCACCAGAACGAAGCCGTCGTCGAGGCCATCTGCAAGCAGGCTCGTGAGCTGTGCTTTGTGGCCCCCGGCCACGCCACCACGGTGCGCGCCGAGCTCACCAAGGCCCTGCTGACGGTGGTGCCCAAAGGCATTGAGAAGTTCTTCTACGCGACGTCGGGGACCGAGGCCAACGAGTGCGCCATCAAGATTGCGCGCTTCGTGACGGGCAAGACCAAGATCATCGCCCGCTACAACAGCTACCACGGGTCCACGGCGACGTCGGTGGCGCTGACCGGTGATTGGCGACGCTGGATGGCCGAGCCCATCCAGGCGGTGGTGCCTGGCGTCATCCACGCTCCCGAGTGCAACCCCTACCGACCCGGGGCCTTCAAGACCGCCTCCGACGTCATCGACTACTACGAGTACATGCTGGCCAACGAAGGCAACGTCGCCGCCATCATCGTCGAGCCCGTGGTCGGCACCAACGGTGTGCTCGTGCCCCCCGACGACTACTTCCCCCGCCTGCGGGCCCTGTGCGACAAGCACAACATCCTGCTCATCGCCGACGAGGTCATGAGTGGCTGGGGCCGCACGGGCAAATGGTTCGCCATCGACAACTGGGGTGTCACCCCGGACATCCTGGTGACCGCCAAGGGCGTGACGTCGGCCATGGCGCCCCTGGGCGTCGTCGGCGTCACCCGCAAGGTTGCCGACTTCTTCGAGGAGGGGTGGTTCGCCCACGGCCACACCTACGAGAGCCATCCCTTGACCCTCGCGCCTGCCGTCGCTGCCATTGGCGAGTACAAGCGCCTGAACCTCATTGAGCGTTCGGCGTCGATGGAGAGCGTCTTCCGCACCAAGCTGGAGGGCCTCAAGGCCAAGCATCCGTCCGTCGGCGACGTGCGCGGCAAGGGCATGTTCTGGGGCGTGGAGCTTGTGAAGAACCGCGCCACCAAGGAGCCCTTTGGCACCTTCAAGGACAAGGCGGCCCGCAAGCCCCTCGTCATCGACCAGGTCGTCGCCAAATGCATGGAGCAGGGCGTGAGCCTGGTGGGGTGGATCAGCCACCTCGTGCTGGCGCCGCCATTGATCCTCACCGAAGGCCAGCTCGACGAGTGCATTGCCGCCCTCGACACCGCTTTGGCCATCACCGACGCCCTCGTCGAGGCCTGACGTGGGCACCAGAGCTCCGGGGCAACGTCTCTTCAGCCTGGTCGGCGCCACCGTCGGCGTCGGCCTGGGCACGGTCGGCGTCGCCTCCATGCTTCAGCCGGCGGCGGCTGCCGTGTGCGTCGGCGCCGGTGTGGCGCTGCTGCTCACCGAGGTGGCCGCCCTGTCGCGTCTCCCGGCCAGCGCCGGGACCCTCCTCGGGGGCCTGGGCGTCGGCGTCGTCGTGGTCCTGGCCGACGGCGTCATCGACTTGTCCCTCCCCGGGTTGGTGGCGGGTGGCGCCCTCGGGCTCATGGTCGCCGGGGCCGCCCGCTACGCCGAGCACGTCATCGCCGTCGAGGGCCCCAAAAGGCCTGCTGCCGCCGCCCTGGCCCGGGTCTGGTTGCCCTGGCGCGACCTGTTCCTTGCCCTGGGGGGCCGTCCCCTGCGACAAGCGCCTGCCCTCGCCCCGCCGTCTGCCCGTCCACCTTCTGTCTCGAGCCGCCGATGAACTGCTCCCTGCTTCGCTCGTTTGTGCCCGGTGCCCTCGCGCTCATGATGATGGCGTCGACGTCGACCGCCGCGTTGGCGCAGTCGAAGTCGATTGAAGAACTCGGTCTCGATCTGGTGCCGGGTTCGCGCAAGCTCGATGCCCGGCGCTACGCGTCTGGTCGCGACTACGACGGCACCCTCAAGTACTTCCGCGACCGCTTCAAGGGCCAGAAGTCCTCCATCAAGTGGTCACGGGAAGTCTCCCTGCCGACGGTGAAGTACATCCACCTCGAGAACATGTCCGAGACGGGGGCCTGGCAGGGCGTCAACATCTACCAGCTGAAGACCGGTGAGACCCGCATCTTCGTGTTGCCCCGCGAGGCCAAGATGACCTCGACGCCGACCTCGACGCCGCCACCGGCGCCCGCGAAGCCCTGAACCGGGTGCTGGCGTGTTGGCCCGGCTCCCCCTGGTGGTGCTGTTTCTGGGGGCAGTCGTGGGCGCGGGCCTGGGACTGCACGCCGGCCAGGGCGCTGTCGGCGTCGCCGCTGGTGCCGCCTTCCTGGTGGGCGCCGCCGTCGCCCTGACCCACCGCCTCCCCGGTGCGCGGGGACTCGGTCTGGCAGGTGCAGTGGTTGCCGCCGCGGCCGTCGCCGGCTTCGCCGAACGCACGAGCTACGAGCGAACCGCGGCAGCCTTGCCTGCCGAAGACGACGTCGTGGTCGTCGAAGGCGTCGTCGTCGACGACACCCCGGCGGATGAAGGTCGGCGGCTCTTGCTGCGACTGTCCGGCGTCGTCGGTGATGGCCCCGATCCGGGGCAGCGGCTGGCGGGCACCATCGCGGTGCGGCTGTTTGCGGGGGCCGACGTCGTCGCCGGTGACCGGGTGCGGGTGCGGGGCCGCCTGTTGCGCCCGGGGCCGGCCCTGTCCCCGGGGACCTACGACGCCGCCCTCGCCGCCCGCGCCCGCGCCGTCCACGCCGGCATCTCGGTTCACGACGCCGCCGACATCGCCGTCGTCGAACGAGGCCATCCGCCGGTCCTGGTGGCCGTCCGGCAGGCCCTGCGGGGGCGGCTCATGGCCCACGTCCCGCCCCGGCTGGCGGGGTTGTTGTTGGCGCTGCTCATCGGCGATGTGTCGCTGTTCGACGACGAGCAGAACACCGCCTACCGCCATGTGGGGGCCGGTCACCTGCTGGCGGTGAGCGGTCTGCAAGTGACGCTGCTGGCGGTTGTGTTGCGGCGCACATTCGGCGCCCTGTTCCTGATGCTGCCCGGTGGTCGTCGTCGACGGAGCCAGGGGCTTTCGGCGGCGGTGGCGCTGCTTGGGGTGTGGGCGTTTGTGGGTGTCTGCGGGATGCCGCCGTCGGCGGTGCGGGCCGCCGTCATGGCGAGCGCTGTGGTGGTCGGGGCGGTCCTTGGCCGCCGGGTGTTGTTGGTCGACGCCATCGCCGCCGCCGGCCTGTTGACGGTGTTGGTGTCGCCGTCGGCTGTCGACGACGCGGGCTTCTTGTTGTCCTACGCGGCGGTGCTGGCCCTCGCCGCCACCAGCGTCGGCGACGGTGCGCCGGTGGCCGGGCCCGATGGCGGCGGCGGGTGGTCGTCCTTCAAGGCGGCGGTGCTTGGGTTTCGACCAGCCATCGTCGCGTCCCTGACGGCGGGCTTTGCCACCGTGCCGTTGTCGGCGTGGCTCTTTGGGCAGGTGGCGCCCGCCGGCCTCGTCGCCAACATCGTCCTTGTCCCCGTGGCCAGCGCCCTGCAGTTGCCGGCCCTGCTGTGTGGCGTCGTCGGCGCCACCTTCGACTGGCCCCTGGTGACCTGGTGTGGCGGCCAGGCGGCGTTGTTGCTCGAGTCCCTGGTCTTTGGCTTCGCCGAGATTCTGCCCGGGGTACGCGCCATCGAACCGCCGTCGGTGACCGTCGCTGCCGTCGGCATGCTGCTCAGTTTGTTGGCAGGGGCTCTCGCCATGCTCGGCAAGACCCGGTCGATGGTGGCTGTCGTCGTCACCGTCGCCATCGGCTGCGCCATCGTTGCCTGGGAGCCCCGCGCCCTGCGGGTGACGTTCTTGCCCGTGGGGCAGGGGGATGGCGCCGTCGTCGAATTCCCCGACGGCACCGTCATGGTCGTCGACGCCGGCGGCCGCGTGCCCTTCGATCCGAAGGCGACCGACGAAGGCCGGGCGGAGGCCCTCGCCGAGCCCGGCAAGCGGGTGGTGGTGCCGTTTCTGCAGCGTCGGGGCATCGACCACGTCGACATCATGGTGGTGACCCACCCCCATCCGGACCACGCCGGCGGCCTGCTGGCGGTGGCCCAGGCGCTGCCGGTCTCGGTGTTGTGGATGGCGGGTGACGCCGACCGGCCCGGTCGCCTGATGGCGCCCATCATCGCCACCATCGGTCGTGATCATGTGCAGAGTACGCCGGCGCTGCTGGGCGTCCACCAGGTGGGTGACGTCGTCGTCGAGGTGCTGGCGCCGGCGCCGGCCGAGGGCACCCCGACCTACCCCGAGCTCCACGCCAACGACAACTCCCTGGTGATGCGGGTGTGTCAGCAGCAGACCTGCGTCCTGCTGCCAGGCGATCTCGAGGCCCAGGGCGAGGAGCTGCTGTTGTCGTCGGTGCCGCCCGACCGGATGCGGGCGGCGGTGGTGAAGGCCGGCCATCACGGCTCGCGCACGTCGTCGACGCCAGCGTTGGTGGCGGCCACCGGTGCCGAGCACGTCATCCTGTGCACGGGGCGCCACAACACCTTCGGCTTTCCGAGTCCCGAGGTCACCGCCCGCTGGCAGGCGGCTGGTGCGCGCCTGTGGGACACCGCCGTGGAAGGCGAAGTGCGGGTCATCGTGATGGACAATCGCGTGACCGTGAGGGGCTTTCGCGAGCGCTGACGATGGCGTCGACGTCGCCTCGGCGACAAACCCCAGAGCGGCTCGATTTGACGGGGTGCGCGTTCGTCTCCTACGGTGGCGCCGCTGATCACGTTGATCGGTTTGGTTTCGTGATCAGTCGGAGGCGCCCATGGCAGACCAGCCCTGCATCATCGGTCGAGGCATCACCATCAAGGGCAACCTCGCCGGCAGCGAGCAGCTCATCATCGAAGGTGCCGTCGAGGGGCACATCATCCTGAAGGAGCACCTGACCATCAAGGAAACCGGGCGCATCACGGCGGACATCGAGGTCGAGTCCCTGCTGGTCCACGGTTCCGTCAGCGGCAACATCGACGCCAAGGACCTCGTGTCCCTGTCCGCCGAGGCCTCCGTCGTCGCCGACATCCGCGCCCCCCGCGTCGTCATCGAAGACGGCGCCCGCTTCAAGGGCCGCATCGAGATGGACGTCTTGCTCCCTCCCGGTATCTGACCCGATATCTGACCGCCCTCCGATGTCAGCTCTCTTCACCTGAACCCTGCGAGAACACCCATGGCCAATACCGTCATCGGCAACACCATCGTCATCGACGGCGAGATCACCGGCGATGAAGACCTCACGATCCGCGGCACCGTCAAGGGGCGCATCAGCCTCTCCGCCAGCCTGATCGTCGAGAACAGCGGCGTCGTCGAAGCCGACATCGAGACCCGCCACGTGGAAGTCTCCGGCAACGTCACGGGCAACATCACGGCCAACGAGAAGGTCGAGCTCAAGAGCGACGGCCGCATGGTCGGCGACATCAAGGCCCCCCGAATCCTGATCGCCGACGGTGCCGTCTTCAAGGGCAACGTCGACATGGAACGCTGAGCCCCGCAGTTTGACGTCCCGGCTGACTGACCGCTCAGTCCCGGGCCCCGCCCAAGGCAGGACCAGATGGCCACCGTGAAGACCAATCCCGGCACCGAAATCAACGTCACCGTCATTGGCGACTCCGTCCGCGTCCAGGGCAACCTGTCCGGCGACGAGGACCTCCACGTTCTCGGCCGGGTGGACGGCCGCATCGAGCTGAACCGCACCCTGGTGGTGGCCCCCTCGGGCATCGTCAAGGCCGAGGTGTTGGTCAAAAACGCCGTCGTCAGCGGCGTCGTCGTCGGCAACATCCACGCGACGGAGTCGGTGGAGATCACCCGCGAAGGCCGCATGGTGGGCGACATCTACTCGCCCCGGGTCATCATCGTCGACGGCGCCAGCTTCCGCGGCAGCGTCGACATGGGCGACATCGCCAACATGCCCGTCCGCAAGCCCGGCAGCGAACGCCCCCGTCCGGCGTCGGCGCCTGTCTCCCAGACCCCACGGTCGTCGATGTCGTCGTCGTCGTCCCAGGCGCCCGGGTCGCGCTTTTCGTCGCCGCCCCAGCCGCCGGCCCGGCCGATGCCGACGCCCGCCGTTCGGCCGACGCCGCCCCCCGCTCCTCCGGTCGCCCAGGTGGCGGTCCAGACGCCACCACCGGCGGCGGATCCCGTTGCGGAGGAGGAGGCCATGGATGAGGAAGAGGGCGTCATCGAGGACGACAACGAGGCTGACGACCACGACAGCGCCCTGCTGTCGTCAGACCCGCCCGCCGCCCGTGGCTTGCCGCAGAAACATCAGAAGGCGCGCGTCATCGTGAAGCGCAAATAAGGGTGACGCCGATGGCGCAGCACACCGTGTCGGTGGATTTCGTGACCCAGCGTGCAGCCCTGCTGGCCTTGTTGCGGGAGCTCTCCTACGAGGAGCGCCCCGTGACCCTCTCCTCCGGGCATCCCTCCCATTTCTACATCGACTGCAAGCAGACGGCGTTGACCGGCGAAGGCCACGTCCTCGTCGGCGCCTGCTTCACCGAGTTGTTGGCGCGGGCCGAGCACCTCCACCCAAACGCCGCCCACCCCCGCCATGCCGCCGTCGGTGGTTTGACCCTCGGGGCCGATCCCCTGGCGTCGGCGACGGCCATGTGGGCCACCCTCCAGGGCCGCGAACTCGACGCCATCTATGTCCGCAAAGAGGCCAAGGGCCATGGCACCGGGGCCTTCCTGGAAGGCACCAAACACGTGCCGGCCGGGGCGCGGGTCGCCATCGTTGAAGACGTCGTCACCACCGGCAACGCCAGCAAGACCGCCGTCGAGCGCCTGCGTGCCCACGGCTACGTCGTCGACACCGTCCTCACGCTGGTGGACCGCGGCGCCGGCGGCAAAGAAGCCCTCGAGGCCATGAACCTGCGGGTGTTCTCCCTCTTCACGGTGGCGGACTTCCCGGTGGGGTCCCGATGACGCCCCGGGTGGGCAGGGGTTCCGGGCTTGGCCTGGCCGCAGCCCTTGCGTTGCAGCTCGGCTGCGCCACCACCCCGCCTGCTTCGGGCCCGGTCACGGTGGGGCCGTCGTCTTCGTCGTCGCCGACGGGGAGCTGGCACGATGAACTCGCCCAGGCCACCCGCCGCCATGAGCCCTACGTCTACGCGGCGCGCCTGGCCGACCTCCGGGCCACCCTGATCACGCCCCGTCTGCGCCGGGCCTTTGGTGCCGAGCGCGACAGCTTCCACGGCCGTTTCGCCGGTGACACCAGCCGTGACTTGCTGTCGTTTGGCTCCGTCGACGAAGGCGTCGACGCTGCCCGGGTCATCGCCCGCCCCGAGGGCGAGGAGCAGGTCCTCGTCTTTGTCGCCATGTACGTGGCCGACCAGAAGAACCGGGACCTCGCCATCAAGGGGACCATCTGGGACACGGTCCTGATTCGCGATGGTCGACGCATCAAGCCCCTGGCCATCGAGGCCGTGCGCCAGTCGCCCGCCGTGGCCGCCATCTTCCCCTACGTCGATCGCTTCGATGATCTGTACCTGCTGCGCTTTCCGCTGAACGACCTGGTCTCGGGGGCATCCTTGTTGGCACCCGGCGACCTCCAGCTCGAAGTGGCCAGCGCGATTGCCCGCTGCAGCGTCGGCTGGACCCTGGGCGTCGACGAGCGCTGACGCACACGCCGGTCAAGTATCCGAATAATCAGGACTATTTGGTGGGACCTCCGTCCCGGACCCAGGCTGTGGGCGAGGTCGGCTTGTCTCGATGTCGGCGGACGTTTCGGCGTCCATGGGCAAGGCAGTCAGCAAGCCGCGCAGGGGTACCCGCGCTGCAGACCACACCATCGCTGAAGCGGCGCTCTCGTCGACCCTGTGTCGCTGAGATACCCGTCGCCCGTGGCACCGCCGATCACCGCCGATCACCGCGGCCACCGATGAGGCACCGGACATGGTCGACACACGAACGTTGGTTGGGCCCGCATCCATGTTGGCGGGCCGTCTCCAGAAGAACCTGACGAGGCTCGGTCCCTGGCTGAAGAAGTCGGGCGTCACCTGTTTCCGGGCCTATGACCGGGACATTCCCGAAGTGCCCCTCGCCATCGACGTCTTCGGCGGCGAAGACGGGCAGACTTTCCTGATGGTCATCGCCTGGTCTCCCAAGCACGGGGGCGGCGCCGCCTTCGAGGCCATGGTCGAGGGGTGCGCCGACGTCGCCGCCGCGGTGCTGAAGACGCCACGTGCGCAGGTGGTCGTGCAGTTTCGTGAGCCGGGTCGCGGTGGCGAGCTTGAGGCCGCCGAAGTCGAGCAGTCCTCCCACAGCCTGGTGGTCCGGGAGGGACCGGCGCGTTTCCGTCTGCAGCTGGGCGCACGCCGCGATCCCGGGCTGTTCCTGGACCACCGCCCCACCCGCGCCCTCGTCGCTGACGTCGTCACAGGTCGTCGGGTGCTCAACCTCTTTGCCTACACCGGCAGCTTCTCGGTGCAGGCCGGGCTCGCCGGCGCGGCCAGCACCCTGTCGGTTGATCTGTCGGCCAGCACCTGTCGCTGGGCGGAGGAGAACCTGGCCCTCAACGCCCTGGCAGGCCCCGCCCATCGGGTGCTCGTTGCCGATGCCCTCGGGTTTCTCGACGACGACAGCAGTCTCTGGGACGTGATCGTGGTGGACCCACCGAGCTTCTCGAAGAGCCGCCGGACGGCCCGGACGTTCGATGTGCAGCGGGACCACGGGACCTTGATCGCTGCCGCGCTCGCGCGACTCGCACCCGGCGGACAGATCATCTTCTCCTGCAACCGTCGCGACTTCCGCTTGGAGCAAGACGCCCTGTCGTCGTCGATCGTCGTCGACGACCTGACCACGGTCACCACGCCGCCGGACTTTCGGGGCGTGCCCCATCACTGTTTTCGCATCCGCGGACGATCGCGCTGAGCACTGCGCAGCTGCGTTCGCACTGATGCGTGAGACACCCTGAGACACTGCGACGGGTCATGCATGACGTGCTGCTGTCGTGCGAACTTCTCATCACGCGCGAACAGCGTTTCTCGTCGACAAACGTGGTCCGCGCTGCACGCATGATGTGGTCTTGCTGCATGTGCTGAGGACTTGGAGTGCACCTCCATCACGCGCGCGCAGGACCCAAAATCAAAAAAGGACTGGCGGAGATGCACCATCAAGGACTAAAAAGGGAATGAGCGCTGAAGTGCTCTGCAGGCGAGTGTCAATGAACGGTGTTACGAGCTACCTTCCACACGTGAACGCGGAACGTCGCGAGAAACACCTGTCAGCGCTTGTCAAGCGCGCGGTCAATGCCTCCCCCAATGCGCACAATGGGTGCGACCAGGGGTGGGCCAGAGACCGTGTTGCCGTTCTTCTGCAGAGTCCCTTTGACGGTCTGTGTTCGAGCGTCGTGTCGGCCGGTTGGCTGGTCGCGGCGAACGACAGCACAGGCCGCCTGGGGCTGCGTACCACCGGTCGGCGCGCAAGCGTCGGCTACCACCTCCGGCCCGTGCCGTCTGTCTGGCGTGGTGTTCACCGCGCCTTCGGTCGGGTCGAGACAAGGAAAACCGCGGCGTAGTCCTCGGACACACCGTCGGTTGAACCACCAAGGAGACACACATGGCGACCAAGAAAGCTGCAAAGAAGCCCGCGAAGAAGGCCCCTGCGAAGAAGGCGGCCAAGAAGGCCCCAGCCAAGAAGGCGGCCAAGAAGGCGGCCAAGAAGGCTCCCGCGAAGAAGGCGGCCAAGAAGGCTCCTGCGAAGAAGGCTGCCAAGAAGGCTCCTGCGAAGAAGGCGGCCAAGAAGGCTCCTGCGAAGAAGGCTGCCAAGAAGACCGCCAAGAAGGCGTCGAAGAAGACCGCCGCTCCTGCCGCTCCTGCGGCGTGAGTTGGTCTGCTGAACCGCACCACATCAGTGGTGTGTGAACAGCAAAAAGGCGAGCCGCGACAGGTCATGGACCTTCGCGGCTCGTCTTTTTTTTGTGTCATGTTTATCTGAGGGTTTTCGGGGGCTTGCTGCGTGAAAAATGATGTGCTGCCGATGGCCGGTCGGGGCGCGTTGAAGGCCATGGTTCGTCTCGCAGACTGCATGTGCATCGGCGCCAGCCGATGAACGGCGAAGGCCATCCACTGACGCGCAGGACCGCGGTGCCGCCGCCGCCGCCGCCAAAGACATCGGCATTGTTCGGCGCCAGCGGTCGACGCATCGGCACTTCCTGGGCGCCAGCCCAAGAAACATCAGAACTTGTTCGGCGCCAGCCGAAGAAGCTTCAGCCTGGTGGGTGACGTCGCCACGGCGTGACCGGGGGCGCTTCGCGATGACGCCGACCACAGGAACCACGCGCGGTGGCATAGTCCGCCCATGCCTCTCCACCGTGTCGCTGCCCTCCTTGAACTCAAGCGCGCGCTGTTCCTCGACCGGATGGTGTCGGCGGTCCAAGGCAACGTTCCGCGCTACGAACTGCTGCCGGCGGCGGACTTCCGCGCCAGCCTCGACGGTCTTCTTGAAGCCCTCATCTCCTTGCTCAAAGGGGCCGACCGCCTGCTCGTGCAGCAGCGGCTCATGGTGGCGGCGGACCGTCGCATCGCCCAGGGCTTCACCGCCGCCGACTATCTGCGGGCGGTCTTTGTGGTCCCAAGCGTGCTGCAGGCCGAGCTGCGCATCCAGGCCGCCCACGACGTCGAAACCGTTGCCGAGCTGGAGCTGCTGGCCCCCATCATGCTCGACCTGACCGCGGGCGCCGGCAACACCTTCGTCGACCGGATGGGCCGTCAGCTCCACGCCAAGAACATCGAGTTGAACCGGGTGAACCAGCAGTTGGCGGCCCAGCAGCGGTCGTTGTCCCTGGAGGTGGACGACGCCCTGCGTCAGCTGTCCATTGCCAGCGAACTCAACAGCCGGGTCATCGAGAGTCTGTCGTCGGGGGTCTTTGTCACCGATCGGGCCTCCATGCGCATCTCGCTCTTCTCATCGCGCCTGGAGGAGATCATCGGCATCCCCTGCGAGCTGGCCATTGGTCAGCCCGTCAACGAGGTCTTCGCCGCCATTCACGGCCTCGACGCCGCCGCTTTGATCCAGCAGGTGAAGCAGACGGGGAGCATGCCCCTGACCAAGCTGCACGTGGTGATGCCGACGGGGCGCAAGAAGAGCGTCTACGTCCGCGCCCAGAGCTTGCTGGACGAAAGCGGCGAACCCAGCGGCACCGTCGTCATTGTCGACGACGTCAGCGAGCGGGAACTCCTGCTCGACAGCTTCTCCCGCTATGTCTCCCGGGACCTCGTCAAGCGCCTGCTGGCCCGTGCCGAGCCCCTCGGCCTTGAGGGCGAGCGACGCTCGTGCACCATCCTGTTTGCCGACGTTCGCGGGTTCACCACCCTGGCCGAGGGGCAGTCGCCGGAGGAAGTCCATCTGCTGCTCAACGTCTATTTCCGGCTGATGATCGACGCCATCCTCAGCGCCGGTGGCTTCATCGACAAGTTCGTGGGCGACAAGGTCATGGCCCTGTTCACCGATGGTGACCCCGTCGACCATGCCCGGGCGGCCCTGGTGGCGGCGTCCAACATCAAGCTGGCCCTGGCGACCCTCAACGCCGCCCGGCGCGCCGAGGGGCTGCAGGCCATGGAGATAGGTGTCGGCGTCAACACCGGCGAGGTCCTGCTGGGCAACATCGGCAGCGACCAACGCATGGAGTTCACCGCCATCGGTGACCCCGTCAACGTCGCCGACCGGCTCCAGCACCTGGCCCGTCTGGGCGAAGTCCTCGTGGGCGAGGGCACCGCTCGCCTGGTTGGCGATGAATTCCCCCTCGCTGATCGGGGGCAGCTCAGCATCCGCGGCCGCCAGGCCACCGCCCATGTCTACGAACTGGCCGACCCCCGCTTTGCCCACATCGGCGACTTGAGCACCTATCCATCGATCGGGGCCGACGGCCTGGTGATCGAAACCACCCTCACTGACGCGGACTGAGGCGACGACATGGCCCGCATTCTGGTTGTCGACGACGAAGCCGCCCACCGCGACAGTCTGCGCCGCATCTTCGAGCGCGCCGGCCACGAGGTCACCGTCGCCAAAGACGGCGACGAGGCCGTGGTGCTGTTGGGGCAGGTGCCCGTGGACATTGTCCTCACAGACCTGGTGATGCCCCGGGTGGATGGTCGAACGGTGTTGAGCACCGCCCTGAAGCTCCGCCCCGAGGCCGACGTCGTCCTCATGACGGCCTACGGCAACGTCGAGAACGCCGTCGCCGCCATGCGCGACGGCGCCAAGGACTTCCTTACCAAGCCCACCCGCCGGGGTGAGCTGCTGGCCTGCGTCGACCGCCTGCTGGAGCGCCAGCGCCTGATGGCCGAGAACCGGGCCCTGCGGGCGGAACTCACCCGGCAGGGCGTGGCCGAGCGACCCACCCGCCACGAGGCCCGGGGACTCGAGCGCTTGCTCGGCTCCAGCCCGGCCATGAAGACCCTCAAACAGACCCTGGCCCAGGTGGCGACGACGTCGGCGACGGCGTTGCTCATTGGCGAATCGGGCACGGGCAAAGAGCTGTGCGCCCGGGCCCTCCATGAACTGTCCCCACGACGGGACGGGCCGTTTGTCGCCGTCAACTGTGCGGCGCTGCCCGACTCGTTGCTGGAGGCCGAACTCTTTGGTGCCGAAAAGGGCGCCTACACCGGCAGCGAGGATCGGCGCCTGGGACGCTTCGAGCGCGCCAGCGGGGGCACCCTCTTTCTCGACGAGGTCTCAGAGATTCCCCTGCCGATGCAGGTCAAGCTGCTGCGTGCCCTGCAGGAGGGCGAGATTGAGCGGCTGGGCGGCAACGCCGTCGTGCCCGTCGATGTTCGGGTGGTGGCGGCCACGCAGGTCGACCTGCATGATCGCGTGCTGGCCGGCAGCTTCCGCGAGGACCTCTACTACCGCCTTGACGTCGTCAGCATGCGGCTGCCCCCCCTGCGCGATCGGGAAGGCGACATCGGTTTGTTGGCCAATGCCTGGCTGGCCATCCACAGCGCCCGCCACGATCGGCGTGTCGAAGGCATCGAGCCCCGGGCCCAGCAGGCCCTGTTGTCGTGGAGCTACCCGGGCAACGTGCGCGAACTGAGCCACGCCATCGAGCGCGCCGTCGTGCTGTGCCCGGAGGGCTCTGCCTTGCGCTTTGACGACTTGCCCCCCGTCATCAAGCAGCACGCGGGCGGCGATGCGACGGCCCAGGAGAGCCTGACGTTTCGCGTTGGTCAGATGACGTTGCCCCAGATCGAGCGGGCCGCCATCGACGCCACCATGCTGTTTGCCCAGGGCGACAAGGTGCAGGCGGCCAAGCTTTTGGGGGTGAGCCTGCGGACCCTCTATCGCCGTCTCGACGAGAAACCCGGTGTGGAGTCTGACGACGGCTTGTAGCTTGAGCAGGGCCCGGGCGTTCTTCGGCGGACGCGGCTTGCCCGTCCGATCCGCGGGGGCTACCACGGGAACGCGCCTCGCCCCGTTGGACGAGGCGCGGGTCACCGGCACTGGCAGGTCAGTATGAAGCTCGTCGACATCCTCGAAATCGGGCGCATCGTCCCGCGGCTTACAAGCACCACCCGCGATGACGTCATGCGCGAGCTCGTGCACCGCGGGTTTGTCCAGCGGGAGTGCAACACCGAGTTTGGCATCGCCGACGAGGATCGCATCGTCAGCGTCCTGTTGGAGCGGGAGCGAACGTTCTCCACGGGCATCAAAGACGGCCTGGCCATCCCCCACGCCCGGCTTGAGCGCCTCGACGCCGTCATGGCCTCCGTCGGCGTGTCCGAAGAGGGCGTCGCCTTTGGTGCCCCCGACGGCAAAAAGAGCCAGGTCTTCGTCGTCCTCCTCGCCCCCGAGTCCGGCGCTGGCCTTCATTTGAAGGCTCTGGCCCGCATCAGCCGCATCTTTTCGGACGAAAGCGTCCTTGGTCGGGTCGTGGCCGCTCCCGACGCCGAGAGCATCTTCAAGGTGCTCGCCGACGAGGACGCCCGCTTCCATTGATCAAGCGCTCCGCGCTTGATGTTCATGCCAGTCAACCGCTGGCGCGGTTGATCAAGCGCTCGGCGCTTGATGTTCATGCCAGTCAACCGCTGGCGCGGTTGAACCACGGACGGCCTCATGAAGTCGGTCAAGGTCTCTGAACTTCTCGAGTCCACGGGCGCTGAGCTGCAGTTGACGGTGCTGGCGGGGCGCGAAGGCCTGGCGCGCATCGTCAACGCCCCCCGCATCCAGAAGCCGGGTCTGGCCCTGACGGGCTACGTCGACTTCGTGCAAAAGGGGCGGGTCCAGATCCTCGGGTCCACCGAGCTGACCTTCCTGGAGCGGATGGACCCCGAGGCCCGGGTCAGCGCCTGCGTCGGTTTTTGCGCCGTCGACGTCTCGGTCATCGTCTGCACCAAGGGCATGGCCGTGAACCAGGCCCTCGTCGACGCCTGCGAGGCCACCGACACCCCGCTGTTTTCGTCGCTGCAGACCACCGACGTCTTCATTTCCCGCATCGAGCACTGGCTGGAAGACCGGCTCGCCCCCCAAACCACGATGCATGGGGTGCTGCTCGAGTGTTACGGCCTGGGCGTCTTGTTGTTGGGTAAGAGCGGCATCGGCAAGAGCGAGCTCGCCCTCGACCTCGTCCAGCGGGGCCATCCCCTGGTGGCCGACGACATCGTCACCATCCGTCGGCGCGGCATCGAGACCCTCTACGGGCAGGGCTCGGGCCTGACCAAGCACCTGTTGGAAATTCGCGGGCTGGGCATCCTCAACGTCAAAGACCTCTTCGGCGTCAGCGCCGTGCGCGAGAAGAAGCGCATCGACCTCATCGCCGAGCTCGTGGAGTGGCGGGCCGACGAGGAATACGACCGCCTCGGCCTCGACGAGCGCTTCTTCACGATCCTCGACGTCGAAGTCCCCCTCATCACCGTGCCGGTGCGCCCGGGGCGCGACATGGGCGTCATCGTCGAGGCCGCTGCCCGCAACCAGGTCCTCAAATCCATGGGCAGCAATTCCGCCAACGACCTCCAGGAGCGCCTGGCCCGGGAATTGGCCCGCGGTCGCATCAAGGACGATATCGACTAGGTTGGAAAGTCCTGATTATTCAGGTGTTTGGGTTTGTGTGGGTGAAACGACGACACCGCATGAAAAACCCGGCGTGAGCCGGGTTTTTTGCTGGGGTCTGTCGTTGCCGATCACTCCGGCCAGGCGGCGCCCTGATCGATCCACCGCTTGATGGTCTCAATCTCTGACAGCGACAGCAGCTTGCCCTTGCTGGGCATGACGTCTTCGTGGTCCGGCGGATGGGCGGACATCGTGTAGATGAGGGATTTGTCGGCGTCGCCGGGCACCAGGGCTGTGGGGCCGGTCTCGCCGCCCTTGATGGCGAAGCGTTTCTCGTCGAGGCGGAGCCCGCCCTTGCGCTTCTCGGCGCCGTGGCACTTCACGCAGCTGCGCTCGAACATGGGGGCAATGTGGGTGGTGTAGTCGGGCTTCTCGGGGATGGCGCCCTCGGGGTGCCGGTCGCGGGCCGCGGGGCCATCGCCTTCGTCGCCGTCGGAGGCCCGGTGGGGCGTGTCGTCGTCGTCCCTGGTGTTGGCCTGGTAGGTGGCGCGCGGCCCCTTGCCAGTGCTCGCCACCGCGGGCCCCCGCAGGGGCTTGGTGAAAAAGCCGGCGCCGTGGACCAGTTCGCCGCCCTGGTGGCCGACGAAGACGACGGCCAACGAGGCCACCGCCAACAACGGCGTGGCGACCTTGGCGAGGCCACCGCTGCTGCGGACCGCCACCGCGATGATGACGGCGACAATGGCGACGGCGATGCCGCCGGCGCGGTGGAGGTTGAAGGTGTCGGCGGTGGCGCCGCCGAAGTCTTCGCCCTGGGCATTGGCGAGGCCGGTGGCGGCGGTGAGGACGGCGCTGATGGCGGCAACGGTGGTCAGGGCGCGCACGATCTCGCGGCGGGCGTCGGCCGACAGACGGGCCCGCATGACGACCTCGACGACGAGGGCCACCATGAGCAACACGATGGGAAAGTGCAGCAGCGGAAAGTGCAGCCGGCCCAGCAGCATGACGGCCACCGGCGTGTCCGAGGCAAGGGCGGGGGCGCAGGCCAGCAGGGCGAGGGGAAGCAGCGCGCGAGCAAAGACAGACATGGGAGGCCTCAGGCGAGGAGATCGAGGACGGGCTCTTGGCCGATGGCCTTGTGCGGGTCGATGCCGGCGATGGCGAGGATGGTGGCCAGGCCGTGGGACATGTCGAGGGCGTCAGCGCCGTTCTCGGTGCTGCCATTTCTCGGGTTGATGGGCTGGGCCACCAGGTTCTCGTCGGTGACGCCGAAGACCCTGGGGGCGCCGTCGTGGCCCGGCGCCACGCCCTTGCCCAACATGATGATGCTGTTGGTGGGCCAATGGTGTTTGCCACCGAGCTCATTCTTCGACGGTGCCCGGGAGAACTCGCTGGTAACGACGATGGTGGTCATGTCGAGCAGGGTGCGGCCGTTTTCAAGGACGATGTCCTGCAAACCCTGGGCGATGGCGGCGACGGCGCGAATGCCCTTTTTGACGGCGTTTGGGTGGGTCGCGTATTCGCTGCGGCTGTGGGAGTCGAATTCGCCGGTCCCGACCGTGATGACCGGGGCCAGATCGAGGCGCACCGCCTCGACGGCGAGCCGCACCTGGTTCTCGACGCGATCGACGCGGCCGGTGGCCTTCTTGGCCTGGTCGGTCATGCTTTCGGCGTCGGCGACCCGCTCGCGATAGTCGGATTGGGCCAGGTGCCGTTCGAGATCGGCAAAGGTGCGAAAGTCCTGGGCCAGCGACGACGACGACCCCGTCTTCCAGCGGGCCTCGGTCAGGGCGTCTTTGGCGCGCAGGGCTTCTTCAATCTCCCGTCGGTAGGGACCGACCTCGCCCTTGAGGGTGGTCATGCCGCGCAGCTGGGTGATGGACGCTACCCGGACGGGCTCGAGGCGGGGATCGGCGATGTTGCCGCGGAAGGTGGCGGGGCGGAGCTGGTCCGACGACAGGTTGGGCAGCTCGTAGTCGCTGCTGCGGGCCTGGGCGATGAGGGTCTGCACCGACGGCGCGGTGACGACGTTGCCGGGGGGCTTGAACTTCCCCGTGACCATGCGGAAGCGGGCCTGGGGATGGTTGAGGGCGTCGACGTGGATGCCGCGCATGATCCCGATCTTCTCGGCGAACGGCTGCAAGGGCCCCATGGCCGGACCGAGCTTCACGCCGCCGAAGTCGACGTTCTCGTCGTCCTCCCAGGGCATGAAGAACCCGGCTTTGCGGGGCACCGGATCGGTGGTGAGCATCAAGTCCCAGCCGCCGACCATCAGATAGAACACGACGTAGTGGTCCGTCCGTCGTCCCTTCGTGGTCGCCTTGGTGCACCCGGTCAGGCCTGTCAGGCCCCCGCCCACAGTGGTCAGCAGTCCCGAGGGCAGGACCAGGGCACCACCGGCAAGGGCGGCGCGAGACAGAAATCCTCGACGTGTCGACGTCATCCCCGGGGTCTAGCGCTGATTGTCCCCGCTCGCCAGCGGGGCAGGATGGTCGACGGAGCCAGCGCCCGTGTCGCCCTGCCTCAGGATGCCCATCAATTGTGGGCGATGGCCCAACCGGCGGGCTCAGAGCCCATCGCAAAATCGCGATGGGCTCTGATTCTTCCGGGGGCTGCGCCCCCATCCACGCGGGCGGAGCCCGACGTGGAGCCACCCCATCCTTGGTCGCTCCGCTCCCGGTGAAGGGCCATCGCGAAATGGGATTTCGCGATGGCCCTTCACCCGGCAGGGGGAACCAATCGCTCGGCCAGGGCCGGCAACGCGATTTCCGCGGGGCCAATGAGGTTGATGGCGTCCTCGTAGACGAGGGGTTCAGGGTTGATGTTGATGATGGTGGCGCCGCTGGCCTGGGCGGCATGGAGGGCCATGCTGGTAATGCCGACGGAGAAGCTCGTGCCGACGAAGGCGACGATGGCGGCGTCGTTCAACCAATTGCGGGCTTCGCGGGCCCGATAAAACGGTTGGGAGTCGTAGTACTCGTCAAACAGCAGCACCAACGGTCGCAAGACGGCGCCGCACATATCGCATTCGGGCAGGTCGCCGTCGTCGACGCCCTTGAGGGAGATGCCCGTCACGGGCGTGCTCGACATGGAGCAGGCTTTGTTCGGACAGACGAACGTATCGTGCCGCCCGTGAATCTCGACGACGCGCTTGCTCGGGGTGCCGCTGTCGCCGTGGAGGCCGTCGATGTTCTGGGTGATGATGTGGTGGTTGGGGCGGGCCCGCACGATGGTCGTGAGGGCCCGGTGGCCCGCGTTGGGTTTGGCGTCGAGGCCATCGCCCTTCAAGCCCGGGTGGGCGGCGAACCAGAAGCGCTGGTACCAGGCCAGGGGGTCGGCCTTGAAGCGGGCGGCGGTGCCCCAATCGGTGATGAAGTTCTCCCAGACCGCGTCTTTGCTCTTGCGGTAGGGGCTTATCCCCGACGCCACGCTCAGCCCCGCCCCCGTGACCCAGACGACGCCCTCGCCCGTCTGCAGGTGGTCGGCGACGGTAGTGAGCGCTGCATCATCCAGTGACGACATGCTTTTTGTTCTAGCAGACAGCAGAAGCCGACGGGACACCTGCCGCCATCAGCGGGTCACGATGACCTCGTGGAGCGGCCTTTGGCGACGGGCGTCGCCGCCAGCGGGTCGTCGGGCCAGCTGTGTTTGGGGTAGCGGGCCTTGAGTTCGGCCTTCACCTCTTTGTAGCCGCGCTGCCAGAAGCTGCGCAGATCGGTCGTCACCTGCACGGGCTTGTAGCCGGGGGACAACAAATGCAGCACGACGGCGACGCGCCCCCGGGCCACCCGGGGTGTGTCCAGCCAGCCGAAGCACTCCTGCAAACGCACGGCGAGCACGGGCACACCACCCTGCAAGGCCGGGCCGTAGTCGACGGCGATGGCGTTGCCCGTGGGCACCGTCAGCCGGGTGGGGACCTCGCTGTCGAGGCGCTGCTTGAGCTGCCAATCGAGGAGGCCGCCGACGGCGCCGTGCCAGTCCGCTGAAGCGACGTCTTCGAGGCGACGACGACCCTTGCGCACCAGGGCGATGCAGAGATCGGGCAGCAGGGCCTTGAGGGCGTCGTCATCGACGACGGGCCACTCCTCGTCGGGCATGGCCTGCCGGGCGAAGCGCAGGCGGGTCAGGGTGGCGGCGGTGGCGTCGTCGGGGGCGAAGAGCCGCTCGAAGCGTTCGGCGAAGGTGCGGGCCAGGCCCTCGGCCACGGCGTCGTCGTTGACGGGGACGCCCGTCTTCTCCTCGATGATGAGGTCCCGGAAGCGGGTGCGGCGGACGCCGACGAAGGCGCCGCGCTCGTCGTCGAGGACGGCTTCGTCGCGGATGGTGACGAGGTGGGGGGCCACGTCCTGCAGCAGGGCGAGCTCGATGCTCTCAGCGACGGCGACGCCGGCGGCGGCCCCACGCCCCTCGAGGGACAACGCCAGAAAAAGGGGCGCGTCGACGCCGCTTTCGGAGAGCTGTTTGACGCCCCGTCCGCCCACCATGGCGGCGTCGGCCTCGCCGGGCCGACGTCGTCGACAGACGCGGTCGGGAAAGCCCGCCAACAAGGCCCGCTTCAGGCGCCTTCCCGGGCCTTCCCGGCGGATGTCGTCGCTGACCCGAGGTGTGGGTGCGAGTCGCACCAGCTCCCGCACGGCCTGGCGAAGCTCTGGGAGGCGTCGGTCGTCCTCGGCCCGTTCGATGAGGCCCTGGACATCGGAGTCCGTGGTCTGGGCCGCCGTCCGCGGCGTCAGCGCCGACAAGGCCCGGTCGTCCTCGAGGATGGCCATGGCGACGGCGGCGTCTTCGACGACGTCGAGGTCGGCGGCCGCCAACAACACGGCGGCGGCGCGGGGAGAGAGGGGCAGGCGGGCAATGGCGCGGCCCCGGGCGGTCGGGCGGCCATCGTCGTCGAGGGCTCCCAGCATCTGCAACAGCTCGACGGCGTGGTCGAGGTGGGCTTTGGGGGGCGGTTCGAAGAAGCCGAAGCGTCGGGGATCGGCCCCCGTGAACAGGGCCACGTCGAGGAGGACCCGCGACAATTCCACCCGATGGATTTCGGGGGCGTGGCTCGGCAGCAGCATGGCGTGCTCGGCCTCGGTCCACAGGCGATAGCAGCGGCCGGGGCGGGTGCGGCCGGCGCGACCCGCGCGCTGCTCGGCAGAGGCTCGCGAGATCTTCACGAGCTCCAGGCGTTCCCGGTCGCTCTTGCTGTCCCAGCGGGCGCTCTTCATCAGGCCGCTGTCGACGACGGTGGTGACACCTTCAATGGTCAGCGACGTCTCGGCGACGTTGGTGGAGAGGATCACCTTGCGACGGGAGCCGCTGGTGAGGGCCCGGTCCTGGTCCGCCGCCGTCATCGCCCCGAACAAGGTGACGATGTCGGGGTCACCGGGCAGGGGGTCGGCCTTGACGCGCTGCAGGACCCGCTGGATTTCCGGGGCGCCGGGCAAGAAGCACAACACATCGCCGCCGTCGTCGGCGAAGCCGCTCTCCTTGTCTTTTTGGTCTTTGGCGGCGAGGACGGTGCGCAAGGCGCCCGCGACCTTGTCGTCGAGGTGGCGTTCGTCGTCGCGGGGGCGCTTCTCGGCGTGGCGGATGGCCACCGGGAAGGGTCGACCCTCGCTGGTGACGACGGGGCAGCCGTCGAGGAAGGCGGCGACGGCGCCGGCGTCGAGGGTGGCGGACATGACGACGAGCTTCAGGTCGTCCCGCACGGACAGGAGCTCTTTGACGAGCGCCAGGCACAGGTCGGTGTGCACCGAGCGCTCGTGAAACTCGTCGAGGATGACCACCGAGACGCCGTCGAGGAGGGCGTCGTCGGCAAAGCGGCGGGTGAGGATCCCCTCGGTGACCACCAGAATCCGCGTGGCTGCCGAACTCTTGCGGTCAAAGCGGACCTGGTAGCCGACGGTGGCGCCCGGGGCTTCGCCGAGGCTCCTGGCCATGGTGGCGGCGGCGGCGCGGGCGGCCACCCGGCGGGGCTCCAGCAGCAGAATCTGGCCACCCGGTGCCACCAGGCCCGCTTCGAGGAGGGCCAACGGGACGCGGGTGGTCTTGCCGGCCCCGGGGGGCGCTTGCAGGACCACGGCCGAATGGCGTCGCAATGCGCCAACCACGTCGTCGAGGACGGCGTCGATGGGCAGGGCCGGGCGTCGTGGTCGCTGGGGGTCAGCCATGGAATGCAGGGTGTCGGAAAACCATCAAGCCCTGAAGCCCTTTGTCGCAGGAGAGGCCCGCGTTGGCCGGGCGGGTGTTCGGGGGTGCAGGCGCCCTGCTGACCTGTGGTATCGACTCAAGGATGGCCGACGACAAAAAGCGAGGCGCAGGGAGCGGTGGCGGGCTGCTGGGGTGGCTCCGGGGCGACAAGCGCGCCGAGGAGACCGGCCGCGTCGCCGTCGTCAAAATCGATCCGAACGCCTCGGGAGCAAACCCGGTGGCCCCGAGCGACAAAGAACTCAAGCGCGACGTCACCGAGCGCTACGCCGACAAGGGTGAGGTCGCGCGGGGCGGCATGGGGTCCATCCGCAAGGTCTTCGACGAGAACCTCCAGCGCACCGTCGCCATGAAGGTGGCGTTCCCCGAGCACCGCAGCGATCCGAAGATCATGGGCCGCTTCGCCGAGGAGGCCCAGATCATGGGCCAGCTCGAGCACCCAAACATCGTCCCCGTCCACGACTTCGGCGAGGACGACGGCACCAAGTTCTTCACGATGCTCTATGTCCGGGGCAAGACCCTGACGGACCTGCTGGCGGAAAACGCCGCCGGCGACACCCGCGAAGAATACTTCCGCTTCCTCAACATCTTCCTGCGGGTCTGTGACGCCGTCGCCTTCGCCCACAGCCGTGGCGTGGTCCACCGCGACTTGAAGCCCGACAACATCATGGTGGGCAACTTCGGCGAGGTGTACCTGATGGACTGGGGCATCGCCCGGCTCCTCCACCGTACGGGCGGGATGCCATCGTCGACGCCCGGCCAACCAGCCCGCACCATGGCCATGGCCGCCATCGGCAAATCCCTCGAAGACATCATGCCCGTCCGCGTGCGCGCCGACGGCATCAAGAACGACGAGACCGGCCAGATCATCGGCACGTTCTTCTATATGTCCCCCGAGCAGGCCCTGGCCGAGCTGCCAAACATCGACGAGCGGACCGACATCTTCCTGCTCGGTGGCGTGCTGTACGAAATCCTCACCAAGCAGCCCCCGTACATGGGCTCCACGGTGGTCGACGTCGTCCGCCAGGCACAGGCCTGTCAGGTGCTGCGGCCGGAGATGATTTCTCCCGAGGCCAACATCCCCAAGATGTTGTCCGACATCTGCATGAAGTGTCTGCAGCGCAACCGGGAAGACCGCTACCAGACGGCCCTCGACCTCAAGAAGGACATCGAGGTCTTCTTGAAGGGCGGTGCCGGACTGCCCACGCGCATCTTCGCCCCCAGCGAGCACCTGATGGTGGAAGGCCAACCCGGCGAGGAGGTTTACATCATCCAAAAAGGCATGGTGCAGGTCTACCAGACCGACAAAGCCACCGGCCGTCGACGAGGACTGGCCACCCTCCAGGCCGGCGCCGTCGTGGGCGAGGCCGCCGTCTTCTCCGCCGCCCAGCGCACCGCGAGCGTGGTGGCCGTAGACGAAGTCACCGCCGTCGTCGTCACCCGCAAGCAGCTCGAGAGCGAGCTTGGCTTGAACACCTGGGTGGGCTCCCTGGTCAAGGCCCTGGCCGACCGCTTCTTCTCGATGAACGACCGCTTCAGCAAGGCCGACGAGGCGAACCACGTGCTGCGGGTCAGCAACTGGATCCTCCAATACCTGGTGCTCTACGGCCACACGGGGCCATCCCAGCGGCGCGAGGTCCAATGGTCCCACCTGCTGCGGGCCACCATGGCCCAGTTCCAGAAGCCCGAGGACGAAGTCCGCGCCATCCTCGACGCGGTCGGCACCTTCACCATCGACAAGACCCGCGACGTGATTTGGTTCTCTGCCGGCTGATATCGTTGGACTCTGCTATGTATGTGGATACATAGGACTGTTGCCGAATCGTCACCAAGTCAGGCTTGGACGGCTGCAGTGCCGCTGCTAACGCCCTGTGTCATGCCGCTCATCGATCGTCTGGTGAAGATGCTTCTCCCCCGCGAAGACCGGTTCTTCGACCTGCTGGTGAAGGGGGCCGAGATCGCCGAGTCCTCAACCCACATCATGAAGCGCCTCTGCGAAGACGGCGACGGCGCTGGCCGCACGGCCCTCGTGAAGGAGATGCAGGACACCGAGCACGCCGCCGACGCGGTGATTCATGAGGTCTACGACGCCCTGAACCGGACGTTTGTGACCCCCATCGACCGCAGCGACATCTACGACCTCGCCACCCATCTGGAAGACATCGTCGATCTCAACCACGCGACGGCGATGCAGTTGGAGGTCCACGTCATCGGGTCGATTCCCGCGGGGTCGCTGGAGCTTGCCAACCTCTGTGTGCAGGCGGGGGCCGAGGTCAAGGCGGCCGTTGAAAAACTCCGCGGCCTCAAGCACCTCGACCAGGTGCGGGCCCATTGCACCCAGACGTCGCGGCTGGAGCATGAAGGTGACGTCATCTACCGCGGTCAGATGAAGGCCCTGTTCCGCAACGAGGAGCAAAACGCCGTCCGGCTGATCCAGCACAAGGAGTTCCTGGAAGGCCTGGAGCGCGTCCTCGACGCCTTCGACCACACCGGCGGTTCGCTGTCGGCCATCGTCATCAAAAACGGGTAGCCACAGGGCCAGACGGGAATTGCAGCCATGGACACCGTCTTCATCACCCTGATCGCCGTCGTCGCCGTCGCGTTGATCTTCGACTACATCAACGGCTTCCACGACGCCGCCAACGCCATTGCCACCGTCGTCAGCACGGGCGTTTTACCCATGCGCACGGCCATCTTGATGGCCGCCACCATGAACCTCATCGGCGCCTTCATGGGCCTGAAGGTGGCCGACACCGTCGCCAAGATGGTCGACCCCCACCTCGTCTCCCAGGTGATGGTGGTCGCCGGCGTCACCGGCGCCATCGTCTGGAACCTCATCACCTGGTGGTTTGGCATCCCGTCGTCGTCGTCCCACGCCCTGATGGGGGGCATCATTGGCGCCGCCGTCACCAAGGCCGGCACCCACGCCGTGCAGGTGGGCAACCTCGAAAAGACCCTGATGGGGCTGTTCATCTCGCCGCTGGCGGGGTTCGTCATCGGCTTCATCGCCATGATTGCCATCACCTGGGCCGTGCGGGGGATGCGGCCAAAGACCGTCAACAAGGCGTTCCGCTGGCTGCAAATGGCGTCGGCGGGGTTCATGGCCTTGAGCCACGGCCAGGCGGACGCGCAAAAGACCATGGGCATCATCACGATGGCCCTCATCGCCTACGGCAGCGTCGACAAGGCTGTCGGCACGCCGCCGACCTGGGTGGTGGCGTCGTGTGCCCTGGCCATGGGCCTGGGAACGGCGGCTGGCGGGGTGCGCATCATCAAGACCATGGGCAGCAAGATCATCGACCTCAAGCCCATCCACGGCTTCGCCGCCGAGACTGCCGCCGCCATCACCCTGCTGACCGCCGCCCAACTTGGGGCACCGGTGTCGACCACCCACGTCATCTCGTCGTCGATCATGGGCGTCGGCGCCTCCCAGCGGGTCTCGGCGGTGCGCTGGGGCGTCACCACCCGCATCTTCTACGCCTGGGTGCTGACGATCCCCATCAGCGCCGTCGTCGGCAGCCTCTGCTACCTGGCTTTGAGTGCTGTGCTTGGGCCCTGACGGAGACAGCTTCGGTCCGTTGGTTGCGTTTTCGCCCGTCGACGCAGAATGATGGGGGGTCTCATCGCCGACCCCTGAGAACGGAGATTCCAGCGCATGCCTCATGTCATCTCGCACAAGTGCATTTCCGAGATCTATGCCGCTTGCCAGGCCGTGTGCCCGGCGGACGTCATGCACCTCGTCAACGCCATGCCCGCGGGCTACCCGAACGCTGGTCAGCCCATGATGGTCGTCCACCAGGACGACTGCATCGACTGCGGCGCCTGCAAGCCCGAATGCCCCATCGACGCGATCTACTCTCCCGACCAGCAAGAGACCCCCGAAGGCCTGTACTGGCGGCAAATCAACGCCAACCTGGCCCCCGCCTTCATCGGCCAGAAGGCGCCTCCCCGCGCCAAGAACGAGCCCCCACGGCGTCCTGACAACCGCCTTCGCAGCTGAGAGGTTTCTCCGGGCCTCAGGCTGAAACGACAACGAGCGCCGCGAGGCGCTCGTTGTCGTTCAAGACCTTGGGGCCAAGATCCGCTCAGGGAGCGGGGGGGGCTTCGATGCACTGCCCGGTCGCCTGGTCGCAGTTCTGGGTGCCCGTGCAGAGCTCGAGGATGCCGGTGGTCTGGTCGGCACCGCAGGCGTCGGCCACGGCCGACGTCGGGGCGCAGAAGCCGTCGCCGTTTTGGAGGCCGACGTCGTCTGAGCAGGACAGGCCGGTGGTGGCGGGGTCGCCGCAGCCACAGGCTGCAGCAGGCAGGGTCGCCTGGGCGCAGGTGGCCGGGGTCGCAGGGGTGCAGAGGCGGGCGCACAGGGAGACCGAGGCCGCTGGGTTGGCCGGGTCGGTCAGCGTCACGCACAGGGGGCTCGCGTTGGCGGCGCAGGTGGCATTGGCGGCGTTGCCGCAGACACCGTTGAGTGGCGACTCGCTCAGGCAGACGGCGCCATCGGGGCCATTCTGGCAGGTGCCAGTGATGCCAAGCTTGGTGGTGCAGGCCGCACCGGCGGTGCAGGTCTTGTAGCAAGACGGGGGAGCGGCTCCGCCGCCCTGTTGCTCGAACAGCGACGTGCAGAGCTCGTCGGCGCCACACGCGGGGCCGTCGCCACAGCCGGCTTCGCCTTCGCCCTCGCCCTCGCCTTCGCCTTCGCCTTCGCCTTCGCCTTCGCCTTCGGTGCCGCCGTCGTCCGCCGGTGCGTCACAGGCCATCACAAGGCCCAGGGTGGAGAGAGACAGGAAGGCGGCGGCAAACATGAGCTTCTGCATGGTGGAACTCCCGAGGGGTATGACTGGGTGGGAGCTTGCCCCACCTCGGTCTGATGTCAACACGCCGCACCCCATGCTAAGGGCCAGATCCATGACTGATGAGAGCCCTCCCGACACCCTTGAAGCCCGCCTGTTGAGCAACGCCAGCAAGCGTCCCCGGCTCATCGACGATTGCGTCCGGCTCATCGACGCCGAAGTGGACTCCAAGGGCGGCCTGTCGGGGCTGGCCATCAAGGGGGCCTACAAGATCGTCCAGGCCGTGAAGCCAGGCTTTGTCCGCGAGGCCATGGACCATCTCCTCGACGACTTCGTGCGCCGCCTGGAGCCGTTTTACGCCCAGCACCGCCAGAAGAACGGCGACAATCAGCGGGCCTTCACGGACTTCATGAGCGGCCGCGCCGGCGAGGTCGCCGACGCCCTCCTCGGCATCACCGACGACCGGGCCAGGCGGGCCAAGAACCCCAACATCAAGGCCACCTACGACAAGCTGCGCCCCCAGGCCAAGAAGCACGTCGAGGAAGCCGTCCCCCGGGTTGGCCGCACCCTCACCCCGCACCTGTGAGCAGACGCCCATGAAGCTGCAGCCCCTGCGCCCCACCCTCCTGAGTTGTCGCCAGATCGACGACGTCAACGAGGCGTTGGGGCGGGGCCTCATCGGCGAGGGCTTCGACGTCGCCCGCCATCGCTCCCTCGGGCTCATCACGGTGGACCAGGACGACAGCGCCTACGTCGCCCTCGACGAAGCCACCAAGCACGCGGCCGTCGAGGTCGTGTTTGCCCGCAGCTTCTACGCTGGCGCCGCCCACGCCTCGGGTCCCTTGTCGGGGGAGATGCTCGGCGTCGTGGCGGGCGCCGACCCCGACGAGGTCGCCGAAGCCCTGTGGGTCATCAAGCAGCACCTCGCCGAGGCGGTGTGCTTCCAGACCATGGCGGACCGTCCCCAGCCGTCGTCGGCGCTTCTGGCCCACGTCGTCACAGAGACCGGCAGCTATTTGTCGACGGTGGCCGGTGTCGCCGCCGGCGACCCCATCGCCTACCTCATCGCCCCGCCGATGGAGGCCCTCGTCGCCGTCGACGCCGCCCTCAAGGCTGCACCGGTGACCTTGCTGCAATTCATCAAGGCGCCGTCGGAGACCAACTTTTCGGGGGCCTTTCTCGGGGGCTCCATCGCCGACCTCCAGGCAGCCCGCGACGCCTTCGTCGACGCCATCGCCGACGTCGTCAGCCGCCCCCTGCAGGCCGCAAGGCGCCCCGCTCGTTTGCGACGCTGACACCCGGGCGGCGGGTCAGGGCTGGGCGGGACCGGGATCGAGGCGCACGATGACGCCCAGGCAGGCGTCGAGGGCATGGGCAACCGTCGATCCACCCTTCGTCGAGGGGGACAACGTGATGTCCGACAGGCAGCGCGTGACCGAATCGGGAAACGCCTGGCGGGGGGGCTTGCCGTAGATGGTGCGGACGTCGTCGGTGCCGTCGGGGAGGCCGTTGTCGCCCGCCTGCACAAAACGAATGGCGTTGCCCGAGGTGACCAGCAGGTTGCCGGCAGCGTCGACAGCGAGACCGCGGGGGCCCTGGACCGGAAAGGCGTTGGAGGGAGCGCCTTCACCGCCCGAGGCTGCGTCGCCGTCGCCAAGGACGGTCTGGATGATGGTGTCGTCGTCGCTGGCGTCGCCAAGCTGCAGCCGGCGGACGCGGTTGTTGCCGGTGTCGGCCACCAGCAGGAAGCGGCCGTCGTCGCCATTGGTGCCAGGGCCCGTCATGAAGGCCACCCCCTCGGGCTCGTTGAGCAGGGCGAGGGCGGCAGGACCGTCGTCGCCAGCGGCACCACGGCGGCCGGGAACGCCGGCCACCACCGTGCCCAGGGCGACGTTGACGACGTCGCCGTTTTCGCCCGCGCCGGAGCCAGCCACGACGGCAATGGTGTCGAGGTCGATGCCGTAGACGGCGTGGGCGCCCTGATCGGCCAGGTAGAGGCGACGGCCGACGACGTCGATGCTCAGGCCGGCGGGCCGGACCAGGGGCACGTCGAGGACCATGGTGCTGGTGGTCCAGGTCGCCGGGGCCGCCGGGTCGACGAGCTCGAAGCGTCGCAAGCGGGCCCGGCCCGCCTCGGACACGTACAGGACGGGCGGGTCGACGCCGGTGTCGAGGGCCACGCCGGCGGGTTCAACCATGGGTTCCGTCGTGGCGGCGGGGGTGGATGCTGCACTGGCGACGGTGCCATCGGGCATGCCCGAGACGGTGCTCACGCCGGTGGTCGACGGCGTCACCAGCCGCAAACGGCCCGTGAGGTTGTCGACGACGATGAGCTGATCCTCGCCGATGAAGGTCAGCGCCGTGGGGGACTTGAACAGGGCCCGGCTGCGGTCGCCGTCGTCGCGGGACGCGAGCCCCCCGGTGCCATCGATGGCGGTGGTGACCGTGGTCTGGAGGGCGAAGCCGGCGCCGCCGATGGCCACCGTGAGGTCCATGGCGCGGACGCGGTCGACAGCGTCGACGATGAAGAAGCGCAAGGCCTGCAGGTCCGCCGACGGCGGCGCGAGCATCAGGCCCCGCGGGTGGGTGAAGCGGGCGAGCAGGCCGTCGGCGTTGTCGGTGTCGCCAGCCTCGCCGTCGCCAGCGAGGGTGAAGACCAGGCCCGCCACCGTGGCGCGAATGCGGTGGCCACCGCGCTCGGCGACGACAAGGAGACCGCCGTTGTCGGGCACGCTCGGCTCAAAGGCCGCGATGAGGCTGAAGGGCAGAAAGACAATCGACGAGGGCTCGTCCAGCTGGGTGGCGGTGGCCAGGTTGGTGTCGCCGTTGTTGCCCGCCACGCCGGTGCCCATCACGGGGGTGACGGCG
>Ga0247834_1000202_pt1 | contig 113285 bp, 89 predicted proteins | sample LaCruzMarch2015__8_FD_187118 | JGI IMG/M metagenome (GOLD analysis project Ga0247834, IMG submission 187118) | Freshwater microbial communities from meromictic Lake La Cruz, Castile-La Mancha, Spain - LaCruzMarch2015_12m | ecosystem: Environmental > Aquatic > Freshwater > Lake | place: Spain...
GAGGAAAACAGGAGATTCTAGGTGTTTGTAAGCGTCTATATCTTATTCTAAACAAGCTCTCGAATTAATCTTTTCAAATGTCAATTTGACTCCCTTTGAAGTACGGCAGCCCGCTACATCAACCCCTTCACCGATTTTGGTTTTAAGCGCCTCTTTGGCGAAGAGGTGAATAAGGATTTGCTCATCGATTTCCTGAACGGCCTGCTGCCAGAGCACCATAAAATTAAAGACCTGACTTATAGTAGAAATGAACACCTGGGCGATCTTTCCATTGACCGCCGGGCAGTGTTCGATATTTATTGCCAAAGTCTCAATGGCGACCGCTTCATTGTAGAACTGCAAAAGGCCAAACAAAACTTTTTCAAAGACCGCAGTGTGGAGACCATCCAAGAGCATTTCAGTCCATGTATCTTTTACTTGCCGGGTTTCACTTCTTTCCCGGCGTTTTCCATAGCCCACTTGTAGCTTTTGAAAGCTTCATAAATAGCATCTGACATTTGTTCCTGGCCTTTATTTGAGTTTAAGTAAGTCTCTTCTTTGGCATTGGTGAGGTAGCCCAGCTCAATGAGTACACTGGGCATGCTGGTTTTCCAAAGCACTATGAAACCCGCTTGCTTCACACCTCGGCTGTTGCGTTTGGCCCGGATGGAAAATTCACGTTCAACTTTTCCAGCAAATTTCAACGAGTTTTCGATGAAGGCACTTTGCATATTGGCAAAGAATATATGAGCCAATGGGGAGTTTGGGTTAAAGCCATTGTACTTTTCGAGGTAGTTATCTTCCTTTAAAATTACTGAATTTTCACGCTTGGCCACACTCAGGTTTATTTCGTTGGTATGCATGCCCATGGTGTAGGTTTCTGTGCCGCTTACTGGCTTCGGGGCCGAGTTGCAATGGATGGAAATAAACAGATCGGCATTATTTTTATTGGCGAGACTGGCCCGATCGAGCAGCTCTACAAACACATCCGATTTGCGGGTGTAGATTACCTTTACATTGGGTAAATCTTTCTCAATTCTTTTGCCCAACTGCTTGACCACCGCCAGTGAAATTTCTTTTTCAATTGCTTTTTTTCCATGACAACCGGGGTCTTTGCCACCATGGCCCGCATCGAGTATCACTTTCTTGATTTGATAGGTATTTGGGGCAGCTTTTCTGAAAGAAAAAAACAACAAACTGTAGCCAAAAACCAAGACAAAAGAAGGGTATAAAAACCTGCGGCGAGCAAAAATATAAAGCGAAATGAACCGAAGGAGTTTTTTCATAATTAAGTGGCACAACAATTGAATGTTGGTGGCCAACCTTGGCAGACCGCTGCCAAGCATTACTTTTGCGCAAAAGTGCAACATTCTACCCAATTCCAGCAAGTATGTCGACAAGCCTTTCATCTTGTGTCGGTATATTTTGTTGTCCAATTTTTTCTTTTTTTCATACGTCCTCAGGCTTTTGGCCAGATTTCGAAGGCAGATTCTACGCAACAAACAACTTCTGATTCTTTATCTATCGGACTGAATGCTGACTCAACCACCTTGGACACTACAAATGTGAAACCAAAAAAAGTGGGTGATATAAAAACAACTGTAAAATACCAGGCCCGAGATTCCATCCGTACAGATATGGCCACCAGCACCATGCACATGTATGGTGACGCAAAAATTGACTATGGCGAAATCAGTATGAAGGCCGAATACATTTCTTTTAGTTGGGTGAACAACGTGGTAATAGCCAAAGGTTTTGTGGATTCGACGGGTCGCTACAAAGGAAAACCAGTGTTTAAGCAAGGCAGCGACAACTACGAGGCCGACACCATGAAATACAATTTCAAAACCAAAAGGGGAATTATTTCGGGTGCGGTTACCCAACAAGGTGAAGGATACTTACACGCCGAATATGTGAAGCGAAACGAAGACAATACATTTTTTGGAAAAAACGGGGTATACACCACCTGCAACCTGGCCCATCCGCATTTTTACATCAATGCCACCAAAGTTAAATCCATACCCGACAAAAAAATAATCACAGGTCCGTTCAATTTGGTAATTGCCGATGTGCCAACGCCTTTGGGTTTTGCATTCGGCTATTTTCCAACTCCCAAAAACCAAACTTCAGGCCTCATTATCCCAACGTATGGAGAAGCACAAGACAGGGGATTTTTCCTTCGAAATGGCGGATATTACTGGGCTGCAAGTCCACATGTTGGTTTAAAAATGTTAGGCGAGATTTATTCCAAAGGCAGCTATGGATTTAGTGTGTTGAGTCAATACAAACAAAGATACTACTACGACGGCAACCTGGAACTGCGCTACAACAACCGAAAAACAGGCGAAGCGGAGAACCTGTCGACTGGTGAAGATTTCTGGGTTTCATGGAGCCACATGCCACAAAGCAGGGGAAGCAGTTCGTTTTCCGCCAACGTAAACGCTGGTACCAACTCCTACAATACCAGAAACTCATTTGATGCCAACAATTTTATTTCCACCAGTTTTAGCTCAAATGTGAGTTATGCGAAAACTTTTGTCGGTACACCTTTTACCATGGCAGCCAATGCCAGACTCAACCAAAACGTTGCCACAAAAGAATTGGATCTTGCTCTGCCTGATGTGAGTTTGAACATGAACAGGTTGTACCCTTTTAAACCAAAAAGCGGAAGTGGAAAAACGTGGTACCAAAAAATCAATTTTGCCTACAACGGAAATCTTAGAAACAGCATATCGAACAAAGGCGTAGGGCAACTTTCGATTCCTGGAGTAAAACTATTAAACGAGCGCAATGCATTAAATGACAGCATTTTACCTGTTACCAGAGAAAATTTTGACGTGCTTTTAGACCGCATGACAAATGGCATGAGCCATGCCATTCCGGTAAGTACCACGTTCAGTATGTTCAAATATTTTCAGGTAAGTCCTGGATTTAGTTATTCAGAAAACTGGTACCGTAGAAAATTAAATTACACTTATATCCAAGAGCAGAAAGGCATTTTGGTCGACACCTTAAATCAGTTTTCGAGGGTGTTTGGTTACTCGGCTGCTACCAATATCACGACCAGGATTTACGGAACTATATTTGTGAAAAAATTGGGTATCGAGGCCATTCGGCACATGATGATTCCGAATGTGAGTTTCACTTACCGCCCAGATTTTTCTGACCCAAAATTTGGCATGATACAGATGGTGCAGGCCGATAGCACCGGGCGTATGGTGAAAGCAAACCCTTTTGCTGGTCAGCAGTTCATTTTTGGCGGGCCGCAATCAGGCAGAAGCGGGTCAATAGGCATGTCGCTTTCCAATAATTTCGAAATGAAAGTAAAAGACAAAAGCGACACCACCGGAAAAAAAGCGTTTAAGAAAATGACCCTGCTCGACAATGTCAACTTTGCCTCCAGCTACAATATCATAGCCGATTCGTTTAAACTTGCCCCCATCAATGTGACGGCCAGAACCAGGCTTTTCAATAAGTTAGACATCAATTTTGGTGGAACGGTAGATCCTTACCAATACACCATCACCGGGCAAAACGCTGACGGAACCGTGACCCAACGACGGATAAACCGTTACAACTGGCAAGATGGAAAGGGATTAGGACAACTGACAAGTGCCAACCTGGCTTTTTCCACCAGCTTCAACCCCAAGGCCAGGCAAAAGAAAGAATTGCCCAAACAAAACCTGTCGAACATGCAGCAACAGGAGGTCGACTTCATCAATGCCAATCCTTCGCTGTATGTCGATTGGAACATTCCCTGGAACCTGAGTGTAAGCTACAACCTGAGCTACAGCAAAGCTGGATTTGCCAAAAGCACCATGATGCAAACGATGAATTTCAACGGCGACATCAGCCTCACCGAAAAATGGAAACTGGGTGCAAGTTCCGGCTTCGACTTTGAGCGGAAAGAGTTCTCATTCACCAACCTCAACATTTACAGAGACTTACATTGCTGGGAAATGCGCATCAACTGGATTCCCTTTGGCGTCCGCCAAAGCTACAGTTTAGACATCAACGTAAAAGCCGCCACCCTGCGAGATTTGAAAATGAGCAGAAGAAGGAGCTGGTATGATAGGTAAAACAAAAAAACCAGTCATCGCTGACTGGTTTTCTGTGATCCCGTTTGGACTATAAATAGTTATATTTCACTTTTTCTTTCTTTACTTTTCTTTACTCTTTTACAGTTAGTTGTGTAATTTTCCGGTAAAGCTGAATAATGAAAAAATACAATTGATTAACAAAAAACCGTCCCCTCAATCGTCCCCTCAAAATTGCGGGTTATTTGTTGGGCATGGTTGGCAGTATTACGGTAATTTCTGGCACTTCAGGTTCGTTGTTTCCTACCTTGCCATACACACTATCCAATACTTCTTTGGCCGCTGCCACGTCCCCTTTTATGGCTCGATTAATTAAGGCAATGGCTATCTTGTCCTCTATGGTTCCATAGCCTTCTTTGCCCAATACATCAATGATTGTACAATCAACTGCTAACCATTTTTTCAAAACAGTTGCCCGGTTCTTACTGCCTGCTTTGCGTCCTGAAGGGTTGCCCGATTGTCCGGGTTGCCATTGCCCCTTTTCCTGATTTGGTATTGCCATTGTGCCTGTAAACTGCCTGTAAAGATACGTTTGGTTTGAAAGTCTAAGAATTGATTTGTTCTTTGCATTTTCAATAAGTAGATATTTATGAAAACCATTTTACTCTTTGTTTGCCTTGCATGTTTATGGCTACCTGCTTTTTCGCAGGATCAGGTAAAGCTTGAATTTTCGAATGAGGTAGTTGAAGGCAAAATATTTGAACTCGATTATGAATTGCTAAAGATTCGTCAACCTGATTTGAAAGAACGAAAAATTAGTTTGGGGGCAATTGATAGCATCTATGTGGCAAGTGATAGCCTTAGAAATAAAATGAGGTACAACAAAGGCACAAGGGATAAACTTTCGAAAAAGCCATTGGTAGGAAAAATTGTGTCTGCTAAATCAGATACGTTAACCACCGATCCGAAAGAACTTGCTAAATCATTGGTGCTTGCTCACTCTTATATCCAAAAAATCCGAAAGATTAACTATAAAGCAGGTGCTGCCCTTTCAAGTGCTGGTTCGCTTATTTTAATTGGAACTGCAATAACTGTGGTGGGCTCTATTGTTGCAGTGGGAGGTTCAGCACAAGGCGGGGCAACGATTGTTGGGCTTGGTGGCGTATTGGCAGTTTTGGGGTATGGTAAATTGACAAAAAGCGGCAATCTGCTTAGGGGTACGGCTCAACGTGAATTGCGGCTTAATGTGGCAAATGAAGGGCTTGCCTTGCAACTAAAGTTCTAACATTTACTACCATTGTTTCTGGTAATATGTCCCGCTTTGCACACTTTACCGAATAGGTGAAAAACGGGAACTTTTGATTTTGGGTTGCCTGTTTTCCACCTGGTGAAAAACGGGAACTTTTCAGAATAGGCTTGCCCAAACTTCGTGTATCAACTCCATTACCTCCATGCTTTCACCTGTTCCAAACTTGTCGGTAATGCTGAAAAACTGTTTCCGCTTGTCCCTGAATTTTTGCGGGTTTTCCCTTCTCAAGCGGTTCCAATATTCCGGGTATTGTGCCACTTCGAGAAATCGTTTCTGACGGCTTGTAATTCCTTTGGCCTCCATGTTGACTTCAAATAATAATACATCGCTCCATGCTTCAATTATGAGGCTTTTAAGGGCAAATACTTTTTCTTTGTTCAGTAAGTCTGCAAAGGTCGAAATCTCATAAACCCGGTTTAGCTTTCGCATTTTGTGAAACTTCACCTCAAAGCGCAAAAGGTGTTCTGATAAACCGAATTGCAGGCCTTTATCGTAAATCTTAACTGAATAATCTGACTTGTCGCACACGTACCCGATTTGCAGCCCGGTGGTATCAGGTCGGTATTTAGTGAAAGCTGAATTTTTGAACATCAACAATTTTTTGTCCAGGAAAGGCAAAGGCGCAAACGGTACGGGTAAATTTACACCAATTTCGAGCGTGTTTAATTTCACTTTGCAGGGTTCCAGGTGCAAGTGGTGGCATAGTTGGGTAATTGCCTCATGTTGCTGTTGATAATTAAAAGGTGCCACGTTTCGGCCTCCATGAAATGCTTTGTGAAAACTGCCTTTGATGTTCAGGCGGTTCTTTGTGGCTGTTGTGCCATTCCTTGCGTCGGTGGTTATGGTTTCAATCAATTCGACCTGGTAACCGAAAACGGTGGTTCGCTTTGTGAAAGATTGGGTTTGCAGCCACGGCCAGTTTTTGTTTGTCCGGGTTTTTGGCTTCAGTTCACCTTGTTCTGATATGGTGAGGTTCCAATCCAGATCAACCAAACTTTTCCAATCTTCATGTACTTCTATTGTTGCACTGAAACCGTCCAGCATGGTTTTGCTATATTTGCCGGGTGTCCGGGTGAAACTTCATTTGGATGCTTTTGAACGCAACACGGGGGGCAAGTGCCTCCTTTGTTGTTTACGGGGTATCCGTCCAGGCGAATAAATACCCGCAAGGTTTGGCCGTCGGTGGAAAAGTGAAGGGCAAGCGGCAAAGGCTTGAATTTGCCACCACCGACTTGCAATAACAGTTCGCCCCAAAACCATCGGGGCAACTTTGCCGGGAGAAGGCCTGTAAACAGTTCCCGGCCTGCCTTTCCCTGGTATGTGATGCAATCATTCAGGCCTTGCCTTTGCTGGTTGGGCGTGAACAAAAGTTTAGGTGGCAAAATAGATTTGTCCCGGTGGTGAGGCTGTTGGCAATAATAGCCACGGCCTGCAAGGTGGTAAACAGGTTGGGCAACCCATACCAACTGATAAGCTGTTGCAACCATGGTTCGTTCATTGTGTTTTAATGGCTTGCAATGCTTTCTCCAGGTCGCTTTGATAGTATCGCACCCGTGAACCTATCCGACGGCCTTTTACCCGGCCTGATAGCGTCCATTTGTGCAATGTGGGCAAGGTTACACCTAAAAAGGCGGCTGCCTGTTTCCGGGTAAGTAGTTCTTTCCCGGTGGTGTTTTGTAGTTCAGCGTTTGCTTGTTTGTTAGTCCTCAAACAGGCATTTACACAATCAATAATTACCGTTTGTAAGTCTTCAATCGGTAACGAAATAAAAACTGTTTTCTCCATATCAGTTCAATTTGATACGGCAAAAAAACAGTGTAGAAAAAGCCCTATTTTCCCTATTTTCCTTTTTGGGAATATTGGGAAAGTAATGCCATTATATCTAACCTAATTCGGCTATTTTCAATCCTTTTGTATTGTTTTCTGAACTCACTTGCATCTTTTGTAAGATTGAGCCCTTTTACTTTTTGGTTTAATAGGTCTTTGTAAACCACGTCTTTAAAATGCTTTATCAAAGGATTAGGTTGGTATTTTTTTAATATTCCAATCCATAAAGGGAAAACCCCCTTTGCCTTCCCTATGTAGTTGTTTGCAGCGTCAATAACTGGAGTTGGTAATTCACTTAAAATTTTCAAACAAGGTTCCGCATCATCTGGATTAAAAAATAGATCCTCAAATGTTTTCGGAATTTCATTATTCTCAACATCAATCAGTGTTGGTTTTCTTTCCGGTGGTGCCTCATTACTTGCTGCTGGTTGGCTTTCCGGTGGTGTCAGTGGTTCACCCAAATAGAATTGTTCTTTGGCATTTTGGCGTTCCTTATATTGCCTTTTCATTTCTGGCAACCGTTGTTCAAGGTCTTTTCTCAATTCTCTTTGCTGCTTTACATAATCAACCAGGTTTTGAACTGTGAATTTTTGGTTTCCAATGAATTTACCTTCACCATCAAAAGGGTAACTTTCCCTTTCCTTTTCATTCAGTTTTGAGCAAAAGAAGTTTTCCAAACTCATTTCGAGAATTGTCCGAAAATTGATTTTTTGCGCTAAACTCATACCCTCTTTGATTAGCCCCCCTTCAAATTCACTTACAATTCCATGCAAAAAGGAATTAGCATACAACATTAAATCTTTGTAGTTCGTATGAACTTTATTTAGCCTTTCAGCATCATTGATTGGGTCGTAATTCATATTTCAGTAAATCAAATAGCCACTACCTTACCCGTACTTTCGGCCTCTTTGTCCCAACGTACCTGGTAAATTTTGGCATGTTCGACGCTGCTTAGTTTGATGTACTTCAGAAACTCTTTTTCTGTGGCGTGTCCGGTTACTGCCATTATGGTAATGCTTGGTATATCGGCCAAAAAACTGTTTGTGGCAAATGAACGTCTTGCGGTGTGGGTTCCTATCAGGTTGTATTTGGGTTCCACGGTGGTAACCTTTTGGCTGCCTTGCGTCCTGGTTGTGGAAACCTTTTCATGTAGGCAAGGCACTAAGGCGCAAACTTCTTTCAGGTAATTGTTGGTCTTTTGGTTTGAATAGGGTTTTGGTAGTTCACCACCGTATTTGGTAAATATCTGCTTCACCACCGTATGCAAAGGCAATGCAACGGCCTTTTGCTTTATGGAACTGCCTTTCTGTTGTATGATGTTCAGAAACCCGTCTTTGATGTTTTGCGGGGTCAACTTGCCCCAATCAGAATAGCGTTGCCCGGTGTAGCAACCAATGAGAAACAAGTCCCTGGTAACGTCCAGGTGTGGGCTTGCCTGAAGGTCTAAAGCGAAAAGCTGTTGCAATTCTCTTTCGTTCAAATACACGTCCTCAACATCTTCCTGAAAGCCTGCAAACCGACGGTTTTTGAAAGCGGGGTTGGTTGGCATACCAAAATCGGTGGCTTCATTCAATACGGCTTTCAGGTTTTTGATTTGGCGGCCTATGTAATTGGTGCTTAATCCTTGCTCTTTAAGCGAACCTAAAAACAGATCGTAGAAATCGAAATCAATATCCTGCCAATCCAGGTTTGGGTTTAGGTCTTTCAGTTTGTTGTAGGTAACCATGTGAACCCTTGCCACGTCTTTGGTAATGGTGGTTGCTGATTGGCCTTTCCTGGTTCGTGTGCCTGCTTTGGTTCGTTCAATGAATTTCAGGTAGTAATCGAAAAACGAAATGTAGTTGGCCTTTTGCTTGCGTTCTTGTTTGCGTCGCTTGCTTGTAATGATAGGGGTAATAAGTTGCCGTAATTCGTCCTTAGTTGGCTCTCTTTTTTCGTTGTTCTGAAAGTTATTGTAAGCCTTTGAAACGTCGGTTGCAAGTTGTTTCAGTCTTTGGTTCAATTCAGGGAAACCGGGGTTTGCGTTGGTCTGCTTAAACTGTTGTTTTGACTTTTCCCAAAATTTGGGACTGGTCAATATTTCAGTACCAAACTTAATTTGGTTTTCGCCCCAATTTACCCGGCCAATTAGGCTGGTTTTTTCAGCGGTGGGCTGCTTCAGAAAATAGGAAACTTTCATATTGAACTGCTTTTGAACAAGTCAAATATAAAGCGGCAAAATGAAGCAAACAACAAAAAATCGTCCCCTAAATCGTCCCCTCTGTCATAAAACAAAAATAACTACCTGAAATCCAAGTAGTTACTTTAATAGTTGTGATCCCGTTTGGATTCGAACCAAAGACCTACTGCTTAGAAGGCAGTTGCTCTATCCAGCTGAGCTACGGGACCAATAATTTTAACTCTTCGAACCAAAGACCTTCCCGCATCACAATGCGGGATGCTCTATCCAGCTGAGCTACGGGACCAATAATTTTAACTCTTCGAACCAAAGACCTTCCCGCATCACAATGCGGGATGCTCTATCCAGCTGAGCTACGGGACCCAAATCGGACTGCAAATATAGCTTCTCATTTCTAATCAACTACTCAATGCCTCATTTTTTTATCTAATCCATGATGTTCACGTCCCTTTTTCCTTACTTGCCTCTCCATTCAACCATCAGCTCCATGGAGGCCACTACCATTCAGATACTGGATAAGCAATTTTCACACTTCATCACTGAAGATCAGATAGAAGAGGCTGTGAAAGAGTTGGCGTTCCGAATCAATCAGGATTATGCAGGCAAAGACCTTGTGATTGTTCCAGTCTTGAATGGCGCATTTATGTTTGCAGCCGATTTGATCAAGCGGCTAAACTTTGCTTGCGAAATCACTTTTATCAAAATTGCTTCTTACCAAGGTGTGAGTTCTACCGGAGAAGTGGAAGAGGTTTTGGGGCTTGAAAAAGACATCATGGGTAGGCATGTGCTTATTGTAGAAGACATAGTTGACACGGGTGTAACCATGCACGAAGTAACCAAAAGTCTCAAGGAGTTGGATCCGGCTTCCTTGGAAATCGCCACTTTCCTGCAAAAGCCGGATGCTTTGAGTCGGAATCTCAAGTTGAAGTATGTCGGCATGAAGATTCCCAATAAATTTGTGGTGGGCTATGGACTCGACTACGATGGCTATGGCCGAAATCTGAGAGAAATTTATGTGTTGACCGAACAGGCCGAAGCCTGATTAAGCTGAAGAAACTTCATTTATGCTAAACATTGTACTTTTTGGCCCTCCGGGCGCAGGGAAAGGAACCCAAAGTGCCAAATTACTTTCCCAATACAACCTTACTCATTTATCTACCGGCGATTTGCTTAGGGCAGAAATTGCAGCCAGCACTCCTCTTGGGTTGGAAGCAAAAAAACTGATGGATCAAGGGCTTCTGGTGCCCGACGATGTAGTTATTGGCATGATAGACAACAAGTTGAAAGCAAATCCAGATACCAAAGGCTTCATTTTCGACGGATTTCCTCGCACCATTCCTCAGGCAAAAGCACTGGATGAACTGCTTGAAAAAAATGGCACCCATATTTCTGCCATGATTGCCCTCGATGTAGAAGAACAAGAACTGGTAACCCGCCTGTTGGAACGAGGCAAAACCTCAGGACGATCTGACGATCAAAACGAAGAACTTATTCAAAAGCGGGTGAAAGAATACCTGGAAAAAACGGCTCCGGTTGCGGGTTTTTACCAAGGTCAAAACAAATATTTCACGGTGTATGGCATTGGCGAAATCGACGAAATATTCCAGGAACTCTGCCAGGTAATCGACAAACTGTAGCCTTACTTCAATTCCGAAGCTTTCAGTTCTTTACTCCAAACAACACCGCCCCGGTTGTTGCAGAGGTCGATTTTCATTTTTCTATCTTTTGCTGGTCCTGACACCTGAATGTGGGCAAAGTTATGCCCTGTGAACAGCGTTTCTGGCACCCTGAGCGTATTTCCTTCATTTGCCGGATTGTTTGTTCCAGATGTTAGCGGACTGGTCGTGAGGTCAAAAAGCGGATAAGTTCCAGGCCGTTCCAGCTTTGACAGTTCGGCATGGTGGCGGTCGCCGGTAATGAATAGCAGGCCGGCAATATTTGCCTTGATTATTTTGTCGAGTAGCATCCGTCGTTCCACCGGGAATATGGAATAATTTTCTTTTACCCTGGCCGAATTCAGGATTTGACCTCCGCTGCAAATGATTTTAAAAGTGGCTTTTGAGTACTTCAAAGCATCCAACAACCAGTTGGTCTGTGCATCGCCAAAGTAGGGCCTTGTGCTATCTTTGTCGTTGTTTGGCGCTCTGAACCAACGGTCGTCGAGCATAAAAAACTGGCAATCGTTCCATTGAAAAGTCTGGCAAATAGACCCGTCATCAAATGGTTTTCCTGGCAGCGTTGGCCAGAAATTGAAAAATGTCTCTGAAGCTGTTTTTTTATTGGCAAAGCTCCTGTCTGAATCATTCGGGCCGTAATCGTGGTCGTCCCAGGTGGCGTAATGGTGCGTGGATGCAAGTAAAGCCTGCATTTCAGCCAAAGAACGGGTATGCGTGTAGCGGTGATGAAACCCGGATTTTGTATTCCAGTCTCCTTCCCGGGTGTAGGTGTTGTCGCCTACCCAAAGCATCAAATCAGGTTTTCGGGCAGCAATGGTTTCAAAAATCATCATGCTGTCGCCATAAGGTTTGCCGGGTCGGTCCCACTGCGGTTCGTTGACGTAGGTGCACGAACCGGCCACAAAACTAAATTCCGGCGGATCGGTGCGGTGTTGCCAAAGAGCCTGGGTTTTAAATTGCAAGTCGTAATTTCGTTTTTCAACTTTGTTGTTGATGAGCAACTCATAATGGTACGTGGTACCATGCATCAGCGAGTCAATGGTGATGGTAGCCGTAAAAGCCTGCTCTTTTGTAGTTTTCAGGCTGGCCGAAAGTCGTTTTTTCGTTGGGTTTGCTCTGTCCCAAAATCGGATTGAAACACTGGCTTCTTTTTTGGTTTGTACCCAAATGGCTACTTCTCTTAAATCAGCATATCCATTCATGGGGCCCGACTGCAACAAGGACTGTGCTTGCAGAAAATTTGACATAAAAAGGGCTAAAACAAGACAAGAAAATACGTTTTTCATGGGCTGCAATGATAAACCGGAAGCAAACAACAATGCCAAAACTCTTTAAATCTGTTCTAAATACAAGTGTTATGCACAAAGTTTCAACAGAATTGATTTACATTTGGTAGTCTCTCAGTCAAATGGTCAACGAATATTTCTCTTTAGGCCTCATTCCACTGCTTTCAGGTTTTGTGATGGTTTGTGCCGGCTATTACCTCCATCGAAATCCACCAAAGGACATCAATAAAATGATGGGCTACCGCTCTTCCAGGTCCATGCGCTCGCAGGAAGCCTGGGATTTTGCCCAGCGCTATGCCGCCCAACTGATGATGAAATGGGGGCTTGTATCCATGCTTTCCGTGTTTCCCCTGGGATATTTCAATCTGGATGAGGACACACAATCGGTGATGGTGCTTTTCATTGTGGTTGCATGCAGCACTGCTCCTATTCTTTTTGTAGAAAAGAGGCTGGTCGAGCATTTTCAAGGATAAATTTCATTTTCTAAAAACAATCCCACAAGCTTTCAACAGATACATTGTCTACTGTGCCTGAACTGATTTGTACATCAACCTCATATTTAGCTCTAGGAAGCAAATCGAAGTAGTTGTTGCTGAAATGTGCCTCTCCGTCTTTGACATAGAAATGTACATTTTTCACAAATTCAGGTGAACTGACAATCAAAGTGTTTTTCCCTTCCTTTTGAACAACTTTCCAGGTGATGTTTGGCTTAGGCAAATTCAGCGCTTTGGGTAATACTTGCAGGTAGTGTTTAGACGCTTTCAACATGCCTTTTGTGTCGCTCAGGTTGGCCTCGATAAAGATACTAGCAGAATCAGGATTTTGAAGAATGTCCTTTTTACTAAAACCTATTAAGCGCTTGGAAGCATTGGTTGCCCAGGAAACTTTTATTTTTTTCACGGATCTCTCGGTGCCCGAAAAGTCCATAACACGAACGGCCAACTCGCCCTCGCCAGCAGGAATGTTGTCGGTAACAGAAAACACAAACAAAGAATCTTTTGCCAGCCTAAACGTGAGCAAAAATGGTTCATTAGCCTTTTGCACAGCATAATGCACCGCTTTCCATCGGCCATAATAATCGGTGCTTGCCCAGGAAGCCACCGGCCAGCAGTCGTTCAGTTGCCAATACAAACTGCCCATACAGTAAGGCATATTTCTTCGGTGAACCTCTGTAGCAAAACGCATGGCCTCAGCCTGCTGCAATTGACTGATGTAGATAAACTGCTTGAAATTCTTTGGTTTAGGATAAAATTGTTCCGCAAACCTTCTGATTTTCTCGTTGCCGTTGGTGTGCTTTTGGTGCACATCCATCACGTCTGAGTCTTCGTACCAATCTTTTTCAACAGAGAATTTTTTGATGGTTTCAAAGTCTGGAAACGACTGATAGCCGTATTCACTTTGAAAGCGACTTACCTGCTTTTCATAAGCTCTATAATCACCGGTTCCAAACCAAACGTACCAATCATGAGTATCGCCAAAGCCTTTTTTATCTGGCAAAATGTTGTCGTCGTTGGCGCTAGGTGAGCTGCGGTGATAGAATCTGAGCGGGTCTTCTTGGGCCACAATTTCAGGAATCATTTCATGAAACAGGAATTTGTGGTCGTTGTACACAATAGTCGAATCTTCGTCGCTATAAGGAATACGCCCACGCATCCAGCGCTTGAACCAGCCGGTTTCGTTTTCATTGTTGCCGCACCAAAGTGCAATGCAAGCATGGTTTCGTAATCGCCGAACATTGTAGGTCACTTCTTTGCGCACATTTTCCCTGAAAGAATCGGTGCCCGGATACATGCTGCAGGCAAACATAAAATCCTGCCAAACCATGAGCCCCAGCGAATCGCAAAGCTGGTAGAAATCGTTTTGTTCGTATATGCCGCCACCCCAAACCCGCAGCATGTTCATATTGGCTGCTTTGGCCGAGTTGAGTAGATTTCTGTATCTGCTCCTATCGACCCGGGTCACAAAATTATCAACCGGAATAAAGTTGGCTCCTTTCATAAAAACGGGGGTTCCGTTCACTTTAAAGTAAAAGCTTTTGCCCCATTTGTCCATCTCATGCACCAGATCCACCGTTCTGATTCCGATCTTTTTTTCTTCAGTTTGCAGGGCTTTTCTGCCTTCGAAAAGGGTGAATTTTGCCTGATACAAATATGCTTCTCCCCATCCGTTTGGCCACCAAAGCTTCGGATTTTTTACTCTTATTACTTGTTCAAACGTATTTTTTCCTGTTTTTAAATTCATGGCGCTTTGCATGCCATGAGTTCCCAAAAACGAGGAAAGATTCACAGCCATATTTGTATCTGCCTCGATGATCCAACTCACTTTCACCATGGCTTCTTTGGCACTGGCTTTGAGGGTTTGCACTTGCACGTCACGGATAATGGCACCTGTCCAGGCAGTTAGTTTCACGGGACGCCAGACGCCGGAAGTAACCAAACGTGGCCCCCAATCCCAGCCATATTGGTAGCCTGCCTTTCGGGTGTAAGGACTCAGTTTTACCCTTCCATCTTCGTTTGTTGCCGGCAAAGTGATGGGGTTCAGGAAATAGTCGGCCATGGCTTCTTTGGTAGGCGAACGAAATTTTATCAGCAGTTCATTATCGCCTGTGCCTATCAGTTTCGTTATGTCCCGTTTCCATTTCACAAACATATTGTCGGCTTTTAGCATCGGGTTTCCTTCAATAAATACTTCGGCATAGGTGTCAAGGCCTTCAAAATCGATTTCCAGGTGCCGGTGCTTTCGCATCGCCTGACTTGGGTTGAGGTTGGTTTTATAATCCCAGCTCATTTCTGTAACCCATTGTACCCACTTTTCATTGTCACGCCAATATGGGTCGGGCAGTTTTTTGTTGGCTATCAGGTCGGTGTGGATGCAGCCTGGCACCGTTGCAGGATACCATTTTATGTTGTTGGCTTCCTTGTATTGCCAATTTGTATGCAGCAAGGTCGATTCTGTTTGTGCAAACAGTACATGACTAAACACAAGGAGTAAACAAATGATGGCCGGAAATATGGTTTTTGAATGCATGCTGCAAATAAATGAAAATCTGGTTGAGTCGCTTTTTATATCAAATGATTTAAAATATTACATCCAACAAAAATGCATGGTTTTGGCCGAATAATTGTTCGAAGAATGCCAACAATTTTGCAGCTGATCAAAGCCTGAAAAGCTATTACATTTTTCATGGCTATTATACATGCATCTCTTAAAACACTTTTTATGCCTTTTGATTTTGCCTTTGATATGTATGGGCATACTGGCATGCAAGCGTGAAGGTGCGGAAAATCGTGTGAGTCAGGAACTCATCGACGAGTATGATCGAATAGCTGGCCCCATTGAAAAAGACCAACATCAATGGACATACGAACGAAGATACAATTTTTTCGATTCATTGGCAAAGCTACCCAGGTTTCAGTTTATAGAAGCCCGTCAGCGGTATTTGTTCCACAAAGGATTTTTGTTGTTTCGGATGTTGGACTATCCGGGTACACTTATGCACATGGATTCGGTGCTGAAATTGGGAAATCCGGCTGAAACAGGTCGTGGTGACATTGATGTGTATGTCGATGCGCTTTATCAAAAAGGTGATGTGTTGAGCGAAAGTGGAAGGTACAGAAAGGCCTATGATTTGTTTTTTGAGGCAAAGACTTTCGGAAAGTATACGTTTGAAAACCGGGTTGTTGCCAATTTTTATTATAGAATGGGCATGGCCCAATACAGACAAGGCGAATATGAACAGGCCTACAGCCATTTCAACACTGCTTTAATGCATTTCAAATCCGACTCTTCAGATTTTGGTCCTTTCTACAGAATACAGGAGTTGATGAACAACAAAGGCTTGTGCCTTCGCAAGATGGGTAAAATGCAAGAGGCTATCGCAGCTTACGATTCGGCTAGCATGTTCATTGATTCCTACAAACCTATTTTCAACAAAAAGCTAACCGAACTCGAAATAGCAAAAGCAGTAATAGCTGGCAATAAGGCAGATATACTTTACCAAACCGGCAATTTCGATGCGGCTGAACCACTCATTATCTACAACATTGAAACAAATATAAAGCCCGGCTACGACAATAACGATGCCTGGCGAGCCATGATTTCGCTGGTAAAATGGTATCAGGAAAGAAAAGAATTTTCAAAGGCAGATTACTGGATCGGGCGTTTAACCCAAAGTGGAATAGATGAAAAGAATCATGGCATACAACTTCCAGTATTGCAGATTTTGGCCAAGCAAGCCTATGAAAAAGGCGACTATAAACAAGCAGCCGATTTGAGCCAACTGTATCAGCAAAAGGCAGATTCTTTGCGCAGGAAATCAAGGGCCAGTGAAACCTTTCATGTACAAAGCTATGTAGATGCGCTGGAGAAAAAACGAGAATTGGCTCAACTGGAAGACACCAACTTTTTGCAGCAAAAACTTATCATCACTTTCGTAGTGCTGGGATTCATTGTTTTGGTGCTGGTGCTGATTGTGGCTTTCAACCTGATCGCCATGAAAAAGAAGAACAAGCAACTTCTCACATTGAATGAAAAAATAAACCGTCAGCAGGAAGAACTGCAAGTGTACGTGGGTCAATTGGAAAAACTGGGAGCAGAGCGGGAACGCATCACAGCCATTATTGTGCATGATCTGAGAAATCCGCTGGGTAGTATTAAAGCCATGGCTCAGCTCTTTAATAAGTTGAATCTGCACGCCGATGATCTCGAGCTGGTAGAACATATTGAAAAGGCCAGCAACAATGCCCTCGAATTGATGAATGAAGTGATGCACATGACCGATGCTAAAACAAATAAGGAAATTGAACTGACTCCCACCAATTTGAGCAAATTGCTCCTGCAAACTGTGCAGGGTTTGCAACACGTAGCAAAAGAAAAAAGCGTAGAAATAACCTGTAATGCAGAGGTCAATATTTTCGCTATGGCCCACGAACAAAAGCTGAATCGAGCCCTTGGAAATCTGGTTTCAAATGCCATAAAATTCAGCGAAATCGGAGACAAGGTTCAGCTATTCATCCAAGCAAAAGCCGATAAAGTGATTATCGCTGTGCAGGATGAAGGCATTGGCATACCTGAAAAATATCACGCCGATCTTTTCACCACTTTCACCGCTGCCAAAAGAAAAGGAACAGCCAATGAACCTACATTCGGACTCGGGCTTTCAATAGTAAAAGAAATCATGGATGCACATCAGGGAAGCGTGTACTTCGAAAGCAAAGAAGGTGTGGGCACTACATTTTACCTGGAGTTGGCAAGCGCAAAGCATCAGGCAGTTGGCTCTAAAGAGGTCTTGAACGGATAAATACTTGATGTATGACTAACCTTGCACATTGAAACCCTGACTTTCAATTTACAAGGTTGACTAATGATGACTAAGCAAAAGAAACCAGAAGATTTTGCTAAGACAATCATTGCCAGCACAACCAACAGCTGTTGTTTCTTCAACACTTCACCTTGTATGCAAATTCAGCTTTGGTTTCAATCTTGTACACAAAAGTGTGTGCAAACCCCAATAAGCAGTCGAAATGCACACAGTGAATTTGCACCAAGTTCAACCTTAAAACCCTGGTTGCTCCAAGTGCTGCCAGGTTCCGTCTTTCGTTTTATTCCAGAAAAAGGTGGATTTGCCATTGCTGATGGCCAACCAGTCGGCTTGAAATTTTTGGTAGTAATTAGCCATTTGCTTCACCGTATTGTCGTTCAGTTCCACATAAGGTGCCTTAATTTCGCCAAGTAGCAAAATGCTTTGGTCCGATTTGTACACCACCACATCGGCCCGCTTGCTCATTTGGTTTACCAACAAGCCATGCTCAAGCCTGATCATGCCCCGACTCACGTTTTTTTCCAGTTCCAACCAATGGGCAAAATGCTGACGAACCCACTCTTCGGGAGTTAAAATGAGCCATTTTCGCCTGAAAACGTCGAAATATTTGATTGTCTGCCCTTCTATTGCCAGTTTTAGCACAATATCAGGAAACATGGTCTTGCCCCAGTGTGCATACAGTTGCTCCATCAGGGTGTTCGCAGTTCCATCGTTTCCATTCATGCCACAAAGAAAACAATTGCAAAAACAATGAATCCTTAATTGAAAAATCTAAAAAAGCTTTTAGTAGCCAACCGGGGCGAAATAGCTGTGAGAATGCTTCGGGCGGCTTAGGAATTGAATGTGTGGACGGGGCGATAAATGATAGATAGGGCATCAATAATTTTAAGAAAATTACTTATAAATTTGTATAAAAAAATCAGCTATGTCTACTCAAACACTCATTTCAGATTTTGAAAAGCTACCTCCAGAACTTCAGAAAGAGCTTGAAATTTATTTGCAACAATTGCTTGAAAAGTCCAGGAAAGAGCACCGCAAAAGAGGAGGTTATGGAAGCCTTAAAGGTTTGATTAAAATGAAGGATGACTTTGATGCACCCATACCAGGCTTTGAGACATACAAAAAATGAAATACCTTATTGACACCCATGCTTTTATCTGGTATCCAGTTGCTTCGAAATACAAATAGCCATCCTCAAGTTCCAATCAAAATGGCAAGACGGTGTTTTGTTTTTTTAATTGATTTAAGATTTGCTTAAAAGACAATTAGGTTGGTGTAGTAAAGCAACCAAAGCGTCCATAATTAACATCATGAGAACTGATAAAACGAATTTTAGTATTTTTGATCCCATGAAACAGACGCAAGCCACTGATCAGCAGTTTTTTCAGATTTACAAGAATCTTCCTCTTGAAAAGAAAAAGAAGGTAGTAGCGTATGTCGAAAAACTGTCCGACTTTCCAATCACTCCCCCGGCAGAAAAAAAGGCAAAATTTGGTAGTGCAAAAGGTTTGTTTACCATCAAGCCAGGCTTTGACGATCCCTTGGAAGACTTTAAAGAATACATGTAGACCATGATTCTGTTAGACACACACAGCCTTATCTGGTTTCCAGTTGCTTCGAACTCCAAATAGCCTTCCCCAAGTTCCTATTAAAATGGCAAGAAGGTGTTTTGTTTTTTTAATTGATTTAAGATTTGCTTTTACATAGTAGAAAGGTGTTTATCCTTACAAACCGGGGCACAGTCTCCCGCTGTATCGGGACAAGCTCTTCATTCTATTGGGATTCGGAAACCCGGGTACGAAGTCTCGATCAGGAGGAAAAATAGGCTACAAATGAGTTAAGAAATAAGCCCAACTCAATTGCAAGCAGATTGATTTATGGATGCAAGTCTAAAGGAATTCGTTTTTGAAAAAACTCACATAAAATTTGCCAGGAAGGTAATATATTTATTACCTTTATATCATGAAAAGTTCTGAATTACTCAGAATACTAAAAGCAGCCGGTTGGTATGAAATCCGACAGAAGGGTAGTCACAAGATAATGAAGCACCCTACTAAGCCAAACGAATTGGTATTTCCAGACCACGGCAGCAAGGAAGTACCCAAGGGATTATACCAAAGTATCATCAAGCAAGCCGGCCTTAAGTAATTCAGGACTTTTGAGACAGAAATAAGACGCAGATATGAAAAAGCAAGCTTTAAAAATGACTGTAGAGCGTAGTTCCGATGCATTCTGGGCCTATGCAGAAGTGAAAGGAGGTGTGATAAGCACCAATGGCGATACCCTGGAGGAATTGAAACAGCATGTGGTAGAAGCTGTGAACCTTTTCTTTGAAGATAAAGGCATGAGCTACACCCTTAACGAAATTCAGTTTGTTTTCGATATTGAAAGCTTTTTTGAGTATTATGGTATCATCAATGCAAAGGCTCTTGCTGCCCGGATAGGTATGAGTCAAAGCCTATTGGCGCAATATGCCAAAGGCATTAAGAAACCCTCTGAAAAACAGGTAGAGCGAATTATGACCGGTGTGCGCAGCTTAGGAAAAGAGCTGGCAAGTATGGAATTAGCCTAACGAAAATCCTTATAAGGATGGGTTGTTATTGATTTCCTTTTGCATTGAGTTTTCAAGAGATGCCTGGTAAAATTTAATACTGTTTGGAGGTATCGTTATTATGGATCCAATTTTAAATTGAACCGAGTTGCTCCGATCTTTCAAAAGTCTTCCTCAATCTCCTTTGAAAATGCCAGGCTAGCGCTTTCACTTTTAAAAATCCCAAAGCTATTTTAAAGTATCGGCATCCCAATAACCGTCCTATACCTTTGAAAAAATCAAAATAATTTGATTGTCTGCCCTTCTATTGCCAGTTTTAGCACAATATCAGGAAACATGGTCTTGCCCCAGTGTGCATACAGTTGCTCCATCAAGGTGTTCGCTGTTCCATCGTTTCCGTTCATGCCACAAAGAAAACAAATGCCCAAAGAATGAACCCACAACTCAAAAATCTAAAAAAGCTTTTAGTAGCCAACCGGGGCGAAATAGCTGTGCGCATTTTGCGGGCTGCTTCTGAATTGAATATCCGCACGGTGGCCATGTTCACCTTCGAAGATCGCTATTCGCTGCACCGCTTCAAAGCCGACGAAGCCTACCAGATTGGCGATGGCGACAGTGCCCTCAAGCCCTACCTCGATATTGAAGCCATTATTTCGCTGGCCAAAGTGCATCAGATAGATGCCATACATCCTGGTTATGGATTTTTGAGCGAAAACCCGCAACTGGCACACCGATGCCGGGAGGAAGGGATCATTTTCGTGGGCCCTGAGCCGGAAGTGATGGAAGCTTTGGGCGACAAAGTGACAGCCAAGCGCATTGCTAGAGAAGCTGGCTTGCCGGTGATTGAAGATAGCCACATTGACCTTTCTACCTATGAAATTGCCCTGGCAGAAGCCCAACGAATCGGTTTTCCCATCATGGTGAAAGCCGCATCGGGCGGAGGTGGCCGGGGCATGCGGGTGGTGAAAACCGAGCAGGAATTGCAACAAGCCTTTTCAGAAGCCAAAAGCGAAGCAGGCAAAGCTTTCGGCGACGACACGCTGTTTCTCGAAAAATACATCATGGATCCCAAGCACATTGAAATCCAGATCATGGCCGACAACCATGGTAATATTTTGCACTTGTTCGAGCGGGATTGTTCGGTGCAAAGGCGGTTTCAAAAAGTGGTGGAAGTGGCACCTGCACCTCATTTGGCCCAGGAAATTAAAGACAAACTCTACGAATATGCCCTCACCATCACCCGCAAGGTGAACTACAACAATGTGGGCACCGTGGAATTTCTAATCGACCCCGAAAACAACATTTATTTCATTGAGGTAAACCCAAGAATTCAGGTAGAACACACCATCACCGAAGAAATTACCAAGGTCGACATTGTGCGTTCGCAGATTCTGATCGCCAAAGGCCACAAGCTGAGCGACCCACAAATATTCCTGGCATCTCAGGCCGATGTGCATTGCAGGGGTTTTGCCATCCAGTGCCGCATCACCACCGAAGACCCTGAAAATGGTTTTCAGCCCGATTTTGGTACCATCATCACTTACCGAACGGGGACTGGTTTTGGCATCAGGCTCGACGAAGGCAGCACCTACGCCGGCATGAAAGTGTCGCCGTTTTTCGATTCCTTGTTGGTGAAAGTTTCCTGCTCGGGCCGAACCATGAAGGGTACTTGCCAGCGGCTGTTGCGGGCTTTGCGGGAATTCAGGATTCGGGGTGTGAAAACCAATATGGGCTTTTTGGAAAATGTGATTTCGAACCACGAATTTCAAAATGGGCATGCCACGGTCAAATTTATTGAAAGAAATCCGGGTTTGTTCAAATTACCGAAGCGAACAAACCGGGCTGTGAAACTGGTACGTTACCTGGCAGAAATAGAGGTCAATGGGCATCCTGATGTCAAGTTTATAGATGAAACAAGAACTTTCAGGGAACCCAAAATTCCGGTATTCCCCCTTACCGAGACACCTAAATCGGGTACAAAACAAAAGCTGGATGAACTGGGCCCCGCTGGTTTAGCCGATTGGGTCAAAAGCCAAAAGCCCGTCCTGATCACAGACACCACTTTTCGGGATGCCCACCAAAGTTTGCTGGCCACCCGCATGCGAACGATTGATATGCTCAAAATTGCACCAGCCATGGCCTGGCATCAACCAAATCTCTTTTCGGTGGAAGCCTGGGGAGGAGCCACGTTTGATGTGGCCTTGAGGTTTTTGCACGAGTGCCCTTGGGAAAGATTACGCCTTTTGCGGACTGCCATGCCCAATATTTTGATTCAAATGCTGCTGCGGGCTTCGAATGCAGTTGGCTACACGGCGTATCCTGATAATCTGGTTGAAAAATTCATTGAAAAAGCCAGCGAAAACGGCGTGGATGTGTTTCGGATTTTCGATTCGCTCAACAGTTTGAACGAAATCAAAATAAGTATTGAATCCGTTCGAAACCGAACCAAGGGGGTTGCTGAAGCTTCGATTTGTTACACCGGCGATTTGCAAGACCCGACCCGAACCAAGTATAACCTGCAATACTACATCGATAAAGCCAGGCGAATAGAAGATTACGGAGCACACATGCTTTGCATCAAAGATATGGCTGGATTGTTGAAACCGTTTGCAGCAGCAGAATTGATTTCGGCCTTGAAACAAGCTGTCAGTTTGCCTATCCATTTGCATACGCACGACACATCAAGTATTCAACCTGCCACCTACCTCAAAGCCATTGAGGCTGATGTGGATATCATTGATGTGGCGCTGGCTTCCATGAGCGGACTAACTTCACAGCCCAATTTCAACTCGTTGGTGGCCATGCTCAAAGGCCATGAACGGGAACCGGAAACCGATTTGGAAAGCCTGAATCTACTTTCAAACTATTGGGAAGATGTGCGGGAAATGTATTACCCTTTTGAGTCGGAGTTAAAAGCTGGAACGGCTCAGGTCTATGAACATGAAATTCCGGGCGGGCAGTACAGCAACCTGCGTCCACAAGCCAGAAGCCTGGGTTTGGAGCATCGGTTCGAAGAAATCAAGAAAAACTATGCGGTGGCCAATCGCTTGTTTGGTGACATTGTGAAAGTGACGCCAAGCTCAAAAATTGTTGGTGATTTTGCCTTGTTTCTCACCACCAACAACCTGACTGAGGAGCACTTTTTTCAGCAAGCGGCCCATTTGTCTTTTCCCGAATCGGTGAAGGAATTTTTCAAAGGTTATGTGGGTTTCCCCGACGAAGGACTGCCTGAAGCGTTGAGTAAATTGATTCTGGGTGATGAAAAACCGTTGACAGGCAGGCCAAATTCCTATTTGCCGGAGCTGGATTTGGAGAACGATTACAAGGCATTTTTAAAAGAATTTGGCAACGAGCAAACCGAGGAAGATTACCTGAGTTGGAAAATGTATCCCAAGGTTTTCGAAGAGTATCACCGGTTCAACCAGGCTTTTGGGGTGGTGAGCAAATTGCCTACCTCTGCCTTTTTCTACGGCCTGAAAGAAGAAGAAGAAGTGCTGATTGAACTTTCCACCGGCAAACTGGTGCAAATAAAACTATTGGGCTCCCCTTCCCAGGTGGACGAAAACGGCATGCGCAGGGTAAGTTTTCAATTAAACGGCCAAAACATTCAGGTACAGGTGCGGGACCGGGCATTTCAACCCAGCAAAAAGCAAAACCAGAAAGTGAGTCAGGCCAACGAAATCGGCTCCCCGCTTCAAGGAAAACTTTCGGCTGTGTTGGTAAAACCCGAAGAAACCGTAAAAGCCAAACAACCCCTCTTCATCATCGAAGCCATGAAAATGGAAACCATAGTCAGCGCCCCAGCCGATGGCAAAGTAGTTTCTGTAGCACTTGAAATCGGCAGTTTGGTGGAGAAGGATGATTTGGTGTGTTCTTTGGTGTGAGGGGGAATTGGGGGGGAGGGAATAGCAGACATATCTTGTCCAAACCTGGTTTTTCACAAACATGAATAAACCCTGGTTAGGACATAACAAACTAAGTCGTTGTTTGCTATAGGCCTACTGTTTCATCGCAATCGCAAAATCATGAATACTTTCCGGAATGATGGTATTGGGATGCTGCCTTCCTTGCGTCAATTCTTTGACACGATTCGAAATGTAGGCATTGAGGGTAGTGACTGAAATGTAATTCTGGTGAAATAGGTCTGCCTTTCCTTCAAGCCCCTCTACCAAGGCTTTGGTAAAAGCACCGTTGTTCCAAAGCGTGCTTTCGAGGGAGGCTTGCTTTCTGGATGATGATGTAAATACAATAGCGCCACCATTTCCACTGCTCAATTCACGGGAAAGCCGGTCCACATCGGCTTCTCTTCTGGTTAAATCTCCAAAGATGTTTCCTCTATTGACTTTTCTTCGCATACCGTTTGCTTCTTACCAATTCCACCTCTTTGGTAATTTCTTCAAGCGAAGGGGCGGCATGTTCCTTTGACCGAAGCTTTTTAAGCACTCCTAAAAACCCATTTTTCGAATTGTCCTGAATGGCAATAAGGTTGAGGTCGGCAAGGTTTTTAATAATCCTTGCCGCTTTGGGGTTTAATATATCAATCCGCATAGAGTTCATCTTTCAAATTTAAGTAAAAGAAATTGAATACAAATAATGGACTATGCTTCCCCATTAAAATATGAGAAAACCTATTAGGATGGAAAACGCAACATTTCAATCAGTTAAATGGGAACTCGACCCAGGCAGCAAACAAAAATGATTGGGTTCTGGCTTGGGGATAAAGTGCCCGTCAGTTTGCAATTGTTGCTTAAATCTATTCTCTTTGAACCAACACAACACCAATTTATATGCGATTCTTTTTCACAACCTTGGTTGTCTTTACTTTCATTTCTTTGGCTTCTCAAGCCCAATACCAAACCCTTATTTCCGACGATTTTTCAGACTCACTCAAATACCATGATTTGACCCAAAAGTTTATTTGGGGCACAAACACACAACCTACTTCTGGTTTCCGCCGCATGATGAAAGCTGATGGTGCCGGGCTTGGTTTTATGTCGCTGAATCAAACCGACAGTGCCCGAAAGTATTCAGGCTACATACCTGCCAATTCAGTAAAAGCCAGCATAGCTGTTGATTATCGTTTTCCGAAGTTCAACCGCAGCAATGACTCCATGAGCATCGAATTCGATGTGCTGTGGGACAACCTGGTGTCTGGTGGCAACCCTGGTCGCATTGTGATTGCGCTCATGCACGATTTGCCAGCTGAAATTCCATTCAATACCATCAATGATTCGCTTAATGCCAGAGCACCTTTTGGCAGACCGGCTTATTCATTCAGAATTTTAAATCGGATTCCCCAAGGCACAAACAACTACGCCAACATGATGTATGGGGGAGGGCGTGACCGGGATGGGGAATTTGAAAAGTTTAGTGGTGCCACAGGTAACTGGTGGCTGCCAGGTTTTATTTCCGGTCCGGGTGGAATTGCACCAGAGTCAAACATTCCTGAGTACCCATTGGGTCCGGTGAAGCGTTGGGGGCCTTACACCATTGCCTCGGCAACCCGCTGGAAACATGTGACCTGGAAAATATTCCCCGAAAAACTGGAAGTGTGGATCAGGTCGGCTTCGCAACCCTGGGGCAACGACACCCTAGCACTCATGATGGTGACACCCAAACCCGGCCCTTTGAATACCATGCTGACTACCATGCAACAAGGTCATGGATTGGCAGCTCCGCCCGATTCTCTGCCAACCCTCTACAATTGGTTTGAAGAAGTAAACGGAGTCCGGTTTTTTATGAACGGAGGCAATCCCACTTACTTTGCAAATGTCTCTATCAAAGGCAGCTATTTGCCCACAAGCGTTGGGGGAGAGAAGGAAAATCTTACCGGAGATTTATTGATTTACCCAAATCCAGCTTCCGGTTTTGTAGCAGCCAACTTCCCAAAACATGCCGAAAGCTATCAGATTGTGAGTTTCAGTGGACAGGTGATGGCGTCGGGCTCCTTGGTGGCTGCTTCAAGTAAATGGGACACCCGAACATGGCCAAAAGGTATGTATGCACTCACTGTGAAAACCAAAAACTCCACAGTAACGAAAAGATTTGTGGTGAATTGATGGCCACAGACCATTCCAAAGCATTGACCAAAAGCTGAATCAAGGCGCATGCGTGCGGCGATACACTACTTTTGTTTTGACACACCACCAAAACCAATTCATGACTTTTCGCCTATTCACTTTCCTAATATTGCTTTCACCTTTGTGTTGGGCACAAGTCGACATTGGATACAGAACCCTGGTTTCAGATTCCTTTGCCAACAGTAGCCAGATTTTTGATTTATCTAAAACACTGCTTTGGGGCAGCAACAGCGTAGCAACCTCTGCTTTTCAACTAACCGAAAAAGCTGATGCAAGAGGGAAAACTTATGCATGCATCTCACCTTCAGACTCCAGCTTGGTGCATGGAAGCAGCTTCACAGCTGATAATTCCCTCAAAACTTCTACCTGTTTCGATTATAGGTTACCTGCCCTAAACAGGGAGAATGATTCCATCAAAGTTGAATTTGATGCACTTTGGGACACATTGTCACAAATTGGCGAAGCGGGACGCATGGTAATGGCCTTTTTGTACGACTATCCGAGTGAAATTCCATTCAATGCGGTAAATCAGGTGAATGAAGAAGCGCCCTTTGGCAGACCGGCTTACAACATCCGCATTTTGAACAAAGCCCTGAACGCCAGCCCAACAGCCAGAACCGCTTATCTTTTTTATGGTGGAGGCCTCGATAGTTTAGGCGAGTTTGAATTATATTCACAAAACAACGTGAAACAATGGTGGCTGCCAGGATTCATAGCCCAGCCTGGAGGACAATCGCCCCAAACAGGGCCAGCCTATCCATCAGGACCCACAACCCGGGAATTTGCGTTTTTGGCCAGCAGCAGCGAATGGCGGCATTTTACTTTCAAGTTGTTTCCTGAAAAAATGGAATTGTGGATGCGAAAATCAGACACAACAGCGCAAGCCAATCGCAGAATCATGGTGATGCACGTTCCCAAAACTTCGCCTGGCAGGGCCTACACCATTTCGAGAATTAATCAATTGTATGGTTCCAATATCTCAAATTTACCCTTGTATTATCGTTGGTTTCCTCAAATTGATGCGGTGCGGTTTTATTTCCGATCGTCGAATCGATCTTATTTAGCCAATGTTAAAATCGGGTATTCTGGTACCAAAACAGCTATTTCTACTGCTACTACCAAAGGTGAAAACCTGGTGTATCCTAACCCAAATCAGGAAGGCAAACTTTGGGTAAAAGATACCAGGATGCATACATTTACATTGATTGACACCAAAGGAAAAACCCAGCGAGAAGGCTTTATCTTCGACAATCAAATTCCACTTCATGGTGTAGGCTCAGGTCTTTACCTGCTGCATCTCTCCGACAAGTTGGGACACACCAAAACTCAAAAACTCGTCATAGCACCATGAAACTAACATTTTTGGCATTTTCCTTCATCGGTTTTCTTTCCTATTCAGGCATGGCCCAAACCTGGAACATGAACATGCTCACCGACAGTATTAGCATCAACGGGCCATATACCGACACCCGGGCTATTGTGGTGAGCGAACGACAAATGCGCTACACTGAACCTGTTAAAAAGTTCGGTCTGCATTTTCGAAACAACCTTATCAACGAAATGACCAACAATGTGAACATTGCCAACCTGTTTGGCAGTCCAATCATTGGGGCACATGGTTCCAGAACGGTGGTAAACTACAGCGGCAATTTTCAGTCGGCAGGCGGACAAAGTTTTCCGTCCTTGTGTGTGCTCGATAGTGGCAAAATCGTTCTCACCGCAGCGTCAAGAATCAATTTGGTGCTGGCTGGCTCATTTTTCACCCGGCAATTCTGGTGCCTCGGTGATGGGACTGGTACGGTAGAGTTTGCACCAGGCTTTGTAGCCGACCGCACCAATCAGGGTGCTGTAGCCGATGGATTAGGCTCTATCAGGTTTAGCAATTGCAACTTTGTAACCCACGAAACGCAAGGCTTGCCCTTGGGCTACCGTCCAAATCCTGCCATGATCAACAGCCATTTGGTGTTTGAGGGCCAACCAGGCAGTCGCTGGATCACCAAATCGAATACGCAGGACTACAAAGGCGGACTTTGGGTTCGGGTGAACATGAGCGTTGAAGCCCAGTCGGATTTGCTGCTCTCGGGTGTGCGATCGGTATGGTCAGATTACACCAATTTCGGCGGCATATTTCTCGAGAATCCAGGATTGACTCTGGCAAAAGAAGGCTCTTCAACCCTCACCATTACTGGCGAACAAGGTTACAACATAGGTGCTACCATGGTAATTCGAACAGGCCTTGTCAATTTTGTTTCCAATCCGTATGTAGCCAGCGATTCTACATTTTACAGAAGTCAAAACAGGCAAACCGGTCAAAACCTTGAAATCAGGTTGGAGCAAAATGGAACGGCACAATTTTCAGGAACCCAGGCACACATCAGAAAATTAGCTGTCACAAGCGATAATGCAGTGGTAAGAGTTAGTCGTGGAGCTACCGTGCTGGCCAAAGAGGCTGAGTTTGCGGGAACATTCCGGTTCGATATTCCATCAGGAATAAGGTTGGCGGTGGGCGATAGTTTTCAGGTTTTTGGGGTCAATGCCCAAGTAGGTAGGTTTAGCAATCTTGTGTTGCCAACTTATGGAGGAGCTATTTCCTGGGACACCAGTGGTTTTTACTCGAGAGGAATTTTGAAAGTGGCGGCAGGAGACATCATCACAGGGTTCGATGCAAAAATAATAGCTGCCCAGGTTCGGGTGTATCCAAATCCAACGAAAGACTGGTTGAGCCTGGAATTGCCCCAACATGAAAGTGCTGATTTGTGGATCTATGATGCTACTGGCAAAGAATTTTCCACTCATAAACAAGTGAAGCAAGGTGAAAAAATCATGATAAAAGGACAACCCAAAGGATTATTCTATTACAAAATTTGCCTTCAAAATGGTTTAAGCAAAACAGGCAAATTGCTGATTCAATAGCTTTCGGTTTTCCAATTTACTCAAAATGATCTGAGCAAGGTTCAGTTGAATATCCTTACTTTGCGCCTACTTCAATATTTATGGAAATCATTCTCACCGATTTGTTCAAACTACTCATTCCGGCTTTGCTGGTTCTTGTAGCAGCTTACCTCATGGTAAACACCATGCTTACCAAAGATTTTGAAAAAAAAGTGCTCGATTTAAGGCAAAATAACCAGAATTTGGTCTTGCCGATTCGCCTGCAAGCTTACGAAAGAGCGGTACTATTTTTAGAGCGCATTTCTCCTCATAACCTCATTTTGCGGGTAAACAATCCCATGTACACCGTGATGGAGTTGCAGCAACAAATGCTAGGCGAAATCAGAGAAGAGTTTGGCCACAACCTGAGCCAGCAAGTGTATATGACCGACGAAGCCTGGGAAGTGGTTCGAAACACCATGGAAGAAATCATTGGCTTGATCAATACTTCTGCTCAACAGGTTTCTCCCGAAGCACCTGGGATTGAGTTGGCGAAGAAAATTTTCGACCAGATTATCAATGCACAAGCCGACCCTGCTGCACGAGCTTTGAAAATTGTGAAAGACGAAATTCGTCAGGTTTTTTAGGCATGGAAAAGCCGATAGTTGTCCGGTTCGATCACATAGCCTTGCATGTGAAAGACGTTTCGGCAAGTATCCAATTTTATCAAAATATTTTAGGGCTTCAATTACTGCCGAGGCCAAACTTTGACTTTGAAGGCGCCTGGTTTTTAGTTGGTGATCGGGAAATTCACCTCATAGGCAACAGAATAGAAAAGCCTCTTTCCGGCTCCAGAAGCAATCATTTTGCCTTGCAAGTGCATGATTTATCCGATTGGGAAATCTGGCTTCAACATCAAAAATATCCCTATCGGCCGCCAAAAGCCAGACCAGATGGAGTCCGCCAAATATTCCTCGAAGATCCCGATGGTTACACCATAGAACTGGCTGAAAAATCTTCTTCAATTTTTCTTTCAACACCAAAATCATGAAAAGATTCATTTTCCCTTTATTGTTTGCACCTATTTTAGGGTACACGCAAGCCCGGATTACGCCTTGGTTCAACAACAAACAAGCTGCTGCAGTCATCACCTTCGACGACAATTGCCCGGGGCAGTTTCAATATGCGTTGCCTGCTTTGAATAATAGAAGTTTACCAGCGACTTTCTTTGTAATTACAGGCGGCTCGCAATGTGGCACAGTAGATTGGAATCAGGTAAATTCGGCCTATGCAGCTGGTCATGAAATTGCCAGCCACTCGGTCACCCATGGCATGTTGCGCAATATGGATACCAGCCAGATCAGACAAGAAATGGCCAGTTCATTTCAAGCCATCAAAAGCAGATTTCCCAATCAAAAAGGAATGACGATAGCCTGGCCATTTGGGCAAGGTGGAGGAAGCCCATTGAAAGACGATACCATCAGGCGCATAGCAGCATCCTATTATTTTGCAGCTCGATCCGCAGGCATTGGCGCAAGAGGTTACATACCTTATGATGATTTCAACAATGCCTTTTACCAGGGACGTAGTTTTTACCACATGCTGGGCACCTACCTCATGTCGGGAAGCATTTTGCCTTCAACTATTGGTTCAGTCCTCGACTCAACCATAAAATATGGTGGTTGGTACACTTGTCTGTACCACGGCATTGAAGATGTGGGTGTTAATCTGGTTCCTTTAACCCGTTTCGAGCAAACTTTAGCCTCTATTAAATCAAGAGAAAACGACCTGTGGATCACCACACTTGCCAATTCAGCCAAATACCACACGCAACGTAGGTTCAGCAATTTGGTCTTCGAGGCTAATGGCAACAATTATCAAATCACAGTCAATTCAAGTTTGCCGGATAGCATTTTTAATCATCCGCTTACAGTCCGAATAACCAGTTCTCAGCTCAACAACACCTTTCAAAATCTGGATCAGGTCCAACTTCGATCGAACAGCAATCTCATTCCATTTTTTGTTGAAGGCGACTCAGTCATTCAATTCAATGCCACTGCGGGTGTAATTTTTGAACTATTTGGCGGTTCAACGGATTTAAAATCTCTATTATTTACCAAAAACGCTGTCTCCATTTCACCCAATCCGCTACAAGGGAAACTGCTCAACATAGAATTCAAAAGTTCACCTCGAACATTAACCGTAGTGAAATTAAAAACCATGAAAGGTCAACAGGTAGAAACCTTTGAGCTGGAACCCAATCAAATTACAAACAAGAAAGTTTCTCTTGGGTTACATAGTCATCCAGCTGGTTTGTATTTGTTGGAAACCAGCTTCAACGGAAGCAAACAAACCACTCGTGTGGCAATCATTGATTGACTTTGGCTCAACTGCTTACATTTACAGATAAAGGCATTTACTGCAACGCTGGCAATTTTTACATTGATCCATGGAGACCTGTTGACTATGCAGTAATTACCCATGCCCATTCCGACCACGCCAGGCCAGGAAGTAAACATTATCTAGCCCATAAGCATTCCGAGCCAATTTTACGGCTTCGTCTTGGTCATGAAATTTCATTGCAAACGGTGGAATATGGCCAAACTTGGATGCAAAATGGGGTGAAAATTTCTCTTCACCCTGCCGGACATATTGTGGGTTCGGCGCAAGTAAGAGTAGAATATAAAGGAGAAATCTGGGTGGTTTCGGGCGACTATAAAGTAGAAAACGACGGCCTTTCAACTCCATTTGAACCTGTAAAATGTCACCATTTTATTTCAGAATGCACATTTGGTATGCCCATTTACCGTTGGAAACCCCAAGCTGAAATATTTGATAATATGAACGCCTGGTGGCAGGAAAACAAAGCGAATGGAAAAGTGAGTGTCGTATTTGCTTACTCGCTTGGGAAGGCCCAACGGGTTTTGCAAGGCATAAATCCTGATATTGGAAGTGTGTTTGTGCATGGAGCTGTTTGGAATGTAAACAAGGCCATAGAAGAAAATGGAATGGTGCTAAACCCGTACACCAGGGTTGAAGCAGGTCAAACAAAGAAAGATTGGGAAGGAGCTTTGGTCATTGCTCCAGGATCGGCACTGGGAAGTCCCTGGTTGAAGAAATTTGGAGATTATGCCACTGCTTCTGCCTCCGGATGGATGCAGGTTCGAGGTCAAAAACGTAGAAATGCCCTCGATACGGGTTTTGTACTATCCGACCATGCCGACTGGCCAGGCCTCAACGAAGCTGTATTGGCAACAGAGGCACAAAAAGTGTGGACCACTCATGGCTATACCGCTGTTTTTTCACGTTGGCTCAACGACAACGGCATTGAAAGCGAAGAGGTTGTGACGCAGTTTGGAACTGAAACAGAGGAAGAGTCTACCCAGGCTTTTGAAGAAAAAACAGCCGATTAAACCTTCGACTTGTATTTTCGCCCCTGAAACACACAACACATGAAAAAAGTATTTGTTTCCGGCTGCTACGACATCATTCACGGGGGACACGTGGAGTTTTTTACACAAGCTAAATCGTTGGGAGACTACCTGATCGTAAGCTTTGCCGGAGAAAAATCGCTGAAAATCCATAAGAATAGAAAATCATCGCTTCCGGTTTACCACAAGCAGCGACTCATTGAATCGTTGACCATGGTAGATGAAGTGGTGGTGGGCGACGATGAAATTATTGGACTCGATTTCAAATCACACTTTCTGCGCTTGAAGCCACAAGTGCTTGTAGTAACTGAGGACGACAAATTCGAAAAAGAAAAAAGAGCCTTATGCGATGAAGTGGGTGCAGAATACATGGTGTTGCCCAAAACATTGAACTACGAAAAAGTTTCAACTTCAGAAATCATCAGCTACATCAAAGCGCCCCAAACCGTGCCTTTGCGAGTAGATTTTGCCGGTGGCTGGCTCGACGTTCCAAAATTTGCCCGGGATGGAGGCTTCATCGTCAACTGTGCTATTTCGCCATTGGTGAGTATAGCTGAATGGCCTTTCGAAATTGGTGGAGGCCTTGGCGGTTCAGCGGCTTATGCATTATTGATGGGCAAAAACGGTGTGGAAAGCGAACTGGATCTCGGTGTGGGTTGGCAAGATCCTGCCGTAATCGCCGAAACCGGACTGTGCGTTTGGAAATCAGGTGAAAGACCAGATTTAGAGTTTAAAACCTCCGGCAATTGGCTGAAAGGTAAAATGGCACTTTACTGGACTGGCAAAAACCATGTAACCTACGAAAAAACCGACCTCACCCGGGACTTCGACATGGTGTATGAAGCGGGTCGCCTGGCCAGGGAAGCTGTGTTGCCCCATGTTCAGGATTTGGAAAAATTGGCCGAAGCGGTAAATCTCAGCTACACCATGCAGCATGGCGAAGGAATGGACGAATTGCCTACACACCATGAAATGGCCAAAAAATATTGCGGAGGTGGCTGGGGAGGCTATGCGATGTATTTATTTTCAAGTGAGACTGAGCGCCATAAGTTTTTGCAATTGCCACACACACAGCCGATAGAGCCGTTTTGCGAGTAGTGGTTTTTAAACCAAAAGCCGCTTTGTGTAGTTGTCACACCATGTGTTGTTGCCATCATGCATGAAACCATTTCCCTAAACACACCGGCTTTACTTTTTCCGGCTATTTCTCTATTGCTATTGGCATATACCAACCGGTTTATGGCATTGGCTAGCTTGATCAGAAAATTGCATACCCAGTACGTAGCCAAGCAAGACACACTCACTTTACAACAATTGCAAAGCCTTCGCATTCGTATTCGCTTAATCAGAGACATGCAGGTGTTTGGCATTGCAAGTATTTTTACTTGTGTGGTCGACATGTTTTTGATTTTTGCAGGTTACAACCAGGCAGCAAGTTGGCTTTTTGCCCTCAGCATGATTTTACTGATATGTTCTCTTGGCTTGAGCTTACGAGAATTGTTTATGTCGACGGAAGCTCTGAAAATTGAACTCAGCGATATTCAAGCCGATGAAGACTTGAGTTCGCCTGAGAAATTATTTAGAAAGTTCACTGGAAAACTAAAATGATACCCAACTTCACCGCATGAAAATAGGCGTTGTTTGTTACCCTACCTTTGGTGGTAGTGGTGTTGTGGCTACTGAACTTGGTAAAGGACTTGCCAAAGAAGGACACCAGGTACACTTTATCACCTACACACAGCCGCACAGGCTCGACTTTTTGAATGAAAACGTCTTCTACCACGAAGTTGACGTGATGAACTATCCACTGTTTCAGTATCCTCCTTATGAATTGGCGCTGGCCAGCAAAATGGTGAATGTGGTAAAATACGAACACCTTGATCTGCTGCATGTGCATTATGCTATTCCTCACGCTTCAGCGGCCTATCTGGCAAAACAAATCCTGAAAACAGAAGGCATTCACATACCCATCATCACTACGCTGCATGGAACGGACATCACGCTGGTAGGCAAAGACCCTAGTTATGAACCTGTAGTCACATTTAGTGTGAACCAGTCAGACGGAGTAACTGCAGTGTCAGAAGACCTGAAAAAAGATACTTATGCCCATTTTCCCATAGAAAACGACATTCGGGTTATTCCAAACTTTATTGATTTAGACCGATTTAGAAAACAAAAGAAAGACCATTTCAAACATGCCATTTGTCCAAATGGTGAAAAACTACTGGTGCACACATCGAATTTTAGAAAGGTAAAGCGGGTGGAAGATGTGATTTATACCTTTGTAAAAATCAAAGAACAAATTCCGGCTAAACTGCTGCTAGTGGGCGATGGCCCTGAACGGGCCAGGATGGAAGCCATTTGCAGAGAGATTGGCAATTGTGAAGATATTCGGTTTCTGGGCAAAATGGATGCCGTGGAAGAATTGCTTTCGGTTTGCGATTTGTTTTTGATGCCATCTGAAAGCGAAAGTTTTGGCCTCGCAGCCTTGGAAGCTATGGCCTGCGAAGTCCCAGTTATTTCTACCAATACAGGCGGAATGCCCGAGTTAAATATTCAAGGTGAAACTGGATTTTTGAGTAACGTTGGCGACACCGACGACATGGCAAAAAATGCACTCTTCATTTTAAAAGACGAAAATTTGCCTGGATTTAAAGCCAGAGCTCTGGCAAGAGCCAAACTATTCGACATCAAAGCCATCATGCCACAATACGAAGCGTATTATGAAGAGATAGTTGAAAAAAGCAGATTGGCAACAGCCAGTCTCAGATAAACCAAAACAGCAACATTGTTTTATTAGCGAACAACGAAACTTCCCTGGCCTATTTTCTCACCTTCGCAGTACACCATAACTTGGTATGTGCCTGGTTTCCACTCGCCACCTCTGTCCCAAACAAAAGCAAGGTCAGGCATTTTGTTATCGAAGAAAAAAGACAATTTTGAAGTAAAGGGCATTTCATCGCCAGCTTGGTTTTTGAACATTCCGCCACCAGTAGTCACATCGTACAGCACATTGCCACCGTCGTCTTTCACTTGTAAGAACACTTCTTTGGTTTCAATCTTGGCTACTTTGTTGTCTGCAATTTTGAAGGCCACTTTGATTTTAGCAATTCGTTTGGCTTTGTACCTATCTTCTTCTTTTTCTTTTCCTTTGCTATCTAAAATGGTGACTTTAACACTCTCAGCCTTGAGAACAGAGGCAATGGCTACCTGAGAGGCCAGTTGCGTTTTAGATTTTTTCAGGTTTTCAATCGAATCTTCTCGCTGTACAATTTTGGTCTTCAGCTTTTGGTTGTCTTTAAATAGGTTGTCTCTTTCATCCTTGATTTTAGCAATTTCCTGGTCTTTTTTGTCCATGATGTCTTCGTACCGCTCTATGCGACTCCGAAGTTCTTCCATAGCCACCCGGGTGATTCTCAACTTGCCTTTGGCATCTTTCAAATCACGCTCAATTTGACGCTTTAACTCGCCTAAACTTGCCGTATCACCACCCAACTTCAACACTTCGGATATTTTGGAATCCAGCTCTAAGCGCATAGAATCTAGTTCCAGATTTGCCTTTTGCAAGTCGATGCTTTGTTTGGCAATGACCACAGCCTTTTTCTCAATTTCTTCCTGATCTTGTTGGCTGAAATAAAACTGAGCCACATTTGCCCCAATTAAAAGTACAACAAGGGCAATGAGCAGGCCATTTTTTCTCGACTTATTAGGCAATTCTAATTCACTCATAAAGGTGGTCTTTCAAATGTTTTGACCTTAATTTGCTTGTAAAGCTATTTGTTAGCTTCATTTTTTCAAATTTTAACGCATGAAATACTGCTTCACACTTCTGGCACTGTTGGCCGTTGGTTTTGGTACCCTATGTTGCCAACCCAAGAAAAAAGCGACTCTAAAAACCAAGCAACCTACTGTTTTCGATGTTATCTATTTGAAGAGAACACCTTGCATGGGCAAATGCCCTGTGTATGAAGCCTGGTTCAAAAGTGACAACCGCTTGGTGTACAAGGGCGAAAAACACATGAGTTTGATTGGAAATTATGAATATGTGATTCCTCCTCAACTCTTAAAAAATCTCATATATGAGGCAAAAAAGGCTGGCATTCAAAAGTTACCCGCTGACTTGGGCTATGCACCCGACCTACCCGGCCTTGAATTGATGGTGATCATGGATGGTAAGAAAAAAGTGGTAAAAACAGAAGGCATGATGCCTGAAAACCTGAAAAACTACGTGAAGCTCCTGCATGAGGAAGTTGCTGGTATGATTGCCGAACAGGAAGCAATTCCCTTAAAGGAGTAAAAAAACAGGTCAAGAACCTATCACGGGCGTTTTTGCAAAATTTATATTTATTGGTTCATTAATTATTAAATTGGTAGAAAAACGTTGCCTTTTTAATGATTTTTGTTAACTTTGCACCCTGTTAATCAGAAGCACTTATATGATGAACAAGCTTATTTCGGTAAGCTTGGCTGTAAAAAACAAGGTGATTCATGGCTCGAACTGGATTTCTGCCTGCTCCTTGTTGCTCATGTTAGGTTTGTTGGCCATGTGCCGGCCTCATAATGAGGTGGCGAAAACATGGACTGCTAAAACCAACCTGGTCAAGGTGACACCTTACCCAGTTTCAGTCAAGCTACATCCAGATTCTATTCTGCAAATTTCACCGTTCTATTCCGTGGTTTTTCCATGTCAGGAATTGGAAGAAGAAGGCATCAACAGCCAGCCCGAACATTGGAGAAACAACCTGATAAAAGTGGCCATGAAATATTTGGGCAAACCGTACCGAAGTGCAGGTAAAACGCCGGCTGGTTTCGATTGCTCAGGCTTCACCGGTTTTATTTTTTCTAAATTCGGGTATAAACTTCCTTCGCATTCCGGCTCCCAAGCTTTGGTTGGAGAAAAAGTCTCAATGAAGGAAGCTCAAAAAGGTGATCTGGCATTTTTTGGTTGGAAAACTAAACGAGGTGTTTTGGTAAATCATGCAGCCATTGTAGTGTCAAATGCCGGCGAACCATTGAAAATTATTCATAGTGCTTCGGGCCAGGGCATTGTGGTTACAAGCATCAACCAGTCGAACTACTGGAAAAAAATGCTGCTTTTTGTACGCCGGGTAGACCTAGGCAAAGACACCGATTCCTGATATGTATAACTTTCTCATGCTCTTTCTACTTATTTATACATGCAAAAAGTAGTGATTTCAGGTGGAACAGGGCTCATTGGCAGCAGATTAACTGCCATGCTTGCTAAGGAAAAGTTTCAGGTGTTTCACCTCACACGTTCACCAAAAGCCTCCAATCACATTTTCTGGGATCCTGCTGTAGGCAAAATAGATGCAGAGAAACTAGTTGGCACACAGGTATTGATCCATCTAGCAGGCGAAAATATTGGAGCCAAACGCTGGAGTGAAGCACAAAAAAAACTACTCTTCAACAGTAGGCTAACAAGCACCAAATTGCTTGCTGATACTTTCGTTACCCATCAAATTCAGCCTGCATGTATAGTGGCAGCTTCCGGAGCCGGGATTTATGGCAACGACCAAGGAGAACATTATTTCACAGAAAAAGATCCCAATGGGCAAGGTTTTGCGGCCGAATTGGCGGCCGCCTGGGAAAAAGGTACCAACGAATTAGCACCGCTCACTTCTCATTTTTTCAGGTTTAGAATAGGCGTAGTTTTAAGCAGTCAAGGTGGAGCTTTGGCTAAAATGCTGCCCGTGTTTCAAAGTGGGCTGGGTGCACCGCTTGGCTCTGGCAAGCAATTCCTGAGCTGGATTCACATCGACGACTTGTGCCGACTGATGGGGGCTGCGATGGAAACTTCCATAAGTCCCGGCGTGTACAATGCTGTTTCACCAGTTCCTGTCACCAATTATGACTTTTCGGCTATACTGGCCAAGGCTTTGGGACGCTGGCTTCTACCTATTCCTGTCCCCGCTTTTGTGTTAAGGCTGATGTTTGGTGAAATGGCCAATCTTGTATTGGGTGGAGCGAGGGTTTCACCAGAAAAACTACAACAAGCAGGCTTTACTTTTCTGCACACCGATCTTGAAGAAGCTTTGAAAGACCTGCTTACCAGAAAAATTTAACTGGTTCTACCACAAGGGCTTGGCAATGTCAATAAATTACCCTTCGTTAATCAGCTTATACAACTCGTCGAGTCGGGGCTGGAGAATAATTTCAATCCGGCGATTTTTACTTCTGATTTCAGGCGTGGTACCTTTTACCAAAGGCATGAACTGAGCCCTGCCTGTAGCGGTTATGTTCTCACCTGGTACACCTTCGGCTTTCAGTACCCTTGCTAACGAGGTAGCCCTCAACACACTCAAATCCCAGTTGTCTGTGATGGCGCCTACAGGTTTTTTGTACTCTACGTCGTCGGTATGGCCTTCTATTTGCACCTGAATATCATTGTTTTGTCTAATGGCTTCTGCCATTTTTTGAATAGCAGTTACACCTGCACTTTGCAAAACATAAGACCCTGTTTTAAATAGTAACGCTTCTGCTAACGACACATGTAAAACGCCATTTTTCATTTCAACAGTCAGATCGCTGCTTTTATAATTAAGCAATGCACCAGCCACACTTTTTCTGATTCTGGCCACAGCACTGTCTTTTTCGGCAATGCGTTTTTCCATTTCAGTGAGCTTTACTTTTTTGGCTTCAACATCTTTTTCCAGCTGCTCAACAGCGGTTTGCTTTTCGGCCAACATGGCTTTTTGAGCCGTAGCGTAAGTCTCAAATTCTGCCTTTTGTTTGTTCAGCAAGGTTTGTGCATCAGCCAATTCCTGTTCTTTCCTGGTCAGGTTTCTGCTCAAAAGTCCTTGCTCTGCAGCACTGTTTGAAAGCAACTGATTGTAGCTTCTTTCCAATCGGTCGTATTTGGCAAACACATCGTCCAATAGAATTTTGTTCTTCCTATAAAGCGACCCCGCAGTAGCCGAATCTATTTTCAGTTTTTGGTTTTCTTCTGAGAGTAAACCATTTGTTTTCACCAATTTCTCGTTATCTTTGGATGCAGTGGCTGCTTTTTCTTCAGCTTCCCTGAGGCCATTGTCGGCTTCGGCCTTGCGCAATGCGAGCCTGTCAAATTCTCTCCTGCTCACACAAGACGATGTGAATGAAGCACAAGCCACAAGCAAAATCAGGAATAAAAAGATGTTCTTCATAATAAGTGTTTGGTTTAAAAGGGGCTAATATCGGCAATTACCTTGGTTTCCATTCATAAGCACCCACATCGGGCAAATCCGGAGACACAATTCCACGAGTATTACCCTTTTTGTCTATTCGAATACCGATGAAAGAAGCAGGCAAGGGAAAAAAGCCTTTATCTTGGGCAGGCGACAAGCTGTCGAGTTGAAAATCGTAACGGAATGGGTTTTTAAACACAAGATTCCTACCAACTATGGGTAAATTTTCTTTTCGATTGATGCCATTGTTGAGCTCACCATCGCTTTTAATGAGGTTGTTTAGCAAGGTATCGAGGATGGGTCTGCCACTTAAATTATCAGCAACTGCAAATTCTTTTTGTTGGCTTCCGTCGATGATGTTGCTGTACAAACCAAGCCCCAGTTGACCCAAAATTACAGGATTGGAACGGTCGTCGAAGTGGTCGGCAAAAATCACAGCGGGAAGATCCCGGGAAAAATTATTTACTCCGCTGTAGGTAAATGTGTTATGCCAAAACTCATAGCTGCCTCCCGCCAATCCGGCCACCAGGTTTTGTGCACAATCAGCCACCACGTTGTTGTAGCCCAACATCAATGCGCCAAAGCCATAAAGGCCCACACCCGACATGTTTTGAATCTGTGAATTGGAAATAATAAGCCCAGTTGGATTTTCGTCGCCAGGCAAATTCACCTGTACGCCATGCAGGCCGTTTTTGATGATAGCATGGTCTATAAAATGCAAGCCAATAGGAATACCAGGTCTCCGGCTTCCACTACTGTCAAGCAAAACAATGGCGCCCCATTGGCCCGGTGTGTTTTCATAAAACCGTTCCAACCGTGTTCCTTGAAATACGACTGGATTTTCTTTGGTTCCTTCCACCAACAAAGTACCAGCCACAAACAGATTTGAATTTTGAAAGAAATGAACCCTCACGCCTTCTTTGATGGTGAGTGTGCAGCCTTCAGGTACAATGGCTGAATTGAAAATTACATAAGGCTTCAGGTTAGACCAAGTGGTATTGCAGGCAATGGTATCGCCTTTGAGCCTGTCGATAAAAATGGCATCCTGACCATAGCTAAGCAATTTTACATCCTGAATTCCGGGCCTTCCTTCCACTTGAAACAGGATAGAATCTTTCACGATGAAAGGCAATCCTTGATCTTGGGCGTTTATTCTGGCAGTGATAAGCACATAAAAACTGTCTTCGCCTTGAATGGTGAGGTTGCGCACCGATTTGGGACCTTCAATACCGTTCACATTTAGGGAGAAAGGAGAACTTCCTTGTCCTGCAATGTCTATGGAAGCAATTTTAATGGAATTTTTGTTTCTGTTGTACACCCTGAGTCGGCGGGTAGCTGTTGGAAAATTGGTAAAAACCGTGTCAAAAGTGATGGTGTCAGACGAAAACTGAAGCGCCTGACCGGGATTCAAATCCAGCTTTTCCTTGTCGGGCCGGCAAGATGAAAACCAAGCCAAAGCCAGAAACAACAACAAATATGAAATGTAAGCTCTCAATAGAAAATTATGCTTCGGCTCCAATGCCTTCTCTTAGTTTTTCTGCATTCGCAGTTAAACGCAGTTGCTCTACAAATTCGTCTAAATCACCTTCCATCACTGCCGACAGGTTATACACGGTCAGGCCAATGCGGTGATCGGTAACCCGACTTTGGGGATAGTTGTAAGTCCTAATTTTGTCCGATCGGTCGCCGCTGCCCACCATGAGTTTTCTTTGGGCGCCTACCTCTGCATTTTGCTTGTCAAGTTCCAACTCATATAGCCTTGAGCGAAGCACTTTCATGGCTTTGTCGAAGTTTTTGATTTGCGATTTTTCGTCCTGACAGCTCACTACCAAACCGGATGGAATGTGGGTAAGTCTGATGGCAGAATAGGTGGTGTTCACCGATTGTCCACCCGGGCCCGAAGAGCAAAACGTATCTTTTCGTACATCGTTCATGTTGATGTCTACCTCCACTTCATCCATTTCGGGCAAAACGGCAACCGAAGCTGCAGAAGTGTGGATTCGGCCTTGCGTTTCCGTGGCAGGAACCCGCTGCACCCGATGCACACCTGATTCCCATTTCATGGCACCAAACACATCTTCGCCTTGCACCCCGCAAATGATCTCTTTGTAGCCCCCGGAAGTGCCATCGGTATAGTCGAGCAGTTCCATTTTCCAACCTTTGGTTTCGGCGTATCGGCTATACATACGGTAAAGGTCGCCGGCAAAAATAGATGCTTCATCGCCGCCAGCTCCGGCTCTTATTTCCAGAATTACGTTTTTAGAGTCGTTGGGGTCTTTGGGAATCAGCATTTCTTTCAGCTCTTCTTCCGCATTTTCAATAGCCACATACAGTTCGTCGAGTTCTGTTTTGGCCATGTCTCTGAACTCAGGATCTTTTTCAGTTTGAAGCACTACTTTAGCACTTTCCTGGTTGGCAAGCAGCAGTTTAAATGCTTTAATCTTCATCACCAGTTTGTCCAGGTCTTTGTATTCTTTGCTCAATTTGGAAAAAACCTTCATATCGGACATGGTGTTGGGGTCGCCCAGCAACTCGCCCACTTCTTCAAAGCGTTTTTCTATTCCTTCTAACTTTTGGAGCATGATTTCTGTGTAAATTCAAGTGCAAAGGTAGGGAAAATTGGGGTAAGGGAGATGAATAGGTTAATTGGCATGAAATAGAACTATGAGGATTTATACCTCGTTTCCAACTTGAAATGGAAAAGATAACTCAGTAACTTTGATGTGCAATGATATGGTATGACAAATCAGCAAGAAAAAAATGAACTCATTTCTTGGGTAACAGCGTTGCAAGACCAACATCTAATTAAACAACTTCTAGAGATCAAAAAAGGTCAAAACGAGGATTGGTGGAAGCAATTGACCCAAGATGAAAAAAGCGAAATTCTTTTGGGTTTGGAGCAAGTCGAACGTGGGGAAACTGTACCTCATGAAGTTGTCAAAAGTCGATTTCAGAAATGGCTTTAGAGGTACTTTGGACCCAAAAGTTGATTACAGGAGTTGAAAAAATAGTTGACTATTTAAATTTACACTTCGGACCAAAACAGGTTCAGTCTATTATTCAACAGTTGTTCGAAAAAGTAGAGTTGTTGTCAGAGTTTCCTGAGTTATTGCCAGCAAAACGTAGAGAAAAATATTTAAGACGAGGCCCTATTAATGCCTACTCTTTAATAACTTATAAAATCAGGCCATGAAAAACCAATTGATAGTGGTTGCAATCCAAGCTGCAAAAGAGACAAAGAAATAAACCAAATTTATAGGTAATTGCTGATTGCAGTTATGTGAACTACGTGCCTTATGTGGTTTAAAGAAGTATTAATGTTTACTTGAGGAACTTAAACCTTTGAATTTTTTTTTACGGCATTGGTCAACTCCCTTTAAACACCGGCCTCCTTTTTTCTACAAAAGCTGCCATCCCTTCTTTCTGATCTTCTGAAGAAAACGTGAGGTAAAAGTTTTTTCGCTCAAACTGAAGTCCATCTTCCAGCGAACTTTCAAAAACCCGATTGATGGCTTCTTTGGCCAACCTCACCGCAACCGGCGACATGGCCGCCACTTCTCCGGCCAGTTTTAAGGCTTCTTCCAAATACAATTCTACTGGCACAACCTTATTTACCAAACCAAAACCCAGTGCTTCCTGGGCCGACATCATTTTTCCGGTCAACACCATTTCCATGGCCTTTGCTTTTCCCACAGCACGGGTAAGGCGCTGTGTGCCACCAGCTCCCGGCATGGTGCCGATTTTAATTTCTGGTTGGCCAAACTGCGCCGTGTCAGAAGCCACGATCATGTCGCAAAGCATGGCCAGCTCACAACCACCACCCAAGGCAAATCCTGAAACAGCTGCAATGATGGGTTTTCTGGTTTTTTTAATCTGATCCCAGGTGGCAAACTGGTCGGCCTCCCACATGTCGATGGAGGTTTTTCCAGCCATTTGTTTGATATCTGCTCCAGCTGCAAATGCCTTTTCATTTCCGGTTATAACGATGCAGCGAACATTTGGGTCGGAATCCAATTCTTTGCAGGCTTGCTTTAATTCGCTCATCAACTGCAAATTCAAGGCATTCAAATCTTTTGGCCTATTGAGCCTTATCAGTGCAACACCGACTGGAACTTGGTTTTCAACCAGAATCAATTCGAAATTCATCATAGTCTTTCAGGTTTGGGTTAGTCAACTATCGATTTTTTGAAAAACATCATCATCCAAGTGATGACAAAGCCCCAAAATACAGCGCTAATCAGCATGGTTATCAGAATTTTGCGCCTGTCGGCACCCAATGAAACAGCGAGCAAAGTGCCTAAAATGGGTGTAAACAACAAAGGAGTGAGCAAGGCAATGCCATATAATCCAAACGATTTGCGGTAACGAACCAGTCTTCGGCTACGTCTGGAAAAAGTTCGGCGCTCCCTGCGAAACAATAATCCCAACCAATTGAGCATATATGGCCCGAAATAGGTAAACAATGTAACGCTGCTCATCATGCCAAGAATGGTACAAGTGGCGGTTTCCCATAGACCCAATCCAAGTGAAATTCCTGCCGCAGGGCCAAGAAAAAATTTAAACATGCTGCCAAGCACCAGTCCAAGGTATTGAGCTATTTTTTCCATTAATCTGGTTGTTAAGCGTTGAAATGCCGCAAGAGCCGCACAAATTTGTAGATTACAATGTTGAATTGTTCAATTTATATTCAATTGCACCTGCCGATTTAATTCTTTACAACCCTTGAAAGGATACACTGTCTATTTGTGGATGCTTTATGGTTTGTTCCTTTCAGGAACAACATTGGCACAAAGTACCGACACCCTTCAAGCCAATTCAATTTCTGACAGGGTAGGCATCAATTCATTCAGATTCACCAACCAGATTGCTGGGAGGCGGCATTTTGGACCTCAATTTTATGTTTTTGGCAGGGCTGGCTCCGATTGGCTTTTCAACCAACGGCTCACTGGCAATCAGTTTGTAACACGTGATTTCTTTTCCCAGGCTGGTTTTGGCTGGGAGTTGAACAACGATTGGGCAATAGAAAGTTTGGTGGATGTATATGACTATGCCACTTATGAAACACGAATTGCACATGCAGGGGGCAGAATCAGGTGGACACCAGCCAGTATATTTCCGGCTCAGTTTACGCTGTTTACAGGCGTTAGGCTCGACAAGCGTATTCAATTCACAGATTATGGCCCATCGTTGGTGGTGATGGGCAGTTCAAGACCGCAAAGCCGACAAGATTCTGTGTTTCACTGGAGCGTAGTAGCAGAAAATCATTGGATAAAGCCCAGAAAAATTTCATTGATTGGTGGGGCAGCCAGCTATAGAAAACAATTTAATGATGATGCTGGAATAGTGGCAGGATTTGGTTATTACCGAAGAAGAATGGACGACTATTCAAGCCAAAACATCCAAAGAATCAGCAGCGACACACTGCTTACCTCTTTGCAAATGATGTTTAGTTTAAGCCCCCGTCTCAAAGTGAACAACTACACAGAGTTTGGTATTCCAATCCGTGATTTCAGGTTTTTAAACATTCAAACCGGGCAAACCAACCGAAACGTGGGCTACAACCAAGTTGACTTGTTGAACCGTAGCGAAATCACCTACCAAGCCGAAAAATTGACTGGATTGGGGCGGTTTGAATACCGACAACGTGACCGAACTTACTACTTAAAAAACCTGGCCGACCCCAAAAGTGTAGATTTTCAGGTGCAACTGCGAGAACATGAAAGGCAACTTGAACTTGAAAAAACGAAAGACATTCAGGAGCAATCTTTTGGCTGGTTCTATGAAGCAAAATGGCTGAGTAGTCAAACTTCTTTTCTCCAATTCAGCTCGGTAGCACAACTATTTCGGGTAAACACGCCAAGCAACAGAAACGACCAGGATCGGGATGAAGTGTATTACAGCGGAACTTTGGCTTATGAAAACCAACTGTTCGACCAATTCAGGTTCACCATGAAAACTTCGGGAAGCTACCGGCATTTCATTTTCATAAAACCATCGCAATCCATAGAAAATTTTAAAGACAGGGTGTTGAGAATTGACCCGGGATTTTCATGGAAAATAGGCAAGCTGACCTGGGACGGAAGCCAGACTTTGTGGGTTACTTACCAGGTGAGAGACTTTGTTTCAGAAATGGATAGAAACCGTTCGAACAGAATATTTCTGTCAGAACATAGGTTGAAACACCCTATGAACAGAAATTCAGATGTGGAATTTTTATGGCTTTACAGGGAAAACAGGCTTAGCAGGCTCGACTGGGAACGTTTTAAAGAAAGCCCGATTGACACCAACATTGTTAATGATTTGAAACTACTTTTCAGAAAGCAAAAATTGAATGCAGAAGGTAAAGGAAAATGGGTTTGGGAAGTGGGCTGGAGGCATTTCAGTCAGGTGCGCAAAAGTCAATCTGGTTTCAACGAGAATGCGTCAGGCATAAAACTAATTTACCTGAGAAACATTTTGTGGCAAACCGGCCCGACAGGTCAGGTTTCCTGGCAAACCACCCAGCGATTCTCCTGTAGTTTATACCTTTGGTTTCAGCAAAATTTAGGCTACAACCGGTACAAAAGTTCAGATAAGGAATACATTGGACCAGTGAGCACCCGGGAATCGTTACAGCAAAAAGAGAACAGAAATATTCCCTATTTCACCATTCAATTGAGTTATATACCAGGTGCAAAGCAGTAACCAGCTGTTGTGGTTTAACTTCCAAAAATCATTCATGTTAGATTTATTTTGAATTCAGAAGAATTACTCATTTCTTTTCATGTCTTTTGTCATTAAGGAAAACATTGAAAAATCAAGTATCAACTACTACGGACAACTTTCTGGAAATCAGACAATCGCTGATTAACTGGGGAGGAGCGGCACATGCATTTGCCGCCAGATTTGTGATAGGTGAAAAATTAATTTTCCTGCATGCTGATCCAAAAGCTGCTCAGGCACTAAAAATTGACGAGTCAAATTTCGGTTCTTTTCCTGTCGATCTCAAGGATTTCATTACTGATTTCGAGACCATGGTCATTCGTGATGCCGTGTTTAAAAGCTATTTGTCTGGCTCAAGTTACGAAATTCCATTTCGCTTTGTGCACCCTGACGGCAAAGATATTTGGATGGTTCTGAAAGGCTTTTTTACCGATTTTTCGCAAGACGTTGCTTCAGGCTCTTTAGAATCGTGCGGATTTTTTATAGACGCACAGTCGATTATTTCTGATATTCAGGAATACGAAAAACAAGCTCTTTTCTATGAATCTACGCTGAACAAAATGCCTATCGAGCTGGTGATGCTTGACCCTGAACAGCGATACATTTTTGTGAGCCAGGCAGCTATCAAAAACGAAGAAGTTCGGAAATGGATCATTGGAAAAACAGATAAAGAATATGCTGAATATCGAAAAAAAGACCCAACCATTGTAGGCGAGCGGCTCAATTATTTCCAACAAGCTATTCTCACCAAAAAGGAAGTAGAATGGGAGGAAACCATGAATTCGCCACAAGGAATTAAAACCTACGCTTTACGCAGATATTCGCCCATTCTTGATCAGGAAGGCCAAGTAAAAATTGTGTTGGGATACGGCTTCGACGTAACGGCTTTAAAGCATGCTCAGGAAAAAATCAAGGAAAACGAGCAACTGCTTCAATCTTTGAATGCAAACGTAGAGGAAGGCATTTACAGGTTTAAAAAAGGCATCGGATTTTTGTACATCAATAAAGCCTTTTCAGAAGTTTTTGGCTACAGCAAACCAGAAAAAGTATTATCAAACACCAGTAGCTTTTTTAGCCAGGACATATTGGCACGAAGTGAACTTATTAAATTTGTAGGCGACGATAATATGTTCAAAAATCGGGAAGTTCTGTTCAAAAGGCAAGACGGCGAGGAGTTCTGGGGCATGGTGAGTTGCATAAAAACCCTCGATGAAGATGGCAACACTTTTTACGACGGCGTGTTGGTCGACATCACCGACATCAAGCAAACGCAAGAATTGCTGTTAAAGAAAAACCAGGAATTGGTGCAGTCAAACCGGGAGCTAGATCACTTTGTATACAGTGCCTCGCACGATCTCCGAGCACCTGTTACCACCATTCAAGGGATTCTGCAAATTGCAGATATGGATATTAACGTAAGCCATCAATCGAAAGAATACCTCGATCTGATTAAAAAAACAACGGACAAACTCGATGCCTTCATCCGGGACTTAATTGACTACAACAAAAACTCTCGGGCTGATTTACAAATCGAAAAACTGAATGCACAAGATATTGTAAATGAATCAATTGAGCTGGTAAAATCTTTAAATGGATTTGACGAAACTACCTTCAAAACTGAATTTGTGGAATCTGGCTTTGCTTTCAGCGACGCCAATCGAATTCAATTAATTTTGAAAAATTTGTTATCCAACAGCATCAAATTCAAAAGTGTAAAACAAAATCCTTTTATTTACATCACTTTCAATTGCTCTCAAGACGGCTTTTCAATTAAAGTGGCCGACAACGGTAAAGGAATTGCCGCCAACCACCTCGACAAAGTATTTGACTTGTTTTACAAAGCAGATAAAAACCATTCAGGTTCTGGCCTTGGGCTTTACATTGTGCGTGAAACAGTTCGAAAACTACATGGAACTGTTAAACTAGAATCAGTAAATGGACAAGGGACTTCAATTCTCATGTCTTTCCCTTCATTATTGAACTAACCATGGCAAATAAGGTAAATGTACTTCTAATGGTGGACGACAACGAAATCGACAACCTGATTCATGGTCGGGTGCTTGATTCTGTCAATTATGCGTCCAAGCGAATCGTCAAAAATTCGGCTATTGATGCGCTTGAATATCTTCGAGCCAATTTGCATAACCCATCTAATTTTCCTGATCTTATTTTGCTCGATATCAACATGCCCGAAATGAATGGGTTTGGTTTTTTAGACGAATTTGAGAAACTACCTGCCTCAGTAATCGGGAAAACTTCAGTTATTTTGCTCACATCTTCACTGAGTTTCAATGACCTGGAGAAAAGTCACAAGTATAAGTCGATTAAAAAATACGTGAACAAGCCACTAAGAGCCGACGAACTGGCGCTTTAAGCTTTTGCTTCTTCCGTTTTATTCTCCACTTCCAGATTGAACAAATCGTTCAATCCGTCAATCAATCCTTCTGGATTGCCCCTTTTGCAAGCTGCTTTTAATTGAAGTACCGGAAGTTTTATAATTCGCTGCATGAGACCTCTGGTAACTTTGTCCAGCATTTCAACTTCTTTTTCGTCAAGCCCTTTCAAATATTTCGACAATTCTTCCTGGCGCATTTGCTCCAAAAGTCCTTTGAACCGATTGATGGCTGGTGAAATTTCTGCCTCTTTTGCCCAATCAGCAAATTGTTGAAGTGCCTCATCTACAATCTGCCGCACATGTGGGGCGGCTTGCATTCTGGCTTCAAGCACTTCTGACGATTTTACTTTCAGCTCATCAATATTATACAAAGTAACGCCTGGCATTTGCTCAACTATGGGGTCTATGCTGCGTGGCACTGAAAGATCAATAAGCATTTTGCCCCTCAACGAGAGCTGACCTAAATCTGAAGGAGCGATGAGATAATAACCAGCGTTTGCAGAACTCACCACCACGTCAGCCGATTGAAGTTCAGCTTGCAATTGATCGATTGGGCTTGCGCTTACACCCTGATCCAAGGCAAATTTTTCAGCTTTTTCAAATGTTCTATTCACCACCACAATGTTGCTAAAACCTTTGTCTGTCAAAGTTTTGCAAACGTCGATACCCATTTCACCTAAGCCCAACAATAGCACTCTTGGGTTTTCAATATGACTAATGGTTTGCTCCATCAAGTCAGTAGCGAGGTAAGAAACTGAGGATGCCCCATCTCTAAAGCTGGTTTCTTGTACTACTCGCTTATTGGCAAAAAATATGGCGTGCAACAACCTGTGTATAAATGGTCCAGCAGCTTGGGCATCGGCACTGGCTTGGTAGGCCTGTTTCACCTGATTGATAATCTGCAAATCGCCCAAAACCTGAGAATCGAGACCCAGCGATACTTCAAATAAGTGCCTTACAGCATTTTCATGATCAGAAATATGGTTGAGAAACGGCTTAATCTCTTGGGTTGAAATGCCTTTATGAAGACAAAGTAAACTAGTGACAACTTCAGAACAGTCTGTTTCTGCCTGATAGTAGATTTCAGTACGGTTGCAGGTAGACAGTACCAAAAACTCGCTGGCAGGTACATAGGATTGCAATGTTTGCAGAAACTGATGGGTATCTTCCTGATTTAAAGCTGCCTTTTCTCTCACCGACACAGAAGCTTCCCTGAAAGAAAGCACCAAAGCTTTAAATTGATTTAACATGAACTTGTTTTGTGGCTCTATCACTACCGTCTCTTTTCCTCAATATACGGTGCAAATTTACGTGTAGATGTGACGGAAGAAACTAACAAAAATCAACTTTGTTTATTTAGAATAATTCTAAATAATTAGCAACATGATTCAACAGGTCTATTTTAGTTTGAAGTTCGCAACATGTTCGATTGGGATGTTTATTCAAACAGGACAAAATTCAAGGTAGCTATTGGATTGGCTGTCATTTTGGTTTCGTCGGTTTCGCAATGGTACACCAACAAATTGGTGACTGTTTTAGCCGATCGGGAAAAACGATTGATAGACCTTTCGGCAAAGGCATATAAAGAAATAGCCACTGCAGAAAACTTCGATAATCTCAGTATTTGGTTTCGGGAGATCATTGAAGCGAACAACAGTGTGCCTGTCATTTTAGCTGATGAAAACGATGGTTACATCAGCCACCGCAATTTCGAAATACCCAAAAAGTTAAAAGGTGCTGAACGAGACGCTTTCATAAAGAAGCAAATCAGCGAGATGAAGGCTGAATATGATCCTATTATCATCGAGATACCAGGTTTGAAGCAATATATCTATTACCGAAACAGCGACATCATCAAGGCCCTGAAGTACTACCCATTTTTGCAATTGGGTGTCATTGGTTTGTTGGCTGTTATTGGCTATGGCATGTTCAGTATTTCTCGGAATGCCGAGCAAAATCGGGTTTGGGTAGGGTTGGCCAAAGAAACTGCTCACCAGCTAGGCACGCCACTATCGTCGCTCATTGCCTGGGTGGAATATTTCAAAGGCGACCCGGAACTGGCGCATCAACCTTTTGTAGAAGAAATTCAAAAAGACATTTCCAGGCTGGAAATGGTAACTTCCAGGTTTTCGAGCATTGGTTCCATTCCTTCTTTGTCGCAGGAAAACATGGTAGCCGTGGTGTCTGAAACGATGAAATACCTCGAAAAACGCATTTCTTCAAAAGTTAAGTTTTCGCTGGAAACCGAACCAAAAGATGAGCTCATCTACGCCTACATCAACAAACCGCTTTTCGATTGGGTGGTTGAAAATCTTTGCAAAAATGCAGTAGATGCCATTGGTAAAAATCCAGGTAAAGTATCGGTTACTATTTCACAGGGAGACGATTCTAAAATTCGCATCGACGTTACCGATTCTGGAAAAGGCATTCCACGTTCTGAATTCAAGAAGGTATTTGAGCCTGGTTTTACCACCAAAAAGCGGGGCTGGGGACTTGGCCTTACCCTTGTGAAACGCATTGTTGAAAACTACCACCGGGGTCGCATTTTTGTAAAATGGTCTGAAGTTGGTCAAGGAACTACATTCAGGGTAATTCTGCATCAAAAACCTGTGAAGCCAGAAGCATTTTCATAACTCAAAATATAGCATTTTTACACCCTAATTTCCTTGATTTGGAATTTATAGTCAACGACCAGCAGGTTTCGTCAAACTTTCATAAAGCCCTCACTTACCAGTGGAGCCTCACCATGTTGCTCGACCAGCAAGCCTGTCAGTTGATGGTGGTTAACGAAGAAAGCAATGCTGTAGAGATGTTGGCAGACCTCCAAATTTCAGGAACAGCATCCTCAGTAGACGCCATTCTACAAGCTTTTGCACCAGCTGTTGGCAAATTGCCACTGCTGCCCATCGGAAGTTGGAAACAGGTTAAGCTTGTTTTTGCCGCCAGTCCATTTACACTTATACCTTCAGAGCTATTCAATGAATCACATCTTGCCCAATATGCTCAATTGGGAGGAGTGGCCAAACATGAGAATCCAGCGATCAGTCAGCATGCAGCATTGGGAATAGAAGTGGTTTTTGAACAGGAATCTATTTGGACAGCGGTGGCAAATGAATTGGCAGTGGAGAAAAAAACCAGGCACTTCCACAGCGTTGATGGTTTCATTCTTCAGGTGCTGCGGCAAATTCAACCTGGAAATCAGATCAATCTGTTTTGCCACGTTGGTAGCTTTCATGTATTGGTAGCTGCTTTTCAGGGTAAAAAGTTGTTGTTGTTGAATCGGTATGCTACACAAGACGACAACAGTTTGCTGTATTTCATACAATTGGTGGCTCAGGAAACAGAATTTTCGAACCTGAACGACACCTTGCATCTTGCCGGCCCTATTATGCCTGGTTCGGTTGGTTACGAAAAGCTTTCCCGGTTTTTTTCTAAAATCCAAATGATGAGCACACCCAATTGGCTGGAAATTCCAGCAGAAATCGCATCCTCGAGCCTAAATCGTTATTCATTAATTATGTCAAACCACCTATTCCAAGGTTGAAATGTCAGAAATACTCAGGGCGATTTTTCCAGGATCTTTCGATCCATTTACCAAAGGGCACTATGATATTGTGATGCGATCCATTCCGCTTTTCGATGAAATTGTAGTAGCCATCGGGCAAAACACCACCAAGTCACGCTATTTTCCTATTGCATCCATGAAGGAAAAAATATTGGAATCGTTTCACAAAGTACCCAAAGTGCGGGTTGAGGTGTTTAATGGCCTTACCGCAGATTTTGCAAGAACTGTTGACGCCCGATACATCATCAGAGGGTTAAGAAACACCACAGATTTTGAATATGAAAACACCATATCGCAGGCTAATAAGCATGTGAGCCCGGGATTGGAAACCATGTTTTTAATTACTTCGCCTCATTTAGCTTACATTAGTTCTACCATTGTGCGTGAATTGCATAAATTTGGAGCGAATGTTGATGAGTTTCTGCCTTACAAACTATAAAGCCATGAATACCTTACCCAAATTGCTCGTTGTGTTTTCAGTTTTGCTCATTGTTTTTTTGAGTGCGGCTTTCAAAGTTCAGGCACCTGCCTCGGCTGAAAAAGTGAATTGGGTTTCTATTGAAGAAGCCGAAAAATTGAGCAAAAAGAATCCTAGGAAAATTTTTGTAGATGTGTACACCGATTGGTGCGGCTGGTGCAAACGCATGGATGCTAACACATTTAGCCATCCGGCAGTAGCGAAATACTTGAACGAAAAATTCTATTCTGTAAAATTCAATGCCGAAATGACAGGCAATGTTATTTTTAAGGATCGGGTTTACAAATATTCAGATCAATACAGAAGCAACGAATTGGCAGTTACCATGCTTGGCGGCAAAATGAGCTACCCAACTGTGGTCTATTTAGATGAAAAACTAAATGTGATCCAACCAGTGCCAGGATATGTAGATGCAGCTGAATTTGATAAAATCATTCACTTTTTTGGCGAAAATCAACACACCAAAATGGGATACGAAGAATTTCAAAAAACCTATAAACCAAGGTTTTAGGTTTACTTAAAAAACCCAAATTTCAGAATGCAATAAATTGCTCTGAAGCCATCACGCCAACCTATTTTCTTTCCCTCTGCATAGGTTCTTCCATAATAGCTTATACCCACTTCATAAACCCGAACTTGAGGAACCTTGGCAATTTTGGCGGTTACTTCCGGTTCGAAACCAAAACGTTTTTCTGTCAGTTGCAAACTCTGTAGCAGATCTGTTCTGAAAAGTTTGTAGCAGGTTTCCATGTCTGTGAGGTTGAGATTCGTGAACATATTGGAAAGAAAAGTGAGGATTTTGTTGCCAATGGAATGCCAGAAAAACAAAATTCTGTGCGGATTACCACCAATAAATCTCGACCCGAAAACTACGTCTGCAAAGCCCTTTACCACAGGTCCAAGCAATAAATTGAATTCCTGCGGATCGTATTCTAAATCAGCATCTTGAACCACCGTGTATTCTCCGGTTGCCATAGCAAAACCTGTATGAAGTGCGGCTCCTTTTCCCTGATTAAATTCATGCTTTTTGTACTGAATGTTCAAACCCGGGTTGGCCTGCATATATGCCTTTATCGATTCTTCCGTATTGTCTCGTGAGCAATCGTTAACGATGATAATCTCTTTTTCAATGTTATTAACCAATTCTACTTCTTTGATTTTATCGAGAATGTGATGTATGGTTGGGCCTTCGTTGTAGGCAGGAATAACGATTGAAAGCTTTTTAATATTCATTTATAAAATAGGCCACGCCAAATTGAATTGACAAAACAAACCAAATCCAGCTTAAAATAAAAAACCCGGCCAAACCAGCCGGGTCTATCTTAGTCTTGTTTTAAGTGATTACTTGGTAGCAACGATGTTAAACTCCAATTCAAAATCGTCATTAATCAACTTGTCGCCGAGGTTTTCAAAAAACTTACCAGACCTGAATCTGATATCATACTTGGTGCGGTCAACCGCCACTTTACCTTTTGCAGTCAGCGTTTTGCCATCTGATTTAATGGTTGCAGGAAAGGTGATTGCCTGCTTAATACCTTTGATAATCAAATCGCCTTCAATTTCGTAGTCGTCTTTGCCTTTAAAGTTGATTTTTTTGATTTCAAGCTTTGATGTTGGATTTTTTTCAACACTAAAAAAATCGTCCGACTTTAGGTGACCTACAAATTTGCCATTGGTTTCAGCGTCTGTAATGTCTGTGCAGAGAATGCTGGTCATGTCCATTTCTACAACACCTTTTTTCGGAGTTTTACCTTCTGCACTTACAGACCCGTCTTTGATTACGATTGAGCCTTCATGCGCACCTGTTACTTTTTTGCCTGTCCATTTTACTGAGCTTTTCGAAGCATCAATTTTGAATTTATCGACTTGAGGATTTTTGGCAATGAAACTTGCCAGGAAGATGATGCCAAGTGTGGCTGCGAAAATGTTTTTTAATGTATTCATAAAACGTTTGATTTTGATTTGTTAAGACAAAATTGATGCCACTTTTCAGCACTGCCAAAAAGATTGTACATGCAACTATATTTTCTTAAGATTGTTTAACTTATTGGGTTCGTAGCCCAAACACTTACTTCTGGAATGAAGCCTCGATCGTCCATTTGCAACATGGTTTTTATGGTGCTGGCTACTTCGTAGGGTGAAAGTTTATCAGGTGGTGGCACACGTTCCACTCTTTCCGGGTTTCCAAATGCCGTGTAAACTTCGCTGGGATTTATTTGCATTACCCTGATGTTAAATTCCCGCAATTCGTCCAACCAGCTTTGGGTGAGGCCTCGAAGTGCAAATTTAGAAGAAGCATACACGCTTCCATACCCAAAACCTTTGCTCGAAGAAGTAGAGGCCACGTTGATAATGGCTCCATGACCCTGCCGTTTAAATATGGGAACTGCCTGCCTGGCCATCATGGCAGGCCCAAACACATTTACACCAAAAACCCTTTGAAAACTATCGTACACGCTATGCTCAACCGCATCGAATTCCCCAATGCCTGCATTGTTGATAAGCACGTCTAATTTTTTTCCAAAGATTTCATTTGCCTTTTCAAAGGTTTGCATCACATCTACTTGCGAAGAAACATCTGCTCGAACTTGAAAACACCCTATCTCGTCGGCTACCCGCTTAAGTTTTTGTTCATCAGTACCTGTGATGAGCACCTTGGCACCAGCTTCGGTAAGTAAGCGAGCTGTTTCCTTGCCAATACCCGAACTGCCTCCAGTTAAAATAATATGTGCACCTGATAATTTCATAATTACATTTTATTGAATGAAAGATTACAACTCATGCTCGTCCAGATCTTCGCAATGGTAAACTCTGGGTCTGCGACCTTCTGGCCTTTGTAGCGATCCACCTTTTTGTTTGGCCTGCAAGAGCAATTGGATTAGTCTGGCTTTCTCTTCTTGTAGTGTCTTTTTTCTGACTTCGTCATCTTCCAAGCTAAACTGGCTGATGCCATCCACCCAAGTTTGCGCTACCCGGGCATAAGTACTCAATGGTTTTTCTGTCCAAAGCACAAGGTCGGCATCTTTGCCTGGTTCTACGGTTCCCATTTTCTTGTCCAGGTGAAGTAGTTTGGCAGGGTTGAGGGTTATCATTTTCAAGGCCTGGTCTTCTGTCATGCCCCCATATTTCATGGTTTTTGCAGCTTCAGTATTCAATCGGCGGGCCATTTCGGCATCGTCGGAATTAATGGCCGTGGTTACTCCAACTTTGGTCATCAAGGCTGCATTAAATGGAATAGCATCTTTCACTTCCATTTTGTAGGCCCACCAGTCTGCAAATGTAGAGCCGCCTACCCCATGTGAAGCCATTTTATCGGCCACTTTGTAGCCTTCCAGAATATGCGTAAAGGTGTTGATTCTGAATCCAAATCTTTCGGCCACTTTCATCAACATGTTGATTTCGCTTTGCACATACGAATGGCAGGAAATGAAACGCTTCTTGTTCACAATTTCTGCCAATGTTTCCAGGCGCAAATCTCTTCGGGGAGCAAGGGCAGCGTTTGCTTTCGATCCAGTAGCGGAGAAGGTTTTCCATTCCTGGTCATATTTTTGGGCGGCAGTAAATGCCTCGATATACAATTGCTCTACACCCATACGGGTTTGAGGATATCTGGTTCTGTTGAAATCTCCCCAGTTGCTTTGTTTCACATTTTCGCCCAGGGCAAATTTTATAAAACCGTCAGCACCTTCGATTTTCATCTCTTCTGGCATTACGCCCCAGCGCATTTTCACCAAAGCCGACTGCCCACCTACTGCATTGGCAGAACCATGAAGCAACTGACAAGCCGTGACTCCCGCAGCCAAATGGCGGTAAATATTGATGTTGTCAGGATCTATCACATCGCCGATTCTGACTTCAGCACTAATGCTGTGCGAACCCTCGTTTACACCCCTGGAAATGGCAATATGCGAGTGTTCGTCAATGATTCCAGGCGTCAGGTGTTTTCCCTTGGCCTCAATGGTTGTTGTATTTGCAGTGGCAGTCAAACCTATTCCAACTTTCTGAATCTTTCCATTTACAATGAGCACATCCTTTTCTTCTGGCGAAGCTGAAAGGTTGTCGTACACCATGGCATTTTTTATCAGGTAGTTATTTGCTTTGGACAAAACAGGAACCCCGAAAGCCTGAAATGGATAGACTAAAGAAGGAATAGAAGGTGTAATTACAGCAGAGTCTTTCTTTGGTTTTTCTGCTACAGGTGAAGTGAAAGTGGCTTGCCAGTTGAGCCATTGGCCGTTGGGTTGTTGGGCACGGCCTTCCAGATTTTTGCCGTTCAAAAATCCTGTGAAACGAATATCAGCTGTGGTGTCAATGGCTTTGATTTTGATTTGAAACCCTACTTTGTCTTTGGAATAGTTAAGCTTCACCGTCGTTTTGGTGGTATCTTTTAGCACCACATGGGCATCGGGAGCTGCTACTTTGCCGAAGATTTCGAAAGCAAATGGCCCTGAACTACCCACCGTAAGTTGATACTTGCCTCTGATGTCGGTCAGGTCGAGTTTTGTAAGCTGATGCCGTTGGCCTTGCACCCAGTTTTCTATAATTTGACTTTCGGCACCAAAAATATTGCCTGATGTAATGATAAAATTAGCAAGATAGCCTGGTTGAAGCCTTCCCAACATATTTCCAGCATTGATGAAAGCAGCAGGCTGTGTGGTGAGTGCTGCCAATGCCGCATCTTCTTTCAATCCTTTTTCTATGGCTTTTTTCAATTGTGCCAGAAAGCTTTTCTTTTCCTTCAAATCGCTCAGTGTGAAACAAAAGGGAATCTGCTTTTCTGCCAGTATCCTCGCATTAAAAGGTGCCATTTCCCAATGCTTCATTTCGGTGAACCCTAGCTGTGCAGCATCGAAAGGATTTTCAACATCGTAGGCTTCTGGAAAATTAAGCGGTAATACAAGTGGCATATTGAGCTTTTTGAACTCGTCTGCACGTTGGTATTCGTCACCTTTTCCTTTTGCTATCAATTTTATATTAAACTCTTTGGCAATTTTTGCTGCCCTGAAAATTTCATACTTTTCTTTTCCATCAAACAACCAGGGAAGCGACTTTTGCTGGTTAATAGCCTCGAGCGAAAGATTAAGTTCTTTGATTTCTTTTTGGGTGGCATACCATTCAGCATCTATCAAGGTCTGCCGAATGAGCGCAATAGAACCCATTTGCGACGAAGGATAGCTTTGGCCAGAACCACCCTTTGAAAAGGATAAACCTTTGGCCACCTCTTTTTGAAGAATATATTCTTGTGGCGTGTTAGCTCCAAGCGCAATCAGCATGCCTGTTCCCCGCATGATGCCATCTTTGGGGGTACTCAATACAGCTCCAAAACCCAAAGACCGCAGTTCTTCCATGTCCTTGGTTTCCGGCTTGAACAATTCGGCGGCTTTTACTTCGGGTTTTATGGCTTGATTCCAATAAGTATTCAATTTTCTGCCTGTTTCTACAGTTGGCCCCATCATCATGCCCATTTGTGATTTTTCTTCAGGCAAACCAAGCGAAGAGAAAACATCAATGAAGGATGCATAAACCCATTTTCCGGTCAAATTGATTTCACTGGCACCTGTGGGTACTGGCCCAGCTTTGGTGACGGACACAATTTTACCCTTGTTTACTACCAGGGTTGCGTCCTCTACCCATTTTCCAGGCTCGGTTAATACCCTTGCATGGGTAAATGCAACAAATGTAGAACGATCGTCTGCTAGCCCATTGGTAAAAAACGGCTGCTGGGCATTGGCCAGTTGTTGAAGAATAAGAAGTAGAAAAAGGAAAATTCTCTGAAAAGGTTTGTTCATGTAGGTGTGGTTAAAAAAAACTAACTGAGCAGTCGGTCAATGGCTTCGGCGAGCATATGGTCTTTACTGGTTATTTTGTCACCGGCATCGTGTGTGTTGAGCCTAATTGTGACCTTGTTGTACACATTAGACCACCATGGGTGATGATTTTGTTCCTCTGCCAGGTCGGCAACTTTGGTCATAAAGCTAAAAGTAGTGGCAAAATCTTTAAATTCAAAGGTTTTCTCTAGCGCATTCTCAACTTCTTTCCACATAACTTTTGTTCTTAAGGACTTCATTTCCGATATCCCGTGGCAAATTAGAACCAGAATTCTATTAAAAAAAGTACGTCTTATTTCTCATGTAAGGTTTAAACCTTACATGGTGGTTTCCGAGAAAAGAAAATAGCACAATTTTAAGAAAATTTTGAACTACCTATGGAAACAAGAAAAATCATTGCCAAAGAGGAACTCCTGCATGCCCGATTTCCCCAAAAAGATGTGCTGCAGGATGATGTACAAAAAGTGCTTAGAAAACTGAGTTTACAAAAAGCTGAAAAACTTGGAAACGGGCATAAATCTAAAGTACGCATTGAGTTTACCAGCTTGAACCACAAGTTCAATATTGTGAACACCACCGTTTGGGCAGCAACTGAAGAATATGTAATGCTAAAAGGTGGCATGTTTCTACCCGTTTCTGCGATACTGAATGTGGAGTTTGGGTGAAAATCCATGCTTGACAATTACAACACTAAATCCCGGCAGAACCGGGATTTTTGCTTTTATAAGCATTGAAAAATACGTCTTTAGCGACCAATAGGTGGTTCGCCAGCACCTGGAGGCCGACCTTGCCTTTGGTTGGGCGAAGGCGCTTGACCTGGCATATTTGGCCTAGGCTTTTTCTTCTTTTTTCGTTTTTTGTTTTTGTCCAAGGCTTTGTACTTGGCATCCAAGGCTATCAAATCGTCGTTCAGTTCGTGGTTTCCGCTTCTTTGATTTTGCAGTATTCTCTCCTCATCTTCTGTGAGGCCAAGCGCTTTTTGCCCTTTTTTGTTGAGTTCCTGAATGGTTCTCACCCGATCTAATTCAAGGGCAAACCAACTGTTTTCGCCCTTATAGGCAAACCACATCAGTTTTTTGAAAATGTCGGTTTTTTGCAAAAAGGCTTCCCCCTTTTCTATTTGAAGTGGCCTGTCTACTTTGGGTATGTCTTTAAGTTCTACCAGGTAAGTATCAAGCTCATAATTGAGGCAACATTTAAGTCGGCCACACTGCCCAGCCAGTTTTGTGGGATTCAGCGACAAGTTTTGATATCTGGCAGCAGAGGTTGACACTGATTTAAAATCGGTAAGCCAGGTGGAGCAACAAAGTTCTCTGCCACACGAGCCAATTCCGCCAAGCCTGCCTGCCTCTTGTCGAAGGCTAATCTGGCGCATTTCAACCCTGATTTTAAATTCATTGCCAAGTACTTTTATCATTTCCCGAAAGTCTACCCGGTCTTCTGATGAATAATAAAAAGTTGCTTTGGTATTGTCGGCCTGAAACTCCACATCCGAAAGTTTCATATTCAACTTCATTTCTCCAGTCAACTGTCGGGTACGGAAAAGCGATGGAAGTTCCCTGTTTCTGGCTTCTTCCAATTTTTCCATCTCTTTTTCAGTGGCTTTTCGGTAAAGGGTCCGCACTTCGTTAGAACCATCGGCCACTTTTTTCTTTTTCATTTGCAGGCGAACCAATTCGCCTTGTAACGACACAAAACCAATGTGGTAGCCACCCTGTGCATCGACCACTACAGGATCGCCTGTTATCAACGGAAGGCCGTATTTGTTTTTGTAATAGTCTTTGCGGCCACCTTTGAAGCGCACTTCTACAATATTAAATCTCGGGCCGTCGGAAGGCAATTCCATACTACCTAGCCAGTCGAAAGTATTGAGTCTATTACAGCCCCCTGAGGAACAGCCTTTGCTGCCACATCCAGATACTTTATTACCCGAAGAAGCCGATTTGACCGAACACCCTCCTGAACTACACGACGAACAACCCATTTTTTCGAATTCTATTTTAATTTGGTTAAAGCAGTTTCCCCTTTTGGGGCTTACAAAATTAGCAGCGATTATGTAGGAATAAAACCTGGATTGAAATAAGGTGGAAAAAAGACATGGTGGAGGTTTCGTTTCAAAATCTCAACCTATTAGTCTTTCCAAACGCAAACTCCGCCTGGTTTTACATTCGACTCGCCAAACAAAATTTTGGCCGATTTGGGTACATTCAATTCAAAATCAGAGCTGGTATAATTTGTTGCCACCCGAATACCGTCCCGATATTCCTGGAACAAATAACGTGGCAAATCCAGAATGGTAGCTCCTCCATCTTCATACACTTTTCTGAGCACTTTTCGTTCCATTTCCCCATCGACGGTCGAGGTGCCTATATAGGTTACACTACCTTTTCCATACTTTTTCCTTACCACCGTGGGCATGCCTGCATAATACTGATCGTTGTGAGTGACAAGCGCTTCGGTGCCTATGTTAGGTTCCAACACATCGCTCCATAAATGCCAGTCGAACATTTCATTTTTAAATTGCACCTTCCCTTTGCTGGCAACAGGTAAATGATCCCAGAATTTCACTTTGGCACCTATCAGGTCAAGTATCGGCATGTAAAGCGGCCCTTCCCATAGGTGACCTAAGCCATCTTTTTGTCCGGTTCTACACGACAGAATTAAATGGCCACCTGCCTCAGCATATTTTTTCCATTTGGCCACCAGTTTCGCATCTACCAATTGAAAGGCAGGGGCTACCATGAATGGATATTTTTGGGGGTCAAAATCATCAGATTCTTGCAGGAATGTTACCGCAGAGCCGAGGGTTTTTAGGTTTTCGTAATAACTAAAATCATGGGTCCAGCTATCCCAGGCCCTGTTGTGAGGTTCGTTGTTCATGTCGAACAAATTGGCCTGTTTCCATAAAAAGGCAGTTTTCCTCGATTGAACATCGGCTGGCAGTTTGGCCATTGGCTTTTGGGAAGTTCGCAATGATTTAATTTCTGCCATGGCTTTCACAAATTCTTCTCCTCCTCGGGCCACTGTGATCCCATCAGTTTCCATAATACCTGTGTGATAATGTTCGCCACCACGCAAAGGTTGCCTGAACCGGTAGGCACTGATGAACCTGTCGCCGGCTGAAAAAGCATGCCACAACCACATGCGCACAGCACCTGGCAGCGGCTGAGAATTCCAGGCACCCCAATTAATCTGACCAGGTTGAATTTCCATAATTCCGGTATATCCATTCATAGACTGAGCAAATTCGGTACTCATACTCAGGCCAACTCCACTCCCAAGCCGATGCGCCAAATTTCCTTTCGGGCTATCAAGGTATGTGCTGAGCAAATACATGGTATGGGCAGCAAAATCAAAGTCCTTTTGGTTCAGAAAAAGGTCGACCGAGGGAAGAAATTTATAGTAGGCAAAGTTTGTAGTAACCCAATGTGTGGGTGCAACATTGGCTTTGAGCAGTTGTGCCTGAAAGCGAAGTCCATCTGCCAAAGCAGCAGCATTGAACAGTTGAAAATCCAGCAAACTGTGTGGACTGGCTCCCTGTCCGTCTATTTTCGAGTTTGGAATTTTTATCTGGTCAAAGTTGTTGTAGTTGATGCTCCAGAAATGGTTTCCCCAACTGAAATTTAAACTATCGATGGTTATGTACCTGATTTTCAACCATTGTCTGAACGATTTTTCGGCATGCTCTGAATAGTTGAAAAGAGATGCATAGTGTGGTTCATTATCTATTTGCCAACCCATTACCCTGTTGTCTTTTCCATATCGTTGGGTGAGTTGAAGCACAATTTTCTGGATGTATTCTTTGTATTTCGGGTGGTTAATATCAGCCTGCAACCTGCCTCCATGCTCAATGCGCTGACCTTGGCAATTTACTGTAAGTATTTCAGGATGTTTGATTTGCATCCAGGCAGGCGGACAAGGACTCGGAGTGCACAACACCGATTTCATGCCGTATTTATCGGCTAGTGACACACATTTGTCGAGCCACGCAAAATCATATTTCCCTTCCTCAGGCTCCATTTTAGCCCAGGCAAACTCGCTCATGTGCACAAACTCGAAACCGAGTTCCTTCATTTTTTTAATATCCCGCTCCCACTGGTTCTCTTTCCAATGTTCAGGGTAGTAATAAATACCAGGAGTCATCCAGTCTGCTTTGGGGAAAAATTTTTCGCCCGGCTGCGCCGTGACCCATGCAGAAAGAAAAACAAGAGTTGCAGTGATGAAATGCTTCATAGCAGTTTGGTGTTGTGGGCTGCAAGATAAGTGGGAAAGCGGATTGGCGAAAAGTAATCTAAAAACGTAAAGCCAAACATTTTGTAAAGCTGATTGCATTACCATTGAGCTGCTGTCTCAGTGAATCATGTCATTTGTTAACTTCACTTTAGAATGCCTACTGGGAAAAATTCAAAAAATAAGGGCCTTGGTTCAACACATTCCATACATCTGGCCTTGTGGCAAACACCTTGTTTTTAGGTTTAAGAACCGATGCATCCAGCAACCAAACCGGAGCATCGATGTCGTTGAGCCAATCCATATTTTTAACATGTGGCACACTGCGAACCAACACCAAATCAGCCGTTTCTGATTTCAGTATTTTGAGTTTATTGGGAGGCAAATGGTTCACCACCAAAACTGATTTGCTGCCAATTTTCTGCCTATAAACATAAGTATTTGTATCACGAAGTTCCTGATAATCAATCTCTTTAAGTCCAAGCATGGCAATATGCCTATCGATGTGGTAATGCAATTTTGCTTTGTTGTTTATCAGATCCCGATCGCCCCAGAATTTTCCCTGAGTGCCTTTAAAGTAACCCATAAGTGTATGCCCAGGTATGCGATACACGATGGCCGATTCACGGCAACTCAATGAAACATTTCTATACAACCGACCGAAAGAATACAAGCAAACTGCTGCCAGACTGGCATACATCATATTTTTTCTTCTTGTGAATACAAATGTGATAATCAAACCTAAGCACAGGTATATCCAGATCGTTTCCACCACATTGACATACAGAAACCGGGTGGTGGCATGGGGCATCGACTCCGTGATAAAAATGGACTTGTTCAACAGCCAAATAGAATATTGAGCCAATTTACCCAAAAGGAAACTAAGACCAGGCACCCAGCTAAAACTCACGTTGGCGAGGCTGGTATACATCGCCAGGGTGGAAGTTGGCACAATGGCCAGGTTGGACAGGAGAAAATAGTTTGGGAATTGGTTGAAGTAAAATATGGAAAGCGGAAAAGTTAACAACTGAGCAGCAAAAGCGACACAACTGATTTTCCACATGGTGCTCACAATTTTTTGATTCGTTTGAAACAAATATCCTGTAACAGGATAGATGAGAAAAATGCCAAAAACAGCCGCAAACGACAACTGGAAGCCCACATCGAAAAGAATGGTAGGCTGAAACATCAATAAAACAAAACCAGCAATGCCTAATATGTTGAACATATTATGGTGCTTGCCCAAACTATTGGCCAGCAATACAAATGAGCACATGGTGACCGCCCTCAGTACCGAAGCGGAAAAGCCAGTAATCAAGGAATAAGACCATAAAATGAGCAAAATAAAGGTTGAAAATGTCCATACTCCCCCTTTGTACCTTTTTATAAAACCAAAAATGAGGGTAAGGGCACCAAAAACAAGTCCAATATGCATGCCCGACACCGCCAATACATGCATGGCTCCGGCTGATTGATAGGCATTGCGCAACTCTGGATCAATAAAAGACTTTACACCCAACACCAAGGCGAGGGCTACCGAAGCTTCTTGTTTGGATGTAATAGTAGATTGTATGATTTCAATTGACTTTTGTCTGGCTACTATGGCCAGCCCCTCCAAGCGACTTGCTGCGTTTCGCTCCAGCAATTGAGCCTGAAAACCAGGCACATGCGCCTGATAATATATGCCTTGATACGACAGGTATGTTCTGAAATCGAAATCACCGGGGTTTACGGCAGTTTGAATCAAAACTGGTTTTTGCAACACCAAAATCCTATCGCCGAAAGCAGGTTCAAAATCAAGTTGTTTGCGAAATACATAGACCCAGATTCTACCATTGGCCTTGCGCCAATTTCCTGAAGAATCCCGCCATTTGGTAACCTGGGCTGTAAACCTGTACACGGTTGGTTTGGCAGCAGGTTCTTGCTTGATGATGGCCTCGAAGGCAGTTATTTGTTCATGTGAATGGCCAAAAAACCCTGCTGAAGACCTACCCAGGTAAAAAGAACATAGTAGCCAACCCATGGCAAATAACAGCAAGCCAGCCGACCAAGTTTGCCAGTGCTTCACCTCTTGGATTTTGGTGATGCGAAAATTGAAAAAGGCAAACAATCCGGCACCAACCACAAACATAGAGGCAAGCCACCATGGGCTTATTGGTGCATAAAACCCGAGGATACAGCCAAATGCCAGTATCACAAAAAACCGCATGATTGGGAACGAATCCCAAAACGAATTTTCACTCATTTGCCCAAGACTTGTCGATCGAAATATAGTATTTCACAAGTTTGAAATAATGAGTCAGCTTAATTTTTTTCGCTCAGCACGGCAATTTCCATCTGCTTGCAAAGTGCTGCAAACCAGCGCCCGCTCGTTTTTACGGTGCGCTTTTGTGTTTCAAAATCATTGTGTACCAAACCAAACCGAGGTCTGTAGCCTTCTGCCCACTCAAAATTGTCGGTAAAAGTCCATGCAAAATAGCCCTCAACAGAGAGCCCTTCTTGCTTCGCCTTCACAATTTGTTGCAAGACATCTTTGATATAGGTAGCTCTTACCACGTCACTGACCTGACCATCAATTACCTTGTCCTGCAGGGCTAAGCCACTTTCGGTAACCATCATTTTTTTTATTTGCGGATAGCTGCCAAACTGCTTCAACATGTGGTAAACTGAATCCGGAATAATTTCCCAGTTCATTTCGGAGTATGGCACCCCCCGTTTGGAGGCAGGAATCAATTTCGCTTTGAGATATGGCGTCCACATGGAGTACTTCACTATTTCACGGGTATAGTTTTGCACTCCCATAAAGTCAAAGTCAAAAGGAATATTTTCCAGATCACCGGGTCTGATGTATTTTTCCATTTTCCGCAGCACTGGCAATTGTTCCGTTGGGTATCCAAGCCCCAAAACGGGCTCTACAAATAACCGGTTGAGCAGGGCATCCACTTTGGTGGCAGCCTTGATATTGGCTGGTTTTTCATCTATAGGCTGAATCCACGAGCAAGAAAAAGTGGTTCCAATTTCAGCACCGGGAACATTGGCTTGAATGATTCGACCACCTTCGCCCATGGCCATGGTGGCATGGTGGACAGCGGGCAGAAAATTGGCAAACCCTCTTCTTCCAGGTGCGTGAATGCCCATGAAATAACCTGCTCCAGTAAAAACCATGGGTTCATTGAGCACCATCCAGTGTTTCACCCTATCGCCAAAATGCCGGGTTACGAGGTCGGCATACCGGGCAAACCAGTTCAACACTTCTCGACTTGTCCAGCCACCTTCTTTTTCCAGGGTGTAGGGCAAGTCCCAGTGATACAGCGTAATCCATGGTGTGATTCCAAGTTCCAGCAGCCTGTCTATCAAACGGTTGTAAAATTCTATGCCTTTGGGGTTTACCCTGTGAAGACCATCTGGCAACAAACGGCTCCACGACAACGAAAAACGGTAGTTTGGAATATGCAATTGCTTGAGCAAAGCCACATCCTCTTCCCATTTTTCATAAAACCTGCAGGCATGGTTGCCATTCTGATTTTGGTAAATCTTACCTTTTTTGTTGCTGAAATCGTCCCAAATGGAGGGTCCTTTTCCATCTGCTAAAAAACCTCCTTCGATTTGATAAGCAGCTGTGGCCACCCCCAAAGCAAAATCAGGGTTGAGCTGCGATACCAATTGAGCCAAATGATGTTGTTCCAATAGCAAGGTTTTGGCTATGCGCTGATGAGTTGTTTCACTAAACTCAAGGACTGGTTTTGGTGAAATTCTGCTATGACATGATTCACTATTTCAGCTGTTTTATTGGGGTAATCCACCTGAATGACCGATCCTTTGTTTATCCAATCTTCAATGGATGGCAGGTGTTTTTTCTTCATCGAATTCACAATGGGCACTCCCAGTTTTGCCAAAGCGGCTGCATTGCATTGTTGTTCAAACTGATTTTTCATGGGAATAGCCATCAGTTTTTTGCCCAAAAACAAAGCTTCGGCTGGCGTTTCAAACCCTGCCCCACAAAGTACTCCTTCGGCCAGTGACATACTTTTGATGAAGGCAAAGTTTTCAATTGGAAACACCTGTACATTTTTATGAATCGAGGCAGTTTTACTATGCTTTGAAAATACATGCCACTCCACGTGTCTGATTTTCGAAAACTGCTTCACCAGTTTCTCTTCATCGTAGGCTGGCAGGTAAACGGTGAAATGACCATGATTTTCTACTTCAAGATCACGCACTTGCTGCCTGATAACCGGGGTGAAAATATTTTCGGCATACTGTTCGAAATGAAACCCAAACCCCTTTTGGATGGGCGCATAATTTTTTAAAATCCATTTACCTATCAAATCAGATTCATGTGGCAATGGAGCACCTTGGGCTAAAACGGCATATTGATGACTAAGCCCAATACAAGGCACTTTTTTCAATTTGCATGCCCAGGCAGAAACAGGTTCAAAATCATTTACCACCAGGTTGTAGTGTTCGACAGGTAACGTTTTGACTTCCTGTAAAAATTTTCGACTCACACACTTTCGAAACGTTTGAAAAAGGTCGACACCACCTTTTTTGCCAAACATGAAGCCCATACCATGCAACCGAAATTTGATAGGATAGGGAATAAAAACATCAGACTGAATACCACTTACCAGTACATCCACATCTCCATGTTTCATCAGTTCAGGAATAATGTCTCTGGCTCGGCTTATGTGTCCGTTTCCGGTTCCTTGAATGGCATACAGTATTTTCATTTCACTTTCTGCAAGGTTTTGATGTCGAATTCTACCATCAGCTTTTCAAAAAGCTGTTTGTTGTTGTCTATTTCGTCTTCTTCGTCGAGCAAGGCCAATTCAGGTTGATTGTCTTTTTCGAACCTGAAAAGTCTCCATGCGCCTTTGTGGTATTCCAGGGCAGATAGGTTTTCAATCCAATCGCCTGAATTTAAGTAGGTTACTTTGCCGTGTTCTTGTACAATTTCCTTGATCTCGGGGTGATGGATGTGACCACAAACCACATAATCATACTTGTTGGAAATGGCAATTCCAGCTGCGGTGTCTTCAAAGTCGTTGATGAATTTCACAGCTTTCTTCACACCGTTTTTTACCTTCTTTGATAATGAAATTTTGTCTTTACCTATTTTTGAAAACACGAAATTGACAAAGGCATTGATGAGTATGAGGGCATCGTAACCAACTGCACCTAATTTGGCCAACCACTTGGAATACTGCATGGTAACATCGAACACGTCGCCATGAAAAATCCAGGCTTTCTTTCCATTCAGGTTCAGAATCAATTTATTGGTGATGGAAATTCCTCCAAATTTGATTCCTGAAAAACGCCTCAGCATTTCGTCATGGTTGCCAGGAATGTAGGTTATTTCAACGCCTTTTGTGTGCATCCCCAACAAGTGCTTAACCACCCGCATGTGGCTTTTGGGCCAATAGCGTTTGCTGAATTGCCAAATGTCGATGATGTCACCATTGAGCACGATGTGCTTTGGCTTAATGCTTTTCAGGTATTGAAGCAGTTCTTTGGCCTGACACCCGTAAGTTCCCAGATGTACATCGGAAATTATAACCAGGTCTACTTTGCGTCGTCCGTTTTGTTTTGCAGCCAAACTCTACCAGCGTTAAGAGGAGAGGTGGTAATGATTTTTCCAAAGGCCAAGCAAAAGCGAAATCAGCTTGCTTTCGAACAATAATGAAATCAAATTTTTTCTCATGACCTTTTGATTTACGTCACAAACCTGATCATTGTATTTTACATGGATATAAACACAATGTTAACATATTGTAAACCCTTCATTTTCTCGATTTTTTAAACCTTGCCTTATAATTTGAGATGAAGGTTTCGGAATTCGTTTCCCAGTTGCGTTCGGCAAATAAATTATTCCCAAAGCCTATGAAGTTCCAAATCTATCTGGCTTCTGAAAAACATGGCTGCCGTTTGCTGAAAGGCATGGGTAAAATCTGACACAATGAATCTGTGCTTGCCCAATGCAGAACCTGGATTTAATACGTTTTCTCGCTGCATACGGTTAGCTACTTCACGGGCCACAATACCGGCAGTGTCGAGCACCGGAATTTGATGCTGATAATATTCTTCAAGCTCTTGCTGAATAAGTGGATAATGTGTGCAACCTGGAATAAGCACCTCAATACCTGCAAGTTCTGGCTGTGAAAGATAGGAGTGAATAATTTCCCGGCTGATGTTGTTGTTGAAAAAACCCTCTTCAATCATCGATGCCAGCAAGGGTGTGGCTAAGGCATGCAAGGGCGTTTCAGGTGAAAGTGCATTCAGTTTTTGCGCATACACATGGCTACCTATGGTGGCTTTGGTACCAATGAGGCCAACAGAAGACCTGCTATACTTATGCACAATTTCAGCCACTACTGGATCTATCACATTGAATACCAAAGCTTTGCTGGCCACATATTCTTTCACCAAATCAAATGCCATGGCCGAAGCTGAGTTGCAAGCTATGAGAATGGCCTTTACTTGATTGTCTAACAAAAAGTGAGCTATCTTGATGGAATAGGCTTGAATGGCAACCTGCGACTTGTCGCCATAAGGAAGATGCGCCGTATCGCCGAAATAGATGAACGACTCGTGTGGAAGGGTTTTTGCCAAAGCATGTGCCACGGTGAGACCGCCAATTCCACTATCGAAAATGCCAATAGGCTGTTCTGCTTTTGAGATCACGGCGGAAAGCTACAAAAACCAAAGAAATCCCATTATTAATTGATTATTTAATATCATTTATGCAAATATCTTTGGGATTTAACGCAATATCTTAAGTTTGCAGTTTAAATAGTAAAAACCAATGCTAACAAGTCAATTCTTTGTGACGACACATCCAAAGACCTGATAAAAAACTTGGTACAATTTCTTTCTCATTCTGAACACTTAAGGTACAAACCATGACACACCCGGTACCAGAACAAAAATTAAAGTTGATACTCGAGATGGATAAGAAAATCGGCGAGTTTATGCAAAAGCGAGCCGATGTCGTTAATAAAATCATTTACGATTCAGCAGAATTGAAGACTGGCGACTCCGTGAAAGTTTTCGACGGGGTGGAACTTATATGCACCGGGTCCATTGTCCAGCCACTTTTTTTGAAGAAGGCTGGCGTAGTCACCTACCGCATCAAAAAGGAAGACGGTGAAGTGTTTACCAATGAAACATACCGCTTGGTAAGAATGGACTAAAGAGGAGCCATTTCCTTTATGTTTTTGTTATTTTTCTTCCTATTTGCTTTCAGTTTAATAAATGATTGTATTTCAGTTGCAGCATTTTTTCTTTCACTAGCCAGGGCTTTTCCCGGGTAATAAGGTGACCCGTTTCGTCGAGAAATGTAAGTTTATGTGGTGCAGAAACCAACAATGAATCCACAAACTGGGCATTGATTGGCTTCACAATGAAGTCGGATTTCCCTTGAAGAATATGGGTTGGGCACTTGATTTGCGACCAATACGGAAGCATTTTTCGAAGTTCCCTGCGATGGGCATATTTTTCGTCTGAAGCTGTTTTGATGGGTGAAGGAAACAGCCAACGAATAGGAGGATATTTTAGAATCGGCGAAAACCACCAAAATTTTTCGTGATCTGGCGAAGCGGCAGGCGCTATGAGCATCAACCCTTTTACCTGATTGGGAAATTTGGCTGCCAGATAGGCTGCAATGGGTGCGCCATACGAGCGGCCCATCAAATAAACAGGACGGGTACTGTCGCCTCTGAAAATGAGTGAAATCAATTCGGCTTGCCGGGCAATGGACAACACTTTTCCGCCTGGCCGACTTTTGTTGTAGCCTGGCCTGTCCACCGATGCTAAAGCGAAATGTTGAAGTAAAGTGCTGTCGGACAGAAAGTTGATGTAACCATACCAACTGCCTGGCGCACCATGCACCAACAGTAAAAGCGGCAATGTGTCTGAACCAGATTGTACCCAGTGGATTCTGTGTTTACCATCAATTTGTTCTCTGGATTCTGGGCGTGGCGCATGAGTTTGATAGTATTTATTCAGGTCAGCCTCTGTCATTCGAAAGCGGCGAAAGCAGCCTGAGACCAACATAAGCACCACCAGCATGGTCAAACACCGGAAAAACAAATTCATGAACATGCTGCAAGTAACGTTGTTGCCAGAGAACATTATATTTAAAATTTGGAAATAGTTGTCAGCACCAATTTGGTGAAATGGAAACAGGGTAAGAACTCAGGTAGGGTAGCAGGTTTTTGCCAAAAAAAAGAAAATCAATACGTTATTGCCTACAATCTGTCAACTTTTGAGATTCCCAATTCTTCTACCTATTCCCGACGAAATAGCCCGGCTAGGCCAAAATTTAGTCAAAATTTATGCAATCCCCCTCTCTGTGAAGATATAATTAGGCAAATAAACCATATTTGAGGCCGCTTTTGCTGCCATTACAATTTGGGCATTGAACCTTCTCTTTTGACAATTTGTGCTATGGCTGAGGAAGCTTCATTTCAGAGGCTAATTTAAAAGTAAAACAACAGACTTTCACTCCGGAGAATCATGATTCCATTTAACAAACCATTTCTCACTGGCAAAGAAACCCATTATATGTACGATGCGGTTCAGACGGGTAAATTGTCGGGCAATGGCAAGTACACCCAGCTGTGCCACAAATTTTTCGAAGAAAAATACGGTTTTCTAAAAAGCCTGTTGACCACCAGCTGCACCGATGCCCTTGAAATGGCTGCTATTTTGCTCAACATTCAACCAGGCGACGAAGTGATTATGCCTTCTTACACGTTTGTGAGTACTGCCAATGCATTTATCCTGAGAGGTGCCAACATCATTTTTGCCGATTCTATGAAGAATAATCCAAACATAGACGCTGAGCAAATTGAAGGCCTGATTACAGAAAAAACAAAAGCCATAGTGCCTGTACATTATGCTGGAATTGCCTGCGACATGGGCAAAATCATGCAATTGGCGGCCAAGTATAACATTCATGTAGTGGAAGATGCCGCCCAGGCTCTGGACAATTATTTCATCGACGGAGAAGGTCATCGAAAAGCGCTAGGTTCTATAGGACATCTGGCAGCATTTAGTTTCCACGAAACCAAAAACATCATTGCAGGTGAAGGAGGCATGTTGGCCATCAACGATGAAGCCTTTGCCGGCAGGGCTGAAATTATCTGGGAAAAGGGAACCAACCGTTCTGCGTTTTTCAGAGGCGAAGTAGATAAATATGGCTGGGTAGATGTTGGATCTTCATTTTTGCCCTCTGAGGTGGTAGCAGCCTTTTTATTTGCGCAATTGGAGCAAATTGCTTCCATTCAGGCAAAACGGGTAAAAATATGGACTCAATACCAAAAAGAACTGAAACACCTGGAAGACGAAGGCTTGGTGAAATTGCCAAACATACCCTCCTATTCCACCAACAATGCGCACATGTTTTACCTGGTTTGCAGCAACCTGGATGAGCGTTCACGGCTGATTGACTACCTCAGATCAAAACAAATTTCACCTGTTTTTCACTACATCAGTTTGCACAAATCGCCCTTTTACCAACAAAGGCATGACGGACGTGAACTCCCTATGAGCGATTTTTTCACGGATACACTGGTGCGCCTACCGTTGTACTATGAATTGGAACCAGAACAGGTTTCGTCAATCACAGGTCACATCAACGACTTTTTTATCCGCAAGCATTAATTTAAAGTATTCAGAAAAGAGATTAGCAATTGTTTTTCCTGATTGGTCATTGGCTTGCCAGCATGCAGGTTGTCAAAACCGGGTGACTGCATCAGATCTTCAATGGTTAAGAATCTGCCATCGTGAAAGTATGGATATGTTTTGCCTAATCCTCTCAATGTGGGGGTTCGGTACTTTCCCAAATCAGCCAGTTTCTGTGTGATTCGATTTCGTCCCCGTGCGGCGTGATCGAGTGGCAATGTATCAGGCAATACATCTGAACTCACTTTGTAAAACGCATAATTGGTAAAAAGCGGAGGTTTGTGGCAACCGGCACACTGTTTTTGAAATAAACTCCAACCTTCCAGCTCCGGTTTGGTCAATTCCCCTTGTCGAAGTATCCATTTGTCCCAGCGACTTTCAGCGTGTATTAAGCTTCGCTGATACTGCGCCAAAGCCCGCAACACATGGGCAATTTCTATATTCTGGGTGCCAAATGCCTGTGAAAACAGTTCCCGATACGATGGCGATGCTCTTAATCGCTGTTCCAACAAGGCCAAATCTTTCCAGCCCATTTCGCTTTCATTGTGAAGTGGTGTGAGTGAAACCGATTCTATATTCAAACCGCCTCCATCCCAAAACAACAAGGGCGACCAAGCCATATTTAATAAAGGCGGCGTGTTTCGGTGTGTGGTTTCGCCCTGATGACCAGCCGACAAACTCACAGTGTCGCCAAAATGAAAACTTGGAATATGACAACTTGAACAGGCTACATTGCCCTTGGGCGAAAGTGTTGGATCGTGAAACAACATGCGGCCTAATGCTACTCCCAAAACTGTGGAAGGGTTATTATTTGGTGCTGACAATGAAGCCGGGAAATGAGATGGGTATGAAGAAGGTGTTTCGGTTTTGCTGTTGCAACCTATTGTTAAAAGCCATACTGCAAGCCAAATAAAATTGTGGTTCATGATATTGCGTGCTGAGAAGTTCTCACCTATTATTTACTTTCTTGCCAACGCTGGCCTTGGTTTTAATTTGGGTGGCTTACAAGAAACCCATAATATGCCTTTTCACAGCAGCGGCTTAGCCTTTTTTCGACAGACTGTTTTTAACCAGCTCATTGAATGTTTGGCTTAAAAATGAGAACCCTTGGTACCAAATAGTTGTTTTTACATTTTATTGTCAACATTTTATTTGCACTGTGAGTTTGCAATCAAAAATTTCAACACATGATTACCATTGTATCTGGCACCAACCGACCGTTGAGCCGAACTTTTCAAATAGCTGAATTTTATGCCAGTTTATTAGCAACCAAACATACCGAATCGCAAATCATTGACCTGGTGAAATTACCTGAAAATTTTCCCTCTCTGGTGTTCAACAGGCAAAATCAAACCGCCGAAGTGGCTGCAATTCAGCAAATCATAGATTATTCCGATAAATTGGTTTTTATAGTTCCTGAATACAATGGCTCATTTCCCGGTGCACTCAAAACCTTCATTGATCTGCTTAGGTATCCTGACAGTCTCAAAGGAAAAAAGGCAGTATTGGTTGGTTTAAGCTCGGGAATTCAAGGTGGTATTCTGGCTTTAAGTCATCTGACCGACATTTTCCACTACATGGGCATGCAGGTGTTGCCGCAAAAAGTAAGACTTGCCCATGTCCACAGATTCCTGGAGAATGGAAAAATAACCGAACCATTGTATCTCCAATTGCTGGACGAGCAAATGAATGCCTTGCTCGATCAATGAGTTTTGGCTTATCTTGCTTGCTCAAATTACACCAAAACCATGAAATATTTTCTCGCAACCTTTCTTTCTTTGTTCTGTCTGATGGCGGGGGCACAGTCGGACACCATTCCCGGTCGGGCCATATTCACCAACGGATTTAGTAGCTACATCGACACCCGCTTCAACCAACATTTACCTCGGTTCACAGTAGAATGCTGGGCAAAAAGCCCACAAGCTCCCAACAACCGGCAAGGAAAAGGACCAGTACACTACGAAGAAAATTTTCAAATTAACTGGGACCATGTAAGCTCAGGAGCCCGAAATGCCCTGGTTCTTCGTGACTCTTCAGGCAGCTGGCAAGCAGCAAGTTTTGGCTCTGATTGGGAGGCTGAAACCTGGTATCATTTGGCGGGAACCTTTGATGGCGTGTTGCTCAAGACTTATAGAAATGGCAAATTGGTTACCGTAAATCCCAACCTTAACGGACCACCACGCCAGGAAACAGCCACGCTCAAAATAGGCAAACATGCCCGACTCAGCAGTCCACAACATGAATTTCATGAAGGTACAACTGATGAGGTAAGGATATGGAGCAGAGCACTTACCGAACAGGAAATTCGGGAAAATATGCACAAAACCCTGCAAGGAACTGAACCTGGATTGGTGCTGTATTACCAATTTAATGAGTGGCCGGTGACTGCCGGCATGGACAGCACATTGGAAAAAGTGAGCGGCACCTACAGTGCGGTACTCATCCAAAATCCAGAACGAAGGGAAAGTACAGCCCCGGTTGGCAAAGGTGAAAGTGCCACACTTGATGCCAGTACTCCAGGATCTTATGGGCCTTTATTCGACCTGCGTTTTACCATAAATCAGGTAGGTCAGGCAGGTCAAATCACTGCCACAACTTTAAACACTTCCATTGTTGGCGACACGTTTACCACATCACAAGGCAAAGTAATTTCATCAAACTATTGGATTGTCAACAATGATGGCTTACTGCAATGTGAAGGCAAAACTGCGCTTTTGATTCCAGAGGCAAAGTACATGGAACTTGAAAATTTCAGACCACTTCCGCTTTGGCTGCTTCATCGGGCTTCAAACAGTGATAAAATGTGGAAACCACTACGTCAGGCAAGCCTTGAAATTCCCATGGGCGTACCATTTGTGATGGTGGAGTTCGATACATTGCTTGAAGGGCAATTGATGGTGGGCAGAATTGATACCACCACCACTACCACGCAAACCCATACTTTTGAAGATAAAGATCAAATTCGTGTGTGGATTGCAGATGGACAAATCAATGTAAGAACAAACACGTCTACTGACAAAATTAGATTCGAACTCATTGATTTGCAAGGTCGAAAATTGATAAACACCCAAATTCAAGCACAAAACACTTCTTCCATTGTGTTGCCAAAAAGCATTAAACAGGGCCTATACATTTGGCGTATTTCAAATATGCATGCGGAAAATAAAGGCAAGGTTTGGATTGATTGAAGGTAGTAAATTGTCAAAAACCCGGGATCGCTGATTTGCGGTAAACCTACTTTTACACCATGTAACCCAAAGGCAACCTGAACTACTTCACACTACACATGCAAACCGAAAAGTCTTCAGTATCCATCATTGGTTCAGGTATAGCTGGCCTGGCCTCGGCTATCCGGCTTGCTGTGAGCGGCCAGCCAGTGGAGGTATTTGAAGCCAACAACTATCCGGGAGGCAAACTGTCTGTGATAACGTCAGACGGTTATCGATTCGATGCAGGCCCCAGTTTATTCACCCTGCCTGCTTTGGTCGATGAACTTTTTTTACTGGCTGGAAAAAACCCTGGCGACTACTTTCAATACCAAAAACTTCCCGAAACCTGTCGCTACTTTTGGGAAGACCAAACCCGGATCACCGCCTGGGCCGACTTGCCCAAATTTGCCCTTGAAGTGGAAGAAAAAACCCAGGTTCCTCAGCAAAAGGTGCTTTCATTCCTTCAAAATGCTGCCTGGAAATACAAAACGGTGGGCGACTTGTTTCTCGATCGTTCATTGCATGACTTCAACACCTGGACAAACCCAGCAGCGTTGCGGGCCTACCTGAAAATTCCTTTTCTCGGTCTTTTTGGCACCATGCACCAGGCGAATCAGGACTATTTTCATCATCCCAAGCTGGTGCAACTATTTGATCGATACGCTACTTACAACGGATCGAACCCTTACCAAACTCCGGCTTTGCTCAATATCATTCCTCATCTGGAGCACAACATCGGTGCATATTTGCCCCTGGGTGGGATGCATGCCATTACCCAAAGTTTATTTAAACTGGCACAAGACCTGGGCGTGGTTTTTCACTTCAGTGCCAAGGTGGAAAAAATAATATTCGATGGCCAACGTGTGACAGGTATTTTGGTGAATGGCAATCCTAAAAAAGTAGATACGTTGGTGTGCAACATGGACATGGTGAATGCTTACAAAACCATTTTAAAAGATGCACCTCAACCTAAAAAGTTGCTAAGCCAGCCCAAATCAAGCTCTGCTTTGATTTTTTATTGGGGCATTCAATATACTTTCCCGGAACTGGGCTTGCACAACATACTCTTCAGCGAAAACTACCAGGCAGAGTTTGAGCATATATTTGAAAAAAAAACGGTGTATCACGATCCGACTGTGTACATCAACATCACCTCAAAATATGAAGAAAAAGATGCGCCATCAGGTTGCGAAAATTGGTTTGTGATGGTAAACGTGCCCAGCAATGAAGGACAAAACTGGGACCAAATCATGGCGGAAACCCGAAGTCATATGCTGAAAAAAATAAGTCGCATGCTGGGAATGCCAATCGAACCGCTCATAGCAACCGAGCAAGTGCTTGAGCCTCGCAGCATTGAGTCAAAAACCTCGTCTGCTGGTGGTTCATTGTATGGCAACAGCAGCAACAACCGTTTTGCCGCCTTTTTAAGACACCCTAATTTTTCACCCTATTTCAACAATTTATGGTTTTGTGGCGGTAGCGTGCATCCCGGCGGCGGCATACCTTTGGCCTTGAGTTCGGCGAAAATCATGACAGACTCCATGACGAAAAAGCGAGAAGCAAAACAACAAGATGCCTGATCTATCACACCTGCACCAACACTGGATGAAACGTGCCCAAACCCTGGCCCAACTTGGGCTGGGAAAGGCTTCACCAAATCCATTGGTAGGTTGTGTTATCGTGCATGAAAATCAAATCATTGGCGAAGGTTGGCACAAGCAATATGGAGGGCCTCATGCCGAAGTAGAGGCCATTCGCACTGTTTCAAACCATGATTTGCTGGCAGAAAGTACGGTATATGTAACCCTGGAGCCTTGTGCGCATGTGGGCAAAACACCGCCTTGCGCTGATTTACTCATCGACAAAAAAGTGCCTCGGGTGGTTATCGGGCATCTGGATCCTCATCCTTTGGTGGCAGGCAAAGGCTTAAACAAGTTACAACAGGCTGGCATTCAGGTTGAAGTCGGAATCATGGAAAAGGAATGCCGGTATCAAAACCGCCGATTTTTGACCGTTGTGGAAAAAGGCCGACCTTACATCATCCTCAAATGGGCACAATCTGCCGACGGCTTTATGGGTCGGAAAGGTGAAAAAATCTGGGTCAGCAGCCCTGCCTCCAAAATATTGGTTCACAAATGGCGGACGGAAGAGGATGCATTCCTGGTCGGAGCCAACACGGTCGTCAACGACAACCCCCGCCTCAATGCCAGGCTGTGGCATGGATCTGATCCATACAGAGTTATGATTGATCCTGACCGAAAAATTCCTGATCATGCACATGTACTTGACGGTACCCAGCCCTCCATGTTGTTTTCTAAAAATCCAAATTCGGATTCCAACGTGATGCATGAAATGATTCCTGAAGGCAACCAGCCCGAACAAAAAATACTTGAAAATTTGGTTCAAAAAGGCATACAATCAGTGGTGATCGAAGGAGGAGCTTTCACACTAAACCGTTTTATTTCGCTCAACCTGTGGGACGAAGCCAGGATTTTTGTCAGCAGACATACAATCCATGAAGGCATAGCTGCTCCAACTTTCTCTATTAAACCACAATCCAGGTTGCAAATCGATACCGATGAATTGTTGATGTGTTTCAACACACTGGCCAATGAAATTTGATTTCCCTGGCCTTTCATCGTTTCAAAAAGAAAAGCCACCTGAACAGATGCATCAATAAATTATCCACCTATTTTTGCACCTTACTTTAAACCAAACCGACTATGTTCGACATGATGAAAATGCTTGGCAAGCTCAATGAGATGAAAGCCAGGATGGCCGAAATAAATGCAAAGAACGAACTGATTACGCATACAGCAGAAGCTGGAGCAGGTTTGGTGAAAGCCACGGTAAGTGGCAAAAAAAGGTTAATCAAACTCGAAATTGACCCCAGTTTATACAGCAACCAGGATTCTCAGATACTATCGGATCTGGTAGTAGCCGCTACAAACAAAGCCTTGGCCGAGGTAGAAGCCATGGTAAAAGAAGAAGTGTTGAAAGCCACAGAAGGACTGGTGCCCAACATTCCAGGGCTTGACCTCAGCAGCCTGGGCTTAGGCTAATTCATGCAGGAACTGGCCATTGTAATTCTGAACTGGAATGGACTGCATTGGTTGCAGCAATTTTTGCCAGCCGTAGTGGCTCATTCAAGCCCACATGCAGTTGTAGTAGCAGACAATGCTTCAACCGACGATTCAGTTGCCTGGGTTAAGCAATACCAACCGGAAGTTAGCATCATTCAACTGGATAAAAATTATGGTTTCGCTGAGGGTTACAATAAAGCCATCCAGCAAATTGAGTCAACTTTCGTGTTGCTCCTGAATTCCGACGTAGAAGTAACCAACCATTGGGTCGAACCCTTGCTCGCTGCCATGCGCAGCAACCCCAATTTGGCAGCAGTACAACCCAAAATCAAAGCTTTTCATCACAAGGATTCGTTTGAATATGCCGGTGCTGCAGGAGGTTTCATCGATCGGTTAGGCTATCCCTTTTGCAGGGGTCGGATTTTTCATCAGGTAGAAAGAGACCAACTCCAATACAACGATTCTACAGAAGTATTTTGGACCAGTGGAGCATGTATGTTGGTGCGAACACAAGCGTTTAGCGAACAGCAAGGATTTCATCCTGGCTTCTTTGCCCACATGGAAGAAATTGACCTTTGCTGGCGTTGGCAACACCAAGGCTATTCGCTTGCCTATTGTCCTGATTCAGTGGTGTACCACGTAGGAGGAGGCACCCTCAACATTAGTCCATTCAAAACATACCTCAATTTCCGCAACGGACTTTGGATGCTGTTTCGAAATTTGCCGCCAAAAGGATTTGTATCGAACATATTTCTTCGGCTATGCCTGGATGGACTGGCAGGGTTACAATTTCTGGCGAAAGGCCAATGGAAAAACACACTCGCTATTATTAAGGCACATGGTTTCATGTACAGGCACTTATCCGTTTGGCTGCTTGAGAGGAAGCAAATGGCGCAAAAATATCCTCAACGATCTCACCTTACAATTTATCCAGGACTCCTAGTCCTTCAGGCATTTATCAGGGGTAAAACCACATTCAAGGCCTTGAACTGGAAGAGACAGGACTACAATTAATTGTTTGAATAAAGCCAGTACAAACACTACATTTTTGTGGCTTCTGCATACCGTTTCTCCACAAACTCCCAATTCAGCACTTTCCAAAATGCGTCAATATAATCCTTGCGCTTGTTCTGGTATTTGAGGTAATAGGCATGTTCCCAAACATCCAAACCAAACAATGGAAATCCCTTTTCAGTTCCATAAAGTTTCATCAGCGGATTGTCCTGATTGGGCGTTGAGGTGATAAAAATCTTTTGATTGGCATCCAAACACAACCAAACCCAGCCACTGCCAAAGCGACTCAACCCAAAGGCTTCAAACTTTTTGGTAAACATGTCGTAACTACCATACTCAGCCTCAAGAGCTGCCAGCAGTTTCCCACCCGGATTTTGACCCATTTTTGGAGAAAGGGTTTTCCAAAACAAATCATGGTTATAGTGTCCCCCACCATTGTTGCGAATGGCATCGTCAACGTGCGCTTGTTCAGCCAGCACTTGTTCAATGCTTTTTCCCAGATCCGGAGAAAGTTTTAAAGCTTGGTTTAGCTTGTCTACGTAGGCCCCGTGGTGCTTGTCATGGTGAATCTCCATGGTCATGGCATCTATATAGGGCTCCAAAGCATTGTTGGGGTATGGCAAAGGAGGCAAAGTAAACCCGGTGGTCATCACTTCGCTTGCCTGCAAGGAGGAGGTAAAAGTACCCAGGGCTACACCAGCAGCACCCAGAAGTCCGGTTCGCAAAAAATCACGCTTGTTCATGTGAGTAAAGAAACCAAAACAGAACTGAAATAACAAAAAAAGGTCGGCCTTTTCAGGCCGACCTTTTACATTGATACGAACTATCCTTACTTAATAATAAGCTTGGTAGTAAGCGTTTTGCTGTTGCCAGACACTTTTACAGTGTATGTACCAGCAGGCAGTGAATTATTGATAATATGCTCAGTAGCTCCACTTCCTTTGGTCGAAACTACTTGCTCGTAAACTACTTTTCCTACAAGATCAGTCAAAGTAACCACCGCTGAACCTTGTGTGCTAACACCGTTAAACACAACACTGGTAGAACCATCAAGGTCAGTTGGGTTAGGATAAACTGAAAGACCTTTGCTCAGCAAATTGTTGCGAACTCCCAATGCTTGACCATTGAAGATAAGTTCAAACCTGTTGCGAACAGAAGCATTTCCAGCATTTACCTGAAACTCATAGAATTCGCCCATATCTGCAGAGTAAAGTGTATTGTTGTACAAATCACGCAGATATACTTCTGTTCCGGCATCGAAGGTGCCAAGATCAGACATTTTGAACTTGAAGTTTCCAGTACGGCCACCAAACGAAACCCTTACAGGTACGGTTTTAGTGCCATCCAAAGCACCCAAAGTAGTGAATACATAGGCTCCACCTCCAACTTCAAAGGCGAAATCAAATGTATTACCAGCCATGTTAGCAAAATCCTTATCATCAGCACCGTCGCTGGCAGAAGGATCGAAAGCTACAAAACCTGTGTAATTTTTGTCGTCGCCATCACGGAACAACTCAAGTTTCAACCTATTGGTTACTTCTGTGGCTGAACGTAAGTGTGTACCAGCAGTAGCAACCTTGGCATTTTCACCTACTGTAAGAGTACCACCAGTACCTGTATTCATCCGGACAAAGAAGCCTTGTGAACTTGGGATGATATTTGGGCTGGAAGGAGCAGGAGACGGAGTAGGATTAATTCCTACGCCAGCCCAAACACCAGAACCACCAACATATACACCGTAACCATTAGCATTGGCATGCCATCTCCAGTAAGCATCTTGCAAACCAACTGGCTTAGTCCAGGTACCAATACCGGATGCATCCCAATCAATAGCAGAAGCCAAAGGATTACCTACCAGGTTCCATCCAGTATAGAATTGATTTACACTGTTCAAACATGGGAAAGTAGCCGGCACACAAGCAGCAAAAGTGCTACGTGTAAGTGGCATATTCACAGGTCCAATTACCACTGTACCTATGTTGTTGAACTTCTGCTTAGCACCCAAAGTATAATTGTCTACATATACCCTGTAACCAGTACCAGGAAGGATATTGGTATTTGGAGCAATTTTCCAACCTTTCTTTTGAGCTGTATCGAAGCGGGTGTGGTGCGTAGTTTCATCATATACAAAGATTGTCGCACGATCAGGATCACCTACATTCAACACTGAGCTTTGTACACCGTAGTGAGAACCGGTGGCCGATGTAGAAGGACCAGCAACTCGGAAATCACTTCCCCAATCAGAGAAATTGTTTCCACCCACTGGCGTAGCAAGCAGGTACCAGTCGCCTGAACCATTTGGCGTGATATATCGCTCCATGGTAACATTACCTACGATAGATGCACCAGAAGGAATTGAAGCTATACGACCAGTTCCTGTTGGAGTTGATCTGAGGTTCAATTTGCCTCCAGGCAACACTGTAATCGGTGAAGTAGCATTTCCAATGGTTAATGTACCGGATACAGCTGCAGTTCCAGCAATGTTTACGTTGCCGGATGGTTTATCAAATCGGATGTTATTAAACAACGTGTTGCCATTGATAACCTGGGTAGCAGTTCCGTTAAATCTAACATTACCTGCACCAAGTGCCTGCGTGTTCGCGCCACCTGACCAATTTGCAAATACATTAAGGAAACCACCGGAACCTATGTTTACAACACTACCGCCTTGTAGAATCATGGAACCTGATGTACCTGTAGTGTTAATATTTGGAGCATGAACTACGGTGCCACCCACCGGAGGTATAGTTACAGCAACCAGATTGGTTGGAGGTGCCGGAGACGACTGCCAGTTGGCAGCATCGTTCCAGTTGTCCGCACCAGGGTTAATACCCAGCCATCTGTTGGTAGTAAATACGTTCAAAGTGAAGTCAGTTACAACTGAACAACCCTGACGATCGTTCACTGTATGTGTAATCGGATATACACCTACAGGATACGTAGCACCAAGTGGATTGTTTGGATAAGCAGTAGCTGGTAAAGTTGAACTTGCAGGGAAACCTACAGGACAAGTTGGACAAGTGTAATCGCTTTGACTCAAAGCATTCGGGAAGGTAATAGTACTGTTCTGATAAGACCCACCATCAAGATTGAACAAATCTTCAACCCGCAAAGTCCAAGCGCCATTGGCAGAACCAGATGTAGCAGAGAAACCTGCGAAAGCCTGCTCTGGAGCAAATGTTCCGGTAAAAGGAGCAGAACCGCTGGTTAATGCAGCACCACCTGTCTGGAACACGGTGCCTTGCAGGTTGTCTCCCCCACCACCTCTTTGATCGAAAAGAACAACCGGGGTGCCAAGTGGATCAATCAACGTTAAGCGTAAATCGCTCACAAATGAGTGAAGGATGTTCACTGTAAAACGTGTGATTTGATTCGCAGCAAGTGTACCCATACCAGACACATTTATGATCTGATCTTGAGAAGATGCCCCAGCGGCTGGAATGATAAAGGATGAAGTATTCACTACGTTCGCAAAAGCCGTATTGATCGAGCCAACACTGTTGATTGTTGTACTAAAGCCTAACACCAGGTTTTCATCTGTAAGCGTAGTAGTCACACTTGGAGCAGGACGCAATGGAATTGCAATTGGGCCCAGGTTGTTATTGGCTGGTACCTGATCGCCCGGCAATGTAGTAGTTACAGTAAATGTAAGCGGCGTGTTTCCGGTTATGGTTACAACACCAGCAGATACGTTTACTTCACCGTTTGCAGGAATGCTAGGTACAGTTCCATTCAAAATGGCAGGAGAACCAGAGCCACCTACTGCAACAGTAAATGGAACATTGGTAGCCGTAGCACAACTGTTGTTTCTAACCCTGACCGTAACGTTTGCTGTTGTGTTTCCACAAGAGAAGAATGGTACAGGTGAAACAACTGAAACTGGCTGAACATCGTCGTTCACAGATTCTTCTACTCTGAAGTCATCTACCATGATGTTGTTACCAAAATCGCTGAAAGCATCGAGAGCGATACGAATAGTTTGACCAGCATAAGCACTCAATGGAGCACTGAACTGATGCCACTGAATAGCGGGACCACTTTCGTTGTATGGGCGAATAGCTTGCTCATCACGATCCAGCGTAAGGTTACGCAGCGTTAATGGAGCAGACCACGTCGCACCACCATCTGTACTTACTAGCACATCAACCTGATCCAAAGCGGTCATTAAACCATTATCACGCTTCATACGGAAGGTCATACGGCTACAACCTGCAGGTAGTTCAAAGCATGGAGATGCAGCTCTTGAAGTAGCAGAAAAGAAGTCAAAGGATTCAAAGAACAAGTAACCTGATCCCTCAAAGGAAGGAACGGTTGGAGCTGCACCATTTAACTCTGGCGTGTTGGAGAATACCCAGTTGCCTGTTCCAGCAACTTGAGAAATAACCCAAGGACCTTGTGTATTCAAGCCATCTACATAAGCAGGAGGTACAGCGAATTTGCTGATTGTTCTGGTTTGAGCCGGAGTCAACACATCGTTTGCTGTTACCTGATCGGCAGGAGAAGCAGCAGTTGCAGTTACTGCAAAGTTGTAATTTCCATTGGCGTTCATGTTGAATGTACCAGCCAAAGTAACGTTACGCTCTTCACCAACAAGCAAATCCGTTGCCAAAGCAATGGTTTCGTTCAGGTTAGCAACCACTGTACCTGTGACGTTCACAGTGTACTGAACTGTTTCACCTGCTAAACGAGTAGTAGCACCGTTGTTTCTGATTCTAACTGTTACAGCTTGAGCAGGATCGCCACAACCACCAGCAGAAGCAGGATTGATTAAAGCAACAGGAAGGATGTCAACATCTGGAATGGTAGTAACACAAATATCAAAAGAACCACCACCAAAGCCTACAGCAGCGTGGAATACACGGATAAAGTAAGTTGTACCCGGCGTGGTATTAAATTCCTGATCTTCCAATGCACCAGCTCCAGTTGAATTCACACAACCAGCTGCAGGAGCACCGAGTGTAGTTTTACCCACACAGTTACCGGCAGCTTGAGCCCAGAGTTGAAGGGCAGGATCGAAAAGACCGTTTCCTTGTACTTGTACACGTGCCCGGTTGCCGGTAGCAACAAATTTATACCACAAATCGTCATCAGGAGTTGTACCACAAGCACCAATGGTTTCAGGAGAAGGCGTGGCACTGTTGGTAGTAATACCCAGCAATTGGTTTGTTCCTGTATTACAGGTTGTTCCACCAACACCAGTAAGTGCTATAGCACCAGAACAGTTGTCGTTGACTGGAGGTGCGTACACCACAATGGCGAAATCGCCGGTGATACCCCAGTTAGGCTCTTCTACAGTGATGCTTGGCAAAGTAACATAGTCGTTACCACCGTCGAAACCACCGCCAGTTACCAGACCACCGATTACTGCACTTACAGAACCAACGAATGATGTGCCACCACCACCGGTAGCGGTGAGTCTTGTACCACCCTGTCCACCAAAGGTAGGGGTTGCAACGGTATAGTTTGAGCCTCCATTGGTAATGCTCAGGCCGCTAAGTGAACCATTAGCGATAGCCGATGGTGTGAACGCAGCCGCCGTACCAATCCTGTCGTGAGAAACACGTACCAGATAGAAGTCGTTAACTGTCAAACCAGTAAGTACCGCATCGGTTTGTAAGCCCTGGTCACCCACTACGCAAGCCAAATTAGCACTCAGGTCATCCGTGTAAACAGATATTCTTGGAATATACCCTGCTGATGGATAAATCCTCACCGTTACATCTGTTTCGTTTGCCTCGAAACGGAACCATACATCACGGGCATTGGCCGGACCACCACATGCTGCTGGACCACCTGCTGTAGCAAATCGGGTTGTATAAACCCGTGGTTTGGCATCAGGTTGATTCCATGCAATATTTGAGGGGAAAACAGACAAGGAAGTGATGGCTTCAGCACCACCCGGGCTGTCGTTAGACGGAGCCGTAGGAGTTGGAGCTGCAGGAGCCACGTAAGCACCCGGTGTAAAGGTATATCTCGTTCTTGGCTCGGGAGAAACGGCCAAACCGTTGGCTCCGAGGTTCAGAAATTGTGTACCAATGTGACCAAAGAGGTTGTAGTTTTCAAATCGTTGAGCAAATACCTGACCCGCAGTTGGATAAGCAGTAGTATATCTTCCTTTCAGACCCATGCTATATGAATAACGACGCTCTACAGTTCCGTTGAACATCTGGTTGTCGCCATATTCTATGATGATGCTGTTGTTCGATTCTACCAAACGTACCTGGAAGGCAAGGCTGGCAGCACCTAAAGCACCAAACACCGACATGTTGGCCCACTCAATCGTTACAGTCCTGTTTGGAGCTGTACCTGTAATTAAATAGCGAATAGAGTTATTAGCACCAACTGCTGTGGTTGGATTTGCAACCAAATCTTCCCAGAAAGGAGCAATTACATTCAAAGTTGTTGCATCTGACCATGAGTTGGCAAAAGTAGTATTGGCTGTTGCACCACCAGCTGTTTGCAACTGGATGTTACCGTTGGTCGACACCCTGAAACCTGTTACAGTCTCACCTTGGTATGAGAAGTTGTTTAAAGCATCTACCAATGAAATTACCGGAGAAATGGCATCGTCACCATCAGTCCATACTCCCAATGATAAACCAGAGTTATCGCCGCCCAAAGCCGTTGGTGCAATGGAATTGTAGGTGATGTTGCCAGGTGCTCTTACCACATTGTAGGCAAGCGCCGGAGGAGCAACAAATCCGTTGTTGATCCATCCAAAGAACGTGGTAGCATTGACGAAATACGGACCAGGAGCAGCAGCAGCAGTTACCCTGTTACCAGTGGCAGTTAAGCCACCCACACCGGTAGTTACAGAACGTGCTTCCCATGGACCAGTTACTACAGAAGCCTGACCTAAGAACAAGCTTGGATTGTTAGAAACGATACCATCCAAACCATTGTAGAACAGGGTCATGGTCCTGGTTGCGTTCAGGTTGGTAAGCACACCTGATCCTTGCAGGTCGATCCGCACGGTACGAATACCTGTTGTGCTTCCACCTGAGTTTACTGTGCCCGAAGGTGCACCGGTTCGTGTGGCCCTGATACCTGTGTAAGTATAACCAGTAGAAATTGTACCGACACCGGTAGTATGCACAAAGCGCGCTGTAGCACCTATACCGCCCGCCAAGGGGAAAGTACGGGTAGCAGTTGCAGCACCGCCTCGTAGGCTAAGCTCAATAGTAGCATTTGAAATAGCAACACCCACCGCACCAGTAGAACCTGTATAGTCAGGGTGAGAGAAACGAATGGTATTGTTGCTCATGTCAATGTTACCATTTGTGTTCCATGGTGCAAGGGCAGTGGCTTCCAGGTTGCTTGTGAAAGTCTGTGCAGAAGAAGTTGTCAATGCATTCACACGGCCATTAGCAGGCACCAAAGCCATTACGCTGTTGTTGTTCGGATTGGAGGTTTGAGGAGTAAAGAAACCCCACTGAAGGTTCAACTGTTGCAAACGGCAAGTAGGCGCAGTAGCAGCAAATTCGCCTGCAACTGCAGCCCTGAAGGCCATGGTAGGAGCAGTTACATAACCATAACCATTGTTGGTGATGGCGATGCTTTCAATCTGACCATCAGTACCATTGCTCAAAGTAACCGTAGCAGTTGGCCATGACGTGCCCCAATCGATGGTAGCACCTGCACCCGAACCGCCGGTTAATGAAATGGTAGGTGGAACTGAGTAAATTTTGGAAGTAGCACTTGTACAATACACAGATATTACCCTCCCATTAGCCACATTGATCTGGAAATCGCCTGCTACCATAGCAGCACCTGAAATGAGTGTTCCACCCACTACAGATACAGTAGGAGCAGTAGTACCGTAGCCTGAGCCCTGAGCTGTAGCCAAATTAGCTAAAAGAGGCGCACTGAAACCAACTGCAGGTACCGTGTTGTACCATCCTCGCTGGCTTGCACCACCTGTGGCACTATATACACCGTTACCAGCCGCACCTACAGGTGCACTTGAGTGCTGAGTACCTACGGCTCCTGTGAAAGTAGAAGCAGTGGCTTTAATACCCGTCGCATTGGCAGCACCAGCAGTAGCGGTACTGTATATATTAGTAACAACAGCACCGGTTCCGCCGCCACCTACAATGGCTGCAGCAGGAATAGCCGTGATGCCGGCTCCGAGGGAAGAATAATTAAGCGAGCGAACAGTTTGGGTAACACCGTCGTAGTTCAACGTACCCGTTACCGGAGTACCAACACAACGGAAAGTAGCAGTACCCACAGTAACCAAGCTTCCTACTGTGGTGCCAAATGGCAAGGCAGCATTAATGTTGGCTATGGAAGTAGCACCACCGGTGATACAGGTGTACAAGGCACCATTCCAGAAATACTGTGCACCGGCAGTAGCTGTAGCACCAAAACCGAAAGCAGTACCTACTACGCCCACAGGGCCTACGTGTAACCAGCTTTTGCCATCACCAGGGTCTTGCACATCGAAAGTAGTGTGTGTCGGTGCAATGGAAGAAGCAACAGCATCTAAAGATACATATTGCTGACCACCGTTTACACGCAAAGTACCAACCGCTGTAGCACCGGCAGCCCAGGCTACAGCACCATTTCCAGCTAAAGCAGGAGCGGAAGCATACCCTGTACCCATATTGGTGACAGCACCTACCAGCAGCGATGTTGGATAATATTCCACCGCATTGTCTACCCTAAGTCTGCCATTGGTTACAAAGTTATTGCTTGTGTTTATCAAGTTGGCTCCAACAGTGATGTTTTGCGACTGATTCAAGGTAAAAGTACCGTTGTTTTCAACGTCCAAGGTTCTGATCAAACCACGGCCACCAATGGTGCGGAAAGTACCTGTTCCGGCCAACTGGCTGTTGCCAGTTCCGTAAAACGCTAATGTACCAAAGTAGGAGTCTATAAAACCATTGTTGGTAAGGTCGCCATTAACTCTGATGTTTTGCCCAGTACCTGTTGTTGAAAGCATGAACACCTGACCAGTAGCACCTACCACCATGTTTCTCGTGACAGTAGTAGCGAAAGTGCCTGACCATTTCAGGCGACCGTTTACAGTAAGGTCACGCACGCTGACAATTTGGTTCGAAACAACTTCAGAACCGTTAGGTATCACCACGTCGTTGCCGGGAGTTGGCACCACACCACCTGCCCAGGTAGCAGGGCTGTTCCACAAACCACCAGCAGCAGTAGCTGTGAAAGTGACGGGTAAAGAAGTAACAACTTGAATATCATCTACCGCCGCTGCGCAAGCAGGGTTAAAACCATCGTTTCGGTAAGAAATACACACCCTGACAGTATTGCCAGGAGTAACTCCAGTAGCAGTAGAGTAGTTGTCGTACGTAAGTGTACCATCATTCTGCTGCAACAAAACAACCCCGAGATTAATCCATTCACTGCCAGCAGTTGGCGTAGATGGATTAAGGGTCATGTCCGTAATTCTAACTTGCAAAAAGTCAAAAGTGGCATCCAAAGCCGACATTTTGAACCGGTAGTTGACACTAAGAATGCTTTCACCCGGAGGGATAACTACATCTCTGTAGATGTGCTGCCAAACAGCAGGAGTATTTGAAGCTGACCATGTTGAGCCATCGGGCCCAATAAAAGCATGGTATGCACCTGCAGCCTGGGTACCGGCAGTGCCAACATGCCAGCGGTTGTTACCGGCGGCTGATTGCGCCAGTAGCCAGTTGTTGGCAGGTATGTCGGTAGCAGGCACACCCGTGGGGGCGGCATTTTCAAATCCACCGGAGCCAGTAGCTCCAGCGCCGATTTGAACCAGGGTAGTTTGGGCGTTAACCCCAAACATCGTGACCAACAGCACAAAGGCCGTTAGCAGCAGTGGGGGCCCCGACCGGGACAGCCACGCTTTCTCATAGAATGAACGTAGAAAAGTACGCATTGGTTTGAAATAAAAGTGAAACATGAATGAAAGTGAAACTTTGAATTTTTTGGCTGAAAAACGTTGCTTTTTATTCTTTAATCACATTGTCGGCCGGCGACAAAGGAGCCCGCATGGGGCCATACTCACCAGGTTTGAAACCTGTATTGAGCACACCTGTGATTTTGGATAAAGCGTGCTTTTCAGCATATTTATTAAAGCGGGCATCGGCCACCCGGTCTATGGCAGGCACGCCGGGAATGGCATACACTTTTACCTTAACCTTTAATTTGGTGGCTGCCATGTTTTGCAAACCCTCGGGAGAGTTGATGGCAATGGCTACATTTTCTTTTGTATTTACGTCTTGAATAACAACGGAGCGAACGGGGGTAGTTTCGTCGCTTTTAATCCTGTCGATCAAGGCTGCCCAAGCATTGTCGTTCAAGGGATTGAACGAAGCGGGTATTAATAGGAGCGGGGAGTTGTAGCTACCGTCGGCGGTAACTTCCAATTTGGCTGTAATGTCTTTAAGCGTTGCCAGATCATCGGAGGTGGTAACACCTGCGCCTGATTTTTCGTCAATAACTTGCATGGAAGATTCTCCTTTTTTAGTTTCACTCGGCTGATTTTCAACCTTTTTATTACCTGCTTTTTGGGCTTGTGTCTCCTGTGGGAGTGCAATACATGCCACTACAATAGAGCAGTAAATTGGGAGCGAGAAGATTCTTTTCATACTATAAGTGTTCGCGGTTTGGCTTTCCGGTTAGTTTATACCACACTTTACATAAAGGTAACCATTCATTAACGATTACATGTTTATCTGTGTGAGGGTCAAAAATAAGTAAAGAATATTACATTCAAAGTAGTTGATAAAAATATTTTAAAAATGACAAAGAAATTTTCGGAAAACCAGGATATGACAAAATAATGTTTGCTAAGTGCCAGGTTATTTGGCATGGCTTCCACTGTGATAAAATGGCCTCGGATAATAATATGGTAACAAATAAGTTCCGCTTTAGACGCCACCTCGGGTCTCCAATGAATTCATGGCAACATTATCCTGGTACCCAATTCGGCCCGGTTTGAATGTAAGACCCTTGAGGTCGTCAATCGGGCTACCTGCTATTGGCACAAAAAAAATGGCCGGTCAATTGCCCCGGCCATTTTTTTAAGACGCATAAAAGATTATTTCAATACTTGCAGCCAGCCCCTATACGCTTTGCCATTTATTTTCATGACATAGGTAAATGTGCCCTGCTCATCGGCCTCGGGTTTCCATTCGAACAAAGGGTCGGAGCTTTCGAATACCTCTTTGCCCCAACGGTTGAACACCTTCACCGATTCAAGTTTAAAGTTGCAGGCCTCTTCAGGTATGCTTTTATATATAAGCCAGGAATCGTTTTTGCCATCATTGTTTAATGTGACCACGTTTGGCGGCACAAACGATGCAGGCACAGAGTCTTTCACTGCTATAGTCACCCTGATGGTTTCGGTGGTGGTTTGGTTGCAGTAGGTGGTCGCCAAATTGAAGTTATACACAAGACTGTCGCCTATGTCGGCGCAGCGGCCCGTGTAGGAGAACGATGCCTGGGACTGATTTCCATCGGTACTGAAGGTAACCGTTTCGCCTTTGCTACCTCCAACCGGCACATAGGTGAGTTCTTTGGGCAGCAGTCCGTTAGAAGTAGCTACCACATCGAAATTGACCACACGTTGGTTGAGCACAGAAGTATTGTAACGAGGCAGTGACTGGTTGTTGACCACTACAGCAAACGTTTTAGTGGGTGCATCGGAATCTACAAAAACCAAAACCTGAACAGTATCTTTTTGCGGGGCAAAGCAAATGGCAGAATCGGTGGCTACAAAGAAGAGGCGATACGGATTGGTGTTCGCATTGGCGCAGGTAGTGGTCCAGGTAAACTGTGCTTCCAGCATTCTTGGCGCTCCGTTTACGTCGGCAGCGAATGCAGAACCCTGGGTGCCAATGTTGAGGTCGGGCGAGAAGGCCGTGAGATACACTCTGTCGGTAGAGTCTTTGCCACTTACACGAAAGGTAAGACTTTGGCCAGCCACCAGCCTGAATGCAGGCAAGCCACCAGAAACAAACTGCGGGTTGATAACAGCAGCCGCAGGAGGCAGGTTGGGTTGGCAGTTGGAAGGCACAATGCTGTATGTAACTGTCAAGGTGTCGTTGGTATTGCGTTCATCGCCGGTAAGGCCAGTGAATGCCTTGGCCACCAGACCGGAACTTACAGCAAGGGGAATATAGCTACCCAATGCAATGGTAGCAGACTGGTTGAATGCCAGATTGCCGGAGAAAGTTTGGTTGAGTACTGTACCATCGGCAAAGCGAACACCGGCAGGCAGCGAAGTAATGGCTTGTTGACCCAGGTTACTCACCCTTATCGAAACCTGATAGGGGAGGTCTTTCTTCATCTCGTTGCTTTCTAAAGCGGGGTCAAATATCAATTCCAAAGCCGTGGCGTCACGGTCGAGCAAGTCGGTTACATTATAGGTGTAAGCAATGGTATCGTTGGTATTGCGTTCATCGCCGGTAAGGCCAGTGAACGCCTTGGCCACCAAGCCGGTTCCAAGTGCAGCCGGGGTAAAGTTGCCCACTACAACATCGGCTTCTTGTCCGGTGGTGAGGTTACCATTAAAGGTGGCCGACAGTACTATTCCGCCATCAAATCGGACAGTGACCGGCATGGTAGTGATGGGTTGAGCACCCCTGTTCACCACTTTTACAGTTGTCTGGTAACTGCTTCCCTGTCTGAATGTAGTGCCCTGAGGTGCAGGATTAAAGGAAATTTCAAGGGCCGAGCCATCTATGGCAAACAGGTCGGTAACGTTGTAGTTGTAAGAAACAGAATCGTTTGCCGGAGCCTCATCGGAAACGAGGGCGGTAAAACCTCTGGCTACCAGATTGGTACCTACTGTAGTGGGCGTATAGTTGCCTACGTTTGCAATGGTGGTTTGGCCGAAAGCCAGGTTTCCTGTAAAGGTTTGAGACACAAGCGTGCCATCGGCAAATCGCACGCCAATGGGCATGGTGGTGATGGGCACGAGGCCCAGGTTTGTAAAGCGAAGCGAAACCTGATAGGATGTGCCTGTGCGCATGGTGCCGGCAGGTGGCTCTGGCGTAATGATTACTTCAGTGGCATTGGCATCACGCTGCAACAGGTCGGCCACGTTGTAGTTAAAAAAGAGGGTATCGTTTGTTACCACCTGATCGCTACTGAGGCTTGAGTATGCTCTGGCTATGAGATTAGATCCCGTGCTGGTGAACGTGGTATTGCCAAGGCTCAGCAGTGCACTTTGTCCTGAGTTGAGCGTGCTGGTAAATTGGCCTGAGAGCACAGTGCCGTTTGCCAAACGAACTGCCACCGGGAAGTTGCTGGCTGGCTGGGTACCAAAATTGGCGACCCTCACACTTACTGCATAGTTGGTGTTCAGCAACATGGTTCTGCCTATAGGAGCAGGGGTAAATTGAAGTTCGATAGGCCCAACATCGAGGCCTATGTTTGTAGTAATCTCAATTCGGTTGATGTACAAATCGGAGGTGAAGTCGGCCCTGATACCATCACGTGCCCGAAAGCCGATTCTAAGATCCTGGCCTACAAAGGCATCAAGCGGTACGGTGTATTCTCTCATGCTATTGATAAGTGCAGGCGTGGTGGTTGACTTTAAACCAAATACTCTGATCCAGTTTTCACCACAGTCTGTAGACACCATAACTGAGCAGGAATCATCCACATCGAACTGGGCAGCACCGGTACCATTTCGTTCGAAAATACCTGCATTGAACCTGAGGAAGTTGCTTGTACCAATTCTGATACCCGGCGAAACTATCCAATCTTGTTTTTGGTCTCCTACCAATGGAATTTTGAACATGGTGACATTGCCAATATCGGCATTTGTCCATGCGGAGTTGGTCGGTGCCGGGCTGTTTGCCCCAATGCCTTCGCCCCATCCAGGCCAGATAGTGCTCAGGTTTGACCCATTATAGCCTGTTAGAGGTCTATCGAGCAGGGGAGCAATCACTTTAACCAAAGCAACGAATGCTGTGTCGTTGTTTTCGTTTCCATCGCCTGTGATTTGAGTACCCGCTACAATGGTATAAGGCTGACTTTGGGAAAGGTCAGCTCTTTGGGCAAAAGTGAACGTGGCAGACTGGAAAGGAGCTATGGTACCCAAGTAGGTTTCCTGTATGCGTCCAGCGCCATTCACTGTATAAAACACATTGAAATTTGAAATGGGGGCAGAGCCAAAATTCCTGAGGGCTACTTGCACCGTAGTTTGATTGGTGAGTCCGCAGGAAATGCGTGGGGATACAATAGCCGTAACACCACCGTCCAAAGGAGCCACCGTTTCCATGTATATATCACGCAGGAATAAATCATAGTTATTGGGATCATTAATAGGGCCTGAAGTGACATAAAAAGCAAAACGAACTTCTCTTCCTGCAAAGGATGCAAACGGCACCCGAAGTCTTCTAAACACCCTGTCGATGTTGTCGCCGTTGCCGAATGAGGTAACTTCCTGCCATGATTCGCCGCAGTTGGTTGAGGCCATAATTCGCAGCCTATCGTCTGTATTGTTAAATCCTCCGTTCGGGTCGTTGGTTGTGTCGAAAATGGTGGTGGCAGCTACTTCGAACGTGAGGAAAGAATTTGGTTCTACCAGGTAACCCGGAGAAATAATCCATTCGTTCCGGTTGTTGCCAAATACATTCAATCTAATAGCGCTACTGGTGGTATATGGCACCTGATTAGCCTGTGGCGCCCTCCACTGACCGTTGGAGTTGATGGGCAAAGGGGAGCCATTGGCCACTCTCCAACCGGGAAAAAGATCGCCCAGGTTGATGTTATTGAATCTATCAAAGTTGATAGTGTCTCTTAAAGCAGTATTTCGAACTATAGTTTTTTTGAGTGTATCGTTATCAAAATATAGATCTTCAACTGTTTTTGCCCAAGCCACTATATTGATCGGTGCTGCACCACTTAGATCCCGGGTGGCTGTGAAGTTGTAAGTAAAAAATTGATTGGGGCCTATTTTTACATTGGTTGTAGGTTCGTTGGTAGCTACTCCTCCATTCACTGTAAAACCGAATATGGGGTTTAGGATGGTATCCCTGCTCACATTCTGAACCCTGAATGAGAAAGTTGCAGGGTTGACTAAACCACAACCTTCCGGTAGTGGTCTTTCGATGGACACCATGGCCAAATCAGGTACCGGCTGTTGAGAAATCCGAATGGCATCGAAAGCGAATCCATCGGCCGTATTGCTGCCATTGGCACCAAAAACTATACGAAGTCTCACATCTGTCTGACCAGCAAGTGTGGGCATGGCAGTTCGCACCAAAACCCATCCGTTGCTACCATTTCGGGCACCAACACCCCCAGACCAGCCGTTTCTTGGTGTTGGTACCAGAGGATCGAGGCCTGATACTCCTGTGCAGTTGTACCAGTTGGTTACAGCATTTAAAGCACCTATGGTGGTCCAGGTACCACCGCCATTGATGCTAGCTTGCAAAGCGGCCCCATCGATATTGCTTTCTGAATGCCACCATGCCTTCATTTCGAACACAGGTAATTGCAGGTTGGTAAAATTCATACATGGCCCAAGTACAAAACTTTTCTCATTGTTGTTGTGGGTTCCGGTTCCCAAACCACCCGTGACGTAAGCTTTGGTACCTTGAGCGGCACCTTGAATAACCGATTTAGCCGGCGTGCCCCACTCCCAACTTGACAAAGTTCCACCAGATACCCATCCGCCATTGTTGTTTTCAAACCCTTCGAAATAAGGGAAAGTGTTGATCAGCGGAATATTCTGATATTCAAAGCGCTTGATAGAATCGTTTCTCCTCGTATCATCATTGGCCAGGTTGGTGAAAACAGTGATTGTGTAATTTCCGGGAGGAGTTAATGTAGCAGTAGCCTGATTGAAAGTGAGGGTATTTTCCTGGCCAGATACCAAAGTACCAGCAAAAGTGGTACAAACCGGTGCTGCACCATTGATGGAAAAGCAAACGGGGAAGTTTGACTGAGGTTGAGAGCCCACATTTCTTATGGCAACCCTCAGAACAGGTGTAACACCTGTGCAACCTGATTGGGGCGAAAGAATAGCACTAGTGGTAAGGTCGTTTGGCGGAAGATTTCTGATTTCGATATCATCCAGGTGAAAGTCATAGTCCTCGGCATCGTCTACGTTTCCTTCGGTAGCCATAATACCTACTTGAATATCCTGTCCATTGAATTGAGCCAGGGGAACAATGTATTCTCTGAACACGTTGGGCACGTTGTTCGATCTGTTTAAATGACTAACCAATTGCCAGGATGCACCACAGTTGGTAGAAACAAAAACTTTTAGCGAATCGTCGCCTCCCATGGCTGTACCCTGTGTACCCTGCCAGGTAGTAACTGCTGCTTTGTAGGTGAGGCCTGAAATAGCTGTTGCAGAAAAAGAAGGTGAGATAAACCAATCTCTTTTGCCTGTAGTGAACATGTTGATGGTGGCTGCAATAGAGCCTAAGTGAGCAGTTTGAACTGCATTTGAAGCCCGCCAGGCTGTAGCTCCAGGCAAGGGTCTAATGCCTCTGGCCTGCGACCAGCCAGATGAAATCTGGTTGATATTGTTGCCATCGAACCCTGTAAAGTTCACCACACTCAAACTGCCGGATTGCCTGGTAACGGTGGAAGTTGATTCATTGTTCTGGAGATTGACATCGCCCGGTAAAGCTGAGAAAGCCCTTAAATTGTATGTTCCAGGGGCTGTTAGGTTTGCCCTTGTGGTGAAGGCATAAGTTTGGGTAGTGCCAGGAGGCAAAAGCGGGGTAGTGAATGTTTCCGAAACTATAGCTCCGCCATTTACCTGATAAGACAAGGGTATGCTGGATTGCAGTGCAGAACCAAAATTGGTAACGTTGACCGTTACTTGTGAACTGGCACTGGCGCAAGAACCACTAGGCGTAACAATAGCAACCACGCCAATATCATTGGGAGCAGGTTGAAATACCCTTACATTGTCGATTAAAAAATACCATGGCCAATTGCCCACCAACCTGAAACGAACCCGAAAGTTCGCATTTCTGTAAGAAGTAATTTCAATGCGGCTTCGTTGTGGACTTGTAGGCCCTCCAACGTTAGCAATAGCTTTTTGTATGGCTATCCAGCGGGTGCCATCAAATACTTCTACAATACCAGAATCGGTAGTGGTGGCTGTATAGTCTCTGAAATATTGGTCAAACTCCAGAAAAAGCAAAGTGGCAGCACTCGTGTTGACAGCTGGGGAAGTGATTGCATCGTTCATCACTGTGGTTGCACCTGATGGGTCTCCATTAACCCAAACATGCCTTGAACCTGTGAACGAAATATTTACGCCCCCATATGTACCAGGATCACGCATTACCCAGGTATCGTTGGTATTGCCTCCATCAGTAACCGTCCATCCGGTCGGTATCGGGGTTCCGTTAAAATCTTCGTTGATGTAGGTTTGGCCAAAAACATTGGCGGAGAAAACAAAAATCAAGGATAGTGCAAAAACGCAAATCCAAGGATATTTTTTGTATATTGGTTGCATGTAGGTAGTGGTTTAGTAGAGTCTGAGCTCTTTCAAGCCCGCATAGATAGACAAAAGTATATGGAAAAGAAAAACTGAGAAAACTTGAATCCCATTTTCATTTGCAAGCACTTGCATTAAACAAAAAGAAATCAAATAGCAGCAGGCAAAAATTGACACTCCCTCATTCACAGGAAAAAATGCAGACAATATCGAAAATACATGTTTAAATCCGGGTAGCTTTTCATTCGGTTATCTATCTTTATAGCTCACAATTAAGTTATTAACATCATGGCAAAAGGATCTACAATTTCAGATACAGAAGCAAGGGCTATGACCCTAGCCTACCGTACAGCACATTCAACTTATCCTGTAAGTGCTACTTTCGACAAGAGTTTGGTTCAGGCCATATTGGATGGAACTGACTGCGAATACTTCAGGGTTTATTTTGGCATGAGAGAAAAGAACAAAGAGGAAAATGAGCTAACGGCCATTCTCATAGGATGCAATACGTATGAACAAGATATCATTGCCAATGGCATTGTGGAAGTTGGCGATCATACCAACAACAACCCTCTTTAATGAAAACACACTTTAAAAAGGCCCCTTTTAAGTTATGAGGGGCTTTTTTATTTTTTAGCCAAGGAGGGAATTCCAAAACTGCTGCCATGTAAAATTCTTGTTTGAGCTAAAGTAATAGAATATGCTCCGCATTTCTGCAAGAGAAATTTTACAATTAATTGCCCTGAACTGGTTAGGTAATTCAGGGTGACAGCTATACATTTGAATTTTATTTGAGCTTATATGAAGTACTATTTTGCTCTATGGTTCCTTTCCTTCGCAATTCTGGAGGCAGCCGGGCAAATTTCGGGAACAGTGTCTGGTGACTTTAGCTCGGGCAGGAGTTACGGGCCTAACCAACATCTACATCAGTTGCAGGTATTTGAAAATGGAAGCATGCTGATAAGTTGGCCAGGCGATTATTTTTCGGGGTTTGAAAAAAGAGGGCTTGTAAAATTGAAGCCAGATGGTAATTTGGACAACGAGCTTCCAAACCCTGTTATTGATGTAAAAAATTATCGTCCGCACCTGCAAACCGGTGAAACTTTTTTGATGGAAAGCGTGGATAAAAGTTTGCCCATGATTAAACTGAATCGAGACTTCAGTCAGGATTTATCATTCAATTCTTTTTATTCGGAAGGGAACTTTTTTCCATCTACCTCCACCGGTTTCATGCAAGTCCCATGGGGTAAAGTCGGCGTTTTAAGAAAATTTAATGCCAACGGAGAATTAGATAGAAACTTCCATCGCTTTGATCAAGAAGCGTATTCCGGCTTCCTATTATTGCAAAACGAAAAATTTCTGGCGCTTCACTTAGATAGTTTTAAACTCAGGCGTTATACCTCCCAAGGCGTGGTAGATCGTACATTCAATTGCAACATCAGCTTTTCTCTAAATGGGCGAAACAAAATGCTCATCACCATGAAGGAGTTAGGCAATGGAGATGTTTTGATTCATCATCCGTATATTGGGGTAAGAAGACTAACCAATACCGGAGCACTGGCCTCGGGTTATTCAGTCATCACTCCTTTTATTGCCGGCCATTTACTGGCTTTTGACAACGGTGGCGCTGCCTACATTGCAGAGCCCTTTCAGGGCAGGTGGCAACTGCGCCGACATACAGCCACTGGTGTCTTTGACCCTTCTTTTGTAGTAGAAACCTCATTTTCGGGTGTATCGAGGGAAGTAGATGATTTCAAGCACAGGTTTTTTTTACAAGGCAATCAGCTTTGCTACTTTGGTCTCGATAAGCAGTTTCAGTACCGCTTTGTGAAATTACTTCAAAGTGGCACATTGGAAGTAGAACAAAAAACACAAGGCCTTGACGGGCCTGTAAACCTATTGCTTCCCGATGGCTCGAAAAAGTTTTTTGCTGCAGGTCAATTCACCCAATTCAAAGGACGAAGTAGTCCAGGCATCATCAGAATTTTGCCCAGTGGAGAACAAGACACCTTATTTCGTTCTTCACTGTTGTTCACAAGACCGCTATCGCCAGGTCGTTTCCCTATTAAGCAATTATCGCTGATGGCCAACGGGCAACTGGTGGTGCTGACTGATCCAACTTTGGTAGCGCCAAGAACGGGGATATTCAATAATTTGCATTTGCTGCAAGCCAATGGCGATACAATGGATATTTGGCAACCAGACACCAGCGGCATGGGTGGAACAGGGAGATTTGTCAAGCTCATTTCAGCATTAGCTGGCCCAGAAAATACCATTTATGCACTCATTAGTCTGCAACCTGTCGGTTTCACTCAACCGAAAACTGTGCTGTATAGATACCTGGCTAATGGTGAAAAAGATATAAGCTTTATTCCGTATGAATCTACAGGTCTCAATGGCCTGCACAGACTTAACAATGGCGATTTGTTTGTGAGTCAATCATCCAGATGGCGAAATGACCCTCAACCATTTGCTATTTCACAACTTTTGAAAATAAGAGAAAATGGTTCATTGGATACAAATTTTGAGGCTCAACCCATTACTTCCGGGGCAGGTGGTATTTCGAATATTCAAAAGGTGGGGAGCCAATATCTGTTAACCACAGTGGCCTATAAACAAAACTCGCAGAACAATAGGACACGACCCGAAACGAGTCTGATTAAACTTGAAGAAAATGGAAGTGTCGTTGCTGATTTTTCGTTCAGCCCTGTAATACTGCCAACAGACACCATTTTTGACAATACTACCATGGTATTAGCCAACCAAGACATTGGCACTGTGTTGCCAAATCAAAGTACTTCGGCAGGATTCAGTCTTATGAGGCGTAATGCTCAATGGGAAGTTGACACACAATTTGTAAGTCTTTCAGTAGGCTTCGGACTTGTCCAATGCATGGTTCAAATGGATTCATTGAATATGTTAGTAGGGGGTTCTTTTAGCCATTTTGGCGATGCCCCTAACTACGGCCTGGCCAAGGTGGTGAACAGGCCATTGGAATCGTTACGTATAAAATCCACATATCGAGCTCACCTTTTGCAAGTATATCCTAATCCTGGTACAGATTTATTGCATGTTTCCGCAGCCGGACTGCAAGGAAAAGTTCACGTGTTTGACCAACAAGGCAAATGTATGTACACAAGTCAAACAAACGGAAATCACGACATTCACACGCACACATGGAAACCAGGTTTGTACTACCTGATACTGAAATCCAACGAGGATTCTTATCAGGGAAAGTGGATGAAGCAGCAGTAAGCGAAAGTCAGAGCCCGAAATGCTACTTTCTATCAGAATTCTCTAAATCCGGATGTTGAAACGAAAATCCACGCTCCGTAGCTGTGTCCACAAAATCAACCAGTAAACCAACCACGTACAAGGTGTGGCGCTTTTCGATCAGTACCTGGAAATCGCCAAGATCGTAGATGTCGTCTTTCTCTTTGGGCTTGTCGAAACCTACAATAAACGAAACCCCTGAGCAACCTCCGCCTCGCACGCCAATTCTGAGTCCATATCCTTTCGGAATACTTTTGACGGACATGATGGCTTGTACTTCTTCTCTGGCTCGTTCCGAGATTTTGATGGGTAGTTCAGCAGCAGTTTTGGACATGGAGGTAAAGGTAATGAAAGGATAAACTATGCTTAATGGGTTTTGGTTTGAGAGCTGAATTAAACAATGAAGAAAATGGAATTGAACTCTTTATGTAAACATATGAGTTTGTTCAAATAATTAGTGTAATTGAAACACATGAGGCACAGTAGGGCACATAAGAAACTCAAGAATTAATCTCCTCAGCTTCTTCGGGAATCTCAATCCTGGCTCGCATGTAGTTTACCTGCAATCCGCTGAAGCACTTCCTCTTTTGGGCTTGACTTTGAAGATAAAGAAGCGTCGATAATTACTTCCAAAGCTGCATTTGTCAATTTCCATCCTGGAATGGCTAAGTGCTTTGTTTGAGGCAATTCGGATAAAACGGCACCTTCGTGTACCAGTTTTTCTAGAATTTCAAGGGGTGGCGATTGGTTTTCAGGCCATTCAATCAAATATCTCATACAACAAATATACGCATGTATGAAATACTTGAAATGGGATGTTATTAAGATTTCTATCAAGATTTTCAATCTACAAGCAGTTCATCTCATCTTTATTTTCGTGTTTTTCAGGTAATACCATGCTATAGAAAATTGGCTGCATTATTTTTGAACCAAATTCACTTGCATGCCTGCTTTTTTACCTCCTTTCAACCTCCAAAACTGGATAGCCGAACATCGGCATTTGCTGAAACCGCCAGTGGGTAATCAGCAGATTTTTACCGGCAATGCAGATTTTATTGTGATGGTGGTTGGCGGACCCAATGCCAGGAAAGATTATCACTACAACGAGGGTGAGGAACTTTTTTACCAATTGGAAGGAACCATTGAGTTGAAAATGGTGGTTGAAAACAAGTTTGAATCGGTGCACATGAGGCCGGGCGATATGTTTTTATTACCCCCCCGCACCTTGCATTCGCCGCAGCGAGGCCCAAATACTGTTGGATTGGTGATAGAACGATACCGAACCTCAGCGGAACAGGATGGATTTTACTGGTTTTGTGAAAACTGCGGAAACCAACTGTACAGTGCGTTTGTTGATGTGAGTGATATTGTGACCCAATTGCCTGTGGTGATGCATGCATTTTTTGACAATGAAACACTTTGCACCTGCCAGCAATGTGGCGCAAAAATGGAACGTCCTGTTTTACCTGCTAACGGATAACAACAACATGAATACAGCTGAAAAATTTCTGGAAGAGTCGGAAACCAAAACCTTTGACCTGAAGCATAGGAAAACCATTGCCAACAACATGGGCAAGTACAAGGCTTCGGTGGATCAGGGATTGACCCAGTATGCAGACCATGAGTTAGCCAGAGACAGGGCGGAATACACCAAGTCGCAAACCATATTGCAGCTCGACAAATACCTCACGGAGTTTGAAACCCGATTCACCAAAAAAGGAGGTAAAGTGATCTGGGCCACCGACGCCAAAGAGGCGCTGCTGGAGATTGTACAGATTTTCACAAAGAACCATGCGAAACTGGTGGTGAAGTCGAAAAGCATGGTGACCGAAGAAATTCACCTGAACGACTACCTGGAAGAACATGGCATTGAGGCATTTGAAACCGATTTGGGTGAATATATCGTGCAATTGGCAGGTCAAAGGCCTTACCACATTGTTACACCGGCCATGCACATGAGCAAGGAAGATGTGTCGAATCTGTTTCACGAAAAACTCAACACCCCAAAAACCGACGATGCGCAGCAACTGACCATGATTGCCCGCCGGCTGATGCGCTCCAAATACACCGATGCCGACATTGGCATCACGGGTGGCAACTTTTTGATAGCTGACATTGGCGGTGTGGCAGTAACCGAAAATGAGGGAAATGCACGTTTAACCACCACGTTTCCCAAAATACATATTGCCGTAGTTGGCATAGAAAAAATGCTGCCGAGCATGGCAGACCTCAACCTGTTTTGGCCTTTGTTGGCCACCAGCGGAACTGGTCAACAGGTGACGGTGTACAACACCATATTTACGGGACCCCGGCAACCAGGAGAAACTGATGGCCCCGAAGAAATGTATGTGGTATTGTTGGACAATGGCCGCAGCAAACTAATCGCCGACGAAGTGAAACGACAAGCCTTGAACTGCATCCGTTGCGGGGCTTGTTTGAATGCTTGCCCTGTGTATAAAAACGTAGGAGGCCATACGTACGAAAGTGTGTACAGCGGGCCCATTGGCTCCATCATTTCACCTCAGTATTTTGGGTTAAAGGAATTCAAACATTTGAGTTATGCCAGTTCGCTTTGTGGGGGTTGTACTGCTGTTTGTCCGGTAAAAATAGATATTCACAACATTCTGCTTCAGAACCGAAAACAGTCGATCGACGAAAACCTGGGCAACCCTTATGAAAAACTGGGTTTTAAAATTTGGACGATAGCCATGAAAAACCGAAGTCTGATGAATATCGGTGGAAGCAATATTAAAAATTGGGCCTTGTCGGTCTTGTTTAAAAACACCTGGGGTAAGCGCAGAAGTGATATCAAATTGGCTCCGAAATCGTTTAATCAGTTGTGGAAAGACAGGCGGGGGAAGTAGTTAGTCGTTACCTGTAAGCATAAATTCAATCATCTTTAAAACAGGGCGTTTATGAAAGGCAAAATCCCTTTGCATTGAGAAACTGAGCCTAATGATTTAGTGAAAACCTTAAAGTTCAGAAACCAAATCTCCAAACAGGTGCAGAATTCAAACTGATTGTTTGACACCAAAAACTATGTAAATTTGAACTGTGGAAAGAATTTATTTAGATACATCTGTCTTTGGTGGATACTTTGAACCAGAGTTTGAACTGTGGACTAAGGTTCTATTTGATAGAATTTCTAAAGGTGCCTTCAAAGTGCTTGTTTCCAGGCTTACAGACATTGAACTTGAAAATGCACCACAACAAGTAAAAGTTTTGGCAGCATCACTTCCAATACAAAATATTGAATGGTTAGACATCACAACACAAGCTGTTCAATTGGCTGACAAATACATTGATGAAAAGGTAGTTGGACAGACTAGCCACTCTGACTGCATTCACATTGCGATTGCAACATTAAATTATGCAGATGTTTTGGTAAGCTGGAACTTTAAGCATATAGTAAACCACCTGAGAATCAGAGGTTACAATGCTGTAAATTTTAAATACGGGCACAAAATTCTTGACATTCGTTCACCACAAGAAATTGTAGAATATGAAGACTAAAGAAAAAAAAGACAAATCAATACTTACTAATCTTCGCTCAATCAGGGATAAGATTAGTGAAGAATTGAAAGGAATGACAACAGAACAAATTGTTGAACATTTAAAGAAAAAGAAAACCTTTCACCCAAGTTCGATTTGGCAATAATGGGGCAGAAATGCAATTCTGAACAGTTCCCCTATACTTTCATCTGAGGAGGATTTCAAGACCTGAGCTAGAAAGAAGCCACCCTGTTACGGTTTTCTTTTGGCCTCCACAAGATTGAATCACGGAAATAATTTGGATGGTTTGACCAAATAAATGTGGAAAGACCGGCGGGGGAAGTAGCTATTCCGTTCCCGTCAACACCTGAATCCAGCCCCGGTAAGCCTTGTCTTTAAACCTGATGTAATAGAAAAACATGCCTGTGTCTTCGATTACAGGCTTCCATTCAAAACGAGGGTCTGTGGTTTCAAAAATGGGTTTGCCCCAGCGGTTGTAAATGGTGCATTGTTCCATCACATAATTACAAGTTTGTTCTGGAATGCGGTTGTAGATATACCAGGAATCATTTTTTCCATCTCCATTGAGGGTAACCACATTGGGCGGAATGAACTCCGAAGGCAAAGTATCTTTGGCTGCAATGGCGACTCGTATGGTTTCAATGGTTGGGGTTTCGCAAAAAACAGAGCGAAACTGAAAGGCATAGATGATGCTGTCGGAAGAGACATCTTCGCATTTGGCGGTATATCGAAAAACACCCTTTATGCGCTGTGATTCTTGCGTGATGGCAAAGGTTTCGTTTCGACTGCCAGGCGAGGCCCGATATGAAAGCTCCATGGGAATAGGCTTGTCTGCTTCCCCGATCAGTTCAAATTCAATCACATCTTTATGTATTAAACCAGCTGAGAGTTGCCTGAGGGTATCACCATGAAACAGGAGGTAATAGTTTTGGGTGGGCAGATCGGGAACTACAAAGACCAAAGCCAACACCGTGTCACGTGATGGTAGCAGGCAAAAAGCAGAATCTTCGGCCAGGAAGTATATGCGGTAAGGTTTTGAGGAAGTGTCTTTGCAGGTGGTATTCCAATTGAAATTACCCGAAATAAACTGACGGTTTCCATTTGGGTCTGCCGAAAAAGAAAAGGCAGGTAAGTTTACATTCAGGTCAGGGGAAAATGCGCTCAAATAAACCCTGTCCGTAGTATCCCGACCTGCCACCGGTATAGTAAGCTGCTGACCTGCCACCACCGTGTATGCTGGAACGCCATCTTTCAGCCCTGGAGGGTTGGGCAAACTGGCTTGTGGACTAATGCCTTCTGAATTAATTTTCAAATAAATGGTGGTCGAGTCGCTGCCCGTGGGGCAAGCATCGTCTTTCACCACCCAGGTGTATGGATAAATGCCGGGTTGGGCATTGCAGGGATTAAAAATTACGGTATATCCCAGGCTATCAGCACGAGAATTAGCTCCTGCTTCCAACAGGTAGCCATGCGAAACTACAGGTGCACCACCAGGGTGGATGGTCGAAAAAGTAAGCACTTCGCCGGAGTCTGAAGCAGTAATTTGAAAGGAATAGGATTGACCCAACCGAATAGAAATGGTATCGCCATCTGATATTCCACTCAAGAGCGTCAATGCAGGTGGCCTTGGATTTTCAATTTCAAAATAAACCTGAATTGTAACAGAGTCTCGAAGCGGCACGGCACAACCATCGTCCCGCACACTGATGTTGATGGGATAAAACCTGTTGATCAACGAGGAGTCGCAGCCTGGAAGGCAATACTGAACAATAGCAGTATCGGTTGCACTTCGAACCCTGAATCCTCGCCTGTATCTTTCGAATGTGCTTCCAGGCAGGGTGCTTTTTATGGTCAGATACAAGGAATCGCTGGGTGCATTGCTGATGGAGTCGCTGAGGCGCAAGGTAAAGCACCGTCCGTCTATACGCATGGTGTCGTTGTCGCCCAAAAATCCGCCTTCCATGGCCGGATTTTCAATTTGTACCCTAGGTGGCGCATTGAATGGACAATCCCGCACCAACAATTGAAATTCTCGGTTTACCTGTCCGATTTTTACCCCGTTTCTATACTCGTCTACCTTAATGGCGAACACATGCAAACCCAATTCACCAGGTATGAGGCTCAACCTTCCGGTTCTTGGATCAATGGATAAGGGCAAACTTCCTCTTACTTGCCTGTTCTCGTCGAATCCCGGCATCCAGGTAACGGTAGTGCTGGCTGTGAATGGGGGATCTAAAGGCCTCGGATTGTCACGTGTGCCCAAGCCTCTTAAAGGATTGGTGAGACTATACACCAGCGAATCTCCTTCCCCGTCCGCACCACCAAAATCGAACTGAAATAAGCGGCCTAAGCATGCGTAGTCGTTGAGCGGTTTAAATAAGGTTGGACTTGAGTTCACGAATGGCTGACCATTAGAAACTACTGGAGGGAATTCCATGTAGAACATTTGCCCTGTTCCTCCGGGATCGTCAATGTTGTTGATGTTGTTGTTGCGGCAGCATCTGTCCCACACCACGTAGTAGCCAGCAGGGTGGCTAAACAGATTGGGCGTGAGTTCGATTAAGCGGGTGTAGGTGAAGATTTTGGTACTGAGCACCACAGCGGTTCCCGTGGTGCAGCGGGGGTTGGTGTAGTTTACAAATGTGCCTTGGCTGTTGTCGAGATTAACAACAACGGTGTTGATGAAAGCATTGTCGAATTTTCTGAAAAAGTGCAGGTTCACTTCGGCATCCAAAGCCTGAGGACTGCCATTGATGTCGTCGAAATATAAGGTAAGATTAATCTCGTAGGTAAAACCTGACTGGTGAGTCAATTGAAATTCACCGCCTACGATGTGTGTGGCTTTACCTGTAAAAGGTAAAACGAGGCACAAACAAAGAAATCGTAAAAATTGACGCATGAAAAGAGTTTTACTGAAATACCTCACCCCCCGCCCTCTCCAGAGGAGAGGGAGCTAAGGACATTGTTACAAATATTAATATAATCCAGCTTCCATCAAACCGATGAGGCCTAATAAACCTCCCCAAAAATAATAATGTTCACTTTTGATGCCCGGATTATCGCCTGTTCCTGTGATGGAAGAGTAGTTTTCGCTGACAAATCCCTTCGTTTCATACTCTTTCAGCAACAGTGAAACCGATTTTTGTGACAGTGTTTTCATCGCTGTTTTTTGCCCTGCTTGCTTTAACGACAGGTACACCAAAAAATTGAGCGGCGGCCAAATGCTTCCCTTCCAGTAACGTTGGCGTGGAAATTCAGGATGAGATCTGCTCAGTGAGGGAATGATAAATTCACCACCAAGAACTTCCGGATTTTCCAAGGTTTGCTTCACCATCAGGTTGGCTTGCTGGGTGGAAGCCGTACCCGACAGTAAGGCATAAAGCAAAGTAGGGGTAACCATATCTGAAAACTGCCCGGTGTTTGCATGTTTATTCATAAACATATTTCGGGCTGGATTCCAACATGTTTTGAGGGCTTTGTCCAGCTGAACAGCCCTCTTCAGTAATTCATTTTGTTCCGCAGTTCGGCCTAATTCGGCTGCCATGTTCGCCAATAGTTTGCAATCGTTGATATATAAACCATTCAGGCCCACATCGTGCAAGGGTAAAATGTGGTTGATGGAGTCGAACTCCAGGTTGTCGTACATGGGAGAATCGTCGAGACCGGATTCCAGTGCTGCGGCTAAGCGGTTGTGCCAGGCTTGGTCGTTCCATGGATTGGGAGAAGGGGTTGAACCCCAACACAACATTCCTTTATACAGCCTATTTTTCATCCACCAGCGATTCCAGATTAGTAGCGGTTCAAAAACGGTTTCGAGCAACCATTTTTCTTTGTATTTGGCATACCACTGCCAGGCGGCCAATGATCCTACCGGAGGTTGACTGCGGTCCAATGATTTTCTCCCGTTGCCTTGGCTGTTGTTTGGCACAAATCCTTCGGGAGTTCGCTCGTTCAGCATTTCGATCAGGTTGGCAGCGGATAACTCTTTATTATCTACACCGCAAAGCATGGAGCCAAAGAAATTGTCCCAGCAAAACATGCCATAACCTCCCCTATTGATGTTCCATTGCCGGTTCACGGTGGATATAGCCCTGTTGTTCAAGGGATCGTAGATGGTGTTCCAGGCCATGCAACTTTGCAGGGCTTCATAGCTTTTTGCCTGGTCTCCAAAAGCTGCACACCGGATTTGATACGCTTGTTTTTGGCGAAGCATAACTGCGTTAGCCTGCTCGAAACTCAGCTTTTTGCCGGTTGAAAAAACCACAACCGAATCGGCATAAACAGGTAAATAAGGTCCGGTTAAACCCATATTTGGATCTTCGGCTAAGGTGTTGGTTGTAAATACTGTATATTGACTGTCAACCGTTTGCAGGTTGTCCTTCACCCGAAAAGCAGCACCCGCCTTGTTCCACAGATAGCTGGCCTCCAGTGCTACTTTTACAGGAAAGGCTGGCTTTTGCCTTTGGGTAATTCTGATAATGATGTTTTCGCCATCGGAACAGGTTTCTATATCAGCATGCGCTTGTTGCCACTTGAATACGAGGCGAGTATAGCTGCCGTCCCAGGCGTGTTCACGAGGCAGAATTTCGGGAGCTCCTGCGTTGGCATGGCTTATAAGCGCCTCCCGAAGCAATACTTCCTGGTTTTTAGCATGTTGTTTCCAGCGCAGGCTGAGCGCAAAACCCGAAGGCATGTGCACATGGCTGAGCATGGAGTTGTTGTACCAGGTGTTCCAGCCCTGCAAAAGTTTAGATTGTATGGCTGCATATTCCGGATGAGAAAGTTTGGATTGGGCAGCTGCAGGCGCAAGCGTTTGCCATAGCCACAACCAGCAAATGCCGAAACGAAAAATTACCTTGCTCATATCGTTTGGTGTGTATTGGGTTGCAAGAAACTGACATTTGGCAAGGGGAGGAAAAAAAGTGCAGAGCGAGGGCTGGTGTGGGGAAGGGGAAGGATAAGATTTGCCGTTACAAACGGCTTTCTCGACCGCACGCGAGTGGTCGATTGTATGGCCTTCGCAAATGGCTAAGTTAAGTGGAAGCGGTGGAAATAGGTGGGGGTAGGAGAGCAATTTATAACATACCAATCCAACTAATAAGTCAAATCAGCCATTTGATAATTCATAGACGTCAATTGGTAATTGGTATAATTTAAATTAGAATTCATGTATAATTTTGTAAAAAACAAATTTGAAATCCCATAATGAAAACACTAATTCAAACATCATTTCTCTTCTTTTTGATCAATTGCCATGTATTTGCCCAAGGTACTATTACTTCCTTAAATTGTGCATCAGCAGTTCACATTAATGTTATCACAGCTGGTGTCACTATTAGCTCCGCAAGTAGTTTAGTTCAATATTCAGGGGGCAATGGAGGCGCATACAGCGGACAAACAAGAACATCTACAGGCGTGACCGGGTTAACTGCAACTCTATCACCAGGCACCTTTGCCATAGGATCTGGCAATTTAACTTATGTGATAACCGGGACTCCATCAAGTGCTGGAACAGCAAGTTTCGCTTTGAGCATTGGCGGAAGAACATGTACCCTCACCAGGTTAGTTGTACCTGTTGGCAGCATTTCCGCATTAAATTGTGCGTTAGCAACCCATAATGGGTCATTAATTTCAGGCTTAGCAGCAGCTTCGGTCAATAGTTCTGTGCCATATAGCGGAGGAAATGGTGGCAGTTTCAATGGCCGAACCATATCTTCAACCGGAGTAGTAGGACTTACTGCATCCATTTTGGCTGGATCATTTTTAAATGGCTCAGGCAATTTGTCGGTTTCTATTTCGGGTACCCCAAATAATCATGGAACCGCCAGTTTTGCATTAAATATCGGAGGAAAAACCTGTACTTTGACTCGAACAGTGCTTCCAGGCAGCATTTCCTCCCTCAATTGTGCGTCTGCAAGCCACCTTGGCACGCTTACCCAAGGGGCTTCAGCAAGCGGTGTTCGCAGTGTGATAATGTATCAAGGAGGTAATGGGGGAAGCCATAGTGGCCAGGTCGTGAATTCAACAGGTGTAACAGGGCTAACAGCCACTCTAGCAGCCAGTCGATTTGCCGTAGGAGAGCAACAACTAACTTACAATATTTCGGGAACTCCGAATGGAAGCGGAACAGCGAGTTTTGCCTTGAATATTGGTGGAAGAACATGTGTTTTGACACGAACAGTTTACCCGGCAGGAACAATTTCAACTCTGAATTGTGGTTTGGTAACACATTCCGGTACCCTAATTGCAGGCTTGCTTACTACAGGTGGCGTTAATAGTATTGTGTCATATTCTGGTGGCAATGGGGGTACGCACAACGGCCAAAGTGTAATTTCTACAGGGGTAGCCGGACTTACTGCAACGGTTTTGGGTGGTATTTTTGCCAATGGTACAGGATCATTGACTTACTTCATTTCTGGAACTCCTATCGGTAGCGGAATCGCCAGTTTTGCATTAAATATCGGAGGCAGAACGTGTACCATCACCCGAAATGTATTACCTGGCAGCATCACTGTTCTTCAGTGCGCCTCTGCTACTCATATTGGTGTGCTTACACAAAGAACAGCGGCAATAGGAATTACGAGTACTGTGCCATATACAGGAGGAAATAGTGGCTCACACAATGGTCAGAGTGTACATTCTACCGGAGTAACCGGTCTCACCGCTGTGCTTACTTCGGGAAGGTTCCTTTTGGGAAACGGCTCATTAACATACACGATTTCAGGCACCCCTATAGGCAGCGGCGTCGCTAATTTTGCATTAAATATAGGCGGCCAGAGATGTAACTTGTCAAGATTGGTAGCCAGTGATGGCACTGGTGCGCCTCATTCTTGTGGCGCACCCAATGTGCATAATCCTGGAAAAACGTACGGCACTGTTTCCGATGTGGATGGAAACGTCTATAAAACAATAGTTATTGGGTCGTTTACTTGGATGGCCGAAAACCTTAGAACAACCAGGTATAGAAACGGTGACCTGATTGCTAATCCCATTAATAATGCAGATTGGAACGCAACAATTGAACCAAGACCTTTTGGCACAGGGGCATGGTGCCACATGAATAATAATCCTGCAAATGAATGCCCATATGGAAAACTTTATAACTTTTTTGCCGTAGTAGACCCGAGAGGCTTGTGTCCTACTGGGTGGACAGTGCCCTCTGAAGAACCTTTTTTTACAAACATGATAAGTAGTTTGGGAGGCGAATCAATAGCCGGAGGAAAGCTAAAAAGTGCTGGAAACCACTATTGGGCATCGCCCAATTCAGGTGCTTCCAATAGTACGGGTTTTTCTGGTCTTCCTGGTGGTTTTCGTTGGTGTTGCAATTTAACCTCGAGTACATTTGGAGGATTTTTAACAACAGGTCAATGGTGGACTGGTTCATTCCACGATTCTGGTACTGAGGCTTTTTCAATGAATATGACTTCTTCAAGTGCGGCTGCATCTATTACCAACGAACATTGGACTCGCATGGCTCTGTCAGTTCGTTGTGTTAAAAATTCAAGCATGCATAGTAGGAAAGCGGTAGGCTCGGATTTTTTTAACATTAATTTATATCCGAATCCCACTGCAAGCCGTTTCAGTTTAGATTTACATTCCCCTCAAGAAGGAGAACTAGGGGTAAAAATTACTGACATGCAAAGTAGGGTTCTTATTGAAGAGAAGAAAATGATTTCAGAAGGAAGCAATACTTTAATTTACAACATCGAAAACTTTGCATCGGGTATGTATTTAGTACATATCAGCAATGGCTCGGAAGAAAGCATTGTCAAAATTGTGAAAGAGTAAGCTAGCCTTAGGCTGTCATGATATCTTTTTTAATCACCACAACGACAGAAGAAATACAGTGTATTGAGGGCTACCAAGTATACGGCACAGGTGTATGTTCTTAGCCGAATTGTAAATGCATCAAAAGGCTTCCAGATTTCAAACCTAATGTCGTTTATTTAAGCGTGTTCTTGTTTTGTGCCTCAACCCCCACCCTATTTCAAGGCAAGGGAGCCAAATGACCTAACTAACACCTTGAATTGCAAAATAACAAGAGCGGTGTGAGCGCAAAACCCGAAGGCATGTGCACATGGGTGAGCATGGAGTTGTTGTACCAGGTGTTTCAGTTGTGCAATAGTTTGGATTGTATGGCTGCATATTCCGGATGAGAAAGTTTGAATTGGGCAGGTGCAGGTGCAAAAGATTGCAAAAGCTACAACCAGCAAATGCCGGAACGAAAAATTGCCTTGCTCATATCGGTTGGTGTGTGTTGGCCTGCAAGAAACTGACATTTGGCAAGGGGAGGAAATAAAAGTGCTGGGCGAGGGCTGGTGTGGGGAAGGATAGGATTTGCCGTTACAAACGGCTTTCTCGACCGCACCTTGCAAACGGGTGCGAGTGGATTGATTCATGGAATTACAGTTTTATCATAGCTGCGTTGGAAACGCAAATCTCGTCCGCCCCCGTTACTCTTATGATTTAAACAAGCATTGCATTATAGTTTTTTTCATATTTTCTTCCAGATTTCACTAGGGCAAAAATCCTTGCTATCAGTTTTGCTCTGATTGCGTTTATCACCGACATTTTGTTTTTGCCTTCCCCAACTTTTCTGTCATAATATTCCTTCATTTCTCCCTTCACCCGCAGGGTGGAAACAGCAGCCATGTGGAAAAGCCGTTTGAGATTTTTATTGGCCTTGTGCGAAACTTTGTGCTTCGAGTTTTTACTTGTACCCGACGAATATTTGAATGGAGCACAGCCTGCGTGACAGGCAAATTTTCGTGCATCGTCGAACTTATTGAAGTTATCCGTTGCAAGAATGGTTGCAATGGCTGTTTGTGGGCCAATACCGTTTATGGATAACATTGCTTCAAAATTCTTCTTTATTTCGGGGTCTGAATTGATGATTTTATCCATTTCAGCTTCCACCTCTTTTATCGCTTTTGTTAGCCACTGGATCGCTTTTTCTACTCTTTTTTTCTTTGACTTAAAATAGATCGCATCCAGGAAGCCTTCCTCTTGTTTTATTTGGCCTTCGTACCTGGCTCTGTCTTTCACCAGAATTTCTCGTTCAGAATTGAGGTGGCTAAGTATTTGAACCGATTTATTTGAAACAGCTACTAAAGTTGCCAAATCCTGGTATCTGTTTGCGTATCGTGCTATCCTTCGAGCATCAAT